>OGYH01001835.1_pt1 | contig 18708 bp, 12 predicted proteins | sample 1576511 | NCBI WGS metagenome assembly OGYH01 (sample SAMEA3541522, study PRJEB24748) | human gut metagenome | biome: human gut; feature: human-associated habitat; material: faeces | place: China | collected 2012
AGGGGGCCGCCGGGCCAGAAGGAGGGGGGATGCGACTCTCGCGGAGCCGCTTTCTGCTTTAAAGAGACAAAGCAGGCAAGTGATCGGAGGGGGTTGTCTCACTTGCTGACGTCAGTATAACAGCCACCCTTGAATTCCCTATGATGCACCCATGGTGAACTTGTGGATTCATAGGCTCATCGTTAAGTAATTCTTCACATTTTAGAAGAAACCTCATCAGCGGTAATACGACGGCGAGCCTGAGCGACGGCACCGTTGCTGGAGCACCAACAGCACCCTACCCCGCGCCGCCGAATGCCGAATCGTACCTATCCCTGATGCCTATCCCTGACGACGCGCGAACAGCACGTTGTTCGTCTCGAGCCAGCTCTCCACGGTGCCCGTGTCGAAGCCGTCGGCCGGATCCACCACAAGCGCGTACATCTCCTCCTCGGCAAGCACCGCGTCCAGCGCGTCGGTGAGCTGAATCTCGCCGCCCACCCCCGGCTCCACATCGGCCAGCAGTTCCATCACGCGGGGCGAGAGCAGGTAGCGGCCGAACACCGCCAGATTCGACGGCGCATCCTCTAGCGCCGGCTTTTCCACCAGCGAGTCCACCTTCCACACATTCTCGGCCACCGCCTCCCCGGCGATGACGCCGAAGCGGCTCACCTGGTCGTCGGGCACGGGCATGACCGCGATGACGCTGGCCCCGCCATGGGCGTCGGAGACCGCCTTCATAGCCGGCAGCATCTCATTGCCCGGCACGAGCACATCGCCGAGCAGCACGTAGAACGGCTCGTCGCCCGTCTTCTCGTGCGCGCACCGCACCGCATGCCCCAAGCCCAGCGCCTCGTCCTGGTACACGTAGCTCACGTTGTAGTTGCCCACGCGCTCCACTGCGTCGGCATACGCATCCTTCCCGCGGGCGCGCAACAGCTCCACAAGCTCCGGGTTCGGCGAGAAGTGCTCCTCGATGGCCTTCTTCTCGCGGCTGTTGATGATGACCACCTCGTCGGCGTCCGACGCGAGGCCCTCCTCCACCACGTACTGGATGGCCGGTCGGTCGACTACCAGCAGCATTTCCTTCGGCTGCGCCTTCGTGGCGGGCAGGAAGCGCGTGCCGAGGCCGGCAGCGGGAATGAGAGCCTTCATGGGCATACCTTTCTCTGTAACGTGCGCGAAGCGCCGCAGAAGCGGCGCTTCGTCCATGGTGTTCGGTTATTGTAGCACGACGGGAAAACCCGTCGCCATCCTGCTACTTTGCCTGCAATTCCGCGACGGCCTCTTCCAGAACCGCCATCTGCTTCTCGGCCTTCTTGGCAATCTGCACGGGAGACAGGGGAGCTGCGCCCATGCGATCGGCGGCGCCTTCCACGGTGTCTTCCATCTTGCCCTCGAATTTTGAGAGGAGTCCCATGTGCTTCTCCTTGTTCTTGCGTGTTTAAGCTGCGTTCTTCTTGTGTGGTTGCGCTGCGCTTTCAGTGCAGCGTTCAGTAGCACAGCAGCTTATTTTGCCATAAAACCTATGCACGCACCTCATCGACCAACCATTTTACTTAATTGCCACAGTGACAATTTTGTTCGATTGGCCTCAGCTGCGTTAACAGCGACAGGAGCGTCCTCTGGTTGCGGGACGGCTCCGGCCCTGGCAAAAAGCGGCCTCGGGCTGCGGGACGACACCGGCCCTGGCAAAAAGCGGCCTCGGGCTGCGGGGGACGACACCAGCCCTGGCAAAAAGCGGCCTCGGGCTGCGGTGTAAGCGATGGATGACTTTTCGAAAATTCGGGAAACCCCAGGTGAAACGAGTGCGGCCATTTGTTAGCTACGGAATACACCGCAGCCCGAGGCGCAAAAATGCCACACCCAAATTCCTTCGCTGGGAACCAAACCACCTGTTTTTGCCACGCCGCTTTTCCGTCGCGTGCCGACGGGTGTTTTCTGCGCATGCAATTGATCAAGTATGTTCCGTGCGTTAGCCTGACGGCACCTGGCGCTGTCGAAATTCGGAAAATGCAAACTGCAATCTTCGGATTTTGCAAAACGTGCCCCTGAGTTCATGGCGGTTCTGACGGGCACGGGCGAGTACGCTTACCAAGCTGAAGAGGGAATCTACGTCATACCCCTGCGTGCACTGGGCGCCTGATCCGCTTTTTTGGCTGTCGATACCCTGTCATATTGACGCGATGCCCTATCAAAAGTTGCCATTCATAAGCCATTCTGTTGACATTTTGAAACAAAAGGCGAATTATTAGTCGATCAGTCGTGTATCAACAGTCTATAAAGGATTGGTGGTTGTATATGGACATTGCGAAAAGAAAGGGCAAAGGCGTTCTCGCTTGTTTCCTAAGCGTGCTTCTTGTCCTGGGGGGGGGGTTCTCCTCTCTGACGCTTGGTGCTAGCCAAGCCCACGCCGTCGACGTCGGCGCCAACCCCACGCCGAAGGTGGACATCGCGGTAAGCGTGCCCTCCGACTATCCGGGAACGTTCCTGGACTTTAAGGAAGAGCTTACGCAGAAGCTCATCGACCAGGGTATGGATCCTTCGGCCTTCCGTATTACCAACACGGCTGTGTCTATCGACACGAGCAATCTTGATGGTTGGTATGTGTACAGCCATTACAGGGATCAGGCATCGTACAACGCGCTTAACCTTTCGGCAGACCAAAAACTCAAGCAGCCATTCCGCCAAGCGAGCGCTTCCTCGATGTCGTCGGGTAATTACAATATCGCCGACTACGTTAACAAGACGACGAACAAATTCACCAACACCTCGTGTCTTACGTTCAACAATCACGTTTACGTGTATCAGTCCGGCGAGAATAACTCAACCAATATGGCTTTTGCGGGCTATGGTAATCCGGCCTATTCCGATTGGATGATTTACCCAGCCACAAGCAGCTCGACTCGTTCGTTCAGCTTCAACATTGATGCTAATGTCATCAACACACACACTCTGACTGGTTTCGGCTTCTTCATGAACACCGCTCTCATTGGCGGCAAGGTGTACGGATACCTCCTGTATTTCTCGGCGTCCGATGCTGCTAGCGGCACTGGCAATATGGTGATTAAGAAGATCAACGGCGTGGCAGCTGACTCTCTAACCGACGCTTTTACGGGTGGAAGTAATGTAGCAAATTCAGCCGCAAGTGTAAGCTTGGGGGCGCAAAAAAAGCTCCGCCTTACGGTAGAGCTGAAGCAAGATTCAGTGACTGTGCAGACGCAGTCTTATGATGCTTCCGGCAATTTGTCTGAACTCCATACCGCACTTCGGAACGTGTCGCTCCCGCAATTCTACAGCGGCGAGACACTTAACGGCTTCGGTCCGTGGGTTGGCTACTCGTCCCATGGCTGCAGTGCCTTTTCGGCTATTGTGTATACCGATCTTGAAATGAGCTACGAGGCTTCTGCTTTCGATGCTCTGAAGACTACCCAGTATTATCAGGGTGCCGAGCAGAAGTACTTCATCAATCTGGTGGGCAGCTCTAACGACCCCAACATTCCCGATGAGGAAAGCCCTTCCTACCAGGACGGCATCAACCGCATGAACGAAAACGAGATCTTCTATATCTCGAACGCTCAAGACGGCAACATCGTTACTGACACCATCAAAGACAACGCGGGCAACGTCACCCATCAGGGTCTGGGTGCTGACAATGGCCTTATCGCCATGGAAGATGACTATGTCACCCAGATGGCCCAGTACATCTATAAAAACCACGTCGAAGGCAAGAAGTTCAACCAGGCACCTATTCAGTCTGAGCTGCCGTTGGCGAACTTCTACCTCATTAACAACGAGACGGGCAATCAGTTGATGACGGTGCACCAGAAGCATCTTGCTGATGGACAGAGCGTTCCGGTCTACTTTGTGGATCAGTCGAAGCCCGGAACCCTTGCTGGCGCAGATGGCTCTATTGCTCAGTGGCGTGGCAAGATTTACGACCCGGAGAACAAGACGGTTTATGACAGCGGCTGGCAAACCGATCCCAAGGCCATCACTCCGTACAGCTTTACCAACAAGAGTACGTCGGGAAAATGGATTTTCGAACTGACTGTCAAAGATCAGAAGGGCAACGAATCCAAGGCATCGCAAACTTTCCTCACGGTCTTCCTCGATGAGAAGGAGCCCTATATCGAGGGCGCCAATACTGCCAAAAACGTGGCCACTATCACGCTGACCGACACTGGCATGGGCATCGATGATGACGGCATCACGTTCATCGAGGATAACCGCGGCTCCGGCGTAGCGGCTTATTGGGTGACCAACGACGTGAACGCGACGCCGACTGAAGACGACTGGGAGATTATCGGCGCTCCCGTCCACGAGTACTCTTTCGACTATGATCTGGTAGACGTGGAGCCGGTTGTTGTGTGGGTGCGCGACGAATGCGGCAATGTGGGCAACAAGGCGGTCTTCCAGCCGACGCGCGTTGTGGTGCAAGATCCCGATGGCAATCCCATCGACGACTACATTGTTATCGGCGAGAAGCCCATTATTGTGCTTCCTGATGAGGGCGACCTCGATGATCCGGAGGATCCCGACGACAAGTTCTCTGGTTGGGTGACGGGCGACGGTGGCGATCCGGTTAACCCCGGCACCGACGTTCCCGTTCCCGACGACCACACGATTGTCATTCGTCCGAGCTACTCCAAGGCTTATGCCAACCTTATCTATCTTGCTAATGGCGGTTCCATCGAAGGCTCGACGGGCGGTCAGGTGAACTCCACAACACGTCAGGTTGTTTCGGGCAACAGCATCCAGACCAAGATCGAGGATCAGAACATCCAGGTTTCCCGCGAGGGTTACAGCTTCACAGGTTGGAAGCTGGTGCAGGCTGACTCCGATACGGCTTCGGCGGCGCTGGTGAACAAAGATGCTGGTACTACTTCGGCGTCACCGTCCCAGTTGATCGATCCTGCTGACCAATCGGCGACGCTTGTTCTGAAGAACCCCGATGGCAACCCCAACGATGACGCCAACGTTGTCAAGCGCAATTACTATTTGGTTGCTCAGTGGGAAGTGGGCAACTACAAGGTGCGCTTCGATGCCAACGGCGGCGCACTGGGCAATGTTCGGGAGATCGCTGATGTTGCCTTCGGAACCAACGTTGGAACGTTGAATATCCCGGTTACCGGACGTGGCGTTCCTACCAAGCCCGGTTACATCTTCCAGGGCTGGTCAACCACCAAGAACCCCATGGACAATTACGCCAATGCCATCAAGGTGCCTTCGGGCTCGTCGGCTACGGCGGGTGCGGCTCCCGCGATGCCCTCGCACGATTTGACGCTGTACGCTATGTGGAAGTATGACACGAACAAGTTCATCGTGTCCTTTGATTCCGCTGGTGGAAGTCGCGTGAACGACATCGCTTACCCGACTTCCACAACGACCGCTTATCCGACGACCTCTCTTACTCAATTCCCCACGCCCTCGCGTACGGGTTACGATTTTGCAGGTTGGTACTTGAAGACCGTCACGAATGAGGAGACGGGCGAATACACGTTGGCCGATACGCCGACCGACGGCAAGGGCAATGTGCTCCAGAAGACGAACCACACCTTTATGGCTAAATGGACGCCGCGCAACGATACCAACTATACGGTGCGTTACCTGTACAACACGGGTACGAAGGACGCCCAGGGCAATGCGGTGTATCGCCCGGTGACCTCCCTTACCAAGACGTATACAGGAACGACCGAGCAGACGGTTTCGGTAGCCGAAGTGGACAAGAAGGCGGAGATCACCAATGAAGGTGCGTCCTACTGGTTCAATCCGGATAGCGCGAACAACGTACTTGAAGGTACGGTTACCGGCAGTCCCGTGTTGGAGCTGAGCCTGTACTACGACCGCTACCTGAACGTGAATGTGACTTCTCAGGGTTCTGGAACTGGCACGGTTTCGCCGGCGCTGAAGCAGAAGGAGGGCACGCAGCCGACGGTGACGTGGCAGGCGGCAAATGGCAGCCATGTCTCCAAGGTGATGGTCGATGGCGTGGTACGCGACGACCTGATTTCGCAGGGCTCCTACAAGGTGGAGAGCCCCTTGACGGCCAACGTGAACGTCGTGGTTGAGTTCACCAAGGATGCCGTTGCTCCGTCGGATCCCGATGATCCGACGCCCACGCCTACCCCCAAGCCCGATGTGCCCCGCAAGGCTTACACCGTGACGACGGAGATTCACGGCTGCAATGGTGGCGACCGCGCGGGCGACTGCTCTATCGATCCTACCAAGACGGTGACGGCGGGCGACGATGCCACCATTTCATGGGACGTGTGTGGCAAATGTCGTGTGACGAAGGTCGAAGTTGACGGCCAGGTGGTTGACGTAACGGGAAATAGCTTCAGCTTCAAGGGCCTTGCGGCTGATCATAAGGTTGCCGTGTACGTGGCCAGCAGCGTGATGCCCACGGTGGGCGGCCAGGAAACCGACGGCTTCTACACCATTACGGTGAATCGCTACGGCGGAGATGACAAGTACCAAACTACCGCCAGTAAGACCATCCCTTACAATAAGAGTTATCTAAACGATGAGGAACGGAATCGGGATTGGCAGTTTACGTGGAACAAGGCCGATTCGCAGTACAAGATTTACGAGATCAAGATTGACGGCAAGACTGTTCGAGGCGGTCTCGATACGGCCGGCAAGGCGAAAGAAGTAAAGGATGCCTCGTCTTACGGGCTTGGCAAGAACGCCAACCACGTGGTAGACGTGTACTTCTACGAGCTGGCCGACGAGGGCGGCGATGAGCCGGGCACCGACCCGACACCGACCGATCCGACCAGCCCTCCCGAGGGCTACGTGGTGCCGGACTTCTCCGATCCTGAGGAATGGGTCAAGGTGACCACCCAGATCATCGGCGGTGCTGGCGAGATCGACGGCGGTTTCGTGGCCAAGAAGACCGACGAGGATCAGACTCACACGGTTACCTACAAGGTTGAGAATTCCGATCAGTACGACGCTGAGGACTATACGTACTACGAGGTGGATAAGGTCGAGGTCGCCGGCGACAAGAACGCGGTGGTCGATAAGACCAATTCCGAAGTCAAGGTGACGCTTAAGGAAGATGCCGACGTCAAGGTGTACGTTAAGCCGGTGGTCAACAAGGTAGAGACGTTGGTGGTTACCGCTAACCCGACGGCAACGACGCCTGTTGCCGCCACTGACGGCGGCACCATTGCCCAGTCACGTACGGTGGGCCTGTACGGCAACTACAACAATATCGTGGCAAAACCCAAGAGCGGTTATCGAGTCGGCGCTATCGAGGTGACCGATAAGCGGGCCATCGAGAGCGCGGAACCCGGCTCGGCGGAGACGATGTTCACCTACATCATCGACAAGAGCGGCACGGTCACCGAGAAGATCGTCGGCAAGGTAGCAGCTCCGACGACGGCCGAGGTTGAGGCCGAGACCGCTGCCCTTGCCCTCGAAGCCGATGAGGCGCAGGTTGTTACCGGTGCCGACAAGGCTGTGGCGGCAGGTGTTGCCGACAATGCCCAGAACGCGGTGGATACGACTAAGGATGCTGTTGGCGTCGATCCGGCGGATGAGGGTTCGACCGCCGAAGGCGATGGCAGCACTGCGACAGACCCCGACTCTTCCGCGAGCGCGGAAGACACCGGCGCGTCCGAGCCTGCTCCCGAGCCCGAGCCCGAGCCCGAGCCAGCGCCTGAGCCTGAGCCCGACGTGGTGGTCGAGTTTGACGATGAGCCTGCGGCTCAGTCTGCCGAAAGCTTCAGCTTGGCCAGCTTGTTTGTGGAAGAGGCCTATGCAGCCGGTACCAATGGTGCCGATGCCACGGCCAATGTATTCACCGAGCCCTCGAAGAGCGGCAACAACTTCTCAGTCAATATCACCAACATCACCGAGGATCAAATGGTGGTTGTGCACTTCGTGCCCGTAGAGGCCGACGATAACGATACGAAGAAGTCGGTGTCCGATCGCCAGGATGACAAGTTGCACAAGGTGACGGTGAAGTTCGTGGATGCCGACGGCAACGAGATCGCCAAGGCTCCGAAGACTGACGGCGAGGGCTTTGTGGCCGACGGCGGTTCTGCTAACTTGAGCTGGGAAGCCCTCGATGGCTACAAGGTGAAGAGTGTTGATGGTCAGGAGCCCTCTGGTACGACCTACACCGTCTCCAACATCACGGGCAACCGAGTGATTACCGTTGTGCTGGAGCCCACGGCTTCGGCGCCCCTGGAGCCCAGTGGATTTGAGCCGCGCTACACGGTGACGACCAACGTGCGAGGATACGGCCATTTGGAAATTACGCCGACGAAGTCCTTCAAGGCTGGCGCGAACCATGAGGTTACGTGGAGCATCGTGGAGGATGCCGAGCCTGTGGCGCTTGCCGAGGGCGACGACGCTGAGGGAGCCGGCGACACTGCGACCAAGGTGCTCAACAAGCCCTATATCATTAATGTTAACGTTGACGGAAACGATGCTGACGAGAGCGACGACGTCTTCAACTACGAGGGCGACAAGGTTTCCGACCGTTCGACGGGCTCGAAGAGCTTTAGCGACATCAACGATAACCACAACGTCACGGTTACGACCATTCTGCTGAATGAGGACACCGACAACGACGGTGAGCCGGACAACAACATTGATACCGACGGCGACGGCAAGCCCGATGTGAATGTCGATACCGATGGCGATGGCGATCCGGATATCAACAAGGACACCGACGGCGACGGTATTCCCGATACCGATGTGGATACTGACGGCGATGGTGAGCCCGATGTGAACAAGGACACCGACGGCGACGGCAAGCCCGACGTCGATATCGTCGACACCGACGGCGACGGCAAGCCCGACCCGGTTGACCCGAAGGATCCCGATTCGCCGAAGACGCCGACGACCAACGTGGACACCGACGGCGACGGTAAGCCGGACGTGAACATCGACAATGATGACGATGGGATTCCGGATACGAACATTGTCGACGTCGACCTGGATGGCAAGCCCGACCCAGTGGATCCGAAGGCCGATCCGGCGCCGAAGCCCAACGTGAACATCGACACCGACGGCGACGGCAAGCCCGACCTGAATGTGGACACCGACGGCGACGGCAAGCCCGACCTGAACATCGTCGACAAGGACAAGGACGGCGTTCCCGACCCGGTTGACCCGAAGGCCGATCCGGCGCCGAAGCCCGATGTGAATGTCGACACCGACGGCGACGGCAAGCCCGATATCAACATCGACACCGATGGCGACGGTATTCCGGATAAGAATATCGACACCGACGGCAACGGCTCCTACGGCCCTGAGGACGAGGGACACCCTGATCACGCTCAGTGGCTCAAGGATCAGGAGAAGAAGGACGACGACAAGGCTGGTGCTGGCGACAAGAGCAGCTCTGACGACAAGGGCGGTAAGTCTGACAGTGACAAGACGCGTCTTTCGCAGACCGGCGACCAGCTCATGCCGCTGATGGCGACTATGGCACTGCTGGCGATGGCGAGCCTTGTTGTGGCGATGGGCGCCGGACGGCGCACGGGCCGCGCGAAGGCGGGCAAGCACGCACGCTAGCGCATATCGATGATCATGGCGGCCCTTTCACACCCTAGGGCCGCTTGATCGGGCGCCTCTTCTACTACCGGGCGCCTGCCAGGTGGGCTCGCCAGTCATGACGGGCCCACCTTTGCAAATTGCCTTTCCCGAGAAAGCAGATGGCTCATGGAATCCTGATTACCCATGAGCCTCCTGCTTTTCGTGCTTTTACGGGAAACAGCTTGATGCCAGGTGAATTGATGAGGAGATCGCTTCTCATTTCGCACGATACCATGGGCTTTCCAGAAAGGAGGAGCGCCCATGGCCACGTTCGAGGAGTTCATGAAGGTCGCCGAGATTTCCATCAAGGACAAGACCTCTCACAAGCGCATGAACGAGATTGTGCGCATCATGCGGCAGTACAAGGTGCTGCACGGGCTTACCCCCGAGCAGGCTGTGGAAGTACTGCAGGCGCTCGGCCCCACGTACGTGAAAATCGGCCAGCTGGCCTCGAACCGTTCCGATCTTCTGCCCAAGGCCTACTGCGACGCCTTCGAAAAACTGCGCGATGACGCGAATCCGATGCCGTTCGATGTGGTGATCGAGCAGATCGACCGTGCGTACGGGAAGTCGTGGCACGAGGTGTTCGCCTCCATCGATCCGGTGCCTTTGGGTGCGGCCTCCATTGCTCAGGTGCACAAGGCGACGCTGCTCGACGGCACAACGGTGGCGGTGAAGGTGCGACGTCCCGGCGTGGCCGAATCCATGGCCGAGGACATCATGCTCATGAAGCACTTGCTGGCCTTGGGCGAGTTCGCTTCCAATTCTCATCGCGACATTCTGCTGTCGCTCGAAGGCTTCATCGAGGAAATCGAGCGCACGACGGCCAGCGAGGTGAATTTCACCTCCGAGCTGCACAACCTCATGCGATTCCACGACGAGCTGGCCGACGAGCCGGGCGTGACCTCACCGGTGGCCTATCCGCAATATTCCTGCGAGTCGGTGCTCGTCATGGAGTTCGTCCAGGGCACCGAAATCTCCCACACCGAAGAGCTGTGCCAGCAGGGCGTCGACATGAACGCGCTCGCGCGTCGCGTGTGCCAAAGCTACGTGACCCAGGTGCTCGACGACGGGTTCTTCCACGCCGACCCGCATCCGGGCAACATTCTCGTGCGTGACGGAGACGTGGTGTGGATCGATCTGGGCATGGTGGGCACGCTGACGGTGTCGGAGCGGATGCTCGTCGGGAAGGTGTTCACGGCGGTGGCCACCGACAACGCCTATCTCTTGAAGGAAGCGGTGATGGGCCTCGTGCATGTGCTGGGGCCGGTGGATCACGGGGCACTGCTGGAGGCACTTTCGAGGTTGCTCGCCGAGTACAGCACCGCCGAGATGAAGGAGATCAACGTGGGCACCGTGCTCACCGAGGTCATCGAGGTGCTGCGCGGCCAGAACATGATGATGACCTCGTCGGTGACCATGCTTGCCCGCGGATTCGTGACCATCGAGGGGGTCATGGCCCAAGTGGCGCCCGATATCAGCGTCATCGAGATCGTGTCGAAGCACGTCATCGCCCAGCAGGCCGACCCGAAGTTTTTGGCGACGCAGCTGATCGACCTCGCCACGACGAGCGCCGCTTCGGCCGAGGCCTTGGCGAAGCTGCCGACCCAGCTGTCGAACACGCTGGAGATGATCGATCGCGGGCAGATCAAGGTGAACGGCGACATCGAGGTGTCCTCGCGCATCCTTGCCACCGCCTACGCCTCGGTGGGTCGCATATCGTTGGCGCTGCTGTCGGCGGGGCTGTTCCTGGGGTCGTCTATCCTGTGCACCACGGCTATGCAGCCGCAACTGCTCGGCGTGCCCCTGCTCGGCGTGCTGGGCTATGTCGGCGCCTTCGTGTTGGGCGCCTACACGGTGGTCCACATCTTGGTCTCCCGCCATCGCCTTCTCAACAACGAGGAGCCGCGGTAGGGGTGTGTAACGTCGTGTCTACAGGTGGGCGGCGGCGGGGAAACGGAAAAGGACCGTGGTAAAATGGCAGTTGCTCATTAGGATGAGCCACAAGGTAAGCATTTTCCGGCGATGCTAGAGCATGCGAGCTGCTTTCGGTGGCCGAGCTGTGGTTCGTAGGCGTCGTCGCTTGAGGTGCCGCGAGGGTAAGGAGGCCCCCCTGTACAAGAAGATTCTCGTCCCCTACGACAAGTCCGACCCGGCGAAGAACGCCCTGGGGGCCGCGCTCGATCTGGCGGCTGGGGTGCCGGGTGCCCAGATCACCGTGCTGTCGGTGGTCGACTGGCACGACTTCAACGCCGAGACGTTCAAGATTGCCTCGCGCATGTCCGGCGTCATGGGCGACACCATGGATATGGATGTGATCTCCGAAGTGGAGAACGAGGCCATCAAGGCCGACATGGACGCCATTGCCGAGAACATCGCGCCTTTGGTGGGCGACGCCGAGGGCATCGGTATTGCCGTGGTGAACGGCTCGCCGCACGATTCCATCACGGCCTATGCCGACGAGGGCGGTTACGACTGCATCGTCATGGGCCATCGCGGCCTGGGTGCCGTGCGTGGCATGCTCGGTAGCGTGTGCTATTCCGTGCTGCACAAGACCAACGTGCCCGTGCTCATTGTGAAATAGGTTCGAGGCCATGGGACGATCGGGCGGAGGCGGTGGCTTCTCGGGAGGCGGCGGCTTCGGCGGAGGCTTTGGAAGCAGCGGCGGCGGATTCGGCGGCGGGTTTTCCGGCGGCTCGGGATCGGGCGGTCGCTCGGCTGGCCACGGCGGCTCTGGTTTCGGCGGCGGGTACCATGGCGGTGGCTACTACGGCGGAGGTTTCGGGGGCGGCAGCTTCTGGGGAGGCTTCCTCGGTGGCCTGATGGGTTCGAGCCGAGGAGGCGGTGGCTCGATGCCGCCGCAGATGCCCCAGCAGCCGAGCGGCCCGCAGCAGCCCGGATCGGGCGGTGGCCCCGGCGGCCCCGGCGGCCCGAATGCGCCGCAGCCTGGTTCGCCTCAGGGCAAGTCCTCCAACAGCGGATGCGGCACGGTGTTCGTCATCGTGGCCGCCGTGTTGCTGGTGCTGCTCCTCGTGGTGGCCCTGGGCGGCGGCAGCTGCTCGGGCGCGAACGTACCCGCGTCTACCGTGGAGCGCACGGCCCTTCCTGCTGGTTCCGTAAACGAGACCGGCTACTTCACCGACGAGGACGGCGACTGGATTCACGACCCGGCGAAGCTCGAGCGCGGCCTGCGCCATTTCTACGAGGAAACGGGCGTGCAGCCCTACGTGTACATCCTGCCGAACGGATCGGTGCGCTCCTACCAGGAGCTGCAGTCCATTGCCCAGGAAAAGTACGACGAGCTGTTCACCGACCAGGCGCATTTCGTCCTTGTGTTCTGCGATGATGGCAACGGGCGCTTCAACGCCGCCTACTGGGCCGGCGCGATGACGGGTTCGGTGCTCGACGACGAGGCCATCAACATCTTCAAAGCCTACCTCAGCCAGAACTACGACGACATGAGCCTGTCGGAAGAGGAGATCTTCTCCGACGCCTTTGCCGACACGGCCGACCGTATCATGACGGTGACGCCTTCGCCGCTGCCGATCATCGCGGTGTGTGCGGCAGTGATAATAGTGGCCGTCGTCGTGTTCCTCATCGTGCGCAACCGCCGTCTGGCGAAGCAGCGCGAGGCAGAGCGCATGCAGGAGATTCTGAACACGCCGCTGGAGTCGCTGGCCGACGCTGAGCTGGCGGATTTGGAAAAGAAGTACGCGCAGGCAGGCGCTTCAGATGCGCCGCCGGTGCAGCCGACGAAGCCGCGACCCTAGGTGGCGCTGCGGTATTCAACCCGGCCCTCGGGCCAGATAGGAGACTGACATGGGAATCCTCGATCGCTTCACCTCCATCGTGAAGGCGAATATCAACGAGCTTCTGGATAAGGCCGAAGATCCCGAGAAGATGGTCGACCAGTACCTGCGCGAGATGACCGAGTCGCTCGCCGAGGTGCGCGAGGCCACCGCTGGCGTCATGGCCGAGGAGAAGCGCTGCAAGAAGCTCCTCGACGAGAATCGCGAGGAAACAGAGAAGTACGAGGAGCTGGCCCGCAAGGCGCTCGCCGCCGGCAACGAGGCCGACGCCCGCGTGTTCCTCGCGAAGAAGCAGGAGCTGGCGGGGCGCGCCGAGGGCCTTACGGTGGCCTACGAGGGCGCGAAGGCCAACGCCGACAAAATGCGCCAGATGCACGACAAGCTGGTGGCCGACATCGAGGAGTTGAACGCACGGAAGGCGACCATCAAGGCGAAGGCCGCCGTGGCGAAAACGCAGTCCAAGGTGAACGAGATGACCTCAGCCGGCGATCGCGCCGAGGGTGCCCGCAGCGCTTTCGACCGCATGGAGGCCAAGGCCGACGAGATGCTCGACCGCGCCAACGCCGTGGCCGAGCTGTCCGAGAAACCGGCCGACCCCACCGAGGAGCTCGCGAAGAAGTACGCGCTGGCCGACTACACCATGTTCATCGGCTCGGGCGCGCTGTGGGGCGAGACCATCCTGTACTCCATGTGCCTGCTCGAGGAGATGCAGTGGAAGCGCATCCGCCACATCACCTCGCACGACTTCTTCCACGGCACGCTCGAGCTGCTCGAGCCCGGCGTCCCGGTGTTCCTGTTCATGGGCGAGGACGAGTGCCGCGCCCTCGACGAGCGCGTCCGCGCCTTCCTCACCAGCGGCGTGACCGGCGACGAGGACTACGTCATCATCGACACCGCCGAGTACGCGATCCCGGGCCTGGACGACGACTTCCGCGTCATCGTGTCCCCCTGGATCCTGTCCGTGCTGACCACCGACCGCCTCTCGCGCAACTACGAGCTGGTCACCAAGCACAACCTCAAGTACCGCCGCTACTACCACCAGTTCGACTACTAATTCCATTTGGGGGAAACTGTAATGAGGCAATACATCTTCGCCAGCCACGCGCATTTTGCGACCGGCATTAAAGAGAGCACCGAGCTGCTCTCGGGCGCGCGCGATAACGTTCACGATCTATCGATGTTTGTCGACGGTCGCACCGACGTCGCCGAGGAGGCCGCAAAGCTGCTGGCGACCATCGACCCTGCCGATGACGTGATCGTGTGCACCGACCTGTTTGGCGGTAGCGTCAACAACGAGTTCACCAAGATCGTTCAGACGCGTCCCAACACCTACCTTGTCGCCAACATGAACCTGCCGCTGCTGATCCAGCTACTGTTCTCGGACCAGGAGGCTCCCGCCGATCAGGTTATCCGCGAGATAATCGCGGCTGACGACACGCGCGTCAAGTTTGTCAACGATCTGCTGACCGATGCGGATGACGAGGAAGAGTTCTAGTCTCCGCCTGCTATTAATGGGGCCGGGTTTCCGGCATGAGACCTTTGGGGGTCAATCATGATTCAACTGCTTCGCGTCGACCATCGTCTGCTTCATGGCCAGGTGGCCGTCTCTTGGGTCCAGGGCCTGGGCTCCGACTGCATCTTCTGCGTCGGCGACAAGGTTGCCAACGATCCCGTTTGGAAGACCACGCTCAAGATGGGCAAGCCGGCCAACGCCAAGCTCGTCATCAAGGACATGGAACACGCCATCGAGGCAATTAACTCTGGTGTCACTGATAAGTACAAGATGATCATCTGCGTCGCCAGCATCGCCGAGGCCAAGCAGCTTGCCGACGGCTGCCCGCAGATTACCTCGATTAACCTGGGCAACACCAAGTCCAAGGACGAACAGCGTCCCGACGCCCGCCAGGTTTCGCGTCAGGTCTTTGTGACCGCCGCCGAGGAAGAGGAAATCCGCGAGCTCGTCGGTCGTGGTGTCGAGGTCGAGATTCGCGCTCTGGCCGATGACCCCAAGGTCGACGCTATGAGTGTCCTGTAACTTGGGACCACGGGACGGCACGCATGGTGCTGCCCTATCCGTGGAGTAGCGGATAAACGCTTTACCCGGTAGTCCACCTACCGTTCACCGGGAGTACACGCCCGTTGAGCGATTGGTATTAAATAGTTTTCTCATGACTATATAATTGGTATCAAATCATTTGCACCGGTTTAGGTGTTAACAGCACACCGGTACAAGCTGGATCTGTCTAGGCGATTGTCGGCATGGAAAAGGGCGCGCTGACAAGTCGGGAATCGCCGCGCGGATCCAAGAGGGATCAAAAGGAGGAACAATGCTTGTTCAAGCGATCCTCATCGGACTTATCGCTGCCTTCGGTAAGCTCGATTATCAGCTCGGTACGCTCTATGCGTTCCGCCCGATCGTTCTGTGCCCGCTCGTCGGCATAGTCCTCGGGGACCTGCAGTCCGGCCTCGCCATCGGTGCGAGCCTCGAGCTGCTCTTCATGGGTTCAATCTCCATCGGCGCTTACGTGCCGCCCGATGAGTGTATTGGCGGTGTGCTCGCCTGCGCCTTCGCTATTCAGCTGGGTCAGAGCACCGAGGCCGCTATCGCGCTCGCGATGCCCATCGCCACTCTGTGCCTGGCCATTAAGAACGTCGTCAACGCCGGTATGCCCCTTCTGGTCGACCGTGCCGACGTCTTTGCCAGCAAGGGTAACCTCAAGGGTATCTACGCTATGCACTGGATTATCGGTCTCGTGATTGTCGTCCTGGCCTTTATCCTGTGCTCGGTCTCCTTCTATCTGGGTGCCGACGCCGTTCAGGGCCTGCTCGACTTCATCCCGACGTTCGTCCTCGATGGCTTTGGCGTCGCAGCCAACATCCTGCCTGCCATGGGCTTCGCCATGCTCGGTCGTCTGGTGCTTACCAAGCAGCTCGTGCCGTTCTACTTCCTGGGCTTCCTGATGTGCTCCTATGCCAACGTGCCCGTCCTCGGTGTCGCTCTGATCGCAATCATCATCGGCATCAACAAGTTCGACCTGCTGGGCCTTGGTGGCGCCCAGCCCCAGCTTTCTGTGGAAGGGGATGAGGACGATGACTTCTAATTCCGAGAACCAGATTACTCGCTCCGACCTCATTAAGAGCTCTCTGAGTACCGGCGCTCTGGGCATGGAGTTCTCCTGGACCTACTACAAGCAGATGAACATTGCCTTCTGCCTGATGGTCGCCAACATGCTCAAGAAGATCTATGCCGGCCGTCCCGACGATTACGCCGAGGCCCTGCACCGTCACAGCGCATTCTTCAACATCACCCCGCAGCTCGCTCCCTTCGTGGGCGGCATCGCGATGGCCATGGAAGAGAAGGTCGCTCGCGGCGAGGTTGAGCCCGAGAGCGTCAACGACATCAAGGCCGCCCTCATGGGCCCGCTTTCCGGTCTGGGTGACTCCTTCTTCCTGTCCACCCTGCGCGTTGTTGCCGCTGCCGTGGGCATCAGCCTGTGCCAGGCCGGCAACGCCTTTGGCCCCATCGCCTTCCTGCTCATCTACAACATCCCGGCGTTCCTGATTCGTATCTTTGGCGCTATCAAGGGTTATGAACTGGGCATTGGCTTCCTCAACGAGGCTCAGAAGACCGGTCTGATGCAAAAGATCATGGCCTGCGTCGGCATCGTCGGCGTCATGGTGGTCGGCGCCATGAGCAAGGACATGTTCTGGGCTTCGCTGCCCGTCGCCATCGGTCAGGGCGACTCCGCCCAGACCCTCCAGGACATCCTGGACGGCATCATGCCCGGCATGCTCGGCATGGCCGCCTTCTGGATTTACTACTGGCTGCTGTCCAAGAAGATCAACCCGATGGTCCTGATTCTCTGCACCATGGTCATCGGCATCATCGGTGCCTTCTTTGGCGTGCTTGCCTAATATGTTTAAATCGCGCTTCCATCGCGTCTAACGGTTGCGTCGATCTTTGGGGGCTTGTCGCATGTGCGGCAGCCCCCTGTTTTTTAAAAGCCCGTACGAAAGGGGAGGACTATGGCCGTACCCGAGCTTTCGCTCATGAACATCAACCATCGTTACTACAGCATCGAGACGTTCTTTAAGGCTGCAGGCGAGGCGGGTTATCGCAATATCGAGCTGTGGACTGGCTCGATGCACCTGTATGTGGATTGCCACGAGCACGATTCGGTGGATAAGATTCGCGATCTTGCCGCCCAGTACGGCATCAAGATCGTGTGCGTGTGCCCCGAGCAGAACAACCCCAAGCCGTGGAATGTCGCGGTGCGTGGTGAGGCGGGCCAAAAGCGCATACTCTCGTACTTTAAGAATGTCATTGACGTTGCCGTTGAGCTGGGTGCGCCGCAGATTCTGGTGACGAGTGGTTGGGCCTATCTGGACGAGCCGGCTGAGGACGCCTGGGCCCGCAGCGTTGCCATGCTGCGTTCGGTATGCGACTATGCCGATACGCGCGGCATTCGCGTTGCGCTCGAGGCGCTACAGCCGTCGGAGTCCGTGCTGGTCAACACCGCGCAGGACGTCGCGCGCATCCTCGAGGCGGTCGATCGTCCCAACCTGAAGGCTTGTATCGACTTTGGCGCCATGGAAGTTGCCGGCGACACAATCGACGGCTACTTTGAGGTCTTGGGCGACAAGATCGTCCACACCCACTTTGTGGATGTCGGCGGCGGCACGACGCATCTTGCCTGGGGCGACGGCGAGCGCGATATGCGTGCCGACCTCGAGGCGCTCATGCGCCACGGCTATACGGGCTATGCCTCGGCCGAGACGTGTGACGGCCGCTACTATCAGGATCCGTCTAAGGCGACAACTCAGGTTATCGATATGTATCGTCGTGTGATAGCAGAGATGGAAGCCGAATAACCGAACTGCGCGGTTGCGCCGGAAACACTAGGGCGGGTTTGGCGCAACGTAGTTTTAGGTGGCGAGTTGCGGAGTGTTCGTTGCAGTGCTGCTCGAATTAGACAACTAATGGCGTTGTAATACCACTCGGGCGAGGAAACCGACCGTTCGCCGTAAATCTCCGTGAGTTTAGATTGGTATTAAATAATGAGCAATCGTATGGCTATAATTGGTATCAGCAAGAAGCGCGATATATAGAATCGCGCACATGTGATGGGAGGACACACATGAAGGAGACCGATAAGATCGAGATCATGCACTTCGACCAGGAGGGCTACCTCGAGGACGGCAGGAACGTCTACGAGGCGGGCAAGAAGATGACCGCGCTGGCCGACCGCGTGCACGAGGAGGGCTACGACGCCGTCTTCCTGATGGGCGTCGGCGGCACCTGGGACGAGTTCATGCAGCTCGAGTACCTCATGAACAAGTTCGGCGACCGCGACCTCGAGGTCTA
>OGYH01001837.1_pt1 | contig 18703 bp, 14 predicted proteins | sample 1576511 | NCBI WGS metagenome assembly OGYH01 (sample SAMEA3541522, study PRJEB24748) | human gut metagenome | biome: human gut; feature: human-associated habitat; material: faeces | place: China | collected 2012
CATGCATCCTCCGTGTCAATCAGCGGAGTGATTGACACGGGAGTGAACAGTAACTGCACAATGTCTTTTCTGAGATACTTTTTCATTTCCTCTTGTCAAATCCGGCTTGCCGCGCTATAATTCTACTTGTACAAGTTCATATGTACCAGGGAGCTGGAGATAACTGGCTGAGAGGGGATTTTATCTGTCCCGACCTGTAACCTGATTTGGATAATGCCAACGGAGGGAATGTATACCATGTATTTGATAGAGATGCCTCCGCATCTCTTATTTTTTTACATGACAGATCAGAACACGCTGACAACGTGTTCCGTGATTACGGACAGCAGGAACTCCACTCAGGTGTGGAGTTCCTTTTTTATTTAAAAGGAAGGAGAACTCTACTATGAAACAAAATAATACAACAAAGAAACTCGCACTTGCCGGTGTTCTCACCGCGCTTGCAATCGTCGGAAGCTTTATCAGTGTACCGGTTGCCGGAAGCAAATGCGCTCCGGTACAGCATATGGTCAACATTCTTGCCGCCGTGACACTTGGTCCTGCATGGGGCGTCGGCATTGCATTCTGTGCAAGTTTACTCCGCAATCTGCTCGGTCTCGGAAGCCTTATGGCTTTCCCTGGAAGCATGGTCGGTGCTTTATGCTGTGGTCTTGTCTACAAAAAATGCCACATCTTAAGTCTTACCTGCCTTGCCGAAGCGATCGGAACCGGATTCCTTGGCGCACTTGCCGCTTATCCGGTTGCTTTGTATCTGATGGGAATTGCGCCGGCAGGACTTTTCGTTTATGTCGTTCCATTCCTTATTTCCACTGTCGCAGGAAGCATCCTTGCTTTCATCCTGATCACAGTTCTGGAAAAAGGCGGCGTTATGTCACAGATCAAAGAAGCATAATCATCATTCATTCTTACAGCACTCTGCTGTAAATGAAACCGCGTTACACCGGGGACACCACCTTGTATCGCGTAATAAAAGGCAGAGATTTTCAAATAAAATCCTGTTCATTGCCGGAAATTTTCCGACAAAGGCGTTAGCAATTCTATCATTCCGAACTGGAAGTGTACCCATCAGGCTGTGTCTGGTTTTTTTCGTGTACGCTGTCCGTGTTTTGCTGACGCCAGATTTTTGTGATACTCACAAACCAATAAGAAACGGAGGCAAAACAACATGAGAAATTACACAACCCAGATGGACGCTGCCAGAAAAGGAATTCTGACTCCGGAAATCGAAACCGTAGCAAAAAAGGAACATATGCCTGTTGAAAAGATGATGCAGCTTGTCGCAGAAGGCAAGGTTGCTATCTGTGCCAACAAGAACCATACCTGCCTTGACCCGGAAGGTGTCGGAAGTATGCTCCGTACCAAGATCAATGTCAACTTAGGCGTTTCCCGCGACTGCAAAGATTATGATATTGAAATGCAGAAAGTTATGAGTGCCGTTAATCTCGGTGCAGAAGCAATTATGGATCTTTCCAGCCACGGTAATACCCAGCCATTCCGTCAGAAGCTGACACACGAGTGCCCGGCTATGATCGGAACTGTACCGGTCTATGACAGTGTTATTCATTATCAGAGAGACCTGGCAACTCTTACTGCACAGGATTTTATTGATGTTGTCCGTCTTCATGCTGAGGATGGCGTGGACTTCGTCACACTTCACTGTGGAATCACAAGAAAAACCATCGAACAGATCAAAAAACATAAACGTAAAATGAACATTGTAAGCCGTGGCGGAAGTCTTGTCTTTGCATGGATGTGCATGACCGGAGAAGAGAACCCATTCTATGAGCATTACGATGAAATTCTCGACATCTGCGAAGAATATGATGTAACTATTTCTCTTGGTGATGCCTGCCGTCCGGGATGTCTTGCTGATGCAACAGATGTATGCCAGATTGAAGAACTTGTCCGCCTCGGAGAACTGACCAAACGTGCATGGGATCATAATGTACAGGTTATGGTAGAAGGACCTGGACATGTGCCGCTGGATCAGGTTGCTGCCAACATGAAAGTACAGCAGAGTATCTGCATGGGCGCACCGTTCTATGTACTTGGACCTCTTGTTACTGATATCGCTCCTGGATATGACCATATCACAGCTGCCATCGGTGGAGCTGTTGCCGCTATGAGCGGAGCTGCTTTCCTTTGCTACGTTACACCGGCAGAACACCTTGCTCTTCCAAACGTAGAAGATACCAAACAGGGAATCATTGCTTCTAAGATTGCAGCCCATGCCGCTGATATTGCAAAAGGTATCCCGCATGCACGTGATATCGATGACAAGATGGCAGATGCACGCCGTGTTCTTGACTGGGATGCACAGTACGCCTGCGCTCTCGATCCTGAAACAGCAAAGGCAATCCGTGACAGTCGTAAACCAGAAGACGACCACAGCGATACCTGCAGTATGTGCGGAAAATTCTGTGCTGTAAGAAGTATGAACAAAGCACTTGCCGGAGAATATATTGATATTCTGTAAACTTAAAGATTGCTTGCAAAAGAAGAGAATCGGAAATTATCCGGTTCTTTTCTTTTTCACTAATTTTCGCTCTATTTGTTCTACAAAATATAGCACTTTGCCAGTGGTAAATTTTCGGGTTTGATGTATAATTATTACACAGCAAAAAGGATACAACGGGAGGGAAAGGTTTATGAAAAATAAAATAATGTGGAAAGATGTTACTCTTATTGTACTTGCTATTCTCCTTATTTTTTCGATGTGCAGAATACATACACTCAAACAGTCGAACAAAAAACTGTACTCACAAAATCTGGAGCTGAATCACCAGCTTGCCACACTGAAAGAAAAGAATACAGGTTTAGAATCAAAGCTGAACAGCGAAGAAAGTATCACAGATGAAAAAAAATCAGACAATTCTCAACATTAAAAATTGAGGAGAAGTTTCCAGATCCTGGATTCTTCTCCTCGTTTTTATTTATCCAATCATTTAATTAACAGATCTCTGCTCCTGCCGGCATCTTCTTCTCCGGTGTCATCAGCGCAAGATTACCATCTGCATCTTCTGCGCAGAGCAGCATACCTTCTGAAAGCACTCCGGCGAGTTTTGCAGGTTTCAGGTTCACAAGAACCATAACCTTCTTACCTACCATTTCTTCCGGTGTATAGTGTGCTTTGATTCCGGAAACGATCTGTTTTACCTGGCTTCCGATTTTAACCTGGGAGCAGAGAAGCTTCTTGGATTTCTTGACTGCTTCGCAGGAAATGATCTCACCTACCTGGAACTGCATCTTTTCAAAATCTTCAAAAGTGATCTCCGGTTTTGCTTCGATGTCGATTCCTTCTTCTTCCTCTTCCTTTTCTTCTTTAACCTTTGGATGAAGCTCTTCTACTTTTTTCATGACTTCTTCCAGGTCGAGTCTCTGGAACAGGATTTCCGGTTTTTCTACCACATGTCCGCCACCAAGCTGTGCCAGGATCTTTTCAGCTGTTTCCGGCATGAAGGATTCCAGAAGTTTTGCACCTTCGGAAATACTCTGGATCAGATTCCAGAGTACTGTCTCCAGACGGTCCTTCTTACTTTCATCCTTTGCAAGTGCCCAAGGCATGGTCTCATCAATATATTTGTTACAGCGTTTAAACAAACTGAAGATTTCTGTAATCGCATCTGCTACACGCAGTTCTTCCATTTTTGCTTCTACGAGCTTCGGCGTATTTTCTGTTACAGCTTTCAGATCTGCATCTACTTCTTCTGTAACACCTTTATTTGTCACAGTTCCGCCAAAGTATTTATTTGTCATAGAAATAGTACGGTTTACAAGGTTACCCAGTGTATTGGCAAGATCGGAGTTCAGTCTCTCTACCATCAGCTCCCAGGAGATTACGCCATCATTTTCAAACGGCATTTCATGCAGCACGAAGTAACGGACCGCATCTACGCCAAAGAAATCTACGAGTTCATCTGCATAGAGTACATTTCCTTTTGATTTACTCATCTTTCCATCGCCCTGAAGAAGCCACGGATGTCCAAATACCTGCTTCGGAAGCGGAAGTCCAAGTGCCATCAGGAAGATCGGCCAGTAAATCGTATGGAAACGGATGATATCTTTTCCGATCAGATGAAGGTCTGCCGGCCAGTTCTTATTGAACATTTCATCGCTTTCACCATCACAGTGATATCCGATACCAGTGATATAGTTGGTAAGTGCATCAAGCCATACATAAACAACATGCTTCGGATCAAAGTCTACCGGAATTCCCCATTTAAAAGAAGTTCTGGATACACAAAGATCCTGAAGTCCCGGAAGAAGGAAGTTGTTCATCATCTCATTCTTACGTGCTACCGGCTGGATAAATTCCGGATGTGTATTGATATATTCAATCAGTCTGTCTGCATATTTGCTCATCTTGAAGAAGTATGCTTCTTCCTTTGCAGGCTGTACCGGGCGTCCGCAGTCCGGACATTTTCCATCTACAAGCTGGGATTCTGTGAAGAAGGATTCACATGGAGTACAGTACATTCCTTCGTAGTGTCCTTTGTAAATATCTCCCTGGTCATACAGTTTCTTGAATATCTTCTGTACTTCTTTCTCATGATAATCATCCGTTGTACGGATAAATTTGTCATAAGAAGTGTTCATCAGATCCCAGATTCTCTTAATCTCCCCGGATACGTTATCTACAAATTCCTTTGGTGTAACGCCCGCTTCTTCTGCTTTTAATTCAATTTTCTGTCCATGTTCGTCAGTTCCTGTCTGGAAAAAAACATCATATCCCTGACTTCTCTTATAACGTGCAATTGCATCTGCCAGCACGATCTCGTATGTGTTACCGATATGTGGCTTGCCTGATGTATAGGCAATTGCAGTTGTAATATAATATTTTGGTTTGTCTGCCATGATTCTTTATCTCCTTTTTCTTTAAATTAAAAAAGTGCACATCTCCGGCACGTAGTGCCTTTTATTTAACAGAAACTTCCTGTTAAATAAAAAACCGCCTTCTATAAAATATAGAAGACGGGATTATTACCGTGTTACCACTTCTCTTCATCCTTCCCTCACAGGAAGAATCTCACCGGGTACAGTCTGCTGCTTTTGGCAGTCTATATCTGCACTCGCCGCTGTAACGGGCGGAACCCATCGCATGCTTGCACAAGAAACTGATTCGTTGCTTCCTTATGTTCACCTGCGCTGCTCAGAAGCCATCTTCAGTCCTTCTCCAGCCATCCCTCTCAGCCTCTGCGGGACTTCTCTGTAAACATTCAAAAGACCTACTCTCTTCATCATCGCTTTTCCTATATCAGAAAAATCGTATCACAGATATCAGAAACTTGTCAAGGCGTATTTGACACCAGATAGCCTTTTTCCTTCAATACCTGCTCGATCAGATCCAGTGTCTCTTCCGAATCCGCTTCAACTGTGTGGTAGTGATAGTTGGAAGTGATATTCTTAAGCGGACTGGACTTTCCACTGTGGATTCCTTCCATGAATTCTTTGACATTTCTTCGCGATGCCACATCAAGAGGCGCTTCCATATGCCCATAAATCCGATGATTGATCATTACATTTACCACCTTGCCACCCAGATCTACGATCGAACAAAGCTCATCCTCCATCTGTTCATCCGTATGACTGACTTTGAACACTCTTGTTACCGAATGCGGTGCATTCAGAATATATCCCCGGTTGGTTGAAATGATATCATATCCGGCTGCACGGATCAGCGCAATGTCCTGTACAATGACCTGACGGCTTACATCATATACCTTCGCCAGTTCTTTCCCGGGTACCGGAACCTCACTGCTCTTTATTTTGCTGACAATCTCTTCTCTTCGTCTGGAACCTGTCATCCCGATATAACTCTCCTTTTTCTGCAATTCTGCTCTGTGCCTGACGTATTACAGACTTTCCTCTTCTGTCTGCCAAATCCTGTCTTCACTCTTACTGAATCCAGACCGGCTTAAATAGCATGCAGATTCTTCAGCGAAATGTCAAGGACAGGAGCAGAATGGGTAAGTGCCCCACTTGATATATAGTCTACTCCAAGAGACGTCAGACGGTCAATATTTTCTTTTGTTACATTTCCGGAACATTCTGTCTCTGCACGTCCGTCAATAATCCGGATTGCCTCCTTCATATCCTCCGGCGACATATTATCCAGCATAATAATATCTGCTCCCGCATCAACAGCCTCACGCACCATATCCAGATTCTCAACTTCTACCTCAATTTTGCGGACAAACGGTGCGTATTCCTTTGCCATTTCCATCGCCTTTGCCACACTTCCTGCCGCTCCGATATGATTGTCTTTTAAAAGCACTCCGTCGGAAAGATTATATCTATGATTGTATCCTCCACCGACACGGACCGCATATTTTTCAAAAATACGCATATTCGGCGTTGTCTTTCTGGTGTCCAGAAGCTTCGTCTTTGTTCCTTCCAGAAGCATTGCAACCGAATGTGTATAAGTCGCAATTCCACTCATTCTCTGCAGATAATTCAGTGCCACCCGTTCCCCTGAGAGCAGCGCACGGATATCGCCTGTAATAATCCCCATCAATTCTCCTTTTTTCACTTCGTCACCGTCTTTACAATAGAAATCTGTCTTCACATTTTCATCCAGAATTTCAAATACTCTATGAAATACATCCAGCCCGGCAACTACTCCATCCTGTTTGCAGATCAGCTGCACCTCTCCGGTCACCGCTTCTTTCATCACCGCATTGGTGGTCACGTCCTCACTGGAAATATCCTCCTGCAGTGCTTCTTTTATCAGATGGTCTACATTCAATGTCATCGTAATCTTATTCATTTCTTTTTTCCTCATTCTAAACAGATCTTTTTCTTTTATATTGCCTCTTTACAGAACAGCACAGGATTTACTGCATTTTCCACTCCGGAAATCTTATGTGCCGCACGTTTTGCAAACACCAGGCTCTCAAGCAGAGAATTACTTGCCAGACGGTTCGCCCCATGGACGCCATTGCAGCTGGTCTCTCCAACCGCATACAGATGCTCCATCGAAGTTCTGCTGTCGCTGTCTACCCAGATGCCTCCCATGAAATAGTGTTGTGCAGGAACAACGGGGATCCACTCTTTTGTCACGTCATAGCCTTCTTCCCGGCACCGCTCACAGATATTTGGGAAATGCTCCAGGATCGTATTCTTATCAATATTTTCCATGGAAAGCCATACATGATCCGTTCCATCTTTTTCCATTTGTTCCCGGATTGCTTTTGTCACCACATCTCTCGGAAGAAGCTCATTTACAAAACGTTCTCCGTCTTTATTATAAAGAACTGCACCTTCTCCACGGACAGATTCTGAAATCAGAAATCTTCGCCCCGGTTTTGAAGAATACAAAGTTGTCGGGTGGATCTGGACATAATCCAGATGCTCCAGACGGATTCCATGCTTCCTGGAAATATCAAGCGCATCTCCTGTCAGATGTGGAAAGTTTGTAGAATGCTGATATCTTCCTCCGATTCCACCGCTTGCAAAAATCGTATCCTGTGCATAGATCTTCATCTCTTCACCGTCTGCCGTCTTTGCTAAAATACCTGCACATCTTCCATTTTTAACAATTATGTCTGTCATAGTTGCATATTCGTGTATTTGTACATTTTTTCGTTTCTTTACATGCATGAGCAGTTTACTCGTAATCTCTTTCCCTGTAATATCTTCATGGAAAAGAATCCTTGGTCTGGAATGCGCACCTTCTCTTGTAAATGCAAGATTTCCGTCTTTTTTAGCAAAATCCACGCCATATCCAATCAGATCATGAATAATTTCCTGCGAGCTGCGGATCATAATATCCACCGATTCTTTCCTGTTCTCGTAATGACCTGCACGCATTGTATCTTCAAAATATCCCTCATAATCCTCATCATCACGAAGTACACAGATTCCACCCTGTGCCAGAAATGAATCACTGCTTTCCAGATCTGACTTGGTAATCATAAGGATCTGTTTATCCTCCGGAAGATTCAGTGCTGAAAACGCTCCACCAACTCCCGTTCCAACGATCACTACATCTGTCTTAATCTCCAACTTTATCCCTCCAATTCCGGTTCTCTTAGCCGGTCACCTGTTGTTTCTTATTTTTGATTTTCCGGTTCTTTTATTTTGCAGCAAGCTCAAGCATTTTCTCTAACGGTTTTTTGGAATTTTCCCGAAGTTTTGCATCTACGTGAACCTCATTTTCACCAGTCTGCAAAACATGCAATACCTTCTCCAGCGTATTCTTTTTCATATTCGGACATACCGGTAGCTTGTCCGGATAATAGAATGTCTTCTCCGGGTTCTGTTCCTTCAGCTTGTAACCCACACCCTCTTCTGTACAGACAATAAATTCCTGACAATCACTTGCCGTTACATACTGGATGATTCCTGATGTGCTTCCCACGTAATCTGCCATCGCAAGAAGTTCTGCACGGCATTCTCCGTGTGCGACGATCTGTGCCCCCGGATGTCTCCTTTTCACTTCGGCTACATCCTCTGGTTCCATCCGTTCATGAGTCGGACAGAATCCATTGTTGTAAACAAAATTTTTTTCCGGTACATGATCGGCTACAAAATGTGCCAGATTCCGATCCGGAATAAAGAAAATATTCTTGTTCGGAAGTTCTTTTACGATCTTCACTGCATTTGCAGATGTCACACAGACATCCGAGTATTCTTTCAGTGCTGCCGTTGAATTGATATAGCAGACAACAGCAAGATCATCATACTCTTTCCGCATCTTCCGGATCGTCTCCACATCTGCCATATGTGCCATCGGACAGTCTGCTGTCATATCCGGCATCAGAACCGTTTTCTCCGGATTCAGGATCTTCGCACTCTCCCCCATAAAAGAAACGCCACAAAATACGATTGTCTTTTCTTGGAGCTTCGTTGCTACCTTGCTCAGGTAAAAAGAATCCCCTATATAATCTGCTATTTCCTGCACCTCCGGCCGCACATAATAATGTGCCAGAATGACAGCATTCTTCTCTTTTTTAAGCTTCTGTATCTCTTCCACCGTTGTCATAACGTGATCCTCCCTTACTGACTCTTTTCTCATCTCTGATCTTTTTTCAGCATAGTGCACATTATAGCACCACACTTTACATCTGACAAGACACTTGTTTTATTTCTGTAAAGTTTCGTTTGAGATACATATTTCCAGAATCAAAATCATATACATAGAAACAACATCATTTCTTCTGGAGTTTTATGTTTCATTTAATTCTTAAACACCGGAAAAAAATTTTTCTGATCCTTCCCTGTTGTCTGCTGGTCATTCTGATTTCTTTTCTGTCTGGCAATGCATTTTGGAGCTCCCTGCATGCAGAATCCTCCGACCGGCAATTCCGTACTTTCACACGTAGTCTCTTCCAGACAGAAGTATCCGCAAATACCATCAGCCTTCACTATACCTTGCGTTCTCCTTCTGACTATGGCATCGCGGACATCCCGGCTACATACGGCAATCTTTCTTCTGATCCCATTGCCGCAAAGGCTTCTGTCAGAAATGTTCTCTCTTCTCTGCAGGAATTTGATCCCGACACTCTTTCTTCAGAAAATGCACTAACCTTTAAAATCCTGGATACCTATCTTAAAAATGCATCCACAGGGACAGATTATCTGCTTTATCAGGAGCCTCTCGGCCCCGTATCCGGTATCCATACGCAGCTGCCTGTTCTGCTCTCGGAATACAGCTTTTACGACACACAGGATGTAGAAACCTATCTGGCTCTCTTAAAAGAAACGCCTTCCTATTTTGATTCTGTCATCCGGTTTGAGCAGAAAAAAGCTGCTTCCGGTCTTTTTATGCCGGATTACCAAGCTGATTCTGTTCTGGACACCTGCCAGTCTTTTATCGATATGGGTAAAGAGAATTATCTAGTCAGTACATTTGATGAACGGATCGCGTCACTGGATCTTTTACCTGAAAACAAAAAAGATTCTTTCCGCAAAGAAAATATGAAACTTGTAACAGAAGAGATTTATCCAGCTTATCAAAATCTGATCACCGCTATCAAATCGCTGAAAGGAAAAGGAACGAATGAACAGGGACTTAGCCATTTCCCTTATGGGAAAAAATACTATGAATATCTGGTGCGTCAGACTACCGGCTGCAATGAATCCATTTCCCGTCTGCGACTGATGACCAGGGCACAGATACTGGAAGATCTAAGTGCCATGCAGAAGGTTCTCTTCCCTGCCGATGCAGCACTTACCCAAGCATCCGTTTTGGAGCAGACACCTCCTGATTCCATGCTGGATGATCTCAGGTCTAAAATCACAGATACATTCCCGGAAATTCCTGATGTTGATTTCCAGGTCAAATATGTTCCGGAATCCATGCAAGATTATCTAAGTCCCGCTTTCTATATGATCCCTGCCATTGACAATCTGACGGAAAATGTCATCTATATTAACAACGGACAGACCGCCTCAGGGCTGAATCTCTACACGACTCTTGCTCACGAAGGCTATCCCGGACATCTGTACCAGACCGTCTATTTTTCTGCTTCTGAACCGGATCCTATCCGGAGTATTCTTGATTTTGGCGGATACGTCGAGGGCTGGGCCACCTATGCGGAAATGATGTCCTACTACCTTGCACCTCTCTCTAAGACGGAAGCATCCCTTCTCCAGAAAAACAGTTCTGTCATTCTTGGACTTTATGCACTTGCAGATATGGGAATTCATTATGACGGCTGGTCTGTAACTGATACAGTCCGCTTTTTCAGCGATTACGGAATCAATGATGCAAATGCAGTACAGAGTGTCTACGAACTGATTATTGGAAGTCCTGCCAATTATCTGAAATACTATATTGGATACCTGAAATTTTATGAATTGAAAAAAGAGATGGCAGATACTCTGGGAAATCAATTCTCCCAAAAAGAATTTCACAGGGCGATACTGGATGTGGGGCCGGCGCCATTTGAGATCGTATATGATGAGGTGGAAAAAAATTTATTAGATTGATCCTATTTCACACAAAATAAAACTATCCTGTGAGAATCCGAAACATTCCCACAGGATAGCCCATCAAACACATTTTATATAATTTACACTTGAATCTACAGATCCAGTTTCAGATCATTTTCCTTGATCCAACCACATTTTCTCATCGGAATCGCAATCGCCCAGGAAAGCACTGCCGGAAGAATAAAACAGATCAGCACCAGACCTGCCCAGTCCATTCCGGTGATCGCAGCTTTGGTTCCTTCTGCAATATCATTTACCCAGCCAGTGTACACACCAATCTGTCCGACCAGTCCGCAGGTTCCCATTCCGGATGCCACTGCCGCACCGTTCATCTTCAAATGGAAGATACAGGTTGCGACCGGACCGGTAATTGCGGATGCCAGTGTCGGCGGAAGCCAGATTCTCGGATTTCTCACAATGTTTCCCATCTGAAGCATCGAGGTTCCTATTCCCTGTGCAAAAAGACCACCCCATTTATTTTCCTTAAAACTCATAACCGCAAAACCAACCATCTGTGCACAGCAGCCGGCTACAGCAGCACCTCCTGCAAGCCCGGTAAGTGAAAGTGCCGCACAGATCGCTGCACTGCTGATTGGAAGTGTCAGTGCAATACCAACAATCACAGATACGATAATTCCCATGAAAAATGGCTGTAATTCAGTCGCCCACATGATTGCAGTTCCTACGGTACTTGCCGCTGCTCCGATCGCCGGTGCACATCCCAGTGAAAGCAGAACCCCCACACAGATCGTCACAAATGGTGTCACAATAATATCTATTTTTGTTTCTTTTGAAACCAGTTTTCCAAATTCTGCTGCAAAAATCGTAACGACCAAAACCGCAAGAGGTCCTCCGGCACCCCCAAGTTCATTTGCTGCCATTCCGACTGCCGCCAGTGAAAACAATACAAGTGGCGGACACTGAAGTGCTACTCCGATCGAGATTGCCATCGCAGCTCCGGTTGCTCCTTTCGCATAACCGCCTACTGTTACAAGGATTCCTATACCAAGCTGTTCTCCGAGTGTGCTGATGATCGTACCGATCAGAAGCGATGCAAACAGTCCCTGCGCCATTGCACCAAGCGCATCGATTCCGTATCGCTTCGCTGAAAAGATAATATTTTTCTTTCTTAGAAACTCTTTCATAACTTTCTCCTGCTCCTGTCATTCTTTTAGTGTATAATCTACTGTCTTGTCACATGTGATTACTGTGCAATATTATCCACTGTTTTGCAGAATCCGTCAAGAAGATTTTATTTAAATCTCTTATCTTCGCAAAAGTATGATATAACTGATATGACAAAAAAGTAGGAGTGTACATTTTTTAACTGCACACTCCTGCTTTTTATTTCTTATTTTTATTCTTTATGAAAATATACATGATAAGCTTCCATATCTACTTCCGGAAGAGGGATCATCTTCATTCCATTCGCTTCAAACTGTAATTTTCCATCAACCATATGAATTTCTTCTACTGCCGGTGCTGCAAGGAATTCTTTTTCCTCTGAAAGTGCCGCAAGAATATATGGCCCATATGCAAGATTGACAAATGCCGCATCAGACTTGTTATCCAACACACGGAATTCCATCGGAAGTTCCAGTCGGATCACATCTCCGGCTTTCGGATCTGCATCAATTACCAGATATCCATCATGAAGTGCTGTATCTGCAAGAACTTTTCCATTTACAGACACGTTAAAATCCTTCTGCCCCCATGCCGGAATATGGATTTTAAGAACTTTTTTCTGATCCTTTTGGCAACGGATTTCCATTACACCTTCTTCATCCACACTCTGAAGTTCAATCATCGTTTTTCCATTTTCGTCCGTCAGCACGGAATCTACAAGAAGGTTAATGTAAAGCGCATCTTCATCCTGCGCATAAATATTTTCCATATAACGGAATCTGCTCTCCATACCGGTTCCATGACAGCAGGAATTCTCTGAAAGGAAGAATTCTTTTCTGCCACCCGGACCAAGTGGAAGAAAATAAGTCGTTCCACCATCACATTTATGACTACTTGATGTCAAGATATGATTTCTCAGCGTATTATCATAATAATCCATCAGATTGCCGCTTCGCGTATATTCAAATAACTGACTGGTCAGGCGCAGCATATTATAACTTGCACAGCTTTCAGCAGCCTTATCCGTAAGATAAGAACACGTTGTATTTGCACGATGGAACATCTCAGTCTCACCAACCCCACCGATACAATATGTATGTCCACCAGTCACGATATTCCAGAAATTCTTTCCGATTTCCCAATAAATCTCATCACCAGTTGCCCGATACAGATCCATTGCACCGATAATCTGCGGAATATGCTGGTTTGCATGCATATCCTCCAATGTATCGCATTCTTCTTCCATCGGATAGAATAACTTTTCATTTTCAAAAAGTTTTGCAGCCTTCAGATGATTTTCTTTTCCGGTCAGCTCATAGACTTTTACCATTGTTCCAAGCATACCACCAAACTCACCCGCAATATACATTGCCCACATTTTATCCAGTGTTTCTTTTGGCAGACGGGAAAGTCTGTCATATACCCAGTCTCCCATCAAGTCCAAGATCTCTTTTGCCGTCTCATTTCCGGCAAGTACATGACAATCATATAATCCGGACATAATCTTATCCAAAGTATAATACGGAGCCCAGATTTCCGGGTATTTAGTATATACTTCCAGAAGATCGAACTGTTCCTCTGAGTATGCGCTCAAAAATCCTCTGTGATATTTGCCGGTTGCCGCAAATGCATCCTGGCACTTTTTCAGCTCTGCTACCATGTAATTGACTTTATCTAAAAATTTTGGATTGCCGGTTGCTGCAAATGCAAGTGCAATACCTGACAGATAATGTCCTGTCGTGTGCCCTTTCAGTTTACAGCTTTCCTCATCCCAACCGGTCATCGGAGGTGCCCCTTTTGTATCCAGTCCGGTCGCTTTGCGGAAATTATAAAGCATCTGGTCATCGTCAATTCCAAGAAGATATTCTTCCATCAGCTTCTGGTATTTATAATAAAGAGTTCCTTCTTTCAACCGAACCTGTCCAAGTGGAACATAATCCACCTTTTTCTCCGGTCCTTTTACTGGTACTATTTCCTTTTTATAATGGATCTCTGCAGATGCTTCCTTTTCTGTTCCATCAATCACACCTGCAACTGCAACCACTGTCTCTTCTTTTGCCGGCTCATATGTATTCCATTTCACCGGCATTGTCATGCGGCGTCCATCTTCTGTATATGCGATCACAACAGACGGAAGATGTGCTTCTTCACCGACCTGTGCATTAAGGACGACTTTACGTACTTCTTTTACGATATTTTCTTTTGCTTCCTGCAATACGGTCGCCACATATTCTCTTGACTCACTACATCCTTCATAGGTTGCAGTAACCGTCAGTGTAACCTTACGGTTTCCCATGCCATGCAGCGGACGATGTACCTTTCCTGTATTGTCAATAAATCTTTCTTCCCCTGTCTCCCAGGTAAATTGAGCACCATATTTTCCGTTCTCCGGGAGTGTAAGATTGTCATCTACCGTGCTCAGATTCCCAATATAAATTGCATCCAAATCTTTTTTAATAATTTCTGCTGCGTTCATGTTTTGCTCCTTTTCGTATAAAAATTGGATTCGAACCATCTATAGACTATATTCTATGTTTCTCTCCATTCTTTGTCAAGATTTTGCACATTTTTTGTTAATTGTAGTCATTTTTATTGTGCGATATATACATTTTTCAAAAAGATCTGAATACAACATTCGATAATTTTTATATACAACTTTTATTTATACAAGTGCTGCCAGCCACACACTCGCTGCAAGCCCTGCAAATGTTGCAATAAGTGCTCCGGCAAGAGTATACCTGGTTTTTTTCACCTTTGCTGACATAAAATACACAGACATCGTATAGAAAATCGTTTCCGTACACGCCATCGAAATTGAAGCGATCATTCCGTTTCTCGAATCCGTTCCAAATTCCTTATAGATATCAAGCAATAATCCCGTTGCGGCAGAGGACGAAAACATTTTCACAATCGTAAGCGGAACCAATGCCCCCGGAAATCCAATCTGCTCCGTCACATTTCCAATTATTTCCGATATAAATTCCAGAAAACCCGATGCACGCAAAATCCCCACTGCTGCCATCAATCCGATCAACGTCGGCATCAGCCGCACGACCGTCCAAAATCCACGCTTTGCTCCCTGAATAAAAGTATCATATACATTCACTCCTGCAAAAATTCCATATATAAGAATGGACAAAATCATAAAAGGGACTATAAAGTCAGATATGTATAAAAAAAGGCGCATAAAAACAGCTCCTGGCGAACCACTTTACTAAAAAGTATATTCGCCGGAGCTGTTATTCATTCCGTTTGCTTTATAAAGAAAACTTTTCTATTCCTCATCCGCATACTTCGCAAACCGCTTCTCATTCTGATGGATCACATAATAATACATCACGATCAGCAACGCACTTGCCAGGATCCATGCCGCCGGACTTGCCATGCATACTCCAAAGTAACTCTTCTGCCCTGCCGCGATCATGGCAACAACACCCCTGCCAACCAACTCAGCCACACCAGCCATCATCGGGAGCAGTCCATATCCCATTCCCTGGATTCCATTCCGGTAAACATTTACAACTGTAAGCGGAATAAAGAAAGTACCGACGCATTTCAGGTAAATATCCACGGAATGCATAATTTCTGTCAGATCCCCAGACAGGAACAGATACGTCATATATTTTCCAACTGTCATAATGATCGCCGCAACTACGACTGAATAGATACTTCCCATGATCGTAATTGACTTAAATCCCTGACGGATCCTTTTGATCTTACCAGCTCCAATATTTTGTGCGCAATAGGTTGCCATCGTGGTTCCCATCGCAACATATGCCTGCGTCACGATCTGCTCGATCTTATTCGCTGCGGTAAATGCTGCTACCTGTGTGGAGCCAAGCAGATTCAGGGCAGTCTGTACCATCATGGTTCCGATTGCTGTGATCGAATATTGAAGAGCCATCGGAATTCCGACTGCAAGCTGGATCTTCAGCAGATGTCCGCTCGGACGCCAGTCCTCCTTATGTAAATGCAGGATCGGAACCGCCTTCACAATATATACCAGACACAGGATTCCCGAAATCCCCTGTGAAATCACGGTCGCCCATGCCGCACCGGCTGCGCCCATGTGAAATGCAATGATAAATACCATATCCAGCACAATGTTGAGCAACGCCGCAAGAATCAGGAAATACAGCGGAACCTTGCTGTTACCAAGTGCCCGCAAGACACTGGATAAAAAATTATATAGCATCTGCGCCGCAATTCCACCACAGATTACCATAATATACGCATAGGCATCCTTGAAAATATCATCCGGTGTCTTCATAATCCCAAGAAGCGGTTTCATTGCCATCATTCCGAGCACAGTCATAATAAGAGACATAATAATCGCCAGAATCGCGGCATTTCCTACAGTCTTGCGCATTGCTTTCATATCACCTGCGCCAAATTTCTGTGCCGTAAGTACGGTAAATCCTGCTGTCATTCCCAGAATAAATCCATTGATCAGAAACATGATCGTTCCCGTACTTCCAACCGCCGCAAGTGCTTTGGTTCCCACGAACTTTCCTACGATAATCGTATCTGCCATACTGTAGAACTGCTGAAATACATTTCCAATGAAGATCGGCAGTGTGAAATTAAAAATAATTTTTCCCGGATTCCCGGTCGTCAAATCTTTCTGTAATGTTTTCATATAATCCCTCTGTTTATCTCATTAACATTTTACCTCCCGTCATTATAGAAAAATGTATCTTAAATAGCAATTGTCGTTTTCACGAAATTTTCCCTGTTTCACAAAGTATTTTCCGTTTATTTGACGGAATCTTTGACACCCCAGGTTCTACCCTCTATAATAGTTAATATAGAAAAAATTTATCATTTTCAGGAGGCATTGATATGAAACCACTGCCCTTTATCATGCAATATGTCAGACGATACAAATATCGCTATATTGCCGGAATCCTTACTCTTTTTGCTGTAGATGCGGCAAGTGTATTTATTCCAAAACTTACCGGTATCATTACCGATGGTCTTACCGCGCGCAGCATTACCTGGAGTTCCATTCGTACCTGTCTTCTTGGGATCTTTCTGATTGGTCTTCTGCTTGCAGTCGGCCGTTTTTTGTGGCGTTATTTTCTTTTTGGAACCGCACGTATTATCGAGCGTGAACTGCGTAATGAAATGTTTTCCCATCTGGAAACTATGGATGTGGAATACTACAACAGCCACAAAACAGGTGATCTGATGACCCGGTTTACCAGTGACTTAAATGCGGTCCGCATGGCACTTGGCCCTGCTGTCATCTGCATCTTTGATTCCGTAGTCATGACGCTCCTGGTCGTCTGCCAGATGATGTATTATGTCAATATAAAACTAACCCTTCTGGCACTGATCCCGATGGTCATCATCTGCCTCGGCTATATGCATTACGGAAAGGTACTGGATAACCTCTACACCGAACGTCAGGACAGTGTTTCCAATCTTGCCGACTTTGTACAGGAAAGCTTCTCCGGGATCCGTGTGATCAAGGCCTTTGTTCGCAAGCAGGCAGAAATCCTTTCTTTTTCCAAAAAGAACCAGGATACCATGGATAAAAGTATGCGCATCGCAAAGCTGGAAGCCATCCTGATCCCGCTTCTGGATGTGATCATCGGATTTTCCAGTCTTGCCTCACTCCTTTATGGGGGATACCTCGCCCTGATCGGACAGATTACACTCGGTCGCTTCGTAGCTTTCAATCAGTATGTCAATATGCTGGTATGGCCGATGCTCGCCTGTTCCGAAGCTGCCGTCATGTTTTCCCAGGGAACTGCATCCATCCGTCGCGTACAGGAAATTCTGGAAGCGCAGACAAATGTAAAAGATACTGCTTCTGTCACGACTTTAGACACCCTACACGGGGATATCCGTTTTAACCACCTGACATTTGCACACCTTGGAAATACTTCTCCGGTACTGCATGATATCAATCTGGACATCCCATCCGGGACAACCCTTGCCATCATCGGGCGCACCGGCAACGGAAAGTCCACTCTGGTCAATCTCCTGCTCCGGCTTTACAACACCGAGCCAGGCATGATTTATCTGGATGACCATGATATCAACACAATTCCGCTGAAAACTCTGCGTGAAAATATTGCTTATGTACCACAGGATAATTTTCTTTTTTCCGATACTCTGAAAGCAAATATTGCATTCGGCACAAAGTCACAGGATATGAGCCGTATTATCGCCGCAGCAAAATCAGCCTGCATTCACGATAATATTGCAAATTTTCCTGACAACTATGATACGATCGTCGGCGAACGTGGCGTTACGCTTTCCGGCGGTCAGAAACAGCGCAGCTCCATCGCCCGCGCCCTGATGAAAAATGCGCCGATCCTGATTCTTGATGATTCCCTTTCCGCTGTCGACACCGATACGGAAGAACATATCCTGCATAATCTCAGGGACGATCGTAAAGGGAAAACAACGATCCTGATCGCACACCGCATTTCCACAGTACAGCATGCCGATCTGATCATGGTACTTGAAAACGGGGAAATGAAAGAGCTTGGAACACACACCGAACTGATTCAGAAAAATGGTATTTATAAAGATATGTTTGAAAAGCAACAGTTGGAAGTTTCCATTGGAGAACAGGAGGTCATTAACAGTTAAAGATAAATTATAAAATCATATAAGTAGATATTGAGTT
>OGYH01001838.1_pt1 | contig 18699 bp, 10 predicted proteins | sample 1576511 | NCBI WGS metagenome assembly OGYH01 (sample SAMEA3541522, study PRJEB24748) | human gut metagenome | biome: human gut; feature: human-associated habitat; material: faeces | place: China | collected 2012
TGCCGGATAGGAACGGCAAAATTTTTTACACTTCTATTACTTCTTTATCGCACATCAGTAAAGAGCCAGGGCGCAAAGCAGCTCGCAGCTGGCGGCGGTATCATGCTGCTGGGCGTGAAGGTCATCCCCCTCATCACCACGCTCATCACTGTGTAAATGGTGAGCGCCTATGGATTTCATATTCGACGCGATCAATGAATGGATCAAGAAATTCCTGATCGAAGCCATTCAGGGGAATCTGTCGGGTATGTTTGATGGCGTGAACACCCGCGTTGCCGAGATCGCGGGCGAAGTAGGAAAAACGCCGGAGGCATGGAACTCCGGCGTTTTCTCCATCATCCGCAGCTTGTCCCAAACGGCGGTCCTGCCGATTGCCGGACTGGTCATTGCGGCGATCCTCAGCTATGAGCTGATCAGTATGATCATTGACAAGAACAATATGCACGACATCGACACATGGATGTTCGTCAAGTGGGTGTTCAAGGCTGGGATCGCCATTTTCGTTATCAATCATACCTTTGACTTCATCATGGCGATTTTCGATGTCACACAAAACATGGTGCAGAAAGCGACCGGTGTCATAGATGCGCAAGCAAGCATCGACATTACGGCGGCGCTTGCGTCTATCACGACAGAGTTGGAAGCGATGGGCACAGGCGAGCTGTTCGGCCTCATGATGGAAACCTTCTTGATGCGCTTTGCCCTCACCGTGATGGGCGTGTGCATCATGATCATCCTCTATGGCAGAATGATCGAGATCTTCATTTACGCCAGTGTCGGACCGCTGCCGTTTGCCACCTTCGCCAACCGGGAATGGGGCAACATCGGCACGAACTATGTGCGGGGACTTGCAGCATTAGGCTTGCAGGGGTTTCTCATCATGGTCTGCGTGGCGATCTACGCCGCACTGGTCAAGACGCTATCTCTTACAGGCGGCAATATCCACGCTGTGATCTGGGGATGCGCCGCCTACACTATGCTGCTGTGTTTCAGCTTATTCAAGTCCGGCGGCGTTGCAAAGAGCATTCTGCACGCCCACTAAAAGGAGGAATTGATTTTGCCGGAAGTTTACATCCCAAAGGATCTGACGCAAGTGCAGAACAAAGTCATGTTCGGCTTGACCCGCCGCCAGCTTGTGTGTTTCAGCCTTGCGGCAGTAGTGTCGGTTCCGATCTATCTGCTGACCCGCAAGCCGCTGGGCGGCGATGCGGCGATGGTGCTGCTGATCGTTTCGGCCTTGCCGTTCTTTTTCACAGCGCTGTACAGGAAAAACGGTCAGCCGGTGGAACGATGCCTGAAAAACTATGCCCGCGTTCGGTTCCTGACACCCCGGAACCGTCCGTATCAGACCAACAACCGCCTTGCCGCACTGGAACGGCAGGCAAAAATCAACGAGGAGGTGGAGCATATTGCTCTCTATGAACAGAAAAAGCAGCCGGCCTTTGCGAAAAAGCGTCGGCTGGAGCAGCGACCTGATCGTCCGACCGGACACGCCGCTGACAAACGCGCAGCGCAAAGAGTTCGCAAGAACGGTAAAGCGGGCAAAACGCGACGCTAAGATCGCCGCCACCGCACAGCAGACCATCCCCTATGTGGAAATGTACCGCAACGGTATGTGCGACCTTGGCGGCGGACTGTACAGCAAAAGCGTCCAGTTTGAAGATCGCGCATATACCGAGGTGTCGGATGATGAACAGGTGGTCATTTTCGACCTCTACTGCGATCTGCTCAATTACTTCGGACCCTCTGTGGGACTGGAGCTGTCCGTCATCTGCTATTACCCGGACCTCAAAACCTATGAGCATGATCTGAGCATCCCGCCCAATGGCGATGCACTGGACCCGGTGCGGCAGGAACTCAGCGATTTCCTGCTGCATCAGGCGGCAAAGTGCAAGGTCGAGCGCCGGATGTGCCTGACCTACACCGTGCAGGCGGAAGGTCTGGTGCGAGCACTGTCCCGTCTGGATCAGATCGAGAGCGATGTCATCGCAGCGTTCCGGTCGCTTGGCAGCACCGCCCGTCCGATGGATGGCTATGAGCGTCTGGCGGCGCTGCATCAGTGCTTGCATCTGGATACGCCCCAGCAGTTCAAATTTAACTGGAATGCCTTGATCCAGACCGGACTTTCCAGTAAGGACTTTATCGCACCCAGCTCATTTCAGTTCAAGGACGGGCGCTATTTCCGTGTGGGCGCGTCCTATGGCGCGGCATCGTTCCTGCAAATCGATGCAAGCCGCCTTTCCCACACTCTGCTCAATTCACTGCTGGACTGCGACGCCTGCCAGATTTTCACCATCCACGCAAAGGCATTGGAGCATGGCGCGGCGCTGAAAGCCGTTAAGCGCAAGCTGTCCGATTTGGATAAGACGAAGATCGACGAACAGAAACGCGCTACCCGCACCGGCTACGATTACGATATTCTCCCGCCGGATCTGAAAACCTACGCTAAAGAAGCGGAAAATCTGCTGGAGGCATTGCAGAGCCACGATGAAAAGCTCTTTATGGTGACGATCCTCATGGTGCATATCGCACCAAGCAGACAAAAGCTCGAAAACATTCTGACCTCTGTGGGCGGCATCGCCAGCGCCGCGAACTGCGAACTCATTCGGCTGGACTATCAGCAGGAGCAGGGATATATGTCCGCGCTGCCGCTGGGCGTCAATCTGGTGGAGATCCAGCGCGGCATGACCACCAGCGGAACGGCGATTTTCCTGCCGTTCCGCACCTGCGAGGTGTATCAGCCGGGTGGACTGTACTACGGCGTGAACGCCCTGACGAATCAGATCATCATTGCAGACCGCAAGACTCTGAAATGTCCCAATGGGATCGTGCTGGGTACGCCGGGTTCCGGTAAATCGTTCTTCGCCAAGCGTGAGATCGTCCACACCTTTTTCACAACGGACGATGACCAGCTCATGCTGGACAGTGAGAACGAGTACACCGCCCTCACCGAAGCGCTGGGCGGTCAGGTCATTTACCTCGCGCCGGACAGCAAGTATTACCTCAATCCGATGGACCTTGATCTAAGCACCGATGTGGGCGAATCGCCCATGCTGATGCAGGCAGATTTCATCATGTCCCAGTGTGAGCTGATGATGGCAAATCAGGGAAATACCCTGATGCCTATTGAGCGATCCCTGCTGGACCGCTGCATCGGTTTGGTGTACCGGGAGTACCTGAAAGACCCGAAGTCGGAGAAGATGCCGGTGCTGGGTGATCTGTACCGAGCGCTGAAAGAACAGCACGACCCCAGAGCAGACGATCTTGCCACGGCAATGGAGATTTATGTGACCGGCAGCCTGTCCTACTTAAATCACCGCACGAACATCGATTTGCATAACCGCCTTGTGTGCTACAACACGAGCCGGTTAGGACAAGGACTGAAAAAGCTGGTCATGAGCAATGTGCAGAAGCATATATGGCAGCGCACTACGGCAAACCGCTATGCGGGGAAAACGACACGCATCATTTTAGATGAATTCCATCTGCTGCTGAAAGAGCCGCAGACGGCGGCGTATACGGCAGAAATCTATAAGCGGTTTCGCAAATGGAATGGTATCCCCACCGCCCTGACGCAGAATGTCAAGGATCTGCTTGCCAGTCCAGAGATCGAGAACATTCTGGAAAACAGCGACTTTGTGCTGATGCTCAATCAGGGCGCCAGCGACCGCGCAATTCTGGCGCAGCGGCTCTCCATCGCGCCGGACGAGCTGGCTCATGTCACCAACAGCGGCGAGGGTCAGGGACTCTTGTTCTTTGGGGATAAGGTCATTCCCTTCGAGGACCGTTTCCCGAAGAATACCCGGCTGTATCAGCTTATGACAACGAAGCCTGCGGAACAGGAGCCGAAAGGAGGTCCCCATGCAGACTGATGTGATCTACAACATGGACGCACTGGAAGCGCTTCGCTGCTTGCCGGACGAAAGCGTTCACTGCTGCGTCACTTCACCGCCGTATTATGCACTCCGGGATTACGGCGTGGAGGGACAGATCGGGCGTGAGGATACGCCGGCGGCGTATGTGGCGCGGCTGGTAGAGGTGTTTGCCGAAGTCCGGCGCGTTCTGCGTTCGGACGGAACGCTGTGGCTCAACATTTCAGATACCTTTGCCGGAAAAGGCGATCAGGGCGATGCGCTGGACCCGAAATATCCCAACGGCAGGACCGGTCAGACCGTGGCACTGAACCGCACAGTAGAGGGCTGTAAGTCCAAGGATATGATCGGCATTCCGTGGATGCTTGCCTTTGCGCTTCGCGCAGACGGCTGGTATCTCCGCAGCGACATCATCTGGCGCAAAGGCAATCCCATGCCGGAGAGCTGCAAAGACCGTCCTTCTCGCTGCTATGAGCATATTTTCCTGCTGTCGAAATCCCGAAAGTATCTCTATAACGCCGATGCGATCGCAGAGCCGCTGGCTTCGTCCTCTGCTGCACGGTATAGGCGTAGGTGCTGCGGCGGTAAGTATGCCGAAAAGGTGCCGGGACAAAACAATGTGCAGGGACTCAATAAGATGCGGACCGGCTCATATTATGCGGACAAGCCGGAACCCACCATGCGGAATAAGCGGGATGTGTGGGACATCAACACGGTATCCTATCGCGGCGGGCATTTTGCCGCCTATCCGCCCAAGCTGGCGGAAACCTGCATCCTGGCAGGCTGCCCGGAGGGTGGGATCGTTCTGGACCCGTTCTTCGGCAGCGGCACCACCGGTGCCGTAGCGAAGCGGCTTGCACGACATTACATCGGAATTGAGCTAAACCCGGAGTATTGCAAGCTGGCACAGAAGCGGATCGAGGAGGCATCCGCATGAAATGGAAGCGCAATATCTACGATGCGGATGACGCCGCCCGCAGTAAGCGCCTGAAATTCACGCCGGAAGAACGGGCGGAAAACGCCAAGAAAAAAGCCGAGGTGCTGGGCGGTAAGCTGGAGCAGGCAAAGCAAGATTTGCCCAAACAGCGCCGCCCGGCCCTCAAGCGCACCGTAGATCCGGAAACTGGCAAAGTAAAGCACAGTGTTTATCTGGCGGAGGAAGTAAAGCTCCGCGGCAAGCGCAGCACAGCCGGCCGCGTAGTAACGGCTTCCGGTCGCATGGCAAACCGACAGCTGCACCGCAAGCTGCGGCAGGTAGAGCAGGAAAATGTGGGCACCGAAGCTGCCCACAAGACGGAGTTTGTGACCGAGCGCACAGTAAGCAGCGCCGTCCGGCATGGGCATCGCTATATCAAAGACGCACCCTACCGCAAGGTAGAGAAATTGGAGCGCAAAAGCACCAAGGCGACCGTGGAAGCGAGATACCGCGAAGCCATTCGGGATACCCCGGAGCTTCAGGAGCATACCTTCAAGGCGCAGCTTCAGAAACGGCGCTTGAAGCGGAAATATGCCAAGGAACTCCGCAAGGCGCAGCAAGCGGCAGGCGGCGCGACCGTGTGGGAGCGTGCCAAGAACGCCGTGACCGGTGCGGCGCAGACTGCCGGTGATTTTATCGTGCAGCACCGAAAAGGCGCACTGTGCATGGCAGGTATCCTTGCTCTGATGGTCTGTCTGCTGATGTCCGGCCTGTCCTCCTGTTCAGCCATGCTGGAGGGCGTGACCGGCGCGATCACCAGCACCTCCTACACCGCCAAGGACCCGGATATTCGTCAGGCGGAATCGGACTACACGGCGCTGGAAAAGCAATTGGAGCGTGAAATGGGCAGCATCGAGCAGACGCACAGCGGCTACGACGAATACCGCTACGATGTGGACACCATCGGGCATGATCCCAATGAGCTGATCGCCTACCTTACTGTGAAATTTGGCGACTTCAAGCCGGATGAGGTGCAGGCGGCGCTCAAAGACCTGTTTGAGCAGCAGTACACGGTCACGCTGACGCCGGTATCGGAAACGCGGTATAAGACCGTGAGCCATACCAACAAGGACGGCACAACCAGTTCGAGGCGTGTGGCATACACCTACAAGATATTGTATGTGACCGTCCGCAATCGCTCGTTGGGAACCGTTGTGCGGGAGTTGCTGACTGAGGATGAGTACAAGCGGTATCTGGTGATCTTTCAGCAGAAAGGCAACCGACCGGATATTTTCGGAGATAACATCTACGCAAACCCGTCCGAGGGACCGAAGTATGAGATCCCCGGTGAAGCACTGTCCGACCCGTCGTTCAAGGCGCTCATCACGGAAGCGGAAAAGTATCTCGGCTGGCCGTATGTGTGGGGCGGAAGCAGTCCGTCCACCTCGTTTGATTGCTCCGGCTTCGTGTGCTGGGTCTACACGGCCAGCGGCGTTCATAACCTGCCGCGCACCACGGCGACCGGCATCTATAATCAGTGTACAGTCATCTCGAAAAGTGAAGCAAAACCGGGCGATCTTGTGTTCTTCACAAAAACCTACGATTGCGATGGTCCGGTGTCGCATATCGGCATCTATGTGGGCAACGGCATGATGATCCACGCCGGTTCGCCCATCAAATACGCCAGCATCGAAACCTCATACTGGCAGGAACATTTTTACGCATTTGGCAGGCTGTGAGCCTGTCTTTTTTGTTAGGAGGCATTATATGAACCCCAGAATCAAGAAGATCGAACAGGAAATTGACAAGCTCAAAGGCAAGGTCGCATCGTATCAGACGCGCTGCCGAGAGCTGGAACAGCAGAAGCGCGAACTGGAGAACACAGAGATCGTCGGCGTGGTGCGGAGCATGGATGTTTCGCCGGATGAGCTGGCGGAGGTGCTTCGTGCGCTTCGCAGCGGCGCACCGCTGCCGCAGAACCATCTGAACAAGGAGGACAACACCCATGCGAACTAAATTCCGTACCTTGGCGGTCACATTGATGACCGCCTTCTGCATGACGCTCTTTTGCGTCCCTGCTTTCGCCATGAGCGAGGAACCGGCGCAGTCCACCACATCTCCCGCAGAGGCGACTACGCCCGCTGATGCAGAAACCGGCACTTCGTCCAATCCCTTTACCCCCAACGGCACGGGGACGGTGGTGGATAACGCCACGGACGAGGACGGCAAGGAGTTTTACACCATCCAGACCGCAGATGAAAATGTGTTCTACCTCGTCATTGACAAGCAGCGCGGCACCGAGAATGTGTATTTTCTGAACGCCGTGACCGAAAGCGACCTGATGGCGCTGGCGAAAAAGAACGATTCCGCTGCGACTACACCGGTCGAGCCGGAACCCACGCCGGAGCCGGAAAAACCAGCAGACGAACCGGCACAGCCGGAGCAACCTGCTAAGACTGGCATCAGCACAGGCATGATGCTGCTTATCGGCATCGTGGTGCTTGCCGCAGGCGGTGTCGGTTACTATGTGAAGATTTACAAGCCGAAGCATGAACTGGACGACGCGGAGGATTGGGACGATATTTCCTTTGCAGGACCGGAGGACGAACCCGTGGAGGAGGACTTTTCTGAACTCACTGCCGAGGAAGAAGCCGAACGCCGCAGACGCTATGAGGAAGATGCAGATGAGGACGAGGATATGGACGGTGACAGCGATGCCCCTGTTCAGTAACCGTCCGGGCATAGAGCGCATGATGCAGCAGAAGCCTGCTGGCGGGAAAGAGCCGGAAACCCCGGCTCTCCCGCCGGAGCATCCCTGTCATGGCTGCGGCTATGGCAGGCAGCGCCCGTGCATCGGGATCTGCTATAAAGAACTCATGGAACAGCACTTTGGGAGGAAACAGGCATGAAATTAATCGTAACGGAGAAGCCGTCCGTCGCGCAGAGCATCGCTGCGGTGCTGGGCACACGGCAGCGGCAGGACGGCTATCTGGAGGGCGGCGGCTATCTCGTGAGCTGGTGCCTTGGGCATTTGGTGGAAATGGCGGCGGCAGACGCCTATGACCCCGCCTATTCCAAGTGGCAGATGGACGATCTGCCCATTCTGCCGGAGCCGTGGCAATATGTTGTAACGCCGGACAAAAAGGCGCAGTTTGCCGTACTGCAAACTCTCATGCAGCGGGACGATGTGGAGAGCATCGTGTGTGCCACCGACGCCGGACGCGAGGGCGAGCTGATTTTCCGCCTGGTCTATGAAATGGCGAACTGCCGCAAACCCATTGAGCGCCTGTGGATCTCCTCAATGGAGGAAAGCGCTATCGAGGACGGTTTTGCCAATCTTCGTCCCGGTGCAGAGTATGATTCGCTCTATGCGGCGGCGCTCTGCCGTTCCAAAGCAGACTGGTTGGTAGGCATCAATGCAACGCGCCTATTTTCCACGCTGTACCATCGGACGCTGAATGTGGGGCGCGTGATGACGCCCACCCTTGCTCTGGTGGTAGAGCGTGAGAGCGCTATCGAGAACTTCAAAAAGCAGAAGTTCTACACGGTGGAGCTGGACTGCGGCTTTCGTGCGGTGTCAGACCGCTTTGCACAGCGCAAGGACGCGGACAAGCTGTGTGCCGCCTGCGAGGGACAGTCCCTCACCGTAACCGCTGTGGAGCAGACGAAGAAGACAGCGCGTCCGCCGAAACTGTACGACCTCACCACCTTGCAGCGGGACGGCAACCGGCTGTTCGGTTATACGGCGCAGCAGGTCTTGGACTACGCACAGGCGCTTTATGAGAAGAAACTGCTGACCTATCCTCGCACGGATTCCAATTACCTGACCGAAGATATGGCGGATGGCGTTCCGGCTCTTGCTGAGCAGTCTGCAAAGCTGCTGCCGTTTGCGCCGCCCTATGCGATTACGGATGTGGGGCGCGTTGTTAACAGTAGTAAAGTATCCGATCACCATGCGTTGCTGCCCACCATGCAGGTCACAGAGGATGCACTGGCGTCACTGCCTGCCGGTGAGCGCAATGTGCTGACGCTGGTGATGGTGCGGCTGCTGTGCGCCATTGGTAAAATCCATCAGTATGAGGATACTGCTGTCTGGCTGGAGCAGGACGGCGTAGTCTTTACCGCCAATGGGCGCACGGTGATAGAACCCGGCTGGAGGGCAACGGAGAAAGCGTTCCTCTCCACACTGAAACAAAAACCGGAGGCGAGCGAACCGCTGGATACGCTACCGCCGCTGACACAGGGACAGACCGTATCCGTTTCCCGTGCCATGACAAAAGAGGGTTCCACCACACCACCCAAGCACTTTACGGAGGACACGCTACTCTCAGCAATGGAGCACGCCAGTGCAGAGGAGTTTGCTGAGATCGAGGGCGTAGAGCGCACCGGGCTGGGTACACCTGCGACCCGCGCCGGAGTGCTGGAAAAGCTGGTAAAGGGCGGCTTTTTGGAACGAAAGGGCCGTCAGCTTCTCCCCACGAAAAAGGGTCACAACCTCGTTGTGATCCTGCCGGAGAGCATTAAGTCCGCAAAGCTGACAGCAGAATGGGAGTCTGCGCTGAAAGAAGTCGAGCACGGCGCTCTATCCCCGGAGGAATTTCTGGCTGGCATTCAAAAGCAAGTGTCCGAGCTGGTGGCGTGCTATAAGAATGTGCAGGTGGAAACCGAACTGTTCGATGAGCGCGAGAGCATCGGCGCGTGTCCTCGATGCGGCGGGAGCGTCATGGAGCGCAAGCTGAGCTTCCAGTGTACCCGGCAGGGCTGCGGCTTCACCATGTGGAAAAATGACCGGTTCTTCAAAGATAAGCACAAGGAACTGACGAAATCTGCGGCGACGGCGTTGCTGAAAAAGGGGCGCGTAAAGATGTCCGGCCTGTTCAGCGAAAAGAAAGGCACGACCTACGATGCCATTGTCGTTCTGGCGGATACCGGGCGGTATGTGAATTACACGTTAGAATTCGAGAAAAAGCCGAACAAGAACACGGCTGGAAAGGAATGAATATGAACGAAAATACGAAACGGTTAGAACCCGTCCCGTTCGACACATTTGCCGAACACCTCGGACCCAAGCACGAAAATGTCAAGGACGCCGAGTACATTTTGAGCGATGGCACGATGCTGACCTCCATGCCGGATATTCCGTGGCTGTATCAGTCCGCGGAGCATCTTGTGACCGGCGAAGCCGCCATCCCGAAGGTCTACGCTCCGGTGTTCGCCGGTGCATCAGACCTCCAGCCGACTGCTTTTGATGAGATCGGACCGCTGGCACAGCTCTCCCGTATTACCGCCGAAACCGTCCCGATGGGGCTGCCCGAATCCGGGCAGCGGCAGGAATCCGGCTTTGTGCTGGACAGCGGCTATGTGCTGCTGAACAGCGAGCGCACCCCGGACGGCGGCTACAAAGCCGGTGCCGGAATGGATGGGATGTACATGATGACGGGTCAGGTCTTTCAGCCGTTACAAGACGAAAACGGAAGAATCGTCGCATTCATGGCACAGACGCCGGAGCGTGAAAAACAGATCGTCCATCAGGGATACGCTATTATCGACCGGATGCAGGCTGGAGCCGTAGAGTTCGTGCTGGGCGAAAACCCCAGAGCGCCGCAACCCTATGTCACATGGCGGCATACCATCGGGGATGCGCCCACGGACTTCTATTGGGGGCATTACTTCGGCAGCTACCACAAAGCAAAAGCGGACCTGAAAAACCGGGCAAAGGAGTACATCCAGATGTACAGCGAAGAAAAACCGACTTCCGTTCGTGCGCAGCTTGCCCGGATGCAGCAGGAGCAGAAACGGGCATCCCCAAACCCTGCAAGAGTGCAGGAGGAAAGATAACTACCATTTTGCGGGCGGTGCGGAAATGACGCGCCGCCCGCAGCTTTGAAAGGAGGCAACAGAATGTCGAAAATACAAACGATCTCCGGCTTGTTTGCACATACCTGTGAACAGGTCACACACTCGCCGCAGGCGTGGATGGACTTCCTCACCACAGCGTCCCGGTTCTACAAAGCGTATGATTTTGACGATCAGCTCCTCATCTACGCCCAGCGCCCCAACGCCACTGCCTGCGCGGACATCGGGTTCTGGAATGATGAAATGCGCCGCTGGGTCAACGCCGGAACAACAGCGATCGCCCTCATCCGCAAAGGCTACGGCGGCAAGCCGTATCTGTCCTATGTCCATGATATTGCAGATACGCATCCGGTCAAGGACGGAAAAACGCCGTGGATCTGGCAAATGCGCCCGGAGCATGAAACGGCGGTCTGTGAAATGCTGCAAGAGAAATTTGACGGTAATGGCACAGACCTCGGCACTCTGCTGATGGATGCCGGTGAAAAGCTGGCGCTGGAGGTCTGTGCAGATATGACACAGGACCTCATTTATGAAAAAGCGGACAGTTTTCTGGAGGAGCTGGACGATCTCAACATCGAAGTCGCATTCCGCAATCTGGTTCGTGCCAGCACCCAGTACGAACTGCTGACCCGCTGCGGCATAGACCCTGCGGACTATCTGGATGAGGACGATCTGCGGGGGGTGACGGACTTCAACACCCCTGCCGTCCTTGCCTACCTTGGCACAGCGACCGCACAGGCAAGCCGTACAGCACTTCTGGAGGTCGGGCGTACGGTGCGCCAAGCAGAACTCGACCTGCGAAAAAAAGACCTTGCAAAACCACCGCAAGTCCTCTATAATGAAAACACGAACTTTACCACATTAGCGCGTGAAAGGAGTATAGAACATGGAGAAGTTGACTTACACCGAGCAGAGAGGATTTCTGGTGCCGGATCTGACGATGGACGAGATGCCGGAGCAGACACAGTTGGGACGCTTCGGGAAGCTGCGGGAGAAGTACCTGATGGAGCACCGCAAGGGACTGTACAGCTCGATGCTGATGACCGGCAAGCTGTGGACGCATCTGACGGAGATCGACCGGCAGGCGGCGGAGATGTTGGACCGCGTGACGGAGCAGCAGGCACAGACGATGGGCGTGACCGAGAAGCTGAAAGCGGAAAATCAGATGGCGTGGGTGCAGCAGATGAACAACATCCGCCACTCCGCGGAGGAAAGCGTACTGAGCGACCTGATCTACGCTTAACCGAAATCGACACACCGTTTTCCACACCGGCAGACTACGGGCAGGTATCCCTGTTCCGTACCCCGGAGGAACAAATTGAACAGATCGCAGACAGCGCAGAGGCACCGGCCCCTGCGCTTTTTGCTGCCCGTCTGACGGATTCCATCACAGACCGTATCTTGGCGGCGGGCGGAAATGAGCGAAACAGCAGCCTGCGGATCTATGCTCGGTATCAGGCAGCGGACAGCGCCGGAAATATTGCGGCGTTTCTGAAAAAGGAATACGGTGTCGGCGGTCGCGGCTTCACCGTGGACGGCGCACCGTTTTCACTGTGGTTCGATGAAACCGGTATCCGCATCGCGGGCGGAAAGGCGGCGCGATTTGCGCCGTCTGCGGTGCATTTTACTTGGGAGCAGGCGGAGCAACGTATCCGCAAGCTGGTGGAGCGTGGCGCATACCTGCCCGCCGATCAAGTGCCTTGGGCACGAGGCAATGAGTATAAGGAACTCTCGCAAAACCTGTGGTACATGATGCAGGACACCGAAAACGGCCCTAAAATCAAGGAATTGATGCCGGTGCTGTCTGACTTGTACGCCGGTCCGCCGTATGGCTTCCCGGATGCAACGAAGCGTATTTTGGACACGCTGCAAACGCCGGAAGGGTTGAAAACCATTACGGATGAAGTGCGCGTGTTCTACTCTGCCTACGCCGCAGATCCTGAACTTATGCGATGGAAGTGGTATGCCCCGGTGCGCCAGCTTCGGACGCTGGAGGAACTGGCGCAGCCTGCGAGAGTATTTGCGACTGACCCGGATTTTCAATCGGTCAAGGTCAGCTTTATCACGCAGGATGAAGTGGATGCGATGATTTCGGAGTATCCAGGCAACACAAAATATCGCCTTTCTGTATCCAGCTATTTCGCGCTGCATCCGGACCGAAAAGAGCGTCAGGATTCGATGAAAAATCGCTTTGGACTCAGCGGTCAGAGCGATATTGTCCGAAATATTTGGTGTGACAGCAAGGGAATGAAGCTGGAACGGTCGGCTGGAGAAAAATATGATGCTGTCCTGCTTCGCTGGCCGCAGGTAGAAAAGCGTATTTCGGAGCTGATCGCCGCAGACCGGTTTCTCACAGAGGAAGATAAACAGCAGATTCCCGACTATACGAAGAATGTTTTGGCACGGCGCATTGACCGTCTGTTTGCCTGCGCCCCGGCGACCGCAGAGTGTCCTTACCAGCGAGGCGATATTTCTTCCGACAATACCCCGGAGATCGTGGCAATGCTCACGGAGCCGAAGGAAACCGAGCGCTTGCAGGCGGCTATGCAGAATGTTCTGCAAGGCATGACGCCGGAGGATCGCGGCTACGATGCCTGTATCCGCGCCTATGACAGCCTGACTGCCTACCGAAACGGCACCTTTGACCTCTGGAAGTCCGATCCGGCAGTTTCCGCACAGGCCAAGCAAGAGAAAGCGCAGACAGCCTCACAAAAGCCGACCTCTGCACTGGATGAAGCCGCCCGCAAGCTGTTTCAAGGAACTGCACCGCTGGCGGACGGAGATCAGCTTTCCTTGGATATGTCCCCGCAGCCGACGCCGTCCGTAGAGCCGACCGAAGAACCACCGAAACTGCGTACCATTACCATCGATCTGACCGCACCGAGCAAGAAAACGGAAAAGCAGTACGATCTTGGCTATGGACATCTTGGCAACGGCATGACCGTCTGGAACAAAGCAGAGTTGGCCGATGGCGATTACAAGACTGTGGCACATATCCAGCCGGACAGGACCGTGACTTTCTACGAGGATGTGCCGGACGCTGTGCGATCGGAGATCGAAAAGATCGCCCGCACCACGGAAATGACCGTTTCCGCAACGCAGGATGCCCCAGTGTTCTCCACATCGGCTCAACCAGAACCAGAAAAGGAGTCGGATGGAGAAATTCCTACGGAGCAGGGCGGAAATAAAACGATAATAATTCCTAATAACGAGAGCGAATCAGCTGTACGATCCGAAGAAACAGCAGACGAACCGGAGTTCCATATCAACGGTGAAGCATATCTCCGTCTGAAAGCAGAATATTCGACGCACATGATCGGTGTGCAGGACGGTCAGTACATCTTGTTCTGCGGCGCAGATGCCACGCAGATTGTCACCGATTATCCCCGCAAGGTCTACGAACAGGACATTCCCGGCATGGGTAAGGTCCCTGTCACCGGCTTTGCCGAGGGCTGGCAGGCTGTGGGCAGCAAGCTCCAGCAGCGGGGACACAGCGTCACCTTTGGGCAGGAGAAAGACGGAGAGTATGAGGTCATTCAAAGTCTGGACATCAGCGAGTATATTCCCCTGCGGATGAAGCTGGAGGAAGACGGGCGTATCTTCACCGTGGAGAGCATGGATTACAGCGCCGGCGAGGTGGAGCTGCGGGATGATACCTTTGTATCTCACCGGGGATTTCCTATCTTCCGTAATGAGCCGGTGTCGTATGTGCGGGAATGGGTGGAGCAGCAAAGGGATGCAGACTTGACTGCTGCCGCAGAGGGCAAGGAGCCGCTGAACCCGGTCCTTACCGGAGAGGACGCACTGAATGCCGCGCTTCTGGAACAGGCAAAAGGCTTGATCCTCGACTTTTGGAGCGAAGAATATCGATCCGATAAAACGGAATTTCCTCCGGAAACCGACCTGCACCATGTAGGGCTCGCCTACTCCACGGCGGGAGATAACGATGAGCATGAAATACAGGTAGAAGCCGACCTCATTGACTATGCCATTAATTATTACGCAGACGGCGTGTTGGTGCTACAGGAGAAATGGGACAGTCTGCAGGAGCTGATCCACAACGAGCTTGAAACTCTGGACTTCGATGTATTGTATTCGACAGCGGTTCATGAGGCAGACTTCCCGGAGGAGCCGGAACAGTCTGAAAATTTTCATCTGACGGACGGCGACATCAATGTTGGCGGTCAAAAAAGCAAGTATCAGGACAATGTGGCGGCGATCAGACTGCTGAAAGAGCTGGAAACAGAGCAACGCCAAGCGACACCAGATGAACAGTCTATCCTTGCCCACTACTCTGGCTGGGGCGGCATCCCGCAGGCGTTTGACGAACAGAACGAAAAATGGGAAAAGGAATATTTTGAGCTGAAAACTCTGCTGACACCGGAGGAATACGCCGCCGCCCGCAGCTCCACGCTGAACGCCCACTACACCTCGCCTACGGTGATCCGCGCCATGTATGCCGCGCTGGAGCACATGGGCGTCAAGCCGAACACCTTGCTGGAACCGGCGATGGGCATCGGCAATTTCTTCGGTCTGCTGCCGGAGCAGTATCACAGCGCCAAGCTGTACGGTGTCGAACTGGACAGCGTCACGGGTAGGATCGCAAAGCAGCTTTACCCGGAGGCAAATATCACTGTGGACGGCTTTGAGCGCGTCGAACTGCCGGACAACGCCTTTGACCTTGCCATCGGCAATGTGCCCTTCGGCAGCTACAAGCTGTCCGAGCCGCGCTATAACGAGAACAATTTCCTGATCCACGATCACTTTTTTGCAAAATCTCTGGATAAAGTACATCCTGGAGGCATCGTTGCCTTCATCACCTCCAAAGGCACATTGGATAAAAAGGATTGCGCTGTGCGTGAGTATCTGGCGCAGCGAGGCGACCTGCTGGGCGCGATCCGCTTACCCAGCAATGCCTTTGCCAAGAACGCCAACACAGAAGTCACCTCGGACATCATTTTTCTCCAAAAACGGGAGCAGCCGCCGGAGCAGCTGCCGGACTGGGTGGAACTGGGCCAGACCGCAGACGGTGTGCCGGTCAACCGCTATTTTGAGCAGCACCCGGAAATGATCCTCGGCACGATGGTCTGGGACAAGAAGATGTACAGCAACGATTTGGAAACCCGCTGCCTGCCGGTAGAGGGTGCCGATTTGGGGAGCCAGCTTGCAACAGCGATTCAGCACCTCGACCAGCCGGATACACAGCTTCTTTCCACTGACACCGCCGAATTGCCGGAGATTGTGATACCGTCTGTGGAAGAAGCGGAACCGGTTCGCAGCTTCAGCTATACCGAGCAGGACGGCGTTCTGTACTACAAGAACGCGACCGAACTGGAACCGGTCAGCGAAGCCACGACCACGATGGAGCGCATTCGCGGGATGATTTCCATTCGGGATATTACCCGCAGCCTGATCGACCTCCAGATGCGTGGCGGCACCGATGCAGAGATCCATGAATTGCAAGCAGACCTGAACGATGCTTATGATACCTTCACCGCAAAGTACGGACTGCTGTGCAGTACGGCGAACAAGCGAGCCTTTGAGCAGGATTCGTCTTACTGCCTGCTGCGGTCTTTGGAAATTATTGATGAGGACACCGGTAAGCTGGAACGCAAGGCAGATATGTTCACCAAGCGCACCATCAACCGAGAGATCGTCATTGACCATGTAGACACGGCAAGCGAAGCGCTGGCGGTATCCATTGGAGAGCGTGCCTGCGTGGATCTGCCGTTTATGGCAAGTCTGCTGGGGCGCGAGAATACCGAGAGCATCATCGCAGAGCTGCAAGGGGTCATCTACAAAGACCCTACGGCCGGAGAAGATCCTCTTGCCGGTTGGCAGACGGCAGACGAATATCTGTCCGGCAATGTCCGAAAGAAGCTGACTGCCGCCCGTGAAGCAGCGGAACGCGATCCTGCCTTTGCCGGAAATGTGACGGCGCTGGAGAAGGCACAGCCTGTGGATCTGACAGCGGCGGAGATCGATGTGCGCATCGGCGCAACATGGATCGAACCGGAATATTACACACAGTTTGTGCATGAGCTGCTGAAACCCTCTCATTGGGCGAAACGGGAGGTGCGTGTGCTGTACTCCGAAGCCACCGGCGAGTGGCGCTTGACCGGAAAGACAGCAGACAGCGAAAATAACTCCCTTGCCTATGTGACCTACGGCACCAAACGCCGTAATGCCTACACTATCATCGAGGACAGCCTAAATCTTAAGGACAGCCGCGTCTATGATACCGTGACCGACGCCAGCGGCAAGGAAACGCGGGAGCTGAATACCAAGGAAACGATCCTGGCACAACAGCGGCAGGACTTGATTCGGGAAGCATTCAAGAGCTGGATCTGGAAGGACCCGGAGCGTCGGGAAACGCTATGCAAAAAATACAACGACCTCTATAACGCCATTCGCCCCCGTGAGTATAACGGTGAGCACCTGCGCTTTACCGGTATGACGCCGGATATTGCCCTCCTGCCGCATCAGCGAAATGCGGTGGCGCGTATGCTCTACGGTGGCAACAGTCTGCTGGCACACTGCGTGGGTGCAGGCAAGACCTTCGAGTGTATTGCCGCCGCAATGGAAGCCAAACGGCTGGGACTTGTAAAGAAAAACCTTGTAGTAGTGCCGAATCACCTGACCGAACAGTGGGGCGCGGATTTCCTGCGGCTGTACCCCGGTGCAAACATTCTTGTAGCAACGAAAAAGGATTTTGAACCGGCAAATCGTAAGACCTTTTGCAGCCGGATCACCACCGGCGATTATGATGCCGTTGTGATCGGTCACACGCAGTTTGAGAAGATCCCACTCTCACCGGATCGGCAAAAGGCGGTCATCCACGATCAGATCGACCAGATCCTTGAGAGCATTGACGAGGCGAAAAGTCAGAACGGCGAGCGTTATACCATCAAGCAGTTGGAACGGATGCGAAAAACGCTGGAGACCCGTCTGGAAAAGCTGAATGACCAGAGCCGTAAGGATAATGTCATTTACTTTGAGGAACTTGGCGTGGATAAGCTCTTTGTGGATGAGGGGCATCTGTTCAAAAATTTGTTCCTCGCAACAAAAATGCGGAATGTTGCCGGCATTGGTCAGACGGACGCACAGAAGTCCTCGGATATGTTCGCAAAGTGCCGTTATCTTGATGAGATCACCGGCGGAAAGGGCGTTGTCTTTGCCACCGGAACCCCGGTCAGCAATTCCATGTCGGAACTCTACACCATGATGCGGTATCTGCAATACGATCTGCTGGAGGAGACCGGACTGCTGCATTTCGATTCTTGGGCGGCGAACTTTGGCGAAACAGTCACCTCAATGGAACTCGCCCCCGAGGGCACAGGGTTTCGGTCCCGCACCCGATTTGCGAAATTCTTTAACCTGCCGGAGCTGATGGCAATGTGGCGCGAAGCGGCGGACATCCAAACAGCAGAAATGCTGAAGCTGCCCGTTCCGGAGCATGAGAGCATCACGGTCGTGACGAAGCCCAGCGCGTATCAGCAGGACATGGTAGCCGAATTAGGTGAACGCGCCGAAGCCATTCGCCGCCGCATGGTGGAACCAAAAGAGGATAATATGCTCAAGGTCACATCGGACGGACGCAAGTTGGCGCTGGATCAGCGCCTTGCAGACCCGACGCTGCCGGACGATCCGGAGAGCAAGGTCAATGTGTGCGTTCAGAATGTGTATCAGGTCTGGCAGGACACGGCGGAGCAGAACGGCGCACAGCTCATCTTCTCTGACCTGTCTACCCCAAAGGGTGACGACTCGTTCAATGTGTATGAGGACATCAAGCAAAAGCTGATGGAAAAAGGCATCCCACCCGAAGAAATCGCCTTCATCCACGATGCAAAAACGGAAAACCAGAAAGCAGAGCTTTTTGCAAAGGTACGCAAGGGTCAGGTGCGCGTTTTGCTGGGTTCTACGGCAAAAATGGGCGCTGGCACGAATGTGCAGACACGCCTTGCGGCACTCCACCATATCGACTGCCCGTGGCGGCCGGCTGATGTAGGACGGATTTTGCGGACATTCAAAATAAAAAAGAATGTGGAGGTAACA
>OGYH01001858.1_pt1 | contig 18573 bp, 15 predicted proteins | sample 1576511 | NCBI WGS metagenome assembly OGYH01 (sample SAMEA3541522, study PRJEB24748) | human gut metagenome | biome: human gut; feature: human-associated habitat; material: faeces | place: China | collected 2012
GGGGGAGGCGGCGACTGACCTCCCCCTGTGCGCTCCCTGCGCTATGAAAGGCATAACGCAGAAGAAATATCGGGAGCGCAATCTTCCAGGAAATAACATAGAACAAACGTTATTCCCGGGTCGAAATCGTTGCACGCCGAGAACAGTGTCAACAAAACCGCAGTTCGTACGCCGGGTAAGGCGTAGCCGCCACCCGGCTTTTTAGTGTTTCGCGTCCAGGAACTGCACCGCTTTATCCGGGAAATCGGTAAATAAGCCGTCGACGCCCGCCTGGTTATACAGCACGTCATAGAGCTGATTAACGTTAGTCGCGTACTCCGGCAACTGATCCGCGCGCACGGTGTACGGATGCACCTGCAGATGGCTGGCATGCGCCTCTTTCACCATCGCCGTCAGCTTCACCGCCCCCGGCTTCGAGCCTTCCGCTACCAGCATATGGTAATCCGGGCCGATGCCGTCCGCGTACTGCGCAATCTGCGCCATCGCCCCTGGCTTGAACATCCAGTCATAGCTGTAGTTCACCCACTTACCATCGGCCTGTTTCTGCTGGGTTTCATTCCAGTCGGTATAGGCGATGAGCTGCACCAGATTGAGATCCATCCCCATCTTCGGCTCCAGCTCATTTTTAATGCGTTTGAGCTCGTTGGCGTCAAAGCACTGCAGATAAACCTTATCCTGCTTGCTGGTATAGCCATATTCCTTCAGCACCTTCAATGTGCTGGCGGCAATATCTTTGCCTTCCTGGTGGTGGAACCACGGCGCTTTGATTTCCGGGTAGATACCGATGTTTTTGCCGGTTGAATGGTTCAGCCCCTGGACAAACTCAATCTCCTCTTCAAAGGTATGAATACGGAAATCGGATTTGCCCATCGGGAATCGACCGGGATAGGTTTGCACGTTCTTACCATTTTTCGGCTCAAAACCTTCGGTGAACTTCAGCGACTTAATCTCGTCCAGGGTAAAGTCGATGGCGTAGAAACGGCCATCTTTACGCGCCCGCTGCGGGAAACGCTGCGCAACGTCAGTCACCCGATCGAGATAGTGGTCGTGTAACACCACCAGCCGGTCGTCTTTGGTCATCACCAGGTCTTGCTCAAGGTAATCCGCCCCCTGAGCGTAAGCCATCGCTTTCGCCGGCAGGGTATGTTCCGGCAGATACCCGCTGGCGCCGCGGTGGGCGATGACCATTTTATCAGCCGCTGTCGCGCTGAAGCACAGCGCCGAACTGGCCAACATCATGCCGCTAATTAGCGCGGTGAGTTTCATGTTCATCGCCGCTCCTTAGGCTTGTTTCAGCTGTTGGTGATGGCGACGTTCACCGAGCATCACGATAACCAGCAGGATAACCGCCAGCACGCTGCCGCCGATCATCACCATAAAGCCGCCGTCCCAGCCGAAGAAATCGACGGTGTAGCCGACGATAGCGCTCGCGGCCACGGAACCGCCAAGATAGCCGAACAGGCCGGTGAAGCCCGCGGCGGTCCCGGCGGCTTTTTTCGGCGCCAGCTCGAGGGCATGCAGACCAATCAGCATCACCGGGCCGTAGATCAGGAAGCCGATAATAATCATACAGGCCATATCGACGCCCGGATTACCCGGCGGGTTCAGCCAGTAAACGACAGTGGCGATGGTCACCAGGGTCATAAAGAACACGCCGGTGGCGCCGCGGTTGCCTTTAAACACTTTGTCCGACATCCAACCGCACAGCAGCGTGCCCGGGATCCCCGCGTACTCGTACAGGAAATAGGCCCAGGAGGATTTATCCAGCGCGAAGTGTTTAACTTCTTTCAGGTAGGTCGGCGACCAGTCGAGAATGCCGTAGCGCAGCAGATAAACGAAGACGTTAGCGATAGCGATGTACCACAGCAGCTTGTTCGGCAGAATGTACTGCATAAAGATCTGCTTCGCCGTCAGCTCTTCTTCGTGCTTTTCGCTGTAATCGTCCGGGTAGTCGTTTTTATATTCTTCAATCGGCGGCAGACCGCAGGACTGCGGGGTGTCGCGCATCATTGCGAAGGCGAAAATCGCCAGCAGAATGGCGCCGAATGCCGGCATATACAGCGCCGCGTGCCAGTCGTTAAACCACGCCATCCCTAACAGGAACAGCAGCGGCGGAATGCCGCCGCCGACGTTATGCGCGCAGTTCCACACCGAGACAATCCCGCCGCGCTCTTTCTGCGACCACCAGTGCACCATGGTCCGGCCGCACGGCGGCCAGCCCATCCCCTGGAACCAGCCGCAGAGGAACAGCAGCACGAACATTATCATGATGCTGGACGTCGCCCACGGCACGAAGCCCATCACCAGCATCACCAGCGCGGCGAGGATCAAGCCAGCCGGCAGGAAAATGCGCGGATTCGAGCGGTCAGAGACCGATCCCATGATGAATTTCGAAAATCCATAGGCGATGGAGATACCGGAAAGGGCGAAGCCGAGGTCGCCACGAGAGAACCCCTGCTCGATAAGATAAGGCATCGCCAGGGCAAAGTTCTTACGAACCAAATAGTAGGCGGCATAACCAAAAAAGATGCCAATAAAAATCTGCCAGCGTAATCGGCGATATAGCGGGTCAATCTCCGCTGCTGGCAAACGCGCTTTATGCGCGGCGGGTTTAAAAATACTTAACATATCAGCCTCCGTGGCCCTTGCTGTTTTCTACTGACGTCACGACAAAATCCCAGATTAATCACCAACTTCAAATATGGTCGCGATGGTAGGCAATACGTAGAGTTGATACTGTGAAACATCGCACAATTTGTTACAGAAATATGACAAAACGTTCCAATGTGAGCACGAAATCACATAACACGCTCAAATAACGCGCGAATATGCTCGAAATCAAACAATAACCTTACTAATTGTGGCTAAATGGCGTTAAACGAAAGCAGAGGAGCTGAAGATGACGGGACGTCTTGATAGCGAGGTCATTATCATCGGCGGCGGAGCAACCGGCGCCGGTATCGCCCGCGACTGCGCCCGGCGCGGATTACGAACGCTGCTCATTGAGCGCCATGATATCGCCACCGGGGCGACCGGCCGGAATCATGGACTGCTGCACAGCGGCGCCCGCTACGCGGTGACCGACAACGAATCCGCCCGCGAATGCATCAGTGAGAACCGCATCCTGCGCCGCATCGCCCGCCACTGCATTGAACCGACCAATGGGCTGTTTATCACCCTGCCTGAAGATGACCTGGCATGGCAGCAAACCTTTATCGACGCCTGTCAGCAGGCTGGCATAGAGGCCACGCCGCTCTCGCCGCAGGAAGCGCTGCGCCGGGAGCCCGCCGTCAACCCGACGCTGCTGGGCGCGGTGCAGGTCCCGGACGGTACCATCGACCCGTTTCGCCTCACCGCGGCCAATATGCTCGACGCCCGCGAACACGGCGCGCAGATCCTCACCGGCTGCGAAGTGACAGGCCTGCTGCGCCAGGGCGACCGCGTCTGTGGCGTCCAGGTATACGACCGCCAACTTCACCAGGCCCGCACTCTGTACGCCGGGATGGTGGTTAACGCCGCCGGGATCTGGGGACAGCGTATTGCGGAATATGCCGACCTGCGCATCACCATGTTCCCGGCGAAGGGATCGCTGTTGATCCTTGACCACCGGATTAACAACCTGGTGATCAACCGCTGCCGTAAGCCGGCCGACGCCGATATTCTGGTGCCCGGCGATACCATCTCGCTGATCGGCACTACCTCAATGCATATTCCTTATGACGAAATTGACGACAACCGGGTAACAGCGGCGGAGGTCGATACCCTGCTGCGCGAAGGGGAAAAGCTGGCGCCGGTCATGGGCCGCACCCGGATCCTCCGCGCCTACTCCGGCGTCCGCCCGCTGGTGGCCAGCGATAACGATCCCAGCGGGCGCGGCGTCAGCCGCGGCATCGTCCTGCTCGACCATGCCCAGCGTGACGGTATGGAAGGCTTCATTACCATCACCGGCGGCAAGCTGATGACCTATCGCCTGATGGCCGAGTGGGCCACCGACGCCGTCTGTCGTAAGCTGGGAAACACCACCCCCTGTACCACGGCCGAAGCCCCGCTGCCCGGTTCACAGGAGCCAACGGAAAGTACCCTGCAAAAGATTATCTCCCTCCCCACCCCGCTGCGCGGCTCGGCCGTCTACCGTCACGGCGATCGCACCCCGTCCTGGCTTGGCGACAGCCGCCAGCACCGTAGCCTGGTCTGCGAATGTGAAGCCGTCACTGCCGGTGAAGTGAAATACGCGGTGGAAAACCTGGCGGTCAACACCCTGCTCGACCTGCGCCGCCGCACCCGGATTGGCATGGGGACCTGTCAGGGGGAACTCTGCGCCTGCCGCGCTGCCGGCCTGCTGCAGCGCTTTAACGTCACCACGCCCGCGCAGTCGTTAACCCAGCTCTCGGAATTTCTCAATGAACGCTGGAAGGGCGTGCAGCCCATCGCCTGGGGCGATGCGCTGCGCGAAAGCGAATTCACCCGCTGGGTCTACCTCGGCCTGTGCGGACTACCACAGGAGCATCAGGATGAAATTTGACTGCGCGATTATCGGCGGCGGACTGGCCGGCCTGCTGTGCGGCCTGACGCTGAATCAGTCCGGCCTGCGCAGCGTTATCATCAGCCGCGGGCAAAGCGCGTTGCATTTTTCCTCCGCGTCGTTAGATCTGCTCTCGGCGCTGCCGAACGGCGATAACGTCACTGACCTCGCGCAAGGTCTGCAGCAGCTCGCTGAACTGCTTCCTGAGCACCCTTATTCCCGGCTCGGCGCCGGGGCGGTGCTCGAATACGCAAAACAAACTGAAGCCCTGCTGGCCGCCTGCGGCGCGGTGATGCAGGGCGATGCGCGCCGGCCGCACCGGCGGGTAACGCCGCTGGGGACGTTGCGCCCGGCATGGCTGTCGCCCCTTGAGGTGCCTGTCGCGCCCCTGCCGTCGCAGGGCGCCTGTCTGGTGGGGATCAGCGGCTTTGCCGATTTTCAGCCGCATCTCGCCGCCGCCGCGCTCGGTCAACACGGAGTTACCGCCGCGGCGGTGGAAATCGAGTTACCGCTGCTGGATGTGCTGCGTGACAACCCGACCGAGTTTCGCGCCGCCAATATCGCCCGCGTCCTGGATGATGAGAATATGTGGCCGGCCCTGCATGCAGCGCTGCTACCGCTGGCGCAGCAGTATGACCTGCTGATCATGCCCGCCTGTTTTGGCCTCGCCGACGATCGCCTGTACCACTGGCTGCAGGCGCGCCTGCCCTGCCCGCTGCGTCTGCTGCCGACGCTGCCGCCTTCGGTTCCCGGGATGCGTTTGCATTCTCAGCTGCAACGCCAGTTCATTCGCGAGGGCGGCGCCTGGCTCGCAGGCGATGAGGTGGTGAAAATCAGCCATCGACAGGACGCCGTCGAGGCGGTCTGGACGCGCAATCACGGCGATATTGCGCTGCGTCCGCGCTTTACCGTGCTGGCCAGCGGCAGCTTTTTCAGCAACGGTCTTGTCGCCACTCGCGATAGCGTGCGCGAGCCGATCCTCGGCCTCGACCTTCACCAGACTCTGCCACGGGAAAGCTGGTACCAGCGCGATTTCTTCGCCTCACAACCGTGGCAGCGCTTCGGCGTGAAAACCGATGCCCTGCTGCGCCCCCTGCTGGGCGGGCAGCCGTTCCATAATCTGTTCGCCATCGGCTCATTGCTCGGCGGGTTCGATGCCATTCAGCTCGGCTGTGGCGGCGGCGTCTGCGCCGTTACCGCGCTGCACGCCGCCAGACAGATCCACGCCCTTGCCGGAGGCCGGCCATGAACGATACCCGTTTTGAAAGCTGCATTAAGTGCACGGTCTGTACCACTACCTGTCCGGTAAGCCGGGTCAATCCGCGCTATCCCGGGCCGAAACAGGCGGGGCCGGACGGCGAACGCCTGCGCCTGAAGGATGGCGCGCTGTACGATGAGGCGCTCAAGTACTGCATTAACTGCAAGCGCTGCGAGGTCGCCTGCCCGTCGGATGTGAAAATTGGCGATATCATTCAACGCGCCCGGGCACAGTACGGCCAGCAAAAGCCGACCCTGCGCGACGCCATCCTCAGCCATACCGACCTGATGGGCACCCTTTCCACCCCCTTTGCCCCCCTGGTCAACGCCGCCACCGGCTTAAAACCGGTGCGCCGTCTGCTCGACGCGACGCTCAACATCGATCACCGGCGTACGCTGCCGAAATATGGTTTCGGCACCTTCCGCCGCGCTTACCGCCAGCTCGCCGCCCGTCAGAAGCAGTACAGCGAACAGGTGGCTTTCTTTCATGGCTGCTACGTCAACTATAACCATCCACAGTTGGGTAAAGATCTGATTCGCGTCGTCAACGCGCTGGGTACCGGGGTGCAGTTGTTATCAAAAGAAAAATGCTGCGGCGTACCGCTCATCGCCAACGGTTTTTTCGACAAGGCGCGTAAGCAGGCGCAGAGCAACGTCGCCGCGATGCGGGAAAACACGCTACCGATCATTGCCACCTCCTCGACCTGCGCCTTTACGCTACGTGATGAATACCCCCATCTCCTCGATGTCGATAACAGCGATCTTCGCGATCGGGTCGAGCTTGCCACCCGCTGGATCTGGAAACAGCTGGCTGCCGGCAGGACGCTACCGCTGCGCCCGCTGCCGCTGAAGGTGGTCTATCACACCCCGTGTCATATGGAAAAGATGGGCTGGTCGCTGTATACCCTCGAGCTGCTGCGGCTGATCCCCGGCCTGCAGCTGGAGGTGCTGGATTCACAGTGCTGCGGCATCGCAGGCACCTACGGGTTTAAAACTGAGAATTACGCGGTATCCCAGGCTATCGGCGCCCCGCTGTTCCGTCAGATTGAGGAGAGCGGGGCCGACCTCGTCGTCACCGACTGCGAGACCTGCAAATGGCAGATTGAGATGTCCACCAGCAAACGCTGCGAGCATCCGCTGACGGTGCTGGCGCAGGCGCTCGTCTGAGCCCAGCGCCAGCCTGTGCCGTCAATAGCTCGTTTTCTCTTGCGGCTGGGCGCTGTCAGATTTAAACATCGCCAGCCGGCGGTCCAGCGCCTGGGTATACAGCATGGTATCCACCCCGACGGCGACAAAGTTGGCCCCCCAGGCAAGACATTTTTCCGCCATCGCCGGGTCGACCGCCAGAAATCCGGCCGCTTTCCCCGCCGCGCGAATGCGCCGGATGCTCTGCTCGATCACCCGCTGCACGTCAGGGTGACCGGCATCGTCCGGGTAGCCCAGCGAGGCGGAGAGATCCGCCGGACCGATAAACACCCCGTCAATGCCGTCCACCTCGAGAATAGCGTCCAGGTTCTCCAGCGCGGTTCGGCTCTCGACCTGAATCAGCAGACAGAGTTCGTCATTCGCCTCCGCCATATAATTCTCCACCCTTCCCCAGCGCGCCGCTCTCGCCACGCCGGCGCCAACGCCGCGGCTCCCGATGGGGGGATAACGGGTCGCTGAGACCACCTCCCGAGCCTGCTCGGCGGTATCGACCATCGGCACCAGCAAGGTTCTGGCGCCAATATCCAGCACCTGTTTTATCAGGCTGCGGTTGCCCTCGACCGGGCGAATGACCGGCTGGCTGGCATAGGGGGCAATCGCCTGCAGCTGATGATAAAGGTCCTGAATGGTGTTCGGGGCATGCTCGCCGTCGATCAGCAGCCAGTCGTATCCCGACGTCGCAGCGATCTCCGCCATGTAGGATGAGGTGGAGCTCAGCCACAGGCCGATTTGCGTCTCACCGCGTAATAATCCCCGTTTGAAGGGGTTAGATAACAGTGCGTTCATAGCGATTCCTTTATTCAATGCTGTACGCTGCCGCGCTGGGGTACCGCGCGGGTAAGGCTCAATGAAAAGATAATGACCACCCCGACAATGGCGACGCCGGCCAGGGTTAACAGTCCGGCGGCGCTGCTGGCGAACAACGTTTCGGCCTGCACGCGCACGATCGGCGCCAGAAAACCACCGATGGCGCCAAACAGGTTAACAAAGCCAATCCCTGCGGCCAGCGCCGTGCCGGACAGCAGCTGCGTCGGCATCGTCCAGAAGACCGGCTGCACGGCGATCACCCCGACCGCCGCCACGCACAGCGCGATGATAGCCAGCACCGGCGCCACCAGTCCGGACACCGCAATCCCGACCGCCGCCGCCAGCAGCGTCAGGGCGGCAATATTGCGCCGCTCGCCGGTGCGATCGGAGTAGCGAGGGATAAGCCAGGTGCCAAACAGCGCCGCCACCCACGGGATGGCCGTCACCACCGAGGCAACGAAGCCGACTTTGGTGCCCAGCAGCGCAGCAACCTGGGTGGGCAGGAAGAAAATCAGACCATAGACCGCCACCTGAATGGTCAGATAAATCAGCGCCAGCTGCCAGACCCGCCCGTTACGCAGCGCATCGGACAGGCGCGAGGCAATCTTTTTCTCCTCCTCGCGCGCCAGCTCGCTTATCAGCGCCTGTTTCTCCGCTGCGCTCAGGAAGCGGGCATGCTGCGGCGAATCGTCCAGCCAGAAGAAGGTGAACGCTCCCGCGGCGACGGCGAGCAGGCCTTCAATGACAAACATCCAGAACCAGCCGGGATGGCCCATAAATCCATGCATCTCCAGCAGCGCACCGGATAAAGGCGATCCCAGCGTCAGGGCCAGCGGCGCGCCCATATAAAACAGCCCCATAATGCTGGCGCGGTTTTGCTGGGGAAACCACTGTGAAGTGAGGTAGATCATTCCGGGAAAGAAGCCCGCCTCCGCCGCGCCCAGCAGGGTACGTACCAGCAGGAATTTCGCTTCCGTATCCGCCCACGCCATCGCCGCCGACAGCACGCCCCACAGCAGCGTGGTGCAGCCGATCCATCGCCTGGCGCCAAATTTGCGCATCAGCAGATTGGCCGGCACCCCGAGGAAGGCATAGACCACAAAGAAGATACCGGCCCCCAGCGCGTAGGCCTCATTGCTGAGTCCGGTATCCAGCTGGTAGGTCTCTTTGGCGAAACCGATATTAGAACGGTCAAGAAACGCCAGCACGTACAGCGCCAGCATAAAGGGGATTAAGCGGGCGCGGTTTTTCTTCACCACGCTCTCCAGCAGAGTGTTGCTCATCATAATATCCTCAGGCGCGGGCCGCCGGGCGGCCCGGGGGATCAGTGTTGATAAGGACGTTTCAGGTTGCAGTCGCGATTGAGCTCGACGCCAAAGCCGGGTTTATCCAGTACCGATTTATGAATGCGCCCCCTCTCCGGCACCGGCTCGCCGAGCAGGATCGGGTCGAACTGCGGACGCAGCGTGGCGCAGTCAGGACTGGTCATCAGAAACTCGCTGAACGGCGTGTTGGTGAAGGTGATCACCGCATGATGTGAGTAAACCGACGAGCCGTGGGGCACTACCAGCTGCCCGCGCGCTTTGGCGATGGCCGCGATCTCCACCAGGGTGGTTAAGCCGCCGCACCAGCCGACGTCGGGCTGCATAATATCGATTCCGGTCTCCGACAGGGTGCGGAAGGACTGCAGGGTGCCGTGGTGCTCGCCGCTGGTCACCATCATCCCGGCCGGCGCCTGGCGCTTCAGCTCGCGATAGCCTTCATACTGCTGCGGCGGCAGGCACTCTTCGATCCACTTGAGGTTATAAGGGGCGCAGGCATGGGCAAGTTTGGTGGCATAGTTAACGTCCTGGCTCATCCAGCAGTCCAGCATTAACCAGAAATCCGGGCCGCATTTTTCGCGCATATCCGCCACCATGGCGACGTCTTTGCGGATCCCGGCGTCGCCATCGTGCGGCCCCCAGTGGGTGGGCATTTTGCCGCCGATAAAGCCCATCTCCTGCGCCAGATCCGGACGAGCGCCGGTGGCATAGAACTGGATTTCGTCACGCACCGCTCCGCCCAGCAGTTTGTAGACCGGCAGGCCAACCACTTTCCCGAACAGATCCCACAGCGCAAGGTCGACACAGGAGATGCTGTTCATCACCAGACCGCCGGATCCTGCGTAGTAAAGGGTGGCGTTGAGCATCTGGTCGTGGATCAGTTTGATATCGCTGACGCATTTGCCTTCGATAAAGCGGTTGAGATGTTTTTCGACGATAAAGCAGCCCATCTCCCCGGCCGTCGACACCGCAAAGCCGGTCTGTCCGTTGTCGGCTTCCACTTCCACAATCAGCGTGCCCAGCACGTTGATGCCAAACGACTGGCGGGACTGCTCATACTGTTTGTATTTGCTCATCGGGGTGGAGATATGATCGTCAATCCAGTGGTTAGCCCCCTGATCGTGGTAATCGCCGCCGCCGGCGCCCTGCTCTGCGGTGGCGCCGCCGGTAAACCAGGCGCGGACGTGTTTAATTTTCGGTAGGGTCATGATGTTCTCCTTATGATGAGGCGAGTTGTTCGAAGGGGCTTTTCCACCCCAGCAGACGTGAAATATCTTTCGCGCAGGCAATCGCCTTACCAGCCAGGTAATCGCGATTGTCTTCATTGATTTGCAGACGGGTACCCACCACCGAGATGGCGGCGGTCAGGTCGTTATTGGCGTTAAATACCGGGGCAGCCACGCAGTGCACGTCCGGGTAGTCCTCGCCATTATCAAAGCTCCAGCCCCGGGCGCGGATCCGCCCCAGCTCCTCCCGCAGCTGTTGAGCATCGGTGATGGTCGTTGGCGTGGCCCGCTCCCACTGCAGGTCTTCGATAATCGACGCCTGAACGCTGGCGGGCTGCCAGGCCAGCAAACATTTGCCGATCCCGGAGCGGTAAAGCGACAGGCTCTTACCCTCATGCGAGCGCACGCTGATGGTGGCGGGAGACTCAATTTTCAGAATGTAGTAGGCGTTACCCTGATCGATAATGCCCAGATGACAAAGCAGGCCGCACTCATCCATCAGCCGGGTGAGGCGCGGCCGCGCCAGCTCGCGCAGGTCCATTTTGCTCAGCGCCTGCCCGGCCAGCTCCACCAGCTTGGTCCACAGGCAGTAGTTATCCTGATTATCCATACTGATGAAGCGCTGCTTTTTCAGCTCGCCCAGCAGCAGATACACCGTGCTTTTCGGGATCCCCAGCTCCGCTATTATCGTCGCCGCGCTGCAGGGGCCGATGCGGCCAATTAAATTGAGGATCTCAATCGCGCGGGTCAGCGCCGGGACTTTCGTTGATTCCAACATACTGGACTCCAATCCTGAATACTGGAATCAGTGTTGCGATTGTCCGGGCGGTAAAGTGTGAGCGACATCGCGGGGCAATCGTTTTCCCGTATACTGGACCGTTCGCAGCAGAAAATTGCGACTTAACGCACAGAATTTTTTCAGAAGAGTACAACAGGTTGGACGACCGGCGCCCCGAGGATACGGTGCGCCGGGGGGAATGACTTACAGCGAGAGGGAATCCACCACGTTAATCCAGCCATGTTCGCTGGCCAGCGGTTGGCCATTCAGCCAGCGACGCAGCATGTTTAACGCCATCATAGCGCAGACTTCCTGGCGTACCGCCAGGCTGTGGCGGGTGGCGCTAAACTTCACCCGCAGCGCGAAGGTGCCGTCCGGGGTGGCCAGGGCCACGTTAAGATGATCGTTTTCCTGACCGCTCACCGCCAGGGCCAGGCCGGCAAAATGGTTTATGCGCCGCTCGGCCGCCCAGCGGGCCGCCTGCGCCAGCGTCTCCTCCTGCGCCGGAACGACTTCGCTGGCCAGCAGCGGCGCGCCGGCGCCCAGCCAGCCCAGCAATGCGGCGCAAAGCTGGAACGCAAGAGGCAGAAGGCGTTGGGGCACGCCCGTGCGCATCGCCTTTCGCACCACGGGCCTTTCACGGAGTTTGACGGACATGTGGGTCACCATTCTTTCCTTCCGGGCTTTTCCGGCACGGCGTTGGACGGTGTGCGCCGGATCTGCCCGCTTTCTTTTCCCGCCCGGGCGGGGCGCTTTCCCGAAGAAAGGCATAAACCGCGCGCGGGCCGCATATCTATGGCAGGGTACCCACAATTATAAAAGTCCCCGGCAGAAGATTTTGTCTCTTCATGCCGGGGACTTGTTAAATTTGGTAATTTTTTACAATTATCTCCGTTTTGCCGATGTGACAGGGAGATAGCCTTTACAGGCGCTGGATGGCGGCTTTGACACGGGCGACCGCTTTTTCCTTGCCCAGCACAGCGGCCAGCTCGATGCCGCCGCCGGGGGTGAACTGCTTGCCGGACACCGCCACACGCAGAGGCCACAGCATAAAGCCGTTTTTCACGCCTTTTTCCTCAATCAGAGCAAACAGGGCAGCATGCACCGCGTCCCGGGTGAAGCCGTCGGCCGGAATGGCCTCCAGTACGGGCAGAATGGCTTCCAGCGCTTCCTTGGCGGTCTCGGCGGTGGTCTTCATTTTCTTGTTGGTATACATGGCAAGGTCATACTCGGGCATTTCGTCGATAAAGTCGATCTGCTCGGGGATATCGCTCATCAGCTCGCACCTCTGGTGCAGCACCTGGGCCAGCAGGGCCTTGTTGCAGGGCGTCTTGACGACACTGTCAATATACGGCTCGGCTTTCTCGAAAAACGCCTCCTCGCTCATGGCGCGGATGTATTCGGCATTGATATAGCGCAGCTTCGCGGGGTCGAAAATGGCGGGAGCCTTGCCGATGCCGCTCTCGTCGAACACCTCGATCATCTCTGGCAGCGTGAAAATCTCGCGCTCGCCCTTGGGACTCCAGCCCAGCAGCAGAATGTAGTTGAGCACGGCTTCTTTCAGGTAGCCTTTGGCGACGAGGTCCTGATAGCTTGCGTCTCCGTTGCGCTTGGACAGCTTGTTCTGCGCGTCCTTCATCACGGGCGGGCAGTGAATATAGGTGGGGATATCCCAGCCGAAATCCTTGTACAGCAGATTGTATTTGGGCGTGCTGGAAAGGTATTCCGAGCCTCGGATGACATGGGTGATGCCCATCAGATGGTCGTCCACCACGTTGGCGAAGTTGTAGGTGGGCATGCCGTCGGTCTTGATGAGGATCTGGTCATCCAGCGTGGCGTTGTCCACCTCGATGTGGCCGTACACCACGTCCTCAAAGCTGGTGGTGCCGGTTTTGGGCATTTTCTGGCGGATGACGTAGGGAAGGCCGGCGTCCAGCTTTGCCTGCACCTCCTGGGGCGAAAGGCTGCGGCAGTGGCCGTCGTAGTGGGGAGCCTGGCCGCTGGCTTTCTGCACCAGGCGCATTTCATCCAGACGCTCCTTGTCGCAGAAGCAGTAATAAGCCTTGCCTTCTTTCACAAGCTGCTCGGCATAGCCCTTGAACATGCCCATGCGTTCACTCTGCACATAGGGGCCGACGGGGCCGCCGATGTCCGGCCCCTCGTCCCAGATGAGGCCCGTTTCGCGCAGGGTATTGTAGATGATGTCCACCGCACCCTCCACATAACGCTCCTGGTCGGTGTCTTCGATGCGCAGAATAAACGTTCCGCCGGCGCTTTTGGCTTTTAAAAACGCATAGAGGGCGGTGCGCAGGTTGCCTACGTGCATGTAGCCCGTGGGGCTGGGGGCGAAACGGGTACGGACGATATTCGATGCCATAGCTTTGGTACTCCTCAATTTTTGGATTTTGCCCGGCGCAGCCGGACGGACATGAAAAAACGGCGTTCCGCCGCGCTTTTATTCCTTATTAAGTTTAGCCGCAAGCAGGCTGTTTGTCAATTGCCCGGCCTGTTGAAAAAGGTTAAAAAACGTTTGCAGCCCGGACACGCGCCGGGAAAACACCCCTACAGCGCAAAATTGCCCTTTTGCGCGCCGGAAAGGAGAACGGAGGGGCCCAAAAAGCGGCCGCGCAGCACAAAGCGTTTGGCGTCCCGCAGAGGTTGGCGATTTTGCCGGCGGCCTCGATTGCTTTCAGGCTTAGGGTGTGCTACAATAATTTATATATTGTAAAAAAGCAGGGGGAACCCGAAATGGAAGAACAAAAAAAACGCATCCTGAGCGGCATCCAGCCCACCGGCACTTTTACGCTGGGCAATTATGTGGGCGCGGTGCGCAACTGGGACGCGCTGCAAAGCGATTATAACTGTATTTATATGATCGCCAACATGCACGCCATCACCGTGCGCCAAACGCCGGCGGACCTGCGCCGCCAGACGCGGGAGGCTGCGGCGCTGCTGCTGGCTTGCGGCATCGACCCGGACAGGAGCGTGCTGTTCGTACAGAGCCATGTGCCCGCTCATGCGGAGCTGTCGTGGGTGCTCTCCTGCAGCACGCCCTTCGGCGAGCTGACGCGTATGCACCAGTTTAAGGAAAAGAGTGCCAGGCATCCGGAGGATATCAACGCGGGCCTGTTTACCTATCCTGTGCTCATGGCGGCTGACATCCTCATCTACAATGCCGACCTCGTACCCGTGGGCATCGACCAGAAGCAGCATCTGGAGCTGGCGCGCAATGTCGCCCAGAGGTTCAACGGCGTATACGGCGACACCTTCGTGGTGCCCGACGGCTACATCCCCAAAACAGGAGCCAAAATCATGAGCCTGCAGGAGCCGGAGAAGAAAATGAGCAAAAGCGACACCAACGTCAACGGCTTTGTGCTGATGCTGGACGACGCGGATACCATCGTGCGCAAATTCAAGCGCGCCGTAACGGACTCCGACGGATGCGTGCGCGCCGCCGGGGACAAGCCCGGCGTCACAAATCTGATGAGCATTTACAGTGTGTTCACGGGCCGCGATTATGCCGCCATTGAGAAGGAGTTCGCGGGCAGGGGCTACGGCGAGTTCAAGCTGGCCGTGGCCGAGGTGGTGAAGGATGCTTTCGCCCCCATCCAGGCCGAATACAAACGCATCCTGGCGGACAAGGCTTATCTGGACGGCGTGCTCACCGGGGGCGCGCGGCGTGCTGCCGCCATTGCGGACCGCACAGTGACAAAAGTCTACAAAAAAGTCGGTTTTTTGCAAATTTAACCGTATTTTAGCGTATATCAGTTTACAAATTGTTAAAATATTCTTTTTATTCCACATATTGACAGATTCTGTAAAATTCTGTATAGTAATATCAATGATATCCGGCGGGAGGGATACCCGCCGGAAAAAGGAAGTGGGAGAATTGAAATCTACGGGAATCGTACGTCCGGTGGATAATCTGGGCCGTATTGTGCTGCCGATCGAGCTGCGCCGGGTACTGGATATCGACAAGGACGCCGCGCTGGAAGTATATGTGGACAATGACAGCATTGTGCTCAAAAAGTACCAGCCTGCGTGCATCTTCTGCGGCAGCGCCGAAGGCGTCGCGCAGTATCAGGGCCGGAACATCTGCGGCGCATGCCGCGAGGCGATCGCGGCCCTTAAATAAAAGGCGGGGCGTCCCCGCTGCCGGAGCTGCGTCCAACGCATTCCGGCTGTTTTCCGTGTAGCCAGCAGCGCATAAAAAGCCGCCACAAAGTGGCGGCTTTCCTTTTGTGAAAATTCATGCTATGATAAAAAAGCTTATTTTTCCTTTTCGATGCGGGCCTCGCTCGTCTTGATGAGGTTCAGCAGGCTGGTGGCATACAGAGGATAATCCCGCGAAAGGCTTTCTGTCGTCATGGCAAAGGCGCTGGTGTCCTTCAGCGGCGCGCCCAGGCCGATGTCCTCGCCCGCGAGAATGGCCTTAACGTTGGATTCCGCAATGTGCATCGCGGCGTCGGAATAGCCGCCGTACAGATTTTTCTTCACGCCGAACATGCTGCTGGTGTTTTTCGGTCCCGCGCCATATACCAGACGGAACATTTTATACACGGCCAGCATCAGATAACCGGAAATCTCGCCCACAAGGCCCTTGTCCGGGCAGGCGTTCAGCTTGTCGTACAGGATATTCAGGCTGTTGGAGATGAGCTTTTTGTTGAAAGTGGGCAGCACGCTGCCGCGGAACACGCCGTCCTTTGCGCCTTCGGGGCTGGGGATATCCTCCACCGAAAGGGTGAGACCGCTTCGGTCCGCGCTGCGGCCCAGCAGGTAATCGCAGGAAACCCCGTAATAATCAGCCACGCGCACCACAAATTCAAGCCCGCATTCGCGGATGCCTTTTTCGTAGTGCGACAGCAGCGCCTGGGAAACGCCCAGATCTTCGGCGGCCTGCTTTTGCGTCACGCCCTTTTCTTTGCGCAGAAGCGTGATGATCCTGCTGAAATCCGATACCATTACCGCATACCCCTTACACAATTACGTACTGTAAATTATAGTACAGCAAAAACATTTTGTAAATACAAAAATTTCCGAAAAAACCCCACGGCCCGGCCGGGTCCGACAGGGTTTGCTATATCTTCGGCCCAACGCCGCCCATGTGCCTAAATATAGTGGGCGGGCTGGAGATTTTGGCCAAAAATGTGGCTGAAAAATAATTAAAACCGCTGAAATTCCCGCAGCGGACCGATAGGAGGAACTTTTATGAAAAATTACCGCCTGTATCTTGTGCGCCACGGCGTCACGCAGGGCAACCTGGACGGCATTTATATGGGCAGCGGGACGGACCAGCCCCTGTGCGCACAGGGCGCGGCGCAGCTGCGCGCGTTGGCCGCACGCTTTCCGTATCCTAAAGCAGAAACGGTGTTTTCAAGCCCTATGCGCCGCGCGGTGGAGACTGTGGAGCTGCTGTTCCCGGACGCAAAGGATAAGATCATCCTGGCGGACCTGCGGGAAAACGCCTTTGGCGAATTTGAGGGCCGTAAGGTGACGGAGCTGGTGCAGGATGCGCATTTCAAGCAGTGGATGGACCCGGCGCAGCACTATACGCCCGAGGGCGGGGAGCCTGCGGCGGAGTTCCACAAGCGCTGTTCGGATGTGCTGATGGGCATGTTTGAATTTATGATGAAAAGCAATATCTCCGAAGCGGCGTGCGTCACCCACGGCGGCGTCATCATGAGCATGCTGGCCCAGCGCGGCATGCCGCGCCGCGCGCCGGAGCTTTGGATGGCGGACAGCGGCTGCGGTTATCTGCTTCAGTGCAGCCCGGAGCTGTGGATGCGCGACGGCATCGTGGAAGTGAGCGATATCATCCCGTTTGGATATCTGGATGAAGAGGAGGGAAAATGATGGGCATGGTACACATCTATACCGGGGACGGAAAAGGCAAGACGACGGCTGCCGTGGGCCTTTGCACCCGGGCCGCGGGCCACGGTAAAAAAGCCGCGTTCTATGAATTTTTAAAGGGTGCAAAAACCGGCGAGGCAAAGAGCCTGGCTGCGCTTGGCGTGGAGTTTTACTGCCCGGTGGAACGGGAAAAATTCACCTGGACGATGACAGAAACGGAAAAAGCGGAATGCCGCGCCCGCCAGGCGGACACGCTTGCCCGTGCGGCGGCACACATGGCGGAGTATGACCTTGTGGTACTGGACGAGGTGCTGTGCGCGGTGAACGCCGGGATGCTGTCTCTGGCGGATGTGCTGCGCACAGTGCGGGAGAAAGCGCCGAACACGGAGCTGGTGCTCACCGGGCGCGGTGCGCCGGAGGAGCTGATTGCCCTGGCGGATTATGTGAGCGTCATCGAGGCGCGCAAGCATCCCTTTGCCGACGGCGCGCGCACCGCGGCCCGGGAGGGCGTGGAGTATTGAAAAAGCCTTCTGCGCGGCAATAAATAAAAAATAGCCGCAGGCTGTTTTTGGGCCATGCGGGCCGTCCCCGGCCTGCGGCCATTAAAATGAGCTTTTTATAGCTTTGCTGTGCAAAGTTATAAAAAGTTAAATCATAGGACACCTGGAGAGAAGAACGCCCGGCACTCCGGCACAGAGCCTGCGCTGGGTGTTTTTTTGAAATGGAAAGAAAGTGTACCGGACAGTAAAAAAGCTTTACACAAGCTCGCACAGGATGCTGTTCTGAACCAGCATTCCCCGGGGCGTCAGGCGCAGGACGCTGCCGTCGAAAACAGCCAGCCCATGCTCCGCAAGCGTTTGCAGGAACCGGAGCTTTTCGGAGGAGAAGGATACGCCGTACCGCGCGCGCAGCGCGCTCAATGAAAGCCCGCGGGAAAGACGGAGCTGGAGCATGATGTAATCTTCGGCGGTGCATTCGCCCTGGGGTTCGTACACCGCGGGCGCGGCAAGGAACGCGGCCGTGCCCGCCGGCGTGGCAAAGCGCTTGCCGCCCATGCAGCTGTGCGCCGCGGGGCCAAGGCCAAGATAATCGCCGCAGTCCCAATAGATCCGGTTGTGGCGGCTTTCAAAGCCGGGGCGGGCGAAATTGGAAATTTCGTATTGCGCGTAGCCCAGCGCCGCCAGCTTTTCCACGGCGGCAAGATAAAAATCCGCAGCCGCGTCGTCGCCGGGCAGCGCTTCCGGCGGGCGCTTGCCGAACACCGTGTTCGGCTCGATCTTCAGCAGATAGCCGCTGATGTGGGTGCAGCCGCTCTCCGCCAGCAGGGCGGTGGTTTCGTCCAGCTCGGCCATGGTATAAGCGGGCAGCGCAAGCATCAGGTCGCCACTGATGTCGGTGAACCCTGCCTGCACGGCCATTCCCAGCGCGCGGCGGCTTTGCGCCGCGGTATGGCGGCGGCCCAGGCGGGCCAGGCTGTCGTCCCGCGCCGTCTGTATGCCCAGCGAAAGGCGGTTCACACCGGCCCGGCGGAACGCGGCCAATCGCTCGGGTGCGTTAGAGCAACAGCTTTTACAGAAACAGTTCGCGGATGAACTCATGGAGAAC
>OGYH01001866.1_pt1 | contig 18528 bp, 13 predicted proteins | sample 1576511 | NCBI WGS metagenome assembly OGYH01 (sample SAMEA3541522, study PRJEB24748) | human gut metagenome | biome: human gut; feature: human-associated habitat; material: faeces | place: China | collected 2012
TGCGGCGCTTTAATGGTGTTAGATTGTTTTCCTCACACCACATCCGGTAAATCTCGTACAAATCTTTAGAGCTGATAGTGCAGTCCGCCTTCAGCCGGATATAACCCTCGGATTCCAAAAAATCAAAGACGTTGTTGCTATCCCGCTTGACTGCCTCCCGATTATCTCGTGTGCGCTGGCTTTCCGTGAATTTGAAGTTGTTGGCAACAAGCCGCTGCAAACCCTCAAATGCCCACAGGAAGATACCTTCGACCTCCGCTTTCATTTTTTCGGCAAGATCAGGATCATCTATCCGCCCCGCAGGCTTTTCCTTGGTGGTCAGTACAAGCTGGCGGCGGTAAAATCCGTCGCTTCGGTCATATAGCGCTTGCAGATCGCCATTGGAGAACGCCAGCAGGCGGGCAAACATCCACCCCTGATAGCTCTGCTTACCCTTGCGCTCCAAATCCATTTTTCCTTGGGCGGTCACGATGGACTTGACATAGTTGGTCTGCCGCAGTGCTTCCATTCTCATATCGTCATCCACACACAGCAGAATGTGTTCCAGATCCGCGCGGGCAAACCGGTTTTCAGAAATTTTACCGATGCTGCCGTCCTTCATGTTGCTGCCGAGAAGCGCACCCAGCACAGCTCCGATCTGCGATTTTCCTTCGCCGCCGTTACCCTTAATCACCATCATGCGCTGTCCTTTATTGCTGGGAATCAGGCAATAGCCGATAAACTCCTGCAAGGTGGGAATATCCTCCGTGTAAAGAAGTCCATCCAGAAAGGAAAGCCACCGAACGGGAGCCGGTGCGTCAGGGCGGTATGCCACCGGCAGTCTGCTCCGTACAATGGTCGGTCTGCCCTCGGTGAAACTGCCGTCCAGCTTCAAAGTGCCGTTTGCCAGATGGACTCTATCTGCTTCCGGTGTAAAGTCCTCTACATGAGCTGCTAGCTTCATCACTTCCAGAATGTTGGTGATCTTTCGAGGGATATTGTTCACAGCGCAGCATTTCAGTTTCTCATAGATTTCGCCCCGGAGCGGCAGATCGTCGGTCACCCTGCCGTCCGGCGTGAAGAAAGCACCGTTGGCAAAGATGATTTTCCGGCTGTTCAGAAATTCATCACAGAACAGTGCCTCGTTAATATTCGTGCCGTCAAACCAGATGGGCGCGTCTAAATCAGCCGATTTCCGTTTCGTCACGGGCATCCACCTCCTTTGCCGTCCGTTTCAGGCGTTCTTCCAGCCGGTTGATCATGCCGTTCTTTTGAAGCATATCCACGGTTTTAACGCGACCCTCCAACTCCGCAAAGGTTAAAATATCTGTCAGATCCTCGATATAATCGAGCATCTGGCAGGCTTCCACAAAGCGGTCACCAAGAGTATCCTCCGGCGTTTTGGGTGCGTACTGCACCTTCCAATGCTCCAAAAGATGCAGATAATCGCACAATATCCGCTGACAATGCAGCGTCTCATTCTGGAACGTCTTTGCCAGCGGATATTTTGTTTTCCGCAGCGCTGCCGCAGCCGGAGGCTTGTCCGGGTCGATCCCAAAGTCATCCGCCAGCTTTTTCGCTGCGTCATAGCTGCTCAGGTTGAACAGCTTTGCCACAAGGTCGATCACGTCACCAGTTGCCCCACAGCCAAAGCAGTAAAAGTAATCCTCGTTCAGCTTCATGCTGGGTGTACGGTCATTGTGGAAGGGACAGCAGACCATGCTGCCACGTTTTACTTCCAATCCATAGTATTCGGCAGCCTCTTTCACGGAAACTGCCATCTTGACTTGTGTAAATAAATCCATACCTGTTTCCTCCTGTAAAATAATTGAACTTCGCCGTTCTGCCCGATGCCGTTCCTGCCCGAGTCCTTACCCCGGCGTTGGCTCTTCCTTGGTACGCGGAATGCGGTACTTCTCCGGAAGGCATATCCTCATCGGACGGTCATGAAATTTTCAAGGTGCTGCGTGGTTTACGTCTAAATTTTAGTAAGAAAACAGGCTCTCTCCCGTATATCCGAGAGGTAGGAAAAGTGGGATGAAAGTAGGATTTTTCCACGCTCTTAGACAAAAGCGAAAAAGCATGATACAATACAGAAAAAGCTGCAAAGGAGGCTGGTGTATGCAGGTTAAGCTGACAATCGGGGAACGTTTGAAGGATTTACGAACAGCACAAAAGCTGACGTTGGAGCAGCTTGCCGCCGAGGTGGGCATCTCAAAATCCGCACTCGGCAAATATGAATCGGATAACGGCAAGGACATCAGCCCGTACAGCATTCTGCTGCTGGCTGACTATTACGGTGTTTCCTGCGACTATCTGATGGGGCGGACGGAAACAAAAAATCACCCAAACACAGCTCTGCATGAGCTGCATTTGAGTGATGCTTCGATTGATGTATTGAAAACGGGCAAGTTCAACCACCGGCTGCTGTCGGAGCTGATCTGCCACAAGGATTTCCAGCGGTTCATGCTGGACGCTGAGATTTACGTTGACCGGATCGCGGATATGCGGGTCAACGATATGAATGCCGTGCTGGAAGCTGTCCGGCAGATGGCATTGATGAAAAATGGCGGCGAAGAAAATGACCTGCATCTGCGGACATTAGAAGTGGCGCAGATTCGGGAAGATGAATATTTCGGAAGCCTGATTGCGGATGATCTGAAAGGTATCCTTCGTGACATTCGGAGTGAACACCGCCCCGACACCATGACGACGGATGAAATCTCCCTTGCAGCAACTATGCAGGATCAGTTACAGGATGCGATGAACTTTGAGGGAAGCTCCGAGGAAAAGAAAGCGAAAGCATTGCTTTCCACATTGGGGATTGATTACGATGCCATCACAATGGAACAATTTGTCAACTTGATCGAGGTACTAAAGCTGTCCAAACACCTGAAAACTCCCATCAGCCAGCGTGGGAAAACGACCATGACCCACGGCAAGGGAAAGCGGAAGAAACGCTGAAACAAAGGCAGCGCTGTGGTGGGACGAAGGCTTTTATATACCTCTGCTTCCTTTTCCAGACAGGCGGATTTTGCTTCTCAAAAATCCTGCGTTTGTGCTGTAGCTCACATCACAAAATCCGCCTGTCCTACTGCCGCGAAAAAGCGTTTGCCGCCACCCTCTGCCGCACCGCAGAGTACACCGTCAGCCCCTTTCCCGCGTCAGACGGAAGCAAAGGTATAACACACTAGACTTTCCGAGGGAAAGTCGTGTGCCAAGGAAGGCACTGCCCTCCTTTGGAAACCTCCCGCCAAGGGGAACGCTGTTCCCCTCTAGACTCCCTTTGCCAACAGGGATGCTACTCGCCCCTATTGGATGACCCAGAGCCAAAGGGGCTTTGCCCCTCTGGACACCTCGCCTGTCCGTGCAGTGGCTATCCATCCTGCTCCTGCACAATAGTGCCCCCATACCCGAACAGAAAAGACCAGGCACGAAAATCCACCCAGAATAAGGGTGAATTTCCGTGCCTGGTTCATTGTTTATGACGCTGTAATTTGAACCGCGTTTTCTCGAACCTGATTGATAGTCTCCATCAAAGCGGTTCTGGTTTTTGCATCAAACAATTTGATAAAACTGATTGGCTTGTCAAACGGTGGCTTGGTCAGCTCTGCGACATTTTCCATATATCCGTTCAACTCAATATGATTGATGATTTTGTTTACAAAAGCAATCTGCTTTTGATTCAGAGATTGGTCATTGATAAAAGCGGAAAACGCCTGCATAGCCGCTTCATGATCTAGCTTAGCGATCTTGCGAATGAGCAAGCCAAAGGGTGTGTCGCCAAACTCTCGGGCATAATCTTCTTTGCTGCCCAATTCGCTAGTTAGCACCCGCTCCAGTTCCTGATAATCGCCCATAGCCAGCGGAATATTATGGGTCAGCTTATATATGGCCAGCGTATTCCCATGCTCGTTTACATAGCGATTGACCTTGGCACGGTAGTCTTCAAAGTCATAGGCAGCTTCCAGTTGGACGCCCTCCTGACTGTCAATAATCGGGTCAGTCAGCTTGGTGACAATCTGCCTCTGTGCTCCGCCACCTTCATCTAAAAATCGAATCAGCTCCCGCAGCTCCTTCCGAACCTGCTCAAACAGCAAAATATCATTCGCGTCCCAAAATGCATCGGTGTGAATCTCCTGAAGCATGGGCAACTTTGCCTTGATCTGCGGAATGCTGGCCTTACGCTCCAGTAGGGAAACGGTGTCGCACAGTTGCTTTTTTGCATACTGGAAAGCGGGCATCTGCTCGATATGTGCCAGAATTAGGCCATACATGAAATTATCAAACCGCTTTGCAAACTCGTCAGCCTCGTCTGAGCGTACCAGAGGTGCAATCTGTGTGAGCAACTCGCCCTTGTCACCTTCGCTTATGGACACGAAGGCTTCCGGCTTTTTATATTTCTCCACATACTGCATCCGCAATTTTACGGCAATCAGGTCTGAGTTGAGCGCCATCACCTGCTTGTGACAGGTGTTGACAATCTCCTTGCGCCATGCCTGATAATCCTCACCGGCAAAGGTGTTTTCCTGCAGCGCCATGGCGATTTTGATTTGTTTGCCGAAGATGTTTTCCGACAGCGTTTTGGTTTCTCTGGTTTCGTAGCCTTCTTTGTGCTGCCGGAAGTATTCGAAGTTGCCGCAGTAGTCAAAAATCAGAAAGCGCCGCTTGTCGGTATAGGTTCCGTCAATCTGGTCCACGCAGGCCAGCCCTTTGCATAGCCGGGTGCCGCGGCCAATCATCTGCCAGAACTTTGCCTTTGACCGAACCTTTTTGAAAAACACCAGATTGACGCATTCCGGCACGTCGATGCCGGTGTCCATCATGTCCACCGATACGGCAATGTGCGGTTCTTTTTCCGGCTGCTTGAAATCATCAATGATGGTCTGGGCATAGGCGTCGTCGCAAATGACCCGCTGGGCGAAGCTGCCCCGGTACTGGGGGTACAGCTTATTGAACCGCTCCAGAATAAACTCCGCGTGGCGTTTGTTCTGGGCAAACAGGATGGTTTTCCCCAGACGGTCGCCGCCCGCCACCTTGATCCCCCGGTCCATCAGGTCTTGCAGTACGATGTCCACGGTGGTTTCGTTGAACACAAATTTATTGAGGGCAGCAGAGGGGATAAAGTCTGGCAACTGACCGTCTTCGATGAAATCATCCTCATATCGCTCTTTGTCCTCTTCGGACAAATCATCATAGGAGATGCCTTCTTCCAGAAAACGGGTCTTGACCTCGTAGTTGTAATAGGGAACCAGCACATGGTCCTGTTGCACCGCCGTTTCATAATCATAGGCATAGGTGGGCACGCCGTGTTCCATCTCGAAAAAGTCGTAGGTGTTCCGATCCACATCGGTCTTCGGCGTGGCGGTCAGACCCACCATGAAGGCGTCAAAATATTCAAAGATGGCCCGGTACTTTTTGAAGATGCTCCGGTGGCTTTCGTCAATGATAATCAGGTCGAAGTGCGCCGGAGTAAACAGCTGCCGCCCGTCCTTGGACTTGGTGTCATCAATGGCGTTGAGGATGGTCGGATAGGTGGAGAACACAATGCGGGCGTTCCGGTCGTCCTTGTTGGAGCAGAGGTTGCACAGGGACATATCCGGCAGATAGTTCTTGAAATCGTCCTTTGCCTGCTTCACCAGCGCGGTGCGGTCGGCCAGAAACAGAATGTTGGTCACCCATTTGCCTCGGCTGAGCACATCGGTCAGGCTGGACGCGGTTCTGGTTTTGCCGGTGCCGGTGGCCATCACCAGCAGATGCTTGCGGAACCCCTGCGTAATCTGTTCGCACACCGCCCGGATGGCTTCCTTCTGGTAATACCGGTCAGTGATTTTGTCATCAATGGAAACGCCCATCAAATCCATCCGCTCGGTGCGCCGGTTCATCAGCTTTTGCAGGTCATCCTTGCTGAAAATGCCACTGACCTTCCGTTGCGGGGCGGTCTGGTCATCCCAGAAGTAGGTTTCAAAGCCATTGGTGGTGAACATCATGGGGCGGCGGCCAAATTTCCGTTCCAGACAATCCGCATACAAAACCGCTTGTTTGCGTCCAATGTTTGGGTCCTTGCTGGTGCGCTTGGCTTCCACCACCGCCAGGGGCAGGCCGTCCTTTCCAAACAGCACATAGTCGCAGAAGCCAGGCTGACCTGGCATCCCGGCCATATCCTCCACACGATACTCCTCCTGTACATCAGCATCTGGGCCGGTGAACTTCCAGCCCATCAGTTTGAGGTCCACGTCGATGTAGATTTTGCGGGTCTTGAATTCCGAGAGGTCCTCCGGCTGGAAGGTGCGTTCCTTCTGATGCTGCTCCTTTTCGGCGGTGTATCGGGTGGACATCTGCTCGATTTGCTTGCGCAGCGCCTCGATCTCGGCATCTTTCTGGTCCAGCAGACTTTCCTGTTCCTTGATTTTCCGGGTGTCCACCGCCACCTTTCCGGTGGGGACAAGATTCTCGTCGAAGGTGCGTTCCTGATAGTCCGCGCCATAGCAATAGTCGATCCACTGCACAAACTCAAACAGACCGCGCAGAGAAGCAAGCGCATCACTTGGCTGAACGCTGCGCTCGGTATGTACCGCCAGATTGCCCAACTTGATGATAAAAGGCATCTTGCCCCAAGTGTCGGAGTCCACAGCGAAGCGGAAAGTTGGCTCGTGAATGAGGGATTGCAGATTGTCTTTGTAGGGCATTTTCATGGACTTGTCCGCTGCATATACCCATTTTACTGCCAACTCCAATGCCTTACGGCAGCCTACTGCACACATGGCAGGAGCAGAAACATAAATTTTCTCAGCTTCCATGCAGGCGGGGGCGAAGAGGGCATATTCAGTTTTGACTTTGAGAAAGGAGAAGTTAGTCATCACATCATCTCCAGTATTTTATTTCTTTTGAACTCATCATGTCCTCATATTGTTTCAACGCGGTTTCCTTATCTGTATGAAGTAGTTGGTAAACCTGTTCATCATCTTCTTTTTCGGCATCTATTGAAAAATCAATATACGATAATAAGTCTATACGGTTAGAAATTAACAGATCTTTATTTATCTGCTTGCTGTTCATGCGCTTTACACTGTTGTCATCAATTATGATTATTCTGGGAACGCGCTGAACAGTATCGACAAACGCCAAAAATAATTCTGGCGTAATTGGCATACCAAGCAAGTCATATTCTATACCATCTTTTTCACCGTAAATATTGACTACCGGCATATCGCTTGTAACAAATACGGAACCTTTGGCTTTAAAAATACACAGTTGCGATTCCTTCATTGTCTCAGCCAAAGCCCGAGGAAACAAGCCAACATCCGGAGCAATGTTCATCTTCAAAAACTCGTTTGCCAGCATGGACAGGTAAACATTTTGCGGTACATCAGGAAAAATGTCCTTTACATGTTTAATATGCTGCGGATCGTTTTTGTATTGTGTATCAATAATATAATTTGACAGATGTACAAAAACAGGGTTTCTAAACAGTAGTGATGACATAAATTGCCTTAGTTTATCAATTTCCACCCGCGCCAACTCAAATTCATCTGAATCTCGTAAAGCATTTTTTATCTTTGAGATAATTGTTGCGTATTCGCCTTCCAGTTCGATAAAACTGTTCTCGATCTCATTTGGTGCTGCAAAAACATGAGTTTTGCTATCTGGATCAATTGCAATTTGATCATATAGGTAAGAACGACAGCAAATATTGTCGATTGAGACCATTTTTGCGTTTTCATCATTAGTAAAAACAACATAAACTTGTTCTGATTTTTGATTACTCGCAGAAAAGTTTTTTAAGTAAGCCTTGGGGACATAATGTTGTTTTCTCGTAATTTGCTTGTCTAAAACCTCTGTATATTCCATGACAATTTTGCTCCCAGCAATATTTCCTATATTCAAATCTTCTCAGCATTGCGGTCTCAACACTAAAATCGATCAAGAAATCATCATTTTATCTAGCCCTAATTCTGCAAGCTTTGTATTAGCCTCGAAAAATTCTGCATTATTGGAAAATGGTTATCTAGTACATAGAACTGCCGATCTTGCCCATCTTTCAAGAAGAATACTTGTTTATCCCGTGCTGAGCTAGTTAGGCTCTCTCTATGTAAGCATACAAAATAGTCTAATGTCTTTTCTTCTGGAAGCCGTTCCTGGATATATCCTTTTGTACTTCTGTCATATTTATAACCGAACTCTTTATATAATCGTTGTTTTCCAATACGAGTTTTAAAAGCAAACATCGCTAATTTTATATGTTTTGTTTCATCATGCAATTGGAAAAATTTATTTTTTTCAATCGTTTCTGTTAAATCATCCAAGGTAGCATTTCCCTTGACTTCTATAACCATTATGCAATCATTTGGTTCAACCAGGAAAATGTCTCCAGCTAGTTGACGTCTATAAAAATTTTTCCTACATACGATGATGTCACATTGTGGGCTTTGATGATTAGCCCAAGCAATAAAGCCGGTAACAAATTCTAGCATTTGAAACCGTTCCTGGAGACATTTTTTGAGAATGTTTTCTCCACATCTACCCATCTCAGCATGATGTTTTAACTTTTCAGCTATAAAATATTTGCAAAACAGAAGTTCCTCCGAATATTCCTCATATATCTTTGTAACATCTTCTTCCATAATAGGCCTCTCACTTGCTTAAAACTTTTGTTTAGAAGTCTTTTTGAGCATTTGATAGCCTTCTGTTCCGCTAATTTCAAGCATCGAATATTTCTTTAGCATTTTCTCTAAACTTATACGAATTTGGACAGGGGTATAAGAAGTTAATGCCCCTTGGTTAATGATAGACTTCGTCCAATTTCTTTGCTGATTATAGAGGCTCCAAAAACGATTCATATCAAAATTGGGATTCTGTGCCGCTATTTGTTGCACCATTGCGTTAAGCGTATTTCGATCTGCTTCCGAAACGCCTTGCGGAATCATATTTCCCATAGCAGAAGTGATATTTTGCGCTGTAACTCCGGTACAAGCATTATTAAGATCGGCCACAATAAACTGCGATTCTATATTTGCCAAAACATTTTGTGTTATCTGAAAGGAATTCTTTTGGAAAGCCTTCATGAGCATCTGCTGTTCCTGAATCTCTGACACATACTCATATAGTTGATTCAGTGCTGTATAGCTGGTCGCGTCCATTTTTCGGACAAAGTAATGTTTGTACTTGTTCCAATAATCCGTATCCATCAAGGGTAGTGATTCATAGAACGCCGTTTCGTTTAATTGTCCGTCAACAATGAACGTAGAGATTTCCCTTAATCGCTCCTGGAATTCATCGATTTGAAGGACGATAAGAGAAGCTGCATCAATCTTTTTCTTCCGTTCCTGCAATATGTAAGTTGCAAGGGCAAAGCTACCTACGATAATAAGCAAAATGTTTGCCCAGTTTTCTGAAATGAATTTTACCATCTATCAAGACTCCTCACTGCAAATCAAGCACCCGTTCAATTTTTTTCTTCTTTTTATCAATTAGTGCAGCAATAAATTGTTCGTAAGATTCTTCAGGATACAAAGGATTTTTTTCTGTTTCATACTCGTATCCGCCTGTAATTCCTCGTGCCAACTCTGCTAATGTTTTTAATGCTTGTGCAAATGGAATGGCTTCGGGATTTTTTATCTTGGAAATTGTTGGTTCTATATGATTATATAAGATTTTAAGTTGCTCAAGATGTTCTTCCAATACTAACGGTTTCCCAGTTACAGGAAAAATATGTTTCATTCGCCGTTCAAGAATATGAGATAATTCTTCTTCTGTAACTTGCTCATCGGATGTCCCACGTCGTATATAAATAGTAGCAGGCTTAATATTAGAACCTTCTTTTCGAGAGATGAACGGCAAAAATTGAGGAGTATCTTCAACAAAAAGCATTTGGAATTGTTTTCCCTTCAATGCCTCGTACTCAGATGTTTGATAGCTAAAATCATATACATCATACTTCAGGCTGGAAGAAAGATACGGCTTTATCCATGCCCCTATCTGCTCTTTTGCTTGTAACTCTTTCAACCCATCACATGAAAATGTCTTATCATCGTTTTCATGTACGCCAAAAACGACAATTCCACCGCCGTAATTTGCTAAAGCGAGCATTAATTTTGCCAGCTTATCTTTCTCAATCCACTCTTGTTTAAAATCGATGGCATTGTGTTCGCCAGTTTGATCCTGTAAAAACTCACGAAAGTGATCCAATGTTGGTTCTTGAAGAAGTCTATATACAGTATCTTTTATTTGTTTAGGGAATTCCATATGTTTTACCTCATCCAAAGTATTCCTGCATTAGCGCCTTTTTCAGCGTTTCAAGCTTTTCAAGGCTGCGGCTGATGGTGGTTTTTGATTTTTCTGTTTGCTCCACAAAGGTAGCAAATTGTTTTTGTTGTTCAATAGGTGGCACAGAAACAAGTAAAGCTTTGAGTTTTGCTCCAGGCAAATGAGAAATAGTGGCTTTTGCTCCTTCAATCGCTGCAAAGCCCTTATTATCGCAATTGTATTTGAACCACCATGCTAAATAATCTGGCAAAACTATCTCTTTTTTACAACGCACACGATGCAATGCTTTTTGAAAATAACATGGTTGAATTTCGTTATGCCACACAGCACATCTTCCAATCTCGCCCCCCTCACATACAAGCAAGTCCCCGTCACGCAACTCAAATTCTATACGATCAGCTTCGTTAAAATCCATTTCATTTAGGTTATCTAACTCAAATCGAAACCATTGTACATTAAAGTTTGCTAAATATGGATATTGGCACATACCCGTCTGCTGCTTTGCGTCTAACATTTTTCCAAGACGAGATGTGGTAATATCCGAAAATATATATTGCGGCCATAGCTTGGTGTTTTGAATTACATCGCCAAACATCTCCACAAACCTTGCCTTGACCATCTCATCCAGCTTGTCCAGCTGCTGGCGGCGTTTGGCAATCAGGCCGCTGACCTTGTCCAGCACCGCTGCAATTTTGCGCTGTTCGTCAATGGGTGGAAGGGGAATTTCTGTTTCAGAAAGAGTTTTTTTATTGATGGCCTTGAATGTACTTCCAGTACCTTTGGAATTTAGTTCGTCAACCTTACCTGATAACGCATGCCATAAATATTTCTGAGCACAAATATCCTCGTTTACCGTTAAAGCGGCTAACCCTCGGCCTATACAGCATTCACAATTTGCGATATTCAACGCACCAATAGGTGCACGAACAGAGATTAAAATATCTTTTTCTCGTGCTATTTTGGTTGGCTCAGAGCACCACATACGAACCGCAGGATAAATCTCTCCAAAATCTGCATTTCCCTGAAAAAACGGAAGGCCGTTACCATCTTCGTTGTATGTGGAAGAATCCGGAGACTGTCCCATATTTATCGCACAAATTCCTTCTAACCTCGCCATCATAGCATCTCCTCCAATTCCGCCAGCCCTGCGGTAATCTCCAGTTCCAGCTCATGCAGGTCTGCCATCAGTTCTGTGGTAGAGGGGTACTCCACCGGCACATACTCCACCTTTTTGTACTTGTTGATGGACAGGTCATAGTCGTTGTCTGCGATTTCCTGTTTCGGCACAAGAAAGCTCTGCTCTGTGCGCTGGCGGTCAGCTTCCTGGTCCAGATGGTGGAACCGCTCGATGATGTCGGGGATGTCATTCTCCTCCACCTCGCTGCGCTTGTCGTCCAAGGAAAAGCCATCGGACTTCATATCATAGAACCAGACATTTTCGGTGCCGCCTGCGCCTGTCTTGGTGAACACCAACACTGCCGTGGAAACTCCCGCATAGGGTTTGAACACACCGGAGGGCATAGAGATCACCACCCGCAGCTGATGGCTCTCCACCAGTTCTTTGCGAATAGCTTTGTGCGCCTTGGAGGAGCCGAAAAGCACGCCGTCCGGCACGATGCAGGCGCACTGACCACCCTTTCTCAGCATCCGCAGGAACAGCGCCAGAAACAACAGCTCGGTCTTTTTGGTGTTGGTCACGGCTTTCAGGTTGTCATTGATGCTTTCCGCGTCCACGGTGCCCTTGAAAGGCGGATTTGCCAGACACATGGTAAACTTGTCGCTGATCTGGTTCTGCTTGGAAACGCTGTCCTTGTAGTCAATCTCCGGGTGGCTGATGGAGTGCAGCATCAGGTTCATCGCAGAAATGCGCAGCATGGTGCGGTCTGTGTCAAAGCCGGTGAAGGCATCCCCAGCAAAGTGCTCCCACTGCTCGGAAGTCATGGTATCCTCGTAGTGGTTGCGAATGTACTCCGCGGCGGAGACCAGAAAGCCTGCCGTGCCGCAGGCCGGGTCGCAGATGGTGTCGTTCGGGGTGGGTTGCAACAACTCCACCATCATTTCCCGGATGTGCTTGGGAGTGCGAAACTGGCCGTTCTGCCCAGCGGTAGCCAGTTTGCCCAGCATGTACTCGTACAAGTCGCCCTGCATATCCAAATCGGCAATGTCATGCTCATACAGGTCATCCAACCCTGTGATGATTTTTTGCAACACCTGCGGCGTAGGAATCAGGAACATCGCATCGCTCATGTACCGGGCAAAGGCCGTCTCATTCTGCACATCACTGCTGGAATCGTCGGCGATTTCCACCAGTTCCCCCTGCTCGGTGAAGTCCGGCAGGCGGCCATGTTTCATGTTTTTGATGGCAGGGAAGACCCGCTGGGAAATTACATTGAAAATATCGCGGGGATCGTTGTTCTTGAATTTACTCCAGCGCATGGACTGTCCAACGGCGGACTGTGGGAAAATCTTCTCCATCTTCTCGCCGGTCATATGCTCAAATTCTTCCGTTTCCAGCTCTTTTTCGTCCAGAGAGCGGATAAACATAAGATAGGTCAGCTGTTCGATGACGGTTAGAGGATTGGTAATGCCGCCCGCCCAGATGTCCGTCCAGATTTTATCTACTTTATTTTTAATCACACCTGTAATCATGCATCTATTCCTCCGTTTTCTGTATCAGGGATAAATTCCATCACGTCTCCGATATTGCATCCCAGCACGGTGCAGATTTTTCCCATGCTGTCCATGGAGACAGGCTCACCTTTACTTAATCGTGCTAAAACATTGGTGCTGATTTTTGCACGGTGCATCATGTCGGTTTTGCTCAAACCATGATCGATCAACTGTTTCCACAGCCGATTGTAACTGATTGCCATCCCGCACCTCCTGATTTTTTCCTATTTACTAGTATAACGGATATTGTGCTAAAAGACAAATAAAATTCACGAAATCGTGAGCTATTGATTGGCAAAAACGTGGTCTGGATATTGGAATCCCAGACCACGTTTTGCTTTGAGCAAGACAGGCTTGCCATCAAATCATTTGAAAATGCTTTAGTGCATCCATAATTGCAACTTCCTTTTCCGGCGGGCACTGTGGTACTTTCGCATCTTCCTTCTTTGACAGATTATAATTCTGTCCCACATCAAGACCACATTTCCGCTTAACCTGGGAGATATACAGGCTGGACACCTTCAATTCATGCTTTTCCAGTACATACCCCTTGATTTCATCATAAGTGGCCTTACTCTCCGCAGCAGTCAAATCCAGCTCGTCCATCTTTACTTCGATCTCGATATGTTCCTTACTTTTAAGTTTGGACAATAAACATACCGTCTCCACGTGTCCGCTCCACGGGAACATATCCACAGTTTTTACCCGTTTCACCTCATATCCTCTCTCTCCCAGATACTTCACATCCCTGGCCAGAGTCGCGGAGTCACAGCTGACATATACCACCTTCTCCGGTGCCATCTTTACGATGGTGTCCAGGCAGACGCTGTCGCAGCCTTTTCTTGGCGGATCTACCACAATGGTGTCGGCGTAGACCTGGTTCTTTTCATACTGTTCCGGCAGTACCTCCTCCGCTTTTCCGACGAAGAACTCGACATTTTCAAAATGGTTCAGCTTTGCGTTGGCACGGGCATCATCAATCGCCTGCGGAATAATCTCTACGCCATATACTTTCTTTGCTTTCTGCGCCAGAAACAGGGAGATGGTTCCGATACCGCAGTAAAGATCCCACACGGTTTCCTCGCCAGTCAGGCCTGCATACTCCAAAGCGGTTCCGTAAAGCTTCTGGGTCTGCACCGGATTGACCTGATAAAAGGACAGTGGAGAGATGCGATAGCAGACATTTCCGATATAATCGGTGATATAGCCCGGCCCGTGCAGATTTACGATCTCTTTTCCCATGATAACATTGGTCTTTTCCCGATTGATACTGCAGGAAATGCTTGCCATGTGGGAAGGGAACAGCTTCACCAGGCGCTCCACCAGCACCTTCGGTGCCTTTAGTTTTTTCACATCGCCATTCAATACCAGGCAGACCATCAGTTCTCCTGTGGTAAAGCCCTTGCGGATCAGCACATGACGAATGAGACCCTTGTGCAGTTCTTCCTCATATGGCGCGATATGATACTCTTCCATGAAGCCGCGGATACAGTCCAGAATCGGCTGATTTTCTTCCACACCAAGCAGACAGTCCTCCTGCTCAATGATAGCGTGGGTCCTGCCTGCATAAAAGCCTGTGATGATACGTCCGTCTTTATCTTTTCCAAACGGGAACTGTGCTTTATTGCGGTAACGCCACGGCTCGTCCATGCCGATGATCGGCTCCATCGGGATCTCGGTCAGTCCGCCAATGCGGCTTAAATTATTGCGTACTTTGTTTTCCTTAAATCTTAACTGTTCTTCATAGCTCATAGCCTGAAGCTGACATCCGCCGCACTGGCGGGCTGATGGGCAGCGAGGAGTCACGCGGCATGCTGATGGTTCCAATACCTGTATCAGGCGCGCAAAGCCGTAGGATTTTTTCGTTTTCATAACTCTGGCTTCCACCATATCGCCGATCACGGCATCCTTTACAAACCAGATGAAGCCGTCGGTCTTTCCGATTCCTTCCCCGGTATCACTCATATCCTCTATCCGAACCTGAAATACATCATTCTTTTTCCAATCCATGTGTTTATCCTTTCATTCCGCCAAACTTCTTTCCTCTCATTTTACGGGTTTTCCCGCCTCTGCGCAAGCGTTCCCGCAGATTCCCTCTAAAAACCTTCCAAAAAAGTCCCTTTTCCGTAATATTTTGTTCTGAAACTTTCTACTTTCTTCACAATCTCCTCAAACTTTAGACACATTTTTCCAGTATCATATAACCATGATGTGAGGAAGAGAAAACACTGAAAGCCTTAACATCAGAATGAACAGAAAGTAAAAGAACATGTTCATTATACGCCAATATAAGAGAGCCTGGCAGCAACAAGCGCGCAAACGCTGCCGGGGTCGTCCAACAACAATCCGTTATCCATCTGCTATGATGGAACAAACGGTTCCCATATATCGATACTTTACATTACCTCTTTCCCCTTTTTAATCAGAAAACGCGCCCGAAGCGGCGCGTTTTCTAATTTTTATGTTCTGTTATTTAATACTCTGTTGTCTTTCTGATATTCGTCTCCAGTAGCCGGTTATATCCAAGCCAGCCCTGATTATCTCCGGCACCCCGCAGCACCTCGATCATCGTCTCCATCTTGGCGTCAGCATTATCCGCGAAGTTCAAAGCCATAGCCTCTAACAGCGCCGGCTTTTTGGGGGAACCGTATTCCAGCTCACCATGATGTGCCAGAATGCAGTGCTTTAACTCTGTTGCAAGCTTTGGCGGAAAGCCTTCGATGGTGCGCATGCGCTCACTGACCATCTCGGTGCCGATGATGATGTGCCCCAGCAGCTGGCCGTCATCGGTGTAGTCATTTTCCGGGAATACGGATAATTCCTTCGTCTTGCCGATATCGTGAAACATAGCTGCGGTTAACAGCAGATCACGGTTTAACATCGGATATGCACCTGCAAAGTAGTCGCACATTTTGGCAACGCTTAAGGTATGCTCCAGCAGGCCGCCCACAAAGCCGTGATGTACGCTCTTTGCCGCGCTGTGGAACTGAAATGCCCTGGCAAAATCCGGATCTCCGAAGTAGCTGTCCAAAAGCTTTCTCAGATACGGATTCTTCACAGACGCAATAAGTGTCAACAGTTCGGAATACATCTGCTTTACATCTTTTAAGGAAACCGGAAGGTAATCAGCCGGGATATACTCGCCCTCATCTGCCTTGCGGATCCGCTTTACATTCAGCTGGTTGGCGCCCATGAACACGGTCACATCCGCATCAATGTATACATAATCCAGCGTTTCGAAATTTCCGACTCCCGGAGATCCCAGATCCCAGATTTTTGCGTCAATAGTACCGGTCTTATCCTGGAGTATCAGGTTGCCGTATTCCTTTCCATTCTTCGTCAGCGCAATCTGCCTGTTTTTGCACAGATACACATCAGAAATGTGCATACCTTCTCTAAAACTGTCAATATACCTCATATCTTTCCCTTTACTTTCTATCTTTCTTGATTCTACCGGCTTCCTACCGTCACATCAAATTCCAGCTCGGTGTAGGTGTCGCGGCCATTCCGCGCCACGGTCACATGTACCACCTGGCCGCAGGTCATTTTATCCAGCGCTGCCTGATATTCTTTCATGGATGTTACCGGCTCACCGGCAAGCTCCGTAAGAATATCTCCATTCTGGATTCCCGCATTGTAGGCCGGTTTATCTGTCACTGCGTTCATCACATAAATACCGGCCGGAAGTCCGTTTTCCACCTGCGCGCCCGTTACTTCCTGACCCACGATCCCGATACAGGGCACAGCCTGGCCATTGCTGAGTTTTTCCAGAACTCCCTTATAATCGGAGATTCCAAACACCTCTGTCACGCGGTCCGATGCCTCAGGGCTGTCCGGTTCCTGCGCCCAGCCTACCAGTTCACCATTTGTATTCACCAGAAAGGTTCCCTTTCCGGCATCTGCCAGAATATTGGAATATAACATGCGGCAATGCTGATCCACCATGGGGTTGCTGCGCACCACATAAGACACAAAGCCGTAATCCATGGAATGGACCACTCCGGCCGGACTGCCTACCGCCGCAATCAGATCTCCCTGCTGCACCTGATAGGAATTGCCTAACGGTATCGGTTCCAGATCCCGCAGCTGTGTCGCACTGATGTCCTGCACGCTGATGCTGACAATGGCCTGCCCGGAAATGGCATCCTTCTGCTTCATATGGCCACTCACATCGTTTCCGTTCCCGAGCGTAACCTTGATGGAATCAGCCTGTTCTACCGCTGCCTCAGGTGTCAGCACCAAAAGCTCCTGACTGGTTTTTGCGATGATCATTCCGGCATACAGACCGGTCGTTTCCACCGGATTATCAAACCAGTCCGTGTTCTGCTGCACGGAATGCACCACCACTACGCTCTTGTCCGCAGTCTGGGCTTTGCCCCGCAGACTGTTTAACATGGAATTTAAATCATCTACCGTATAACGATATTTCTCCAGAGCAGTCTGGACCATCTCTTCTACCGGCTCCGTCTCCGTTTCAGCCACACGCTCGTTTTCTATTGCTTCCACCGGAGATTCCAGCTCATCCTTTGGAATGGAAATAGCGGATGTGGTTGGCCGGTTTCCTGCCGACAGCTGTTCCAGAATCGGTCTGGTCAGCACAAAGCAAACTGCAGATACCACACCGAATATCACACCGGCGCAGGCCGCTGTAGCCATCCTGGTGCCAACCTGCTTCCTGCTTGGCGCCGGTCTTACAATTTTTTCACTGATAAAATCACGGTCATTCTTTTTTTCAGGTTTCTTTTCCGGATCCCGTATCTCAGACATTCACGTCCTCCTTACTTCATAATCCTTGCAATGGTCCGGCCGCTGTATAAATCTGCCAGATCATTTCCCGTCCTCCCCAGATGCATAACGTTTTATGCATTACATTCTATTATAAGGTTTTGAGCCAATTTGCGCAACTAAAAAAGAATCCGCCCGTGTACAGTAACGCCATTTCATGCTATAATCCAGATACAAATAAAAACAAATCGAGGATTTTTATGAACCAGAAAGTTTTGAAAACATTAGAATATAACAAAATCATCCATCAACTGACCGGTTACGCGGCTTCCGCTCCGGGAAAGCTCCTGTGTCAGAACCTGCTTCCTATGAGTGACTTCCATGAGATCGTGCAGGCCCAGACAGAGACCAGCGACGCCCTCACCCGTGTCCGCATGAAGGGCAGCCTTTCCTTAAGCGGCATACGCGATGTCCGGGATTCCTTAAAACGTCTGGAAATCGGCAGTGCCTTAGGCATCCCGGAGCTGTTATCCATCAGCTCTCTGCTCACCGTGGCGGCCCGCGCCAAAGCCTACGGCCATCATGAGGAATCCGAAGAATTTCCGGATGACTCCCTAGATCAGATGTTCCGCAGCCTGGAGCCATTAACGCCTGCCAACAACGAAATCAAGCGCTGCATCATTTCCGAAGAAGAGATCAGTGACAATGCAAGCCCCGGCCTGCACAAGGTCCGCCGCTCCATGCACGGCATCAATGACCGCATCCACACCCAGTTAAACAGCATCTTAAACAGCTGCCGCTCCTATCTGCAGGACGCTGTCATCACCATGCGTGACGGGCGCTACTGCCTGCCGGTCAAGGCTGAGTATAAATCCCAGGTTCCAGGCA
>OGYH01001879.1_pt1 | contig 18403 bp, 15 predicted proteins | sample 1576511 | NCBI WGS metagenome assembly OGYH01 (sample SAMEA3541522, study PRJEB24748) | human gut metagenome | biome: human gut; feature: human-associated habitat; material: faeces | place: China | collected 2012
GCAGCAGGGTCTTGTCGCCGGAGTCGAAATTGGGGTCTTCAAAGGTCTCCTGAATAAACTTGGTCTTGCCGCTTTCCAGAAAGCCCACAAACAGGTAGACCGGGATCTCTTTTGCCATAATAAATGGTTGCTCCTTTTATCAATGATAGGATCCCCCCTTGGGGGAGCTGGCAATGCCGTCAGGCATTGACTGAAGGGGTCAGCAGCCGAACAGCTGGGCGATGGCGGTCTCGTTCAGCTTGGAGCCGATGACCACCAGCTTGCCGCCCACGTCTGCGCTGCGGCTGCGCACTTCCCACTCGCCGGGCACATAGTCGAACTCCAGCCAGCCGTCTGCGCCGCCGTCCACGATGCCCTTGCTGCGCAGGATCATGCCGTAATTGCCGGTATCCAGCTCGGTGAGGGCGTGCTCCACCTCGGCCTTGGTGAACTTGCGGGCCGTCTCCACGCCCCAGCTGGTGAACACTTCATCGGCGTGGTGGTCGTGATGATGATGACCGCAGCAGCAATGACCGTCATGGTCGTGGTGATGCTCGTGCTCCTCGTGATCATGATCGTGATCATGCTCGTCATGGTGATGATGCTCATGCTCGTGCTCGTCATCATCATCATGATCGTGGTGGTGACCGCAGCAGCAATGGTCATCATGGTCATGATCGTGCTCGTCATGGTCGTGGTGATGATGCTCGTGCTCATCCTCGTCGTCATCATCATCGTCGTGGTCATGATGATGGCCGCAGCTGCACACACCGTTCTCATCGTAGTGATGATGGTGATGCTCGTGCTCTTCTTCCTCGTCCTCGTGGGCGTGCTCCTCGTTTGCCTTGGCAGCCATGGCGATCAGCTCGGCCTTGAAGTCGTCCTTGGTAGACATTGCCTTCAGGATCTGCTCACCGGTCAGGTGATCCCATGCGGTGGTCACGATGGTGGCAGTGGGGTTCTTTTCGCGCAGCATTGCCACGGCAGCGGCGATCTTTTCCTCGCTGGCGGTCTGGGTGCGGCTGAGCAGGATGCAGCTTGCGTGGCTGATCTGGTCATCGTAGAACTCGCCGAAGTTCTTCATATACATCTTGACCTTGTTCACATCGGCCACGGTGACAAAGCTGTTCAGCTGCACGTCCAGATGCTCCGCCACGCCCTCCACGGCGCGGGTAACATCGCTCAGCTTGCCCACGCCGGACGGCTCGATGACGATGCGGTCGGGATGGTACTGCTCCACCACCTGCTGCAGAGCGGTGCGGAAATCGCCCACCAGAGAGCAGCAGATGCAGCCGGCGTTCAGCTCGTTGATCTGGATGCCGCTTTCCTTCAGGAAACCGCCGTCAATGCCGATCTCGCCGAACTCGTTCTCGATCAGCACCACCTGCTGGCCTGCAAAGGCCTCGGTGATCAGCTTTTTGATCAGAGTGGTTTTGCCGGCGCCAAGGAAGCCGGAGAAGATATCGATTTTAGTCATGTTCCAAATGCCTCTTTCTTTTTATCGCAATATTCGCAATTGTTAGCGCAAAGGGCCGCAGAGTGCTGACCCATAAAAATACTACACCTCTATTATAACAAGGCTGTCAATGGGAAACCGGCCTTTTTCAAGAAAAAATTGTAACTTTTTTTGCAAATTGACGGCGTTTTGGGGCGTGGACGAATTCCCTCAGTCAAAACCTGACGGTTTTGCCAGCTCCCTCTGGGAGGGAGCCAACCCTCTCAGGCTCACTGCGTTCGCCAGCTCCCCCGAAGGGGGAGCTTTTTGCCCTCTGCCGATAAGTAGAGCAAAACCTCCCCCTTTCGGGGGAGGTGGCATCGCGCAGCGATGACGGAGAGGGTTCGTCCCGTCCCCGCATTGCATTCTTCCCCGCAGAATGATACAATAGCAGCAGCAAACCATCGCCGCCGGACGTTTTTCCGGCAAATAACAGAAAGAGGGCTTTTGTTATGAGTATGAACACAGTTCCCGAGCGTCTGGCCGCGCTGCGTGCCGCTATGAAGGCAAACGGCGTGGACGTCTACCTGATCCCGGTGGGCGACCCGCATTCCAGCGAGTATCTGCCCGACCACTACACCTCCCTGACCTACTTCTCCGGCTTCCACGGTGAGAACTCCAACTTTGTGGTCACCATGACCGAGAGCGCCGTCTGGGCAGACGGCCGGTACTTTGTGCAGGCGGAAAAGGAGATCGCCGGTACTGAGATCCAGCTGATGCGCATGGGCGAGCCGGGCGTGCCCACCGCCGAGGAATACTGCGGCAAGGTGCTGCCCGAGGGCGGCACGCTGGGTCTGTGCGGCTTGACCGCCAACTGCGCACTGGTCAACAACCTGAAAAAAGAGCTGGAGCCCAAGCACGGCAGCATCAAGACCCTGTTTTTGGAGGATGAGCTGTGGGTGGAGGGCCGCCCTGCCCGCCCGGCTACCCCGGCATGGATCCTGCCCAAGGAATACGCCGGCTTCTCCCCGGCAGAAAAGCTGGAGCAGCTGCGCGGCAAACTGAAGGAGCAGGGCTGCACCGCTCAGCTGGTGGGCAAGCTGGATAATCTGGCATGGCTTTTGAACCTGCGCGCCATGGATATCGAGTGCACCCCCTACGCCATGGCCTACTGCTACGTTACCCCCAACCGCGCCGTGCTGTTCATTGATCAGGCGCGGGTCACCCCGGAGGCTAAGGCAGAGCTGGAAGCCAACGGCGTGACGCTGGCCGACTACGACAGCATTCTGGACGGGATGGCCGCCGAGACCGAGCCCCAGACCGTGCTGGCGGAGAGCGCTACCGTGAACTACGCCGTGTATCAGGTGCTGGAAAACAACCCCGCCCTGACCGTGAAGGACGCCGCCGACCCACTGCTGGCCATGAAGGGCGTGAAGAACGAGGTGGAGCTGGCACACCTGCGCGAGTCCCATCTGCGGGACGCCGTTGCCATGGTACGGTTCCAGATCGAGCTGGAAAACCGTCTGGCTGCCGGAGAAACGCTGACCGAGCTGACCGTGGACGAGATCCTGCACAAGTACCGCAGCGCAGACGATAAGTTCCTTGTGGAAAGCTTTGGCACCATTGCAGCCTACGGCGGCAACGCAGCTATGATGCACTACCACGCCACCCCGGAGGATCACGCCGTTCTGCAGCGCAAGGGCTTTTTGCTGGTGGACAGCGGTGCTACCTATCTGGACGGCACCACCGACATCACCCGCACCTATCCGCTGGGCGAGCTGACCGAGGACGAGCGGCTGTTCTATACTTGGACGCTGCAGTGCCACATCGACATTGCCAAGGCCGTCTGGCTGGATTACTGCGACTGCCACATGCTGGACACCATCGCCCGCGAGCCGCTGTGGCGTCACCTCATCAACTACCGCTGCGGCACCGGCCACAGCGTCAGCTTTGTGGGCAACGTCCATGAGGGCCCCCACGCTTTGAACGGGCGCAACACCACCCTGATGCGCCCGGGCATGATCGTGACCGACGAGCCCGGCGTGTACGAGGCCGGCGAGGTGGGTATCCGCATCGAGAACGAGATCGAGTGCTACCATAAGGCCGACAACCAGTACGGCACCTTCCTTGCCTTCCGTCCCCTCACCTTTGTGCCCATCGCTACCTCTCCCATCGTGCCCGGCGTGCTGGACAAGGAGCAGATCGCTTGGCTGAACGACTACCACCGCAAGGTGTTCGAGCAGCTGGCACCCCGCCTGACCGAGGACGAGCGCGCATGGCTGGCCGAGAAGTGCGCCGCCATCGGCTGCTAATGCTAAAAAGAACAAAAGTCAGCTGCCGCTTGCCGTCCTGACTCTTGCCGTAAAAATGCAATTCCGGGCAGACCGCAGTCTGCCCGGAATTGCTTGATTTAAGATGATTTTTCCGCTGATGATGGCCAGAGCAACGCGGAGGCCATTCCAAATCGTCTACCCTGCAAAGGAAGCCAAACCATGATCTTTCACATTGCGATCTGCAGCCCGGACGGGGTGCTGCGCAGCAGGCTGGAGCACCAGTGCATGGAGTTCTTCGCCCGGCGGGAGGACGCCTGCATCGTGGAGCAGCTGCAAAACCCGGAAGCGCTTTTGCAGCAGGATGCCGCCGGGCTGCGGTACGAGCTGTACCTCATCGAGCTTGCGGCGGTAGCCCGGCCCGAAGGGCTTACGGCGGCGGCAGAGCTGCGCCGCCGGGGCCGCCGCGCGCCGCTGGCTTTTGTGGCACGCACCCCGGCGCACGCATACAGCGCCTACCGGGTGGACGCCATGCAGTATTTGCTGCAGCCGGTGCACCAGCCGGAAGTTTCTGCCCTGCTCAAGCGGGCGGTGGAGCCGGAATACGGCCCCACCCTTACCGTGACCACCGCGGACGGCGTGCGGGCGCTGACCTATGCCGAAATTGAATATCTGGAATGCACCCACCACATCGTGCACTTCCACCTGACCACCGGAGAGGATGTGGCCTCCCTCTCGCTGCGGGTGCCCTTTTCTGCTGTGGCACAGCCGCTATTGGCGGACGGCCGCTTTGTGCAGCCGCACCGCTCCTATGTGGTCAATCTGGAAGCAGTACAGCTGCTGTCCCCCGGCGAGGTACGGATGCGCAGCGGGGCGCGCATCCCCATTCCCCGCGGGCGGGAAGCCGCCGTCCGGGAGGCTTTCTGCACCCGGGTAGGATAAAAAGTAAAAAGTCGCTGCACATTCGTGCAGCGGCTTTTTTGCTTGACGATTCAAAATGGCTTCCGCTGCGCTTTAGCCATATTCAGCGGAAAGAATATTTTTAATTTCGCGGTTGTCGCGCTCGGTAGAGCGCGACAACCGCATTTTCATAAAAGGGACATAGAGGAAAAAGACATTTGCAGCGGCTTTTGTTTTACGGAAAATTATCACTTGGACTGGGTTCTGCGCTTCAGCAGGGTCTGGACAGGGCCTGCGGGCATGAAGCGCTCCGACTGGGCAATGAGGGTGTGGTACAGCCGCAGCCGATTGCCACGGGCGATCCCCAGTTCGGACAGCATCTGCTTGTAATGGGGGAACATCTGCAAACGGCTGTTCACGATCTTGCCAAGATCCACATTGGTGTGCAGCAGGCTCTGCGGGTTCTGGATGTAGTAATAACCCGGGTCGGCAAGGGCGGTATAGGCCTTTGCCAGCCGGAAATACCGCACATTGAACAGCTGATCCTCGTTGTAGATCTCGCGGGTGAACCAGAGCCCCGCGTTCATCAAAAGGCTGCGGCGGTACAGCTTGTTGCACACGATATTGAAATAGAAGGAGGAGGGCTTTTTCATGTACTCCTGCATAAACTCCTTCTGGCCGTAGTTCCCGGCGGGCAGAAAGCTGTAAACGTTCACCTCCGGCTCGGCGGTGTCGGTCTGTACGCCCAGCTGCGCCAGCAGCTTTTCGGTGCGCTGGCCGCTTTTGCTGGAAGCCAGCGGGATCACCATCCAATAGGGCGCAATGACCAGATCGGCATAGTTCTTCTCGGCGGCTTCCACCATGCGGGCGGTAAAGGTGGGTTCGATATAATCATCACTGTCCACGAACTGCAAATACTTGCCGTGGGCAGCGCGCATCCCGGCGTTGCGCGTGAGAGAAAGCCCCTCGTTCTCCTTGCTGATGACCACCACGCGGGGGTCTTTTGCCCGGAACTGCTCACAGATGGCAAGGCTGCCATCCGGGGAGCCATCGTTCACCACGATGATCTCAAGGTTCTGGTAGCTCTGGCCGCAGATGCTTTCCAGACAGCGGGCAAGGGTCTTTTCCACGTTGTAAACGGGCACGATCACGCTGACGAGCGGGGTGTTCATGGGTTTCCTCCTTCACAGACTTACTCCGTTCCGAGTTTCTGCTTTTTCTTGGCGGCAGCCTTTCGTCCGCTGCGCTCGGCGGCAAGCTCCGCTTCCTCGTCGCTGCCGGCAAAAAAGGCGTACCAGTACTCTGCCGCATCGTTCAGCGCCTTCTGGATGCCAATCGTGGGGCTTACGCTTTCCGCCAGCCCCAGCAGCGAGGCGTGCAGCTGGGTCTGCACCTCCTCATAGAGGCCCAGTTTCGTGTAAAGAGCTTTATAATAGTCTATCATTTGCAGACGGTTCTGCATGATGGTAGAAAGATTGATCTGGGTGTGGCAGATGCTCTGCGGGTTCTGGACATAGTAATAACCCGGCTCCTCCAGCGAGACCACCCGTTCCACAAATTCCAGATACCGGATGTTGAACTGCTGATCCTCGGCGTGGATCAGCTCGTTGGTAAACTCCAGCCCGTGGGCGTTCAATACGTCCCGGCGGTAGAGCTTGTTCCACACCACATTATAGAAAAAGGTCACGGGCTTTTCCATCAGGTGCAGCGCGTAGCTTTTCTGGTCGTAGACACCGGCGGGCAGAAAACCGTACTCCCGGTACTCCACTTCCGGCTTTTTCCGGCGCAGCTTCTTTTTGGCGATGTCCTCCGGGTTGCTTGCCTTGACCTTTTCCCGCAGCTGCTCCTTCTGGATATCCCGGGGGATCTCCATCCAGTAGGGTGAGATGACCAGTGTGGCATCGTGCTGCTCGGCAGCCGTCACCATACGCTGGGTAAAATCCGGGGCAAGGTGGTCATCACTGTCCACGAACTGCAAATATTTGCCCTGTGCCAGCCGCATGCCCACATTGCGGGTGATGGAAAGGCCCTCGTTTTCCTTGTCCACCACCGTCACGCGGGGGTCTTTTGCACAAAACTGATTGCAGACCGTAAGGCTGTCATCCGTAGAGCCATCATTCAGCACGATAATCTCCAGCTCCTGATAGGTCTGGCCACAAATACTTTCCAGACAGCGGGCAACACTATTCTGCGCGTTATACACAGGCACGATAATGCTGACGAGCGGGTTTGTCATGACAGGGATCTCCTTTTGACGATAAGGTTTGGTTCTTTCGCTTTACCAAAGCACGTCTTTGTAAAAAAGACGTAATTATTTATATTATCATACTCCTGCGGCACGCAAAATGCAAGAGGATGGGCGTTTTATCCATCCGGGAGCAGGCAGTTTATACCTGCGCCCAGTCCAGCGCAGTCCAGTCCGGCAAAAGCTGATTGCATACCCGGCGCAGGGCGGGAGCATCGGCGGCGCTGGTGGTGTCCTGAATGCCCACCAGATAAAAGCCGGCGTCGTGGGCAGTCTGGGCGGCGTAGAGCGCGTCCTCGCACACGGCGCACCCGGCGGGCTCCGTGCCGCCAAGGCGGTGCAGCGCCTCCATAAAGGGGGCGGGGCTGCTCTTGCTCATAGCACCCCGCGCCTCGATGTAAAAATCAAAGTATTCGTCGATGCCAAGGCGGGTCAGCACAGTGCGGCACTGGCTGCTCCATGTGTTGGAGCACACGCACATCCGTGCGCCCTCGGCCCGCAGCCGGGCAAGGGTGTCCCGCACGCCGGGCTTCAGCTCCACCTTCTCGTACAGAGCGGCGATCACCTCGTACATCACGTCCCGATAGCTGTCCATATCCAGCGGCAGCGCATATTCCCGGATAAGATACTGTGCGCCGTCCTCCATGCCCATGGTCAGCAGGGTCTCGTGCAGGTCTGCCTTCGGGGTGCGGCCAAAGCGCGCCAGCAGCGCCTCCGGGGCACCCTCCCACACTACCACCATGCTGTCGGTCAAGGTGCCGTCCATATCAAAGATCCATTGTTTGCAGTGCATACTTTCCTCCTGTTGTGCGCCCCTCCGGGCGGCCTCTATACTTATCTCCGGCTAGTATAGCACGAAACTTTCACAGGAAAAAGGCATGATCTCTGAAAATTCGGGAGAATTTTCCCCAAAAGTATGGTATAATTATAACAATACTGGAAAATACCGGGAACGTGCACGGGAGGGTTTGATATGGAACGCAGAGATCCCACGCAAAAGGCGCTGGTGCTGGCAGGCGGCGGCGCGCGCGGCAGCTATCAGGTGGGCGTCTGGCGGGCTTTGATGGAGCTGGACTGGCACCCGCAGATCATCACCGGCACCAGCGTGGGCGGGCTGAACGGTGCCATGTTCGTGTTGGACCTGTACGAGACCGCCCGGGATATGTGGCTGACCATCCGCAGCCGGGATGTGATGGAACTGCCGGAGGAAAACGCCGATCTTTCCTCCCTGCACCAGTTTCTGCGCCGGGTGGTAAAGGAAGGCGGCATGGACGTGACCCCGCTGGAAGAGATCGTGGAGCGGGTGCTGGACGAGGATGCGCTGCGGGCAGCGCCCATCCGGTTCGGCATCGTGACGGTGGAGCAGCGCGGGCTGCGCCCCCGGGAGCTGACGCTGGAGGATATCCCTGCCGGGCAGGTGCGGGACTACCTGATGGCTTCGGCGGCCTGCTTCCCCGCCCTGCGGGCGCGGCAGATCGACGGGATAAAGTTTTTGGACGGTGGGTACAGCGATAATATGCCCACCGGCCTTGCCAAGACCATGGGCGCAGAGGAGCTTGTCTGTGTGGATCTGGAGGGCGTGGGCATCACCCGCCCCAACCTGACCGGCCTGCCCACCACCATGATCCGCAGCTACTGGGAGCTGGGCGATATCCTGCACTTCGACCCCGACACCGCCAAGCGCAACATGGAGCTGGGCTACTACGACACCCTGCGCGCCTTTGGACGCATCCGGGGCTGTGCCTACGCGGTGGACAGCGGTGCGGACAGCAGCGCCGATGCCGAAGCCTTCCGCGCAGCCTTTGACGCCGTGCAGAAGGAGGTGCGAGAAAAGTACCCCGTCACCCTGACCGCCGACGCCGCGTTGCTGCTGGCACGGATGAAGGACGCCCAGCTTGCCCCGCTGGAAGCCGCCGCCGAGGACGCCGGGGTAGACCCCACCCGCTTCTACACCACCCGGACGCTGGCCGAGGCGTTTCTGGCGGCGTGCGACAAAGAGCGTATGGAAAGCTTTGCCCCGCTGTTTACGGGCAGCAGCACCGCCGGACAGGCGGCGCTGGCCGCGTTGCTGCCCAATACATTCTTACAGGCGCTGGTGTGGCGCACTTTGACCACAGCAGCGTTGCCGGAGGTGACAGAAGATGAAGGTTTATAAAGGCGTATCCGCATCCCCGGGGCTAGTGCTGGGTCAGGTGAGCCGACTGGAACACCATGTGGAGACCTTCAGCCACGGGCCTTTCAACCCGGAGCGGGAGCTGCGGCTGCTGGCAAACGCCGTGCACACGGCGCAGAATGAGCTGGACTCCATGGCGGAGCGCGCCGCGCCCACCGAGCAGGCCATCTTTTTGTTCCAGAGCATGATGCTGGACGACGAGGGCATGATGAACGAGGTGCGCTTTTGCATCAATGCGGGCATCAGCGCCTCGGCGGCGATGCATCAGGTGGGGCAGCGCTACGCCGACCAGCTTGCCAACATGAAGGATAACCCCTATATGCAGCTGCGCAGCGTGGATATTCTGGACGCCACCCGCCGGGTGATCAATATCCTGACCAACCGCCCCCGGGTGTGGCTGGCGCTGGATCATCCGGTGATCCTTGCCGCCGACCGGCTGATGCCCACCGACCTGTTCAGTGTGCCCTCGGGCATGATCTTAGGCGTCATCACCGCCGAGGGCAGCGGCCAGAGCCATGCCGCCATCATTGCCCGGGCAATGAATATCCCGGGCATCGTGCAGGTGGGCAAGGATTTTCTGGACGACTGCGACGGCCGCACCGTCATTCTGGACGCAACCAACGGCAACTGCATCCTTGACCCGGACGCCGTCGCCCGCCAGCAGGCAGAAGCCAGCATCTGCCAGCTCCAGCGCGAGGACGCGGAGATGAAGCAGCTGCACAGCCTGCCGGATGAAACGCGGGACGGCGTGCCCTTTGAGCTGCTGGCCAACTGCTTCGGCCCGGAGGATATTGACACTGCCATGCAGTCCGGCGCCAAGGGCGTGGGGCTGCTGCGCAGCGGCTATATGATGCTGCCCGGGCGCATTCTGGACGAGCAGGAGCAGTATTTCTTCTATTGCTCCTGTCTGGCCGCCGCAAACGGCTGCCCGGTGACCGTGCGCACCTTCGACTTTGGCTCCGACCGCACCGTGGCCGACGCCAATCAGGGGCCGCAGTCCTCCAAGCTTGGCCTGCGCGGCATCCGCAACAGCCTGCGCCAGCCCCAGCAGTTCCAGACCCAGATCTGCGCTTTGCTGCGCGCCGCTGCCCGGGGACCGCTGCGGGTGATGTTCCCCATGGTGACCGAGGTAGAGGACTGGGACGCCGCCATGAGCATTGTGGAGCACTGCCGCCAGAGCCTGCGGGAGCGGGGCGTGCCCTTTAACGAAAACACCCCGTTCGGCGTGATGCTGAGCATCCCTGCCGCCTGCCTGACCGTGGAGGACTTTGTAGCCCACGGCTGCGATTTTCTGGTCATCGGCACCAACGACCTGACCCAGTACACCCACGCCGCCGACCGCGAGCTTGCCAGCGCAGAGCACTACTACCGCCCCGCCAGTCCGGCCATGAAAAAGCTGATCACCATGGTGATGGATGCCGCCAACGCGCACCACGTCCCTGTGACCATCTGCGGCCTTGCCGTGGGCAACCCCGCCAACACGGCGCAGTACCTGCACCTCGGTCTGCGCAGCTTCTCGGTAAGCCCCCAGAACCTGCTCAAGGTAAAGCGAGCTCTGCTGGACACCGATGCCCACCCGGATGCAGGGGAAAATACCTGAAAATGCTTTACAGAGCGTAATATAATGAAAAATAATAAGGCGCCTGTATCCTTTCACAATGCCGGAAAGGGTGCAGATGCCTTTTTTACAACATACAGAATGCATTTGCGGAGGGCGGTTTGGATTGAAAAAAATCGGGTTTGTGGTATAATGTTAAGGATAATATCCTATTGAGGGGAACAGGTATAATGTACAAATCGATTGAACTTTTTGCCGGAGCAGGCGGGCTTGCTTTGGGATTGGAACAAGCTGGTTTTGAACATATTGGACTTGTTGAGTTCAATCGTGATGCCGCTGAAACATTGAAGAAGAACAGACCCAATTGGAATGTTCTTTGTGAAGATATTGCGCAAACAGCAGAAAGGGATTTGGAAAAAGAATTTTCCATTAAGAAATACGAACTGGATTTGCTGTCGGGTGGTGCACCTTGCCAGTCGTTCAGTTATGCGGGCAAACGACTTGGGCTTCAAGATGTGCGTGGCACAATGTTTTACCACTATGCTACTTTTTTGCACAAACTTCAGCCAAAAATGTTTTTATTTGAGAACGTAAAAGGATTGCTGTCGCATGATAGTGGCCGAACTTATAAAACAATTCTCGGTATTTTTGAAGATGAGGGCTATACCACATATCATCAAGTGATGAATGCTTGGGATTATGGTGTGCCGCAAAAAAGAGAACGTCTTATTACAATTGGCATCAGAAATGACCTTGTAAATAAAGCTCATTTTGAGTTTCCCAAAAAACACGACTATAAACCCGTAGTCCGAGATATTAAACTTGATGTTGCACCTCCTTCAACAGAGTGCGCAAAATATTCTGAAAATAAAGCTGCTGTTTTTGCTTTGGTTCCTCCGGGTGGCTATTGGAGAAATATCGACCCCACCATTGCTAAAGCCTACATGAAAACTTGTTGGGACATGGAAGGTGGACGAACCGGTATTTTGCGTAGATTGAGCCTTGATGAACCATCTTTGACCGTTCTTACAAATCCCGGCATGAAGCAAACTGACCGATGCCATCCGCTTGAGGTAAGGCCTTTTTCTTACCGTGAAAATGCTCGCTTTCAGACATTCCCAGACGAATGGGAGTTCTGCGGCAAGCTTTCTGAACGGTATAAGCAAGTTGGTAATGCTGTACCTGTCAATCTGGCAAAAGAGATTGGATTGAGTATCAAGTCAACATTGGAGGAATTATAATGTCTTGGCCGTTGACCTTTATTTCCGAAGCAGATTTCAGGAATCATGTGATTGCTACCATTGAGAAGTACGGCGAAAAGCTTGATTCTTACGATATACGCAGGTTTAACAGCAATATTGTTGACCCTGTTAAGCTTATTTTCGATAAGATGGTGTATCGTTCCACATGGGAAGAAATTGTAAAGAACGAAATTTTCCGTCAGCGGGATAAATCCAATAATAACGATATCGGATATTTTCATCAGCGCATTTTTCAGTATATGGATAAGTGCCATGTTCCACCGAATGGAAAAGAAGGCGGCTGGGATGTGATTTTTCAAGACCCAGATGGGATTCTGTTGGCAACGGGAGACCGCGTGCACACCATCTACGTCGAGATGAAGAACAAGCACAATACCATGAATGCTGCCGCTGCTGGCAAGACATATATCAAAATGCAGAATCAGTTGCTGCAAGATGATGACTGTGCCTGCTATCTTGTGGAAGCAATTGCCAAGCGTTCGCAGGATATAAAATGGGAAACCACGGTAGACAAGAGAAAAGTATCACACCGGCTGATTCGCAGGGTTAGTCTGGATCGGTTCTATGCACTGGTTACAGGGCAGGAGGACGCTTTTTATCAGATGTGCATGGTGTTGCCCGATGTTATTGAATCGGTAGTGAATAACGCAGATATCCGTATTCCGCATGATACAGTCATGCAGGAACTGCAAGAAATCGCAGACCAGAAGGGCGTTTCGATTGCAATGGCATTTTATATGCTGGGCTTTTCTACTTATAACGGATTTACAGAAAAATAATAAGAGGCTGTTGCACAAAATCCTTGTGCAGCAGCCTCTTTCACTATACAAATATTTTTGTTGTAACGAACAAAAAAGATTGACCGCCACAGTTGTCCAGACTCAAACGGCCAATCTTTTCTGATTGTCTAGGGTATGGAAGCTGACCGTTGCCGGGCAGCACCTTTTCTGTTTTCAGTATAATCATTCCGGGCGTATTTGTCAAGCAGATACGTCCTTTTTTATGCTTACTCCAGATTCCCCGTCAGGGTCATGACGGCGGAGAGCACCGCCAGCGGGGCGGTCTCGCAGCGGAGGATGCGGGGGCCAAGGCCCACCGTTTTTGCCCCGGCCTTGGCGGCCATTTCGGCCTCCTCGGCGGCAAAGCCGCCCTCGGCGCCGGTCACGATGGCAAGGCGCAGCTTTTGCCCATCGGCGGGCTTTGCCTCCGCCAGCAGCTGACGCAGGGGTGCGCCGCCGCACTCGTAGCAGAACAGCACCAGATCGTACTGGTCAAAGCTGCGGCACACCGCCCCAAAGTTCGGCAGCGGCAGGGCTACGTCCGGCAGAACGCCCCGGCCGCACTGCTTGGCGGCTTCCAGCGCAATGCGGTTGTAGCGCTCGTTCTTCTGTTCCTCCTTTTTGGGTGCAGCCACGCAGTAGCGGCTGAAGAAGGGTACGATGTGGGCAGCGCCCAGCTCCACCCCGTGCTTGATGATCTGTTCCAGCTTGTCCTGCTTGGGGTAGCCCGCCAGCAACGTCACCTCCACGGTGGGCTCGGCGGCGCTGGGGTAGCCCGGCTCTACGGCAAAATCCACCCTGTCCTCCCCAAAGCCGGTGATGGTGGCGGTGTACTCTACGGCGTTGCCGTCGCAGAGGATGACGGTATCCCCCGGCTTTGCCCGCATCACCCGGGCAAGGTGATGGGCGTCCGCACCCCGCAGGGTGGCGGTGCCGTCGGAGATCTCGGTGGTAAAGTAGCGGTGCGGCATACTGTGCGCTCCTTCTTACAATATTTGAATCTCAGGCCTTTTTGCAGACGATGCACTCCCAGCCGCGCTTTTCCTTGACTTCCACAACGGACAGACCGGCTTTTTCCAGCCCAGCGATCACTTCGTCCTTGCGGCTGTCGATGATGCCGCTGGCAATAAAGGTGGCACCCTCGGCCATCAGGCCGGGCACGGCGGGCGCAAGGCTGAGGATGGCGTTGGCCACGATGTTGGCGGTGATGATATCATAAGTGCCGCTGGCCTTATCGGACAGGTCGCCTACCAGCACGGTCAGCTTATCCTGCACGCCGTTCAACGCAGCGTTCTCCCCGGCGGTGCGCACCGCCACGGGGTCGATGTCCACGCCCTCGGCGCTGGCAGCGCCCAACTTGAGGGCGGCAATGGCAAGGATGCCGCTGCCAGTGCCGATATCCAGCACCCGCTCACCGCCGCGCACCTGCTCGTCCAGTGCCTCAAGGCAGAGGCTGGTGGTCTCGTGACCGCCGGTGCCAAAGGCAAGGCCGGGGTCAAGGATCAGCTTGACCCGGTCGGTGTCGTACTGCTGCCACGAGGGCACCACAGCCAGACGGCTGCCGATCTCCATGGGGTGGTAGTATTTGCGCCAGCCGTTCTGCCAGTCCTCCTGCTCCACACCCTCGGTCTCCACGGTGTAGGCGATGCCGGCAGCCTCCATGCGGGCAGAGATCAGGGCCAGGGTCTCCACGGGGGAAGCGCCCGGCTCCAGATACATGTGGATGATGACCCGGTCGCGGGGCTTGTCCAGCAGCTCCTGCTCGATCAGGTCCACATGGGCGATCTCGGCCACCTGCTGCTCGATGTCGCTGTAATCCTCGATGTAGATGCCGCCCTCGGCAATCAGGGTGGCAACGGCTTCGGCGTTTTCGGCATCAGCCTTGGCCACGGTCAGGCGGATATCGGTCCATTCCATAGTACAAGTCTCCTTTTTGTATGCTTGCCCTTCCGGCAGCGCCGGAGGGAAAAATTCTGTTACCTGTATAGTACCCGATTCTGCGCCCGGATGCAAGCCCCCCGGCAAAACCGGCGGCGCTGCCGCCCGAAAAGGTGCACAGATTGACTTTCGGCAGAACATCCGGTATGCTATACTGGACAAGGCAAAAAACGTGATGCTGCGCAAAGCGGCATCGGAAAGGGATCTTTATCGTATGTGTACCAAAACCTTCACATGGCGGCTGCTCACCGGCCCTGAGCTGACCGAGGTGTATCTGAACGAGATGCGCCGGGACTTCCCCGCCGGGGAGCTGAAGCCCCTGAGCATGATCCTGACCAGCGAAGCGGACGGCACCGCCCACACATGGGGCGTGTTTGACGGCGACACGCTGGCAGCTTATCTTTTGATGGTACGGCCAGAGGGCTGCCGGGTGAGCCAGCTGGATTATTTTGCCGTAGTACCCGCCTACCGCGCCCACGGCATCGGGGCACAGCTGCTGGCGCAGCTGCCCGCCCACGAGGGCGACGCCGAAGCGATCCTTATTGAAGCCGAAATGCCGGAAAAGGCCGAGGACGCCGCTATGGCCGTGCGGCGTCTGGGCTTTTACGCCCGCTGCGGCGCATGGGACACCCACTACACCGAGCATCTTTTTGACGCATGGTTCCGCATTCTGGTGCTGGACTGCCCGGGCTGCGCCCCCCTTGCCCCGGAGGCTGTGGTAGAGGCACTGACCGACTGCTACCGCCGCACCATCAGCCCCACCCAGTGGCAAAAGCACGTTCAGTTCTTTGCCCCGGACGGCAGCGTGTGCGGATAACCAAACCATCAGATGCGCAGGGCGCGGAGGAAGCTTCCATGAGCGAATTTTCACATCTGAAAAACAAGCTGCTGGCCGAGCAGGTGGAGGACCAGATCTACCATTATATTCTGGACGAAGCGCTGGAGCCGGGCGCAAAGCTGCCCAACGAGTTCGCACTGGGCGAAAAGTTCCGGGTGGGGCGCAGCACCATCCGCGAGGCGGTCAAGCTGCTGTCCAGCAAGGGCATCGTGGAGGTGCGGCAGGGCTCCGGCACCTATGTGGTGACCACAGTGAAGGGGCTTTCCGACCCGCTGAACCTGCGCAGCGTGCAGGACAAGAATGCGCTGGCTTTTGATCTGGTAAACGTCCGTCTGCTGCTGGAGCCGGGCATTGCTGAGATGGCCGCACAGAACGCCACCCCGGAGGACATCGAGCGGCTGCGGCGGCTGTGCGAGCGGGTGGAGACCAAGATCCACGCGGGCGACCGCTACATCGAGGACGACATCGCCTTCCACACCTGCATCGCCGAAAGCAGCAAGAATCTGGTGGTGGGGCAGCTGATCCCGGTCATCGATACAGCGGTGATGATGTTCGTGAACGTCACCCACAAAAAACTCATCGACGAGACCATCATGACCCACCGCATGATCACCGAAGCCATTGCCAACCACGACCCCATCGGCGCAAAAGCCGCCATGGTGATGCACCTGAACTTCAACCGCAGCTACATCAAAAAGGTCTACGATGGCGAGGACCCCGACGACGGCACCATTGGCATGGCGGCGTATATCATGGATAAGAAAGAGGACTAGACCCTCTCAGTCATCGCTGCGCGATGCCAGCTCCCCCGAAAGGGGGAGCTTTTTTTGCGTGGTGGCAAGGTTTTTCATTGTGCCTAACGCTTTAGCAACGAACGTAATGGCTTGGCTCCCCCTTCGGGGGAGCTGGCGCGGGAGCGCCTGAGAGGGCTTTTCCCAAATTCATCAGATGACTTTTTCTCTTCTTTTTTCTCAAAAGCCGCTTTGACGGCTGATTTTGGGCAAAATTCGCCCAGATTTGGGCAGTGTGCATGATGTATCCCAGAGTTTTTGCACAAAAAGTAGGACATACCCGTGACAACTTGCAAAAAGACGTCTGCGGATTTACAATAAAGCCACAAAAAGGTCCAGCAGAAAAAGGACGAAAGCAAGCAGTATTTGGAGGTATGAATATGGAGTTGCGTTCACAGAACGTTCGCACGTTAGCACCCGAGAATGACCCGTTGAAGATGGGTATGGGCTGGAAGGTCGAGGATCTTTCCAAACCCCAGATCATGGTGGAAAGCACCTTCGGCGACAGCCACCCCGGCAGCGCCCATCTGGATCAGTTCGTCAAGGAGGCCGTGCAGGCGGTCAACGATAACGGCGGCAAGGCGGCCCGCTATTTTGCCACCGATATGTGCGACGGCATCGCACAGGGTCATGACGGCATCAACTACTCGCTGCCCCACCGTGACGCCATCGTCAATCTGGTGGAGGCACAGGCAAACGCCAGCGTCTATGACGGCGGCGTGTTCATTGCCAGCTGCGACAAATCTGTGCCCGCCATGCTGATGAGCATCGGCCGTTTGAAGGAGATGAGCGCCATCGTGATCACCGGCGGCGTCATGGAAGCCCACACCCTGCCCAAGGAGTATGTGGTCAACGACCCTGCCTGCGCCATCAACGAGCTGCTGACGCTGGAGCAGATCGGCAAGTTCGACGCATGGGAAAAGACCGGCGTCATCCCCAACAGCCAGCTGGATTACTATAAGCACAACGCCTGCCCCAGCTGCGGTGCCTGCTCCTTCATGGGTACCGCCTCCACCATGCAGATCATGGCCGAGGCACTGGGTCTGATGCTGCCGGGCACCGCCCTGATGCCCGCCACCGCCCCGGAGCTGAAGCAGGCCGCCTACGATGCCGGCAAGCAGCTGATGGAGCTGGTCAAGAAGGGCATCACCGCCAAGGATATCGTGACCAAGAAGAGCTTTGAGAACGCTATCATGGTGCATGCAGCCATCTCCGGCTCTACCAACGCCACCATGCACCTGCCCGCCATCGCCCACGAGTTCGGTGCCAAGAGCCTGACCGATGCCCAGAACGAAATGAAGGAGATGAAGGCACAGGCTAAGGGCGAGGTTCCTGAACCTACTGCCGTAAATGTCGGTCAGATCCGCAAGATTGTCTTTGCTTGCGATGCCGGTATGGGTTCCAGCGCCATGGGTGCTACCAAGTTCCACAACCGCATCAAAGCCGAACGCCCCGATCTGACCGTGACCAACACCAGCGTAGACACCATCCCTGCCGATGCGGACGTAGTGGTCTGCCAGCGCATTCTGGCTGACCGTGCCGCTAAGAGCGCCCCGCAGGCACAGCTGGTTACACTGGACAACTTCCTTGCAGATCCGCATCTGGACGCATTGTACAACGCACTGACCTCCACTGCCCCGGTACTGGATGCCAAGGCTGAAGCTGCCGCCAAAGAGCAGATCGAATGGGGTCTGCATCAGGCGGACATCATCAAGATCAGCGACGAGGAAGTGGATTTTCTCTGGGGACTTTCGCCGCAGGAAAGCGCACAGAAACTGCTGACGGAATATGGTGCCAGCCTTGTGTATGTCACGCTTGGTCCGAAGGGATGCTATTTTGCAAACCGGAACTGCACCGGCGAGATCGCTTTGCCTGCCGAGATCCATGTCGTGGATACCACCGGTGCCGGGGATATTTTCGGCGGAAGTGCTATGAGCCGCTTCCTGAAATTGAATAAGGCTCCTGCGGATTTAACAAAAAAGGAACTGACTGCTATCACAACATTTGCCTGCTGTGCCGCAAGCCTTTCTACGCAAAAGCATGGCGGCATCACAAGCGTTGTACCAGAAGCGGAAGTTCGGGAAAGAATTGCCCGGATGGTACAGGCATAAAATCCCATCAAACCCTGACATTTTTCCATTTCTCCTTCATTGGCACCGTCTCACGCTGGATTTTCCAGAGTGGGGCGGTTCTTTTGCTTATATAAGTCTTACTTCTACCGCTTTACCGTAATGA
>OGYH01001892.1_pt1 | contig 18253 bp, 17 predicted proteins | sample 1576511 | NCBI WGS metagenome assembly OGYH01 (sample SAMEA3541522, study PRJEB24748) | human gut metagenome | biome: human gut; feature: human-associated habitat; material: faeces | place: China | collected 2012
AAGCCCCGGCGGTGGACAGATAGCCCTGGGCGAACACCTCATTCGGAATAAGAAAGCATTATTGAATATCGCGGAAGATGATGCACATGATAAGGCGGTCAATTATTTCAATTCCAAGCCAAAAGGTATGACCCGTTATACAGGATGGGATGAAACACAGGTTGAAGCTGGAAATGAGAGATACGGAACGGCAAAAGAAGATGTTTATTCTGGTTCACAATTAGACGTTGCGAAACAACAGCTTGAAGATTATAAATCCTTATTGGAAGAACAAAAGCAGGTAGAACAGGAGATTCTTGATTTCCAGACAGAGCATCCGAAAGATTATATGAATATGGATGCCTATACCGATTTGGAGATGCATTCCAAGTATGTGAAAGACCAGCTTTCTACTCTTAAATCTACCCTAAGTGCTACCATGACCGATTTTCAGAAGTTTGATGGTAGTCTGGATGTAGAAAAAGATAAGGAATTACTGGGTATTTTGAAAGAAATATCTACGCTATTTCAGCAGTTATTTGGTGGAGTATCACCAGAAGAAGGGTTCAAATCTGTATGGGATAGTGATTCTTTCCGATCCCAAAAAGAAGAATTGGAAAAGATGGCGAGTGCTGGCACACTGGATGAATCTACCTTATCTAATAACGAACGCTATCGTCAGTTATTGGATGCCACGGGTAAGACAGCCAAAGAAACGTGCGACCATATCTATTCATTGGTTCAAGCGGAAAAAGAACAGGGCAATGTAAGCGCACCATTTACTAAGTCAGAAATGATTTCTCAAATCAATAGTCTGTCAGAGGGATTCGAAGAGCTTGATAAGGTTATGACTTCTATCAAGAAGAAAGATGATGTATTTGATTATTCTATTCTTGATAATAAGAATTTCAAAGAAAATTTTTCCGGTTTCACAACAGAGTATAATGATTTTGTCAATACGGTTTCTGAAAATCCTAAAAATATTCAAGCCTGTCAGGAGGCATTTGATAATCTTGCTACTGCTTTTCTTTATAATTCTGATGTATTAGATGGATTAAGTGATGATACGGCTAATGTAACAACTAAGTATCTGGAACTTATGGGGGTTCAAAACTCCGAGGAGATCGTATCTGCAAATTTGGCAGCTACTCATGCCGAAGCTGCTTGGAATGCACAAGATTTAACTAATGCTACAGCGGAAGAAATTCAACAATTAGCTGCTGAATCAGAACAGACGGAGGTAGGAAGACAAGCTTTTGCTGCTTATATTGCTCAAAAATTAATTAACAGTGTAATTGACACCTCTGGAGATATTTCAGCTTTAGCCGCAGAAGTTTCTCAATTAGGAATTAGCATAAATGCATGGAGACAATATTACGCTGCGAAAAAAGATATGGCTGCATTAGCTGGCGCAACACAGCAAACGGATGCATCTGGTTATAAAAGTAAGTCTGTAATGGTTGATAGAGCTACTGGTAATGCATTAACTTTAAAAGACGGAAAATATTATAATGCTGATGGGACATTACATACTGGTGCAAAATACAATCGTATTATATCCAATTTAGCAGAAGAGAAAATCCAAAAAACTGCGACCAGTTTTGAGAAAAATTTACTAGCTGATATCGCTCCTGTAAAAGGATATACGGGACCAAAATCTACTAATCCAAGTGTAAGCAAAGGATCTGGTGGAGGTAACAAAGGTAATAAATCTTCCGCCCCAAAAGAAAATTCTACAATCGACTGGATTTCCAGAAGTGCAGAACTACTAGAACGTAAGAGCGAAGAATTAAAAACTGCTATTTCTGACACATGGACTGCATACACAGGACTGTCAGAAGAAGATATTAAACGTGTGCAGGAATTGTTCTCGCTTCCATTTGATCCTAATTCAAATGAGGCACAGGAGCTTTTAGACTATGCAAATAGACTTGGTGTTAGTCTGGAAGAGCTAAAGAATCTCTCTGAAAATAATGGACTGGAAAGCAGACAGAGCCTTTATCAACAGTTGATGGTAGTGGATCAATCCCGTTTAGACCAAGCAAATCAATCACTTGATTATTATAAACAGTCTTATGAGGATCTGGTTTCTAAAGTACCAGAATATAGAGATAAGATTGAGAATGGTGGTATTGATATTGAATCTATGACGGGGGATCAGAAAACAAATGTCGAGAATGCCGTGAAAGCATATGACAGTTATCTTGATTCTCAAAAGAACGTCAAGGATATTCAGAAGCAACTTCGTGAAGATAAGAGCAATTATTATGAACAGATCATTGAACAGGCTACCAAAGAGAATGAACGCCTAAGTAGCAACAATGATTTAATTCAGAAGCAGATTGATTTACTGAAAGCACGTGGAAATATTGTCGATGCGTCTACCTATGAGACGATGATCGGCAATACCAGAACACAGATCGGCAATACCAAATCTGTTATCAAATCCCGTAAGAAAAAGCTAAGTGTGGCTATGGATGAAGGTCTGGAAGTCGGGGATGAAGAATGGTATGAACTGACAAAGAGTATTTCGGATGCAGAAGGAGAGCTTCTTGATCTGGAAGAACAACAGGCGGAATACAATAAGCAACTCAAAGAAATGCCTATTACAAATATGACAACCGTCATTAATATGTATAAGGATATTTCTACTGCTATTCAGAACTGGGGTGCTGAATTAGAAGCATCTGGTACTGCTCTGACCGCAGATTATTACCAAGAACTTATCAAGAATGGTTCCACTATCATCAGTGAGTATAAAGAACAGGCTGGAATTATCAAAGATGTTATGGATACTTACGATGTTGGTTCTGATAACTGGAATGAGTTATACAGTCAGCTTCAGAACGTCAATGGCGAAATGTCATCCATGATTCAAAATCTGAAAAAGTGGAATGAAGAATTACTCCAACTCCCATTAACTAAGATTAGCAATTATTCTTCTGATTTAACAACAGTTAAAGATGCTCTATCTTCTTTACAGGATGATTATTCGACTGTCATTAGTGCTGTTACAGGTGCGATTGACGATGAGACAAAAGCCATCCAAGACCAGCAAAAAGAGTTCCAGAAGAACATTGAGAAACAGAAAGACGCTATTCAAGATAAGATTGATCTGTTGGATAAGCAGAACACGAAACTACAGCTTCAGAATCAGTTAGAACAGTCATTGTATGATTTACAGATCGCCAATACACAAAAGACGCAAAAAATCATAAGAAATGGCGAGGAAATTTATGTTACTGATGCTGACAAAATTCGTGAAGCACAGAAAGCATATCAAGATGCTCAATATTCTAAAACCAAGAACGATCTTCAAGAACAGTTAGATGCACTAAACGACCAGTTAGATGATTACAATGATAAGGTTGACGAACAGCTCAAAGCCTTAGACAAAATCAAAGATAAGTGGTCTGAAATTGCAGAGAATGTAACCAAGGCTCAGAATGCTACTCTTGCTACTGATTATCTTGGTGCAGGATGGAAAGACAAGGTTCTGTCTGGTAATGATGCAGATATTTATAATGCATTCAAGAATCAGTATGAACAGAATGCTTCTCAACTGAAAGCATATGAGGATCAGATTCAGTCTACAGAGAGAATCTATAATCTTCTGAATAGTTATATTGAAGCGTATAAGGCTGGTACTATTACAGCAAATGAAGCACAGACACAGATCAAAGAACTTCTAAATCAACTTAATAAAGGTCTGATTTCTGCTGATGCCAATCTTATGAACGTCCTTCAATACAGTAAAGATGTAACGGGTGCTTCTGGTTCCAGTGCGGAACAAGTTCTCGCTGGTATTAAAGCTGATTTGAAAACATCTGGAGATAATCTTCTCACATCCCTAAAACAATATGAAGAAAATTCCAAATTAATTGGAGAACAGACTACCAGTTGGCAACAACTTACAAAAGATGTATCTGAGATGTTGAGCGTTCTAAAAGATGTTAAGAAAGCACTAAAAGAATCTGAACGTGATGATGATGAAGATGAGGATGACGATTCTAGTTCCAAAAAGAAACATCATAGTAAATCTGATGGACCCGGAAAGAGCGCCTGGTCTAATAAGGATGAAAACAATGGACCCGGTGCAGAAATCAATCGTAAGAAAGCTGGCATCGCTCACAGTGGTTTGGAAGCTGGTGCTGTAGGAAAAAGTACCGAGGACAGTGAAGAAGCATGGATGAAGTCTATGGGATTGAAAGAACTTGATCCTAAAGAGTATCCATACATCCTCAAAGCTGGGGAACAGATTGTAAATGCTGAACAGCGTCATAGATTGATTTCAAATGTGGATAAAGGATATGGACAAGCCTACGCAGATGGATTGAAGAGGGGCATAGAAGCTATGTCCAAGAGCAGTACACAGGTCAATAATGCGTCCTACACTGTGAATGCACCGATTGATAAAATTGTACTTCAAAACGTGCAAGATCCAGATGGATTTGCCAAAGCATTGTATGAAAATTTTAGTCTTGTAATGGCACAACAATTTTCAAAGTTTAAATTTTAGTTGATAGGTGGTGGGGATTCTTGCCACCTTATTTATATAGGAGGAAAAAATCATGGGTAAAATTGAAATGATTCCATGTATGGAATATACAGAAAATAATATGACAGAGCGTTTCTGCAAGGGCGATATTGTCTATTGCGGAACAGAGGACAGGGAATGTCTTGGAACAATCATTGAGATAGGGTTAATACCAGAAGAAGAGGACGGCGAGAAAGCAATCATGGTTGTAATTGATACTTCTTCGGGCAAGTGGAGCAGATCGTATGAATATGTCAAGCCAGAGGAGATTGTGTTCATGAGAAGAGTGACGCTGGATGAAGAACAGAAGCAAGAAGAAAAAGTAGAAAAAAAGCCATGCTCACTGATTGGGTCTATGAGAGGGGCTTATGGCAGAGATGAAAATTATCGGAATGGGCTAATGGATAATTTGCTAGGTATAAGAAAATAGTAATTGTAACAGGGCAGGAGTGGAGAAATGCTTCTGTCCTTTTATAATAAGTAGAAACACCTTTTTTACAGTATAATGATGTACAGGAGATTTTATCTTGTAGAAAAGTGAAAGTCTATGATATAATCAAACAGAAGTTCGTTTCAAAAAACATGATAGGAAAATCAGTGACAAATCAGTGACACTTCAGTGACAAATCAGTGACATTTTAATACTAAAACAGATAGGATTAAGTGGTATTAGATAAGAAAGATCTCAAGAATGACGAGCTGAAAATGATTACAGGATGTGTGCTTAGATGACAAGAAAACGTTGAAAAGCCTTTATTTACAAGCTTTTATTGTTTAAAAAAACAAAAAACGCCAATGACTCATCTCTGAATCACTGACGCCTTTAGAAGCAGGGGAAGAGGGATTCGAACCCCCATTAACGGTTTTGGAGACCGTGACGAACACCCTGAAAGTATTGTAAAATAAAGGATTTTTAGAATCAGTGACATTTTCAGTGACAGTTCTAATATTTGGTACTGATGGTCTGTTTCTACAATGTCTTTTTCCTATGTGATGTTTGGAACACCAAGAACTTCATTATATTGTTGAGAAAGGTGTTGCTTATGACGGAGAAAGAATTGGAAAAGAAAATCGAATCCACAGACAAAAAACTTGCGAAGATGAAGTTACCGCGAGGGGAAGGAAAGATTACATGGAAAAATAAGGCTACTTGTTACTTGGAGTACAAGAAAACATTGGCATTGCCAGATGGTACATCTAAAAGAATTTCTGCATATGGATATAGCATTGAAGATGTAATAGATGCTATGCGAAAAAAAGAAGTAGATACCTTGCAGGAATGGCAGATTGGACAAAGACCAGTATTTTCATTAAATAGAAAGCGTCTGACGAACAAAGTAATTCTTGCTGATGCCATCAAACATTGGTTTTACAAATTCAACTATCTGAATAAGAGAGGCAGGACATTTGACAGAGAAGAATCCACATTGAAGAATCAGATTCTTAAACAAACCAGCTTTGCCAATATCCAGATTCGTGCCATCACGGATGAAGTGATCCAGAACTTTCTATCGGAGCTGATGAAGAAATACTCATATTCCACGGTAAAAAAGACGTATGAGTTGTTAGATCAGTTCTTTCGATACTACTATTCAAAGGATGTGAATAACAATCCTATGACTACGGTGGTTAAACCTAAAGAAGTGGATGTAAATAAGGTATCTGTCCATCAGACGAAAGATATTCGATGCTTTACACCCGATGAGATAGAACGATTCGTTCATGAAGCATCCGTAATCTGGTCTACAGGAAAGCCAAGATACAAATTTGGAGAAGGACTGATCTTTATCATGTACACAGGGTTACGTTTTGGAGAAGCAGTTGCATTGACATGGAAAGATATAGATGAGAAAAACGGATATTTGAATGTCAGTGTAGCAGAATCCTACGAATTGAAGCGAGATGCTAATATGCAGTCAACAGGACAGCGGATCAAGAAAAAAGACAAGCCTAAAACAAAAGCTGGTGTCAGAAAAGTATATCTTATCTCCAAGGCACTGTACCATTTGAGACGTTTGAAAGAATTGCAGAAACCAGATTCAGAAGATGAGTATATTTTTGCAACAGGACTACACGCACCAGCGGTCAGTTATTACAACCTGCATCGAGCATTTAATCTGATCTGTAAGAACAGCGGAATAAAAGAGATAGAAGAATCAGTTGGTCTACATACCCTTAGACATACATTTATTTCTCTGCTGTGTAGAAAGAACATAGACAAGATGGTAATAGCAAGTATTGTAGGACAGGCTGACACAAAGACGATAGAACGTGTATATTATCATATCATACAGGAAGAAAAGGATTTAGCTTTATCTACGCTGGATGAGAAGGAATATGTAATGCCAGATAAGATTTCTTCTCCATCCCAACTTTCACGGTTTGAATTGTAAATAATAAAGATAGGGAGTATTCAGCGATGGATAGTCCCTATCTTTATGTGGGGGAAAATCCCATATGCGTCCATGTGGACGGAACCAACTTCAGACAGAATCAAATAAGGGTGTCATGTTTCGCTACTCCCTTACAAAAAGACCGTAATACTTCCTATGGAGTCGCAAATTGCTACGCCTGTAGATTTTTCGCAGTTTTGAGAAAAACTCTCATATTATGCCAAAAGGGTGTCGCATTTTGCTACCCCATCTCAAGTACCAAAACGGTATCCGAGTCTCAATGATAAAACGGTGTTGAGCATCCATCATAATTTCTTAGTTCATGCCATTTCTGGTAAAATCTATCCTAAATTCATCAAAATTCCTTAAAATTATCAAAAAACCCAAAAAACACAACGAGTTTTCCCTTATATACCAACGTTTTTTGAACCCGATGAAATCCATGTTTCAAATCACATGAGATAGGACAAATCAATCTATTATCCCAATCAAAATCCATATATGCCTCTGTAACGCACCAGAATCAATTTTAAACCACTTTACACATTAGACAGTAACTTTACCAATGAATCAAATAAAATCCAACCACAGGTCAAATATGAAGCCTATAAGAACCTGCTACCACAGCTAAAAGAAGAAAAGGAGTGATACACGATGTACAACAAAATTAATACGGGTCAAGTCTATAAAAAAGAAATAGTTTCCAAAATAAAAGAAAAAACCGGATTCTGGAAGAAAGATGTTGAACTAATGCTACTGGCGTTAGGAGAAGTAATCACAGAAGCAGTAGAAGAAGATAAATCTATTTCTCTGAAGGGAATCCTCACAATTACGCCCATCATGACGAAAGACAGGATGAGATACAACCGATATAAGGGCGAAATGGTTCAAGAGCAAGGACACCAGAAAGTAATCATCACAGCCGGAGAACAGCTAGATAAAGCAGTTGTGAAGTCATTAGAACGAAAAGAAAGATTGGAAGAAGAAAAGAAAGCTAGGAAAAGAATCTATAATCAGACCTATTATCAAAATAGAAAAAAGAAGAAAGCGGAACAAAAACAATCAGAATCTAAGTGTAAATCTAAATTATGATTCAGCGCAATTTTGCGAGTTATTCCGATTGAAGAATTAAGAATGAATATATCAGATGAAAAGTTGTCACTCCTTGAGTAATACATATTAAGTTGTCCTTGCGGACAAGAAGCTGGATCTTGGGATGAGATATTCCAAATTTGTCTCTTGAGAAGGACATATTAAATGATTTTTAAAAGTGATAACTTTTGAAAAATGAAAAAGTGAATATAGTAGAGAAGGATATTGTATGTGCTTCAGCACAGACAACTTGATCTGTGTAAATCAAAAGACGAAAAGGAGAACGAAATTATGTACTTATCTTCAAGCCTTAACAGAGGTTATTAATGAGATTGTGGAAGAAGACCGGAATATTCTGCTGAGAGGACTTTGTACAGTCAAGACAGTAACTAAACCTGCCAGAAAACGATATTACACACGCGCGGGCAAAGTTGTAGATGAACCAGAACATAAGAGAGTTGTGATTGTGCCGAGTAATAGACTGAATCGGATTGTTGAAGAGAAAGATCTGTCTGAGCAGGAAGAGTAAGTAATTTCACTAGCGGATTCCCATAATGGGAATCTGGATCATATCTAAGAATCAAATCAAAGAACATTATATCAAATGATGAACCCCAAAAGAGAGAATAAGTATTATGGAGACTAATTTAATCATAGGGATGATAAAAAGAGATTACAAAAAGGGGAAAGAATATTATTCTATAATGTGGTCACGAATGAATGGTTTTTTAAAAGAATTAGGTTTCGCACACATGTGTGCGAAAGATGATTTTATACAAGAGTCAATATTTTATTTACTTGGAATGAAAGCTTCAAACGATTCTGCTAGAAAATTTCAGATGTGGCTTGCAACCGAAGTTATCCCTTCTATTAGGAAGCATGGTGCTTTCATTGCTGATAGTGAAAATGTTGATGAAAAATATAAAAAGGAAGGACAAAGAATGAACCAGAAAAGCATCGTTATCTTTAAAGCAAACAAAGCGAGGGAATTATTACATTATGGATTCAAGGTAGTGGATATTAAACCCGACAAATCAGATCCAGATGGAAAGAGAAGCGTTTTTGTATTTGAATATGAAGATGGAATTTTAGACAAGATTAAGAAATAAACAATAAGATAAATCCAAGACAGGTGAACTCGTGCAAACGAGTCACAATCTCTTGTCTACTACTAATTCCTTATCTACTACTAATAAGTGTCACAGATAGGGGCATTTTATCTGTCTTGTTGTCGTGAAATTTGGACAACTATACACATTAAAAGGGCAAGGTTGTCGCCCTAGAAAAACACATTAAAAGGAGCATAAAAAATGAGATTATTTTTAGATGAAAATTTGGTTACTGGAAATGAATTAACACCTGATGGAGTGCTTACATATATAGCACTGAGAAAGATGATAGATGAGAATATCTTCTTGAAGAAGTTGGATGCCACAGAGGATTGTATTTCAGTTGCAAGAATGGCATTTTCACTTGTGGGTGCATGGGAGAAATACCCGAAAGCATTTACGGATGCATTGCAGCGTGGAATATATGAACTGGTCGCTGTGGATAAGATTAAGATTGTACAAAGTTTCAGCAAGGGCATGGAGTTTGTATTGGATATTAAGAATTTATATCTTGATACCTCTAAGGAAGGACAGCATTTTGTAATGGTATCTACTGATGAGGTCTGCAAAATCTTGTCACATGAATGTGATATGAAGAAGAAAATATCCATCCTGAAATATTATGTGGCTCTTATAAGTTCGTTTGATTGGTCTACAAATATGAAGGTCAGACCAGATATGCCGAACCTTCAGGGCAAGATTGGTCATATAACACAACAGTATGTTGCCGGGCTTGCCGGAATATCCGATAGGACTTGTCAGAGATACAATGTAATCTTAGAGGATGAATTGAAGATGATATATATTTATCGAAGCAACGACAAGATTAAAGAGGGTGATACCTTAAAGCAGATTAACAACTGTTACAGCCGTTATGAGGACAAGGAACTCTGTGAATTATATGCGGCTGACTTTGAAAATAAGATGGGGCATAACCATAGAATTATGAGAACCAAGAAAAGCAAGGAACAAGCCGACAATAACAGACGATTGGCTCAGATTTATAATCGTATCTGTGAAGGATATGGAGGTGATTATAAAGAAGAAACTGTCCGTAATGTATTCAAATATATTACCAATAAGAACAAGATACTTATTGATGAGATAGACAGAAAGCAGTCGCAGGAATATTTATCATCTTCTGATAAGGGTTACATTGAGAATTTGCAGTCACAGATTAGAGAGACACTTATCTTTGAACAGTTCCCATATCTCAATGAGGATTCCCAGAATGAGAAAACTGAAACAAGTGATTGGGAAGAACCTGATCCAATGGATGATTTATTTACAGTAGAAGAAATATTAGATATGCCTACTGCATCTGATGTAGTAGCATAAGTATTTTTGGGTGTCGGTAATGCCGATAGCTCCCTTTTTAATTTGCAAGGTTCAAATGAACCTGACAAAATTCGCAATCGTCTGCAAATCTAAAATATAGAAAGTGAGGTGGTAACGATAAATGTCTCATATGAGTGTATATTATAATTATGATATTCCAGAAGCCAACTGGATCATCAAACAGGGTGCAAAAGTTATTGGCTGTGGCAGACATTCAGTAACCGGAAATACATTTTTAGTCTTTCAAGTGACAGACTTCTATAAGAAGCTGTGTGAGGAATACAGAGCAAAACATAAGGAGTAAAATTAATATCAAATTTATGCAGAGACAGTGTGAGTGATTCATACGGTCTTTTTTTATTACAAAAATATATCGGAACGCTGTTCTTGCGTTCTGTCTATGGCTGAAATAAGCCGTCTTATTTTTATTCAAGGAGGAATTTAATAACTATGTCTAATATTAATAAAACTGAAAATTTAGAAGAAACAAGAGTATGTAAAGAATGTGGTCGGGAATTGCGGATGAGTGAGTTTAGAACCAAAACAATAGGATGGACAACACATACATATCACATTTGTAATAAATGTTTTAATGATAAAATTCTAACTGCACGTAAACAAACTTTCTACGATAGAGGTATCGCTCTATATAAGTCTGATAAATCTATGAGAACGCTTAGAAAATATAAGACTATCCATCCATCCAGAATTTTACCAGAATCTACATCCGGTATAGAAGCACTAGCACCAGATGAAGTATTTGCCCGACTGCTTGATTATAAAGATACATGGGTATCAAATTATGGCAGAGTGATAGAGAAGAGACAGGACAGCTATCAGTTGCTTAAATCCACCTGTTCCAGAGCAGATAAGGAGTTATATTATACTCTCAATAAGAATGTATACAACGAGAAGAAAGAAGAGTGGGGATATAAGAGGTTCAAAGTCAGAGCGTGTGATCTAGTGATTCAGACGTTTATTGTGAATGAAGATATGAAGAATAATATTGCCTGCTACCATCGTAACGGCGATAGACAAGACAATTATTATAAGAATCTCTATCCTGTGACGGAAACACAGTATGAAGCCATTGAAACTGAATATTTGAAGAATGGTACAATTTCAGAAGATAGGATCATGAAGATTGTGAATGATATGAAATATAAGGCTGACGGTTGGAATCCTTGGTATTATCGCCGGAGTTTTGAAGGAGTAGGTTATCTGGGGACAGATGATGTTGACTATTATTCTGATGCATATAACAGATGGACAAACATGATCCAGAGATGCTACAACTCAAAGATTCATGCGTACAAGCCATATTATAAAGATACAAGAGTCTGTGATGAATGGCAGAACTTTTCCAACTTCAAAATCTGGTATGATGAACATTATATTCCGGGGAATGCGATTGATCTTGATAAAGATCTTCTGTGCAATGAAGCTAATATATACAGTCCAGAAACGTGTGCATTTCTTTCTCATTATCTGAATACGGTATTTGAGGACAGAGAAGCACCTAATACCACTCTGAATGATGATGGGAAGTATGAGGTCAGCATAATGATTTTAAATAAGAAAATTGACTTGGGTACATATGATACAGAAGATGAAGCAAAGAAAGGTGTGATTGAGGGTAAGAAGAATTATATTGATGAGCTGGCAGAGAAGAGCAAGGGGAAAGTTCCAGATTGTGTATATGATGCTATGAAAAATTGGGAGGTTAAGGTGTCTTAGAAATAGACACTTTAGTTTGCTAAAGTGAATAATTAAAAAACGTAATAATATCAATAGATCACTTTAGCATAGTAAAGTATGACAAAGATATAACAATGTCAATAAAAATTGGTAAAATGATTTAGTGCACTAAAGTGAAGCTATAATACATAAGGGCATATTGGATGTGATAATATATCTGATATGCCTTTTTTCGCCGTTTTGGGGTGGTATATGATAAAAGATATTGACACCATATATGACACCACATATAATATAAATAGGAGGTATGAAGAATGTCAAAATGGGATAAACTAATAGCGCATATATGCAATTTATCAAAAGACCTCCGGTTTGATGAGTTACGGAAGGTATTAGAAAGTTATGGATATGAAATGAATGCTCCGAAAGGTGGAAGCAGTCATTATACTTTTAGAAAACAAGGATGTATGCCAATTACAATACCAAAGCATGAACCAATCAAAAAAGTGTATGTAGAAATGGTAAGGCAGATTGTTGAAAGTGAGGCGAAAAATAATGAAGACGCTGAATGATTATATGGCAATGTCCTATCGTATGGAAATTGTAGAAGATAAGGATGAGGGGGGATTTGTGGTATCTTATCCAGATTTGCCCGGATGTATTACTTGTGGCGAGACATTAGAATCCGCGATTGAGAATGCACAGAATGCGAAAAAAGCATGGATTGAAGCTGCATTAGAAGATGGCGTAGAAATTCATGAACCGGACAGTTTGGAAGATTATTCTGGACAGTTTAAATTGAGAATACCAAGAAGTTTGCATCGTTCACTTGCAGAGCATTCACAGAGAGAGGGGATCAGCATGAATCAGTATTGTGTATATCTTCTTTCCAGAAATGATGCGGTATTTTCAAAATAGTAGATAGGTTAAAAATGTAGAGGAATAATTCGTATAGGGTATATTGGATAGAAAAATCCGGTATACCCTATTTTTTACGTTTTTTAGTATGGTAGCAGGAGAGAAGAATTAATTTTGTTTCATAGCTTTTATGAGATTCAGTAGAGCATCGACCTCTGACTGTGTTAGACCAGAAAGATCTAGTTCATGTCTTCGCTCAATTCCAAGTAGAAAATCCGTAGTAACATTGAATATTTTAGCAATCTGGATCAGCACATCATAGGATGGTAGACGTAAGCCTGTTTCATATGCGCTGATAACTGATTTTGTAAGCTGGAGTTTTTGTGCAAGCTGTGCCTGTGTCAGATTATCCCGTAGGCGCAGAGTCTTTAATGTGTTTCCAAAATCAACCATTAGAATACCTCCCATTGCCATGATACTATAATTAATGTATTCTATTGGTTGATTAAATATTTATTTAGTTGACAAAAATTAAATATATAGTAAAATTGTATGTAAGAAAGCAAAATTTCTAATAAATTGGAGGAGGGTATCATATGAAGAAGGTATTATTGAAAACTTTTGCTGTAGCAGGTTGTTTGTCTCTGCTGGCATCAGTTCCGGCATTTGCAGGATGGGAGAAGACGGATGATGGTTTGTGGCATTATTCGGATAATGGTTCTTATATGACAAATGCATGGAAGTTGGACGGTGGAAGTTGGTTCTATCTGAATGAAAATGGAGCGCTGGCACTTAATCAATTTGTTTCTGGGGACGATGGTAGTCTTTATTATGTCAATGCTGATGGACAGATGGTAGAAAATCAGTGGATCAATATTGGCGGAACATATTATTATACTGGCAATGGCGGAGCAATTTTAAAGAATACTACAACACCAGATGGGTATTATGTAGATGCTAATGGTGTATGGGATCAGAGTGTTGCACAGGTACGGGGAGAAACAGAAGGTCAGTCACAGCAACTAGAAGTTCTGGATGAATTAAAACCAGCATTGTGGGAGGCTGTTAAGGCTGAAGCTAAGAAAGAATTGAAATATAAAAATACAGCAATGTTTCCGGAATGGAATGACGAAGGAATTTCATATAGTATACATCCGAAAAATGGAAAGTATATTGTCAAAGGTTGGTGTCAAGCAAAGAATGGATTTGGAAATTATTTGGAAACAAAAATTTATTCAGCTTGTGAAAAACAAGGTAGTGGTTATCGTGTGACAGTGTATCTTAGCAATTAATAATATATTTAATCTACAGTCTGAAGAGAGCTAAAATATTTAGCTCTCTTTTTACAAATTCCATCTAATCTATGGTATAATTCTAATATACGATTGCAAGTTTAAATCATACAGGGGGGTATACATATGAGCAACAATTTTCCTCATGATGGAGAGCATGGACGAAATTGTACAGGATATGGTTGTGATTGTGATGAGAAGAATTATGGAACGTGTGGGAGTGGCTATGGTGGTGGAGGTAGTTCTAATAGTGGATGTGGATTTTTGATTTGGATCATTGTTGGTAGTGCTGTTGGAGCATATAATGAATTACTTGGCGTAATTGTCCTTATTGTTGGTGCGTTTATTTTGTTGATGTGTAGGTAATTATAAATGGGAAAGAAAAAAGCTAATAATGCAGTAAAGATATTAGAACCTAAATGCTCTAAATGTGGAAAAAAACTAAGTTATGGAAAATATATATCCGCTCGAAAAAAAGAAATTCCAATATTACACTGTGAAAAATGTAAGTTATATTATTGCGGCAAAACAGAATATAATGCATTAAAAGAGATATTCAAAAGTAAAGGAAAAAATTTATCGTCAAATGTACTTACAGTAAAAAATAGTACGTTTGAAAGATATTTGTTGTTCTTCGGAAAATTACCAATAGAAAATAAACAATATAATAAAAATAGCAAGAATACAACAGAAGAGAATAAAAGAAAAAATAAAGATTCAGTGGTTGAGATTGTAAAAAGAAAATCAGCAATGGACGTTTCTTGCCATTACTTTAAAAATGAAATGTGCATGTATTGGAAAATCCCTTGCAATAAAAATTCCCTTCATTGTGTAAAGAAAACATATTTAAGTGTTGAACATGAGAGTGAGGAAAAAAGGAGACAGAGAGAAAAGCAGTTAGAAGAAAAATTACGTCAAGAACAAAATGAATTGAAAAAATTACCAAGAATCGGAGTGAAAGATTTTGTTGTAAGAGGTAATATTTTTAAATGTATTCATAATCACCATACAGTGGAAAATTTAGATGCAACAGTATTGGTTATTGATAGAAAAGATAAGCAAAGGTTAGTAAGAATTTCTGCTGGACATTGTAAAAAATGTAATACATATTTTATTATGGAAAGTACATTTAGAAGATTGAAAGAAAGTTATAGTCATATTGTATGTCGTATTTGTGATGAAAAAACATATCAGAAATCATATTATATGGGAGAAATGCAATTAGCACAGGAGTCAATTTTAATGCAGTATGGATATAATGTGTCAGAAACTACAGGTTTATCATCAACTGCAAGACAAAAAATATTGGCAGTAATGATTGATAATAATATTCTTTCAAAAAGCGGTATAATTAGCTATCTGGATTTCTTTATTCGCCAGCGTTCACATATGAGTAATATGGAGACAGCTATTTCTAAATGGGAAGAAGATGAAGAATTTGTTGAACATTATAGAATTGGAGAGTATACGAAATTTGGCGTAAATGCTATTTATCGAAGATGATTTTATTGGTTTTTTTAGCTATATTTGAATCAAAACCAAATATCATGTCATATTTACAAGTGTTTGAATCTTGTTTTAAGGTGATGTAAATGTTATAATTAATCTAAGTGGAGGTAAAAATATGTTAAAGTATTGTAAAAAGTGTGGTACTATTTCTCGACGCTATGAATATGAAAAAGATGAACCTTGTCGATTTTGTAAAAGCAAAATGTATGATGTACCAGATGAGTATTATCCCAAATTAAATGGAGAAATTATACGTACTGTCATTGACAACAAAGAAAAATTTTTAGAAGAGTGTGTTAAATCTTCTCCAGAATTTGATCCTAAATTGTTTGAAGAAGCTCCTTTATTTTTTAAGAAAAAATCACAAGAAATGGACAGAGCTATAAAAATAGGTTCAGCTATCCGCGCAGGAGCAGATCCAAAATTAGCATTTAAAAATGGTGGACAAAATTTACCGAAGTGTCCTGCGTGTGGTAGTTTAAATGTAAAGAAAATTGGTAGTGTAGAACGTGTTGCGTCAGTTGGCTTCTTTGGGTTGTTTAGTAAAAAGATTAACAAAAGTTTTGAATGTAAGAATTGTGGGATGATGTTTTAGAATATTTTACCTAAAGTAGTTCATCCACATGATTTAAAACCTTGACGGTCATATTATCGGCATTGTGGCATTTATGTTCGTTAAAATAATCGTCAAGGCTATCATATTTTCTTATCCGTAATATAGTATCTTTCTATAGAGGAAAAGTTTATATCCTGAACAGAAGACAACTGTTGTTTTACAGATTGGAGTTCTTCGGCAGAAAGAGAAGTATCATTGAGTTTCTGACCCAGTTCTTTGTATTTGGAAATATTCTCATCAAGTGTATTTCTTTCGCTTTCATAGGTAGAAGTAAGTTTTTCTGAACGCTCCATAGCATACTCTTGGGCGTGAGCAACGTTGTCATACCATTCAAATAATTTCGTAGCGGCAAAAGATACAATAGCCATGATAGCCATGTTTTCTGCCATAGCTAAAGTTTTCATACCTAATTCTGCGGCTTTAGATGATTTTTTGAGATTATCCAATGATAATTCAGCGGCATTGTTGCTTTTTGCAAACTCTTTTGCCTTATCTGAGGCATCGTCCATAGTTTGATTAAAAGCACTTGTTACGATTGTTTCTTCTTTAACATTAAAACCAATACCTTTATTTTGTAAGTTGGTTATTTTCTCTTTTAATTCTGAATATTTATTTATATAAGCGGTTAGTTTCTCTGTATCACTATTACTATATATATTTTGAGGAGAAAAGAAATTTGTAATAGAACCTTTTATTCCATTCACAAGATCTGGAACATTATTTTTAACTTGCGATCCACCCTTATCTAAAGATTCGTTTATTGATTTAAATATCATACTATGATATAATTTAGTAAGATTATAAAAAAGGGTGATGGTATGGAACGTAAATTTGTTTATTTCTGTCCAAATTGTAATGAATATAGAAAATATAATCCAAATCAATCAAATAAATTTATTTGCAAAATATGCGGAAATAAAATGCTTTATAAAGGAATTGAAGATAAAGATGAAAGAAAACAACTAAAAAAGATTTATATTCAAAATGAGCTTGAAAAGGAAAAAGAAGAAATAACTAAAAAGGAAGTTATTTATCCATCTTCTCAACCAGAAGAAAACATCCCTAGATGTCCAACCTGTCACTCAACCAAAATAAAGAAGATAGGAGCGTTTGAGAGAATAGCTTCTGTTGGCTTTTGGGGACCATTCAGTAAGAAAATTAATAAAACATTCAAATGTGAGAATTGTGGTTATACGTGGTAGTGATTAATTTCCCCATACCACCCATACCGGGGTATCTGGTTAGGTACTTAAATTCTACAGGTTTGAACACCCCCCCCCGGTAGGGTGGGAGGAGAGAGTGCCGATAGGATGAGACGGGAGATTTATTTTATCGAACGTTCGTTTTTTGACCGTGTGTAAAGATGAACCTGCTATTACCCAAATCAAGAAAACGTTTAGAATCAAGAGTTTTAACATCCCCCGATACAAAAACCCACTGAATCACTAGGAATAAAATTTACACCCAAGCATCACACCAGCACCAGACAACAAAAAACACAGCCTATAATATAAGACCGTGCCTTTTATTTTATCCCATCTATTTAATCATCATCAAATCATCATCAAATTATCATCGTTCCCAGTAATACCCCGATCCATCTTCTAGATAGATATATAAGCCTGTATTAGTTGCACTGTAATCAGTGACTTTCCGCATATCAACGAAATTATTTTGGAACTCTTCCGATCCTGTGTCAACGTAGGTAGAAGATCCGGCAGAATACCGACCCAGAGCAAAGTCAGCAAATAACATAACTCCCATAATAGCAACCATTCCGTAAACGCTCCATAGCAAGTACCTGTTCCTCCACTCCTTTTTCTGCCATAATA
>OGYH01001897.1_pt1 | contig 18169 bp, 15 predicted proteins | sample 1576511 | NCBI WGS metagenome assembly OGYH01 (sample SAMEA3541522, study PRJEB24748) | human gut metagenome | biome: human gut; feature: human-associated habitat; material: faeces | place: China | collected 2012
GCCCTTTTTTCAAAAAGGGCCCCTCTCCCCTCCCCAATATTCTCTTCCTACCCCCTCACAAATTCCACAAAATACGCAATGACGGTCCCAAAAAGGATCACAACGAGCATCCACTTGAGAAGCACGGGCGAGATGCACTTCTGGAATTTCGCGCCGAAATACATGCCGAGCAACCCTCCGAGGCTGAGAAGCAGGGCCATGCCCCAGTCGGGGGCGATGCTCAGGTCGGGATAGAGGGGCGAAATGGCTATGTAGAAGAGAACGCCGGCCAGCGCGTTGACGAAGGTCGCCGCCAGCGTCGCCCCCGCCACCGTGTAGATGGGCAGATGGAAGACGGAAACGAGGAACGGCGCGATGATCGCCCCGCCGCCGATGCCGTAGATGCCGCCGACAAGACCGACCGCAATGGAATAGAATAAGAGTATCGGCACGGAAAAGGAATAGAGATACCCGTCAAATGTGTAGGATACGCGGGACAGGTTCTGCTCCACGACCTCGACATAGGGCTTGGGAGGAGATTGTTCGTATTTTGGGGCGGGCTTGAAACGCATCCAGCCGAACAGGTCGCGGATCATCTCCAGGCCGATGCCGAGCAGCACGAGCGCCACGAACAGCTTGAAAGGCCGGACATCCGCCAGCCAGTTGATGCGGACAAGGCCTCCGATGACGACCCCCGGCACGGCCCCGGCCATGACGATCCACGACAGAGGCCAGAGCATCCGTTTTTCGCGGTAATAGCGGAACACGCCGCCCGGATTGGAGAACACGTTGTAGAGCTGGTTTGTCGCGCTGACCGAGGTATTGGTGTAGCCCAGAAAGGTCATCTGAAAAGGCAACAGCAGGAACGCGCCGGAAATCCCGCCCATCGACGTGAAGAAGGAAACGGTGAACGCGACCAGCGGCGGTACGAACGGCGAAACTTCGATTTCCGCAGTGGGGAAATACATCTCAGACATCCTCCCATTCGGGCGGCAGGTGCGCAACGCGCCACGGACCGGCCCACGGCGGCAAGGCCGTATAGGTTTCCTCTCCCACCCGTAGCCGCACGGCATGGAGCTTGAGCCCATCCCCGCAGCGCGGGCCTCCGTACTTCACATCCCCCACGAGCGGAAAACCCCGCTCCGAAAGCTGTACGCGGATCTGATGCGTCCGCCCCGTGTGCAGGCGGATAAGGACAAGGCTCCGGCCTTCGCGCACGGTCAGGCAGCGGACCGTCAGGCTCGCGGGCTTCTCGTCGGGCCCACCCGTGCGGGATTTCCCGGCAACGACCTTTTCGCGGCCCTGTGCGCCGACTGTGCGTTTTGCCAGATGATCCTCAAGGCGTTTCGGGCGGCTCCACGGGCATTCGCCCTGCACCCACGCAAGGTAGTCCTTGGCGACGCTCCCATCATGAGCCGCCAGCGCATCCGAAAGGCGGCGTACGGCAACATACGTCTTGCCGACGAGCAACAGGCCGGAGGTATCCCTATCCAGACGGTGTACCGGAGCGGGGATAAAAGGCAATCCGGCAAACGCCGCTTCAAGCCGTGTCGTCAGGCTGTCCGTATGTCCCGTGCCCGGATGTACGGGCAGGCCGGACGGCTTGCAGAACACGATGACGTCAGCCGTCTCCGCAACGATGGGGGGCAATTCCTTGCCGCCCGACGACGCGGGGACGCGTTCCGCTTTCGTTCCGGCCCCGGCAAAGGGCGGAACCCGGATTTCATCGTTCAGTTCCACCCGGTCGAACGGTTTGGCCCGCCCGCCGTTGATCCGGACCTGCCCGGTACGGATCCAGCGGTGCAGGACGTTCTGCGGCTCTTCGAAACGCCGGGACAGGAACTGCAACAGCTTTTGCCCGGCTTCCGCCGCCGTCACTTGCAATGGTTCAGGCATGGCATTCCTTTGAAAAATACGGCCTCTCCCCCTGCGGAGGGGGAGCTTCATGTCCTTCGTGTCGCCGTGCCCGCTCAGGAAAGGCTGAGGGCGGATTTTCATGCGGCGCGCAAACCGGAATCTCCCGCCCGCAACGCTTCTGACGGGCGGGAGATTGGGCAAGGCATCCGATCGGCTCGGGCTCACGATCGAAACCGATCCGATGCCCGCTTACAAACGCTTTGGAGGATGAGGGCCTCCTTGACGAGAAGGAGGCCTTTCCGTGAAAAGGAGTATTCCCCCTGTTCCCTCTCTTGTCCATTTCCATTTTGAAGCGCGTTTTATTCCAGAGGCAATCCGTGCCGAAAAAGATTGTAAGCAGGGACCGGATAGCCACAAAAATCTTTGGAAAGGGAGGGGCTCCGCTCTGGCGGAATTTTTTGGGAGGGAAAACTTCTCTGAAAAAAATTTCCCCTCCCCAAAACGGCTTCACATCATCTGAAAGAGCATCCGCTCTAACTGCGGTAATCGGCGTTGACGTTCACATACTCATGCCCGAGGTCGGAAGCGAGCAGCGTATAGCTGCCGGAACCGGAACCCAGCACGATGTCGATGGGCAGATCGCGCTGCTTGAGGGGCTCTTCGAGCAGGGCGTCGAAATCCTGATCGGTGGGCTGCCCCTTGCGGAACAACTCCACGCCGCACAGGGTCACCACCACATCGTCGGGGTTGAAGTCCGCCCCGCTGCGGCCCACGGCGGCGACGATGCGCCCCCAGTTCGCGTCGCGCCCGTACAGGGCCGTCTTTACCAGCTGCGAGTGCCCCACCGTCCGGGCCACGCGCTCGGCATCGGCACCGGATGCCGCCCCGGTCACATGGATACGGGCAACCTTGGACGCGCCCTCGCCGTCCTTTACCAGCATATAGGCCAGATCCCCGAGCACGGAAGTCAGGGCGGCGGACAGCGCCTTGATCGATTCCTCGTCGGACGCGGACACGCCGGATGCGCCGTTGGCAAGGCCATACAGCGTGTCGTTCGTGGAGGTGTCGCCGTCCACGGTCACGCGGTTGAAGGTCAGTTCCACGGCGTCGCGCAACATTTTTTGCCAGACGGAGGCTTCCACCTGCGCGTCACACAGCACGACGGACAGCATGGTCGCCATGTTGGGGCAGATCATGCCAGCGCCCTTGGCCATGCCCACAAGCTTCACCACGCCGCCGGGAAGGGAGACTTCGCGGTGCGAAATCTTGTGGAAAGCATCCGTGGTCATGATTGCCCTGGCAAAATCCTCCGGGGTCGCCTTGCCGAGGTTGGCGGCGAGGGCGGGGGCGGCCTTCTCCCAAAGATCCATCTTGAGCTGCGCGCCGATAACGCCCGTGGACGCGGGCAGGATATCCGACGCCTCAAGGCCGAGGGCGCCAGCCACCAGCTCCTGGGTCGTGCGGCAGTTTCGCATACCTTCATCACCGGTGCAGGCGTTGGCCTGGCCGGAATTGATCACGACGGCACGAGCGGCGGGACGCTCGGCGAGCATGGCCTTGGCGACGAGAACGGGTGCCGCCGGAAAACGGTTCTGCGTAAACGTCCCTGCGGCGACGGCGGGGACATCGCTGACGAGAAGGGCAAGATCCGCGCGGCCTTCCTTACGGAATCCGGCACACGCGGTGGCGAAACGAAAGCCTTTGGGAGCGGTGGACATGTTGCAATCCTCACAAACAGATAGGTATAAAACAAAAGTATGCCACGCTTGCATCCCACAATCAAACAAAACCGGAGCATCCATCCCGGCGAAATTCAAGGGAATTACAAAAGACTTCTCTAGCCCCTTGACCGTAGGGGGGCATACACACTACAAAACTCCAAAGCACTTGTATCAGACAGGAAGTTCGCACATGAGTCAGTCCGCGTTTTACGACCTGGCGGTTATTGATAATGTTCCCTTCGGGCTCACCGGATCGCAGGGACGTTTTTTTGCCCTGCGCCTCGAACGGCCCGATTGGAAGAGTTGGGCGCCGGGACAATTCGTCATGCTCCGTCCTCAGGGCTGGGCGCTCGATATGCCCTGGGCCCGTCCGTTCTCCATCTGCCGGGTGAGCACCAACGAGCTCGTCATCTTTTTCCAGGTGGCCGGCAGAGGCACCGAAAAAATGGCCAAACTCCGGCGCGGCGACAAGGTGCACCTCTGGGGGCCCCTCGGCAATCGCTTCGCCGTGGAAGGCGGGACCCCGACGCTGCTCCTCGCGGGCGGCATCGGCATTGCGCCTTTCGTCGGGTATGCGGAACGCCACCCCACGCCGGGCGTCCTTTCGATGGTCTTCGGCCACCGCTTGCCCGAAGACTGCTATCCCGTGGAAAGCCTCGGGGAGCGCATCGACGTGGAATCCTTCCACGAGAACACCAGCGAAGACCTTGAATGGTTCCTCAACCATGTCCGCTCGCGCATCGAAGCCTATGCCGAACGCAACGGCCTCGTGCTCGCCTGCGGCCCGGCCCCGTTCCTCAAGGCGGTGCAGGGATTCGCTCTGGCGGCCAAGGCGCGCTGCCAGCTTTCTCTGGAAAGCCGCATGGCTTGCGGCGTAGGCGCTTGCCTCGGCTGCGTCACCAAGACGACGGAAAAGTGGCCCGTCGAAGAAAAGGCCGGAACGCCCGTGCAGACATGCACCCATGGTCCCGTGTTCTGGGCCGATCAGATCACCCTGGAGGCTTAGTCATGGATCGCTTCACCGTACGACTTTCTTCCGCCCATAAGCCTTCCGGGAACACGAAACCGCTCGTCTTCAAGAACCCCATCCTGACGGCCTCGGGCACGTTCGGATACGGCGTCGAGTTCGCCAATTACGGCGATCTCACGCATCTCGGCGGCATCGTGGTGAAAGGGCTTTCCCTCAAGCCGCGTCCCGGCAATCCGCTGCCCCGCGTGGCGGAAACCCCCTGCGGTATGCTCAATGCCGTGGGTTTGCAGAATGACGGCGTGGAATCCTTCCTCAAGAACAAACTGCCCCGCCTGCCGTGGCATGAAACGCCGGTCATCGCCAACCTCTACGCCACCTCGCCGGCTGAATTCGCGGAACTGGCGGGCATCCTCGCCGCCGAGGAAGGCATCGCCGGTCTGGAAGTGAACATCTCTTGCCCCAACGTGAAGAATGGGGGCGTGCTGTTCGGACAGGATCCGGTCCTCGCCGCCGAAGTGACCGAAGCGGTCAAGAAGCACGCGGGGAACCTGCCCGTCATCGTGAAGCTGTCGCCCAACGTGACGGACATCACCGCCATCGCCAAGGCCGCCGAGCAAGCCGGAGCCGATGCTATCTCCTGCATCAACACCATCACCGGCATGGGCGTCGATGTGAAGACCCGCAAGCCGCTGCTCGCCAATGTGGTGGGGGGGCTCTCCGGCCCCGCCGTGAAGCCCGTGGCCCTGCGCTGCGTCTGGCAGGTCTGCAATGCGGTCAAGATCCCGGTCATCGGCATCGGCGGCATCACCTGTGCGCAGGACGTTCTGGAATTTATCCTCGTCGGTGCGCACGCGGTGGAAATCGGGACCATGAACTTCGTCCGCCCCGACGCCGCCTTCCGGATAGCCGAAGAACTTCCCCATCTGTGCCAGCAACTTGGTATCAAAAACCTCGCCGAGTTCCGCGGCACCCTGCAACTGTAATTCATTGACTGGTTAAGTTGGGAGGGGCGGGGGAACCTTTCTGAAGAAAGGCTTTTCCCGCCCCTCCCATACCCTCTCCCCCATTCAAAAGCTTTCGCCTTTTGGGGCAGCCCCTTTTTCTATCAGAGGTTTTCCCCGTCAAACGTGACTACATAGTCACGTTATGTGCCCAACAAAAATTTCTTTGCGTATCCTCCCCACTTGTCAGCGTTTTTAAGGGTGGGGAACAGGGAGAAGACGCTTTTTCCAAAAAGCGCATTCCTCCGCAACTTTCAACCTCACCGACACACCATGCCGCCGAAAAAACGTTACCAGTGGGACACAAAAGATTCCGAATTTGAGGATGACCGCCCCAGCCGCTCACAGAAGAAACGCGACAGCACAGCACTCCAGCGTATGGGTGAAGAACTCACCACCCTCGGCTCATCCGTGCTCGCCAAGATGCCGCTCACTCCCAATATCCGCGAAGCCATCCTCGAATGGCAGCGCCTCAGCTCACATGAAGGCCGCCGCAGACAAATGCAGTACATCGGGCGCCTGATGCGCGAAGAGGCGGATCCGCAGGCTGTGCGTGACGCGCTGGACGCCATCAAGCTTGGGCACACGGGCGAAACCGCCAGCTTCAAGCGTTCCGAGAAACTGCGGGACGACCTCATGAACGCCACCGATGCGGAAATGGATACACTGCTTGCCGCCTTCTCAGCCGAAGACGCCACCGAAATCCGCGACCTCACGGCAAAGGCCCGCAACGAACGCGAACACAGCCGTCCTCCGCACGCCTATCGGGCATTGTTCCGCAAGCTCAAAAGCCTCCCTGCCGAACAATGATCCGTGACGCCATCATTCTCGGAGCCGGGGCCGCCGGGCTCATGTGCTCCATGACCGCCGGGCGCCGGGGCTTTTCTTGCGCCGTCATCGACCATAGCCCGGTTGCGGGGCGCAAAGTGCGCCTTGCCGGAGGAGGCAAAGGAAATGTTACTAATCGGTATATATCTCCGGAGTGGTATGTAGGCACGCAGAAAGGCTTCCCTGACACCCTGCTTAAACGCTGTTCGACGGACTTTGTCCTGCGCATGTTGGCGTCATTCGGCATCGAATGGGAAGAGCGAGAGTACGGTCAGATTTTCTGCACGGTACAGGCGGCCCGGCTTGTGGAATCGATGGCAGCCGCCTGCCGCAATGCAGGGGCGGAATTGCTGTTCAACCGTACGTTCGGCGAAATCCGGCACGAGGGCGGCCTGTTCTCTGTGGAAACGTCCGAAGGCACCCTACAGGCCCCGCGCCTTGTCATCGCAACAGGGAGCCCCGCATGGCCCGCTTGCGGGGCAACGGATGGGGGGATGCGCTTGGCCCGCCAATGGGGCCATAAGGTCGTCCCCGTACGCCCGGTGCTGGCACCTCTGCTGCTCCCCGAGTCCTGGCCTCTGCACGGCCTCGCAGGCGTCAGCCTGCCTGCCGCCGTATCCGTGGGCGGGCGCACTTTCCGCTACCCGCTCCTGTTCACCCACAAAGGGCTCAGCGGCCCCGCTATCCTTCAAGCATCCTGCTTCTGGCGGCAGAGCGAAGCGCTGCATATCGACTTTCTGCCCGACCATCCCGCCCTAGAGCTTATGCACCAACCCGAGCACGGCAAAAGTACGGTTTTGGGGCTGTTCAAAAAGGTGCTCCCCACCCGCCTGGCCGAACGGCTCATACCGGGATCGCTGGCTTCAAGAAAAGTCGCTCAGCTTGCCAAAAAAGACAGGGAATACCTCGCACTAGCAATACACGACCACACGGTAACACCAACACGTTCAGAGGGGATGGGACACGCCGAAGCCGCAGCCGGGGGTGTGGATACGAGTGACGTAAACCCACGCACGCTTGAAAGCCGCAAACAGCCCGGCCTATACTTCGCCGGAGAGGTACTCGACATCACAGGGTTACTAGGTGGTTACAATCTGCACTGGGCATGGGCGTCCGGTAAGGCCGTAGGAGAAAGCTGGAAGAAGTAAGCTGAACCGAACAGTTCATTTCTTCCCTTTTTCTCTCCCAGAGTATATTCCTGTATACCTTTATTCCGAATATTTTCCACCATTCGGATCTCAATCAGAGTGTTGCTTCATGTCAGCAGAACAGCTCAAACAACGGGACGCCATGCAGCGGCTCACGGATTTTCTCAACGAGGTGGGGATGCTCCGCCATACGCCTCGGAGTGGTTACAAGTTTCTTGGGTCCGGCCAAGAAACCGTGGCCGAACATTCGCACCGGACGGCCGTCATCGGCTACGTATTGGCAAAAAAGACGGGAGCGGACGCGGCCCGCACGGTCATGCTCTGCCTCTTCCATGACCTGCCGGAAGCCCGTACAGGGGACTTCAATTACGTAAACCGCCTCTACGATACTTCACGCGAGCGCGACGCGCTGGAAGACGCGGTGGAAGGCACAGGGCTGGAAAAAGACATCATGTCCATATGGGACGAACATGCGTGCCGGACCACGCCCGAATCGCTGCTTGCCCATGATGCTGACCAGCTTGATCTGATCCTCAATCTGAAACGCGAAAGCGATCTCGGGAACCGTTACGCCGACAAATGGCTCGAAAGCGCCGTAGAGCGGTTGCGCACGGATATCGCCAAAGAACTGGCTCAGACCATCCTCAAAACCGATCATACGGATTGGTGGTATCTCGGCCCCGATCGCAACTGGTGGGAAAGGAAGAGCTGACCATCCCGATTTTTCACTCTCTTTCATAAAATAAAAAGGCCTCCGTATGGAGGCTTTTTTTATTACGGTGGGATACGCCATATTGTTCCTTCTCTCCACTAATGTGCATAATGTTGTTCATATACTGTTTGTAAAATAGGTAACACATTTAAATAACATGATATAATTATATGTTATATTGTTGCATTCTTCCGGCATTTCCACCCCCCCTCCCAGAGGAAAATGCCACTCTGGCTTCTATTCGTAACTCTGTTTCTTTTCTGTGCATAACATATTAATCATGCTGAAATAAAATAATAAATTTTACAGTTCCATGAGGCATCCAGTATTTTGATGAAAGGCTCTGCTCACTTTTTGTTCATAATCCTGAGCATATTTTGTTCATAACTACAATAATTACGTAAAATAAATAATATTTTTTTTTACAGTTTCATAAAAAAGACTACTCATTGATACACCCTCAAAAAAAGCCCTCCTTTTTCTGCAAAGGGAGGGCTTTTAGCTTTGTGTATAATATTGTTTATATTTTGTTCTTAACTTGAATAAACATTAAAAATTATAGTCTTTTTTCATCGTTTTTATTGCGTAGTTCTACTTCGTGAAGCTCCTTGGGAAGGGCTTCAAGTCCGTCTGCCTCAGGACGCATTACAATGCCGTGCCGCTTGGCAAGCCACAAAATCCCCACAGTAACGGCCAGCACAATAACAAGAATTATATTCTCTACCATGACGCCTACTTGACGATAAGATGCTTGTCATCCTTCTTCTCGGTTTCCGCACGGGGAACCGCCCGGACGCCTCAGCCGCAGGGCATGATATCCAACCCCGCCTTCTTTGCCAGCCGCAGCACCACCAGCGCCGCGGCGATAGCTAGTATCAAAAAAAGCGCTTCCCACATACGGGTCTCCCTTGTGACAGGTTGCTGGTCTTCCAAAAGATAACTCAGGGAAACATTTTGGCAAATTCAGCGGATGAGCATGGCGTCGCCGTAGGAGAAAAAGCGATACTCCATTTTCACGGCCTCGGTATACGTCTCAAGCATCCGTTCCCGGCCCGTCAGCGCCGAGACGAGCATCAGCAGCGTGGATTCGGGCAGATGGAAGTTGGTGATCAGGCCATCAAGGACATGAAACCTGTATCCAGGCCAGATAAAACAGTTGATCCAACCTTGATGCGCCGTTAGCTCACCTCCATGCGCGCCAGCCACGCCTTCGAGTGTCCGGGCGGAAGTGGTGCCTACGGCTATGACGGGCCGTCCTTCGGCCTTTGCCTTTCCAATGGCGTCCACCGTGGCTTGCGGCACTTCCACGAACTCCTCATGCATGACGTGCTCGCGGATATCCTCGCAGCGTACGGGGCTGAACGTGCCGTATCCGACATGAAGGGTCACTTCTGCCCATTCGACGCCCTCAGAGGCCATTTGCGCGCGTAATTCCGGGGTGAAATGCAGGCCCGCCGTAGGCGCGGCCACGGAACCGGCCTTGTCGTCCCGGGCATAAACGGTCTGGTACGTTCCCCGGTCATCCTTCGTATCCTCGCGCTTGATATACGGCGGCAGCGGCAAATGCCCCCGGGATTCGAAAAGCGCGCGGATATCGCCCGTCCAGTGCAGCCGTACCCGATGCCGCCCGAATTCCCCCTTGGCAAGGACTTCCACGCGCAGATCATCGCCAAAAACAAGATGATCCCCTATCCTGGCATTCTTGGCGGGCTTAATCAGCCCGTCGGCCTCCGCGCAATGCCAGCCGTCCCCTTCTCCATGCTGTTCCAGCAGAGGCATGGGCGTAAGCAACAGAAATTCCATCTTGCCGCCCGAGGGGCGCTGGCCGATCATCCTCGCGGGGACCACCCGGGAATTGTTGGCTATGAGCAGCGTGCCCTTCGGCAAGTATTCGAGCAGATGGGAAAAATGGGAATGTATGCGCTTCCCGGTATCGCGGTCCAGCACGAGAAGCCGCGACGCTCCACGTTCACCGGGATGCTGGGCTATACGCTCGGGAGGCAATTCATAACGATAAGAAGAAAGGAGAAAATCGGCTTCAGACTGTTGGATGGAATACATTGAAATCCTTGTATTTTATCTTTGAAAAACGGTAGCCGGCAGGTGTGGTGGGCGCGCTCCTCGAGCGGCATCCTGATGCGGGGCACTCTTCAAAAAGGCTTTCATGGCGTAGTGAAAGATGCATTTTATCACCCAAGCCGTACTTGCGGAAGACCTAAAAAAAGGAACCTCTCGGTTCCCTTTTGTATCATCTTCCAGAAAAGTTCTTTTTTATCTACTTTAAATATTTTCTCTTTTACGAATTAAATATGACTCGCCAAATATTATACTGTATGGTAACAATTCTATTTCAGCCTCATCCCCAAGAAGAAATCTGTGCATTGGTGGACTTCCGCCGAACCTCAATTCGCCTTCAACATGCCGGGAAGCCCTTGCCGCATCACCGCTTATAGTCGGACAGGCTGCGCTTGCCGCTCAAGTATTCTCCGATCAAAGCTTTCCTGTTCTTAAAATCATTCATCCGGTTGCGGGGGATACTGCCGCCGCGCGGCGCCACAACCTTGGCGGGATTCACGTATTTACCATTCTGCTTGAGGCGGAAATCCAGATGCGGGCCGGTGGCATATCCGGTTGCGCCCACATAGCCGATGACCTGCCCCTGCCTGACCCGCGCCCCGCGCTTGGCACCGGACGCAAACCCGGAAAGATGCGAATACATGGACTCCAGCCCGCCGGAATGCTTGAGAATGACCATGTTCCCAAAACCGTTCCCCCACCCGGCCTTTTCGATCGTGCCGTCGCCGACGGCCTTGACCGGGGTTCCGGTGGGAGCCGCGTAATCGACGCCCTGATGCGGCTTATGGGTTTTAAAAATCGGATGCTTGCGGTTCATGGAATATCCTGAGGAAATCCGCGTGAACGCCAGCGGAGCCTTCAGGAGGGTCTTTTTGAGGCTTTCGCCCTTGGCGTTGAAGAAGGCTTCGCCGTCTTCCGTGGCGAAGTTATAGGCTTCGTACGTTTTCCCCTGATTGGTGAACGTCGCCCCGAGCACTTTGCCGTAGCCCTTAAACTCATTTTCCCGGAACCGCTTTTCAATCAACAGGGAAAAACTGTCACCTTCGCGCAAGTCCTTGATGAAGTTGATCTCCGATCCGAAAATATCCGCAATGCGCACGGCCAGAATGGGCGATTCACCGGTTGAGGCCAGTGTCTCGAACAAGCTGGAGCGGATGGTTCCGCTCACGCGCACCAGGCTGAAATCATAGACTATCGGCTCGACGTGGGCGACAAGCCCTTCATCCGTTTTCGTGACAATGAGCTTCTTGCGATCGTTGATCTCGTATTCGAAGCGCTCCATGTCCCTGCCGTCCGGGGAGCAGACCAGCGTGTAGGGTTGCCCTGTGCGGAGGTTGTTGAGCGGGTGAAGCTTTCGCGTCACATTCAGAAGCTGTTGGACGGAACTCGCGGACATATATGGCGAAAGCAGTTCTGAGGCGCTGTCGCCCTTGGCGATGACGCCGTTGATGACGGAAGGATCGGACGGAGGTTCCTGCTCCAGCGGAACCTGCTGCATCTCGGAAACGATGGCCGCTTCACCTTCCGGCATCTCCTGAGCGGGAGGCTCCTCAGGAAGCACGGCAACAGCGCTCTTTGCCCTTTCCCATAAGGCAAAAAGGGAAGGAGTCACCTGATCTTGAAGGCGTTGAGCCACAGAAGACACCGCGACGGGCTGGCTCTCGGGAATCAGCAGAGAGGCTTCCCGCCGACTGTTGACGAGATACATCCCGCCCACAACGAGGAAGAGGCAGATAAAACTGATGAGTATGGTGCCTGCGGAAAAGGTATTTCGCAAGGGAAGAACCACGCTGTCAGAAGTGGATAGGCATACGCCGGGATACGGCACAGTTCAATTTTTTGTATGAGAAAAAACTCTTATCTTGTATTGTATCAACCTGTTACGCTATTGTCCAGATCCGGGGTCCGCAGGAGACATGCCCTGCAATACGGGGAGCTTCCGGGCTGTCTCCGCTCTCTTCTGCGCTGAAACGTTTTCCGGTGGTGCCGGTTTCCCCTCCTCTCCCGGGAGCCAGGATGAAGGCATCCCGCACAGGAAACGCCAGGCCCGTTTCCTGTGGGAATTCCACATTTCCTCAGGGAAGGTTCAACAACTTATCCACAGGGGCTCTTTGCTTGTGTAACGTACTTTTTTCTGATATGTTTTCTCCGTTGGAAACAAAGCGTTTTCGCCTCCGTTTTTCACCATCTTTTTCAGCCTGACTCAGGCTCTGGCCCCTGTGGAGCTTCGCAACGCCGTGTCTAAAGAAACGTTACGCAAATACCTCCTCACTTCTTCAGCCGAAGCGATCCCTCAAGCGCGCCCGTCCCTGCTCTCCTGCTTCACCAACGCCGAAAACCCCAAACCCCAGCTTCAGGATCGCCTTTCCGCCGCTGGCGAAGCGTTGGAATCGTGCTCGGAAACCGCGTTGCAGAGCTGGTTTGATCCCCTTGAAATCCTGTTGGATCAAGAAGCGGGAACGCTGGCTGTCCGTTTCCCCCACGCCTTCTTCGGCATACGCTTCTCCAGCCTGTTCCAGAAACTGTTCGAAAAAAAGGCCCGTGAACTTTGGGGAAAAGGGCTTTCCATCACGTACGGCGCGGGAAAGTTCACTCCGTCGCCCCCCGTGCCCTTCGTCCAGCCCGCTCCCGAAAGCCGGCAGGACGCCCTCCATCCCGCCGTGGCCAACCCGATGCCTTTTGGGGAAGAATGGACCTTCGACACGTTCATCGGCAACGGGAAGCACAAATGGGCCTTGAGCCTTGCCCGCGACATCACCCGGCGCGCCGTCTACCGGGCCACGCATGGCCGTGCGCCTTCGCTCGACGACATCGGCGAAGCACCGGGCCTGCTGGTGCTCTGCGGCCCTCACGGGACCGGCAAGACCCATCTGCTCCGGGCCATTGGCAACGAACTCTTCCGCACGCTCGGGAGCGATCTCTACTACGCTTCCCTGAGCGATCTGGAATTGCTGTTCGCCGGGCGTTCGGTCCTCGCCGCCCGTCAGGAACTGCTCTCCAAAGAAGCCATTCTTATCGATGATTTCCAGCACCTGAGCCGTATTCCCGACAAGACGCCCACCACGGCGTCCCGGTTCCGCGCCCAGATTGTCGCCGAGCCGGAGCAGCCCGCCGGGCCGTCCGTGCGCGAGGAGCTCTGCCTCCTGCTGGATCGCTTCATGGATCAGGGCAAACCCGTCATCGTGGCGGGCGTGGGGCGCCCCAAGGAATGGAGCCTCGGCAAGGCTCTGCTTTCGCGCCTCGAAACCGGCCTCTGGGCGGAACTCCCCGAGCCGGATCTCGACGTGCGCCTGCGCTACGCCCAGCAACAGGCCAAATTCCGCCGCCTGCCCCTGTCCAGGGAGCAGCTGCTGCTCATCGCGCAGCACTGCCCGGATGTCCGGCGGCTTTCCGGCGTCATCCTCCGGGTGGCGTCCCACCGCTCCCTGCTCGGCCGCGATCTTTCCGAACAGGATATGCTCAACATCGTGCGGCAGGGCGGCGAGAGCTCCGCGCTGACCCCTCAGCTCATCGTCAGCATCGTCGGTGAGCACTGCGGCGTCCCGGCCAAGGAAATCCTCGGTGAGAAGCGCCGCCCGGATCTCGTGCAGGCCCGCCAGCTTGCCATGTACTTGTGCCGCGAACTGCTTGGCCATTCCTATCCCGTCATCGGGCGTATGTTCGGCGGAAAGGATCACAGCACGGTGATGCACGGGGTGAAAAAAATCAAATTATTACAGGAAAGTGATCGACTTGCGCACAGCATGGTGACAGAGCTGACAAAAGCGTGCCTCGAACACCGCGGCTGAGGTTACGAACACGGAAGCTGTTCCCGCCGTTCCTAACCAGCCGAACAAACTGTAACTAAAAACCATAGCGATTCCACGAAGTTAATCAGGATACGCACATTGCGCGTCTCTTAATAATCTACAACAAGGATCTTCTACATGCTTTTTACCGTAAAGAAAGAGAACATCATCGAAGGCCTTCAGAAAGCGGCGGGCATCATCCCCACGAGAGCGGGAGCGGCTTATCTGCGTTCGCTCTGGATCAAGGCCGAAGGGGAAGTCCTGACCATCATGGCGACCGATGCGAACATCGAGTTCACCGGCATATATCCCGCCGATGTGAAGGAACCCGGCCTCGTCGGCGTGAACGGCCGGAACTTCGTGGATCTCATCCGCCGTCTTCCCGCCGGCGAATTGCGTATCCGGCTTGACGACGCCACGGGCACAGTGATCCTCGAACAGGGCCGCCGTACCTACAAGCTCCCCGCCAACGACCCCACGTGGTTCCAGAGCCTCGCGCCGTTCTCCAGCGAAGGCGCCGTGGTGTGGTCCGGTGATTTCTTCCAGGAAATCATCGACCGCGTATTTTTCTGCGTGAGCGACGACGAATCTTCCGACGCCATAGCGTGCCTCTACTTCAAGCCCGTTGGCGAAGGCCATATCGAGGTGTGCGGTCTGAACGGCCATCAGTTCGCCCTGACCCGCTTCACGCACGACGATCTGTCCGCCCGCCTTCCCGAAGACGGTGTGCTGATCCAGCGTAAATACGTCGGCGAACTCCGGAAGTGGCTCGGCGGCGATGAGATCGAAGTCAACCTGACGGACAAGCGCCTTTTCGTGCGTTCGGGCGACGGGCATGAAACCCTCAGCCTTCCCCGTGCCGGATACGCCTACCCCGATTACTCGCCGTTCATGACCCGTCTGGCGAGCCCCGACGTGTCCCTGCTCAAGCTGAGCCGGAAGGACTGCCTCGACGCGCTCGATCGTATCAGCATCTTCAACACGGAGAGCGATCGGTGTACGTATTTCGAACTGTCCAGCGCCGAGGCCATGCTTTCCGCACAGGGGCAGGACACCGGGTCGGCCAACGAGTCCCTTGAAGTCTCCTACAACGGCTCCATCGGGCGCATCGCGTTCCCGACCAAGAACCTGATGGAAATTCTCACGCATTACCAGTCCGGCGAACTTACCCTCACCCTCACCGGGGCCGAGGGGCCCTGCGGCATCAACGGTACGGAAGATCCCGACTACACCGTGCTGATCATGCCCATGAAAATCGCCGAAGAAAGCTATTACGAAGAAAACTAGAGCGTGCTATACTTGGAGGAGCGCTTCGGGATGGAAGCGCTCCTCAATTCCCCTTTTCCTGAACGCTTGGAATAGGGGGATGGTCCTCTCATTCCGTCTATGGTATTGTTTCTTTCTAGTCACAACCTTTATCCCCGCTTTGGAACGTTCAGCTTTGAAGAGGGACATCTTCAGGAGCCGCCTCATGCCGCATACCTTCCCGGGCACGCGGCATGAGGCGGCCTCTGAGGGGCCCGGGGGCTTTTCCCGGGTAAAGGCCGAAGGGGCGTGGCCTCGCGGAGGCCGCGTTTGCGGACCGTCTGCGGCAGCCCTTTGCCGCCGGAGGCGCCACAACCAACATATGGATTCACGAGCCTATGACAGCCAACGCGAACGCTTATACAGCTGATTCAATCACTATTCTTGAAGGTCTCCAGGCCGTGCGGAAACGCCCGGCCATGTACATCGGCAGCACGGATTACCGTGGTTTGCATCACCTCGTGTACGAAGTGGTGGACAACTCCATCGACGAAGCGATGGCGGGCTACTGCACGCGCATCGAAGTCGTGCTCCACATGGACAACAGCGTCACGGTCCGCGACAACGGGCGCGGCATCCCCGTGGACATCCACCCCAAGGAAAAGGTCCCCGCCGTTCAGGTGGTCATGACCAAGCTCCACGCGGGCGGCAAGTTCGACAACTCCGCCTACAAGGTGTCGGGCGGCCTGCACGGCGTGGGCGTCTCCTGCGTCAACGCGCTTTCCGAGCGCCTTGAGGTGACCGTCCGCCGGGACGGGAAGCGCTGGAAGCAGGTGTACAGCCGGGGCGTGCCGCAAGAGGAGCTCCAGTACATCGGCGAGTCCGACAGCCACGGCACGACCGTCCGCTTCAAGCCCGACGAAACCATTTTCGAGACCACGGAATTCTCCTACGACACCCTCAAGAAGCGTTTTGAGGAGCTGGCGTATTTGAACAAGGGCCTCCAGATCGAGTGCCGCGACGAGCGTACCAGCGAAGTCCATCTGTTCCATGCCGAGGGCGGCATCCACCAGTTCGTGAAGGATCTGAACTCCGGCGAAGTGGGCATCCACGCCATCGTCGACGGGGAAGGCGTGGCCGACGGCGTTTCCGTGGAGTTCGCCATCCAGTACAACGCGGGCTACAAGGAAAACATGTATACCTTCGCGAACAACATTCGCACGAAGGAAGGCGGTACGCACCTTGCCGGGTTCAAGACCGCGCTGACCCGCGCCATCAACAACTACATCAAGAGCCAGCCCGATCTGACCAAGAAGATGAAGGGGCAGGCCCTTTCCGGCGACGACGTCCGCGAAGGGCTGACCGCCGTGCTCAGCGTGAAGCTCCCCCAGCCGCAGTTCGAAGGCCAGACCAAGACCAAGCTCGGCAACAGCGAGGTCGCGGGCATCGTGGGCGGCGTGGTGTACGGCAAGCTCGACACCTATTTTCAGGAGAACCCCAAAGACGCCCGCCTGATCATCGACAAGGCCGTGGACGCCTCCCGCGCCCGCGATGCGGCCCGCCGCGCCAAGGAGCTTGTCCGCCGCAAGGGCGCCCTTTCGGACAACGCGCTGCCCGGCAAGCTGGCCGACTGCCAGAGCAAGGACCCGGCGGATTCCGAACTGTTCATCGTGGAAGGTGACTCCGCAGGCGGTTCGGCCAAGCAGGGGCGCAACCCGAACACGCAGGCCATTCTGCCCCTGCGAGGCAAGATCCTGAACACGGAACGCACCCGCTTCGACAAGATGCTCGCCAACAAGGAAGTCAAGGCGCTCATCACCGCGATGGGCGCGGGCATCGGCGAGGAGGACACCGATTACGACAAGCTGCGGTACCACAAGATCGTCATCATGACCGACGCCGACGTGGACGGCGCGCACATCCGTACGCTCCTTCTGACCTTCTTCTTCCGCAACTACGCGGGGCTCATCGACCGTGGCTACCTGTACATCGCGCAGCCGCCGCTGTACCGGGCGCACAACAGCAGGATGGAGAAGTTCATCAAGGACGATTACGAGCTGAACGCCTTCCTGATGCAGCGCGTGAGTGACGACATGGAAGTGGAGGCCCCTAACGGCACGCTCTTCCGGGGTGAGGAGATCAAGGCCCTCATGGGGCAGATCGAAAACATTTCCCACCGTGTGCGCGACGCCGAGCTGGCGGGCATCAACCGGGATCTTTTCCTCGCCCTTGTCGACGTGGAGGACCGCGTCACTCCGGATTGCCTCACTTCCGGAACGCGTTGCTACGACTTCCTCAAGGAGCGGGGCTACGAGCTGACGACGGAGACGGAAGCGCACGAAGACGGCGATCGCGTCTTTGCGCTCATCGAGAACGCCAACGGCCACCGCACGCGGGTATCCGTCGAGTTCTTCATCTCCAAGATGTACCTCAACTCATGGGAAGCCCTCGACGCCATCCGGCAGAAGTGCGGCGGCCTCAGCTTCATGCTTCGCAACAAGGAGCAGGAATACGCGGCGTCGGACATTTTCGACCTGCACGCCCTGACGCTTGAGGAAGCACGCAAGGGGCTCAATATCCAGCGTTACAAGGGTCTCGGTGAAATGAATCCCGAACAGCTCTGGGTAACGACCATGAACCCCGAGAACCGTACCCTGCTGCGCGTGACCGTCGAGGACGCCGAAGCCGCCAGCGATACGTTCGAGCAGCTCATGGGCGACCGCGTCGAGCCGCGCCGCGAGTTCATCGAGCGCAACGCCCTCACCGTGCGGGATTTGGATATTTAGTGAAACCGGGGGAGGAGAGAGGGAACCCTTCGGAGAAGGGCTCCCTCTCTCCTCCCCC
>OGYH01001904.1_pt1 | contig 18128 bp, 18 predicted proteins | sample 1576511 | NCBI WGS metagenome assembly OGYH01 (sample SAMEA3541522, study PRJEB24748) | human gut metagenome | biome: human gut; feature: human-associated habitat; material: faeces | place: China | collected 2012
GCAAGAGTCGGCGTATGCCAGGTGGCAGTTCGACTTTCAGGCACCCACTTCCCTCGCGGGTACCACCATGGATGTGCGAGGCCCCTTTGATCCGGAAAGCAACGAATTGCTGGTCTGGGAGATCGAAAAGCTTCAGGGGCTCCGGTTTAGCCATCGCGGTGATATTTTTTTCCATCACCCTGCTCTCAAGTTACCCGTCAGGGGAGAGAACACAGGCTGTGTATCCGTGCCATCGGGAGCGAAAGAGTTGGAGGTGGATGCTGACGAAGAGCCGACTGCTGCCAAGGAGCAGAGGTTGATTCATCTGCCCGTTGAGGGAGTCACGTTTGATGCTCAGCTGCGCACCAAGATCGCCTACAACGGGGAGCGTGCCAACGGTCATGGCAAGAAGGTCGACGACGAGCAATGCCCGAGCAGAGAAAGCCAACTCTTCGGCGTGGCTGATCCTGTGAGCGAGGGCAGCATAGCGTCAGGAGAATTCCAACAATTGGGTGAGGGAGAGGGTGATGGGGACGAGCATGAACGGCTTGCAGATCGCTTCTCGCTGCTCCGAGAGATTCTTGAACAAATCACCCAAGAGTCTGGAGTTGCGCTGGTAGCACTGGAAGTGAGGCCTCTGCCGCCCGTTCCACGTTGCAGCTACCACATGATTGATCACGAAAAATCACGCTGCTATCTGCTGGCAAGGTTCAAGCTGCAAAACGGCGATCAACGCTACCTTCTAGAAATAGATACCTCAGACAACCGGAAGACCATGTCAACGCGGATCATGGGCTTCAAAGCAGGTGTTGAGGCAGGAAAATGCATAGACAGGATCTTGAGGGGAACAGTGAAAGGCTCGTTGCGTTGGCCAGGCACCATGGCGAAGTACTGTGAGCCTTTGCACTCTGTGCATCACCCGAAAGAAAGCTCATCTGGGGCCAACCATGCCCGGGTGTTCGACTGGAAGCAGCGGATACGCGCGGCCCTAGGCTGATTGCAGAATACACCGCAGTTCGGCTGAGATACATCTTGTCGCGCACTGCGTGCAGCCTCCCCGAAACTGCCCGGAGCCGTGCCAAGGCGATATAGGCCCCTTGGGAGTCGGCAAGACGCATCTGGCCATCGCACTGCGCTATCGGGCGGCGCAGTGCGGCATCAAGACCCGCTTCATCACTGCGGCCGACCTTGGTGCTGCAACTGGGCGCGGACCAGCGTAACCGTCCGGGCATCCCGGCTGGCTTGACCCCGCCAAGCTAAGAGATGGTGGCAGTTCGTGGATGCCGTTTCCCGGGTGCACGCGATCCGAGACCACGCGATCAAGCAGGAAAACGAGCACCTGGGCTTGCCTGACTGACCGCAGGCCGGCGACGACAAGGTGGAAAAGTTCGGCGTATGGCTCTGGCGGCAACGATCCCGCGAAGGGCGGACGGTGCTTGAGCTGTTGAACGTAAGCATGCGGGCAAACCGTCTTGCGCGACTATGCCGGATGCCACCTATGCGGCAGCAGCTCTGCAATCTCACTCGCCCGCTGCGTCGGCAACCGTGTCAGCACATCCTTGAGATAGGCATACGGATCGTGCCCATTATTACGGGCCGACTGGATCAAACTCATGATCGCAGCAGCGCGCTTGAGCATGCGAACCCGCGCCGAGCATTTGAGAAGGCAACGGGATGAACGCTGGCTGGATAGCCGTGGTTTTCTGGGTATGCAGCCGAATCCATTTGTGAACGAGGTTGGCATTGAGGCTGTAGCCCAAGGCGATGTTTGCGATGGAGGCACCGGGTTCAGAACACTCCTGAATGACCTGGGCCTTGAAAGATTTGCTGTAGGTACGGCGCTGAGGGGGCATGGAAAATCCGCTTGATGGGCCATGGCCTTCGGCGGCGGTGTCGGGAAGGTGTGTTGGCCGGACGGATACTGTTGAACTACGTTGTCTGGGGCAACGGAAGTGTTTCGGCCCGACTCTGGAACGCGATCCGCAGCGACGACTGGGCAATTCCGCACGTTGGCCTGAGCAGCCTCGGGGAAATCGTCGTCTGGGCGCGCCCAGACGAGTTTCCGCCAAGGAACATGCAGACAAGCAAGGGGCTGCGGGCACTCGGCTACAACGTGAGGATCGGTGTTTGATCGAGGCGCCTGTGGCACACGCAGGCTGAGGAGCCAGGCGCTGTCCATTGCCTGATCAGACCGCCCCGCTGCGCCTTGCCTGAGCAGTTGACCTGCATCAATGGGGCGGGAGAACGCTGCACATTGATTCTTGAAGTTATTCATAGTAGGTCTAATATTACAAAGTATTGCAAGGATTTCCTTGGCCGGAACCGCAAAGCGACGCGATTGGAGAGGGTGAGATGAAAGCGCACCTACAGGTGATTTTCACGCTCGATGAATTGGCTGCGTACTTGAAAGTCGGCAAGCGGACGCTTTATCGGCTCGCCGCACACGGGGAAATTCCGGCTTTCAAGGTGGGCGGGACGTGGCGGCTTCGTCAAAGTGAAATCGATCAGTGCATCAATGATCAGACCCGAGCCGGAGCAAAGAAGGAGGTGATGCGCAAGCGTGAACAGCAGAAGTCATCCGAGCAGCCCGTGTCGCCTGGGCGCACTGCCCGTCGCAGCAGGCAAAGGGCTTGAGTAACTCGTTTTCCAATTTTTCTGGAGGTATGACATGGACATCGATTTCAAGAAGTTGGCTCCCTGGAACTGGTTCAAGAACGAGCAGCAAGAGCAGCAGACCGCCTCTTCCCTGCCGGTGCAGCGCAATGACCTGCCAGCGGCGAGCGGGCCAGTCAGCCCGATCCTGCAACTGCATCGGGAAATCGACCGGCTGTTCGATGACGCATTCCGGGGCTTCGGTTTTCCGGCGTTGAACATGCCGCAGTGGCCATCCGATTGGTCGGGCATGCTGAAGCCGGCCCTGGACATCCAGGAAACCGACAAGCAGTACAAGATTGCCCTGGAAGTGCCCGGTGTCGAGGAGAAGGACATCCAGATCACCCTCGACAACGACGTGCTGATGGTGCGTGGCGAGAAGCGCCAGGAACAGGAGAAGAAGGAAGGTGGCTTCCACCGTGTGGAGCGCTCCTACGGCAGCTTTCAGCGTGCCTTGAACCTGCCTGACGACGCCAACCAGGATTCGATCAAGGCATCGTTCAAGAACGGGGTGCTCACGGTCACGATCGACAAGCGCGAGGTCAGCGCGCCGAAGCAGGGACGCTCGATCCCGATCAACGGCTGACGTCGCCGGCTCGTTCGTCACAAGAAAAACCCGGCACGAGACGAGGAGTCGCGGCTCGCGATGCCTCGTCGCCTCAACCTTGTCAACCTTCTCAGGAGCATCAGCATGGCCAGAAAACAATGCCAGGTCTGCGGCCAACCCGCCACCGTGCGGGTGGAAGCCAATCTCAACGGTCGTAACAGCACCATGCTGTTGTGCGACGACCATTACCGGCAATTAGTGCGCCAGCAAAAGCGCACCGTTTCGCCGCTGGAAGCCTTGTTCGGCTCGCGCAGCGGCCTGTTCGAGGACTTCCTCGGCAGTGACTTCTTCCGCATCGGCGACGACGCGACGCCAGTTGCCGCCGATACCGATGACGTGGTCGATGCCTCGTTTGGCGAGCCCGCCACCGCAGGTTCGGGTGCGCCGCGCCGTCGCGGCAGTGGGTTGGCCAGCCGCATCAGCGAACAGTCGGAAGCCTTGCTGCAGGAGGCCGCCAAACACGCTGCCGAATTTGGCCGCTCCGAGGTGGATACCGAACATCTGCTGCTGGCGCTGGCCGACAGCGACGTGGTCAAGACCATCCTGGGTCAGTTCAAGATCAAGGTCGATGACCTCAAGCGGCAGATCGAGTCTGAGGCCAAGCGCGGGGACAAGCCCTTCGAGGGCGAGATCGGCGTGTCGCCGCGCGTGAAGGATGCGCTCAGCCGCGCCTTCGTGGCCTCCAATGAACTCGGCCATTCTTATGTCGGTCCAGAGCATTTCCTGATCGGTCTGGCCGAGGAAGGCGAAGGGCTGGCCGCCAACCTGCTGCGCCGCTACGGCCTGACGCCGCAGGCGCTGCGCCAACAGGTCAGCAAGGTGGTCGGCAAGGGCGCCGAGGATGGCCGCGCTGAGACGCCGACCAACACGCCAGAACTCGACAAGTACTCGCGCGACCTGACCAAGATGGCGCGCGACGGCAAGCTCGACCCGGTGATCGGCCGCGCGCAGGAGATCGAAACCACCATCGAGGTGCTGGCCCGGCGCAAGAAGAACAACCCGGTGCTGATCGGCGAGCCGGGTGTGGGCAAGACCGCCATCGTCGAAGGGCTGGCGCAGCGCATGGTCGCCGGTGAAGTGCCCGAGACGCTGCGCGACAAGCGTCTGGTCGAACTCAACATCAACGCCATGGTGGCCGGCGCCAAATATCGCGGCGAGTTCGAGGAGCGCGTGCAGAAGGTGCTGAAGGAGGTGACCGAGCACCAGGGCGAGCTGATTTTGTTCATCGACGAGGTGCACACCATCGTCGGTGCCGGCCAGGGCGGTGGCGAAGGCGGGCTGGACGTGGCCAACGTGTTCAAACCGATGATGGCGCGCGGTGAACTCAACCTGATCGGCGCCACGACGCTGAACGAGTACCAGAAATACATCGAGAAGGATGCCGCACTGGAGCGGCGCTTCCAGCCGGTGACGGTGCCCGAGCCGACGGTGGCCCAGACCATCATGATTCTGCGCGGCCTGCGCGACACCTTCGAGGCGCACCACAAGGTCAGCATCTCCGAGGACGCGATCATCGCGGCGGCCGAGTTGTCCGACCGCTACATCACGGCGCGCTTCCTGCCGGACAAGGCGATCGACCTGCTCGACCAGGCGGCCGCGCGCGTGAAGCTGTCGGCCACGGCCCGGCCGGTGGCCGTGCAGGAGCTGGAGTCCGAACTGCACCAGCTGCGGCGTGAACAGGATTACGTGGCCGCGCGCAAGCAGTACGACCAGGCCGCCGAGCTCGGCAAGCGCATCGAAGCCAAAGAGGCCGAGCTCAAGAAGCTCGTCGAGGACTGGGAGCGGGAGCGGGCCTCCGGCAGTGCCGAGGTCAAGGCGGAACACGTGGCGCAGATCGTCTCGCGCCTGACCGGCATCCCGGTCAACGAGTTGACGGTGGAAGAGCGCGAAAAGCTGCTGCACTTGGAACAACGGCTGCACGAGCGCCTGGTGGGACAAGACGAGGCGGTCCGTGCCGTGGCCGATGCCGTGCGGCTATCCCGCGCCGGCCTGCGCGAAGGCGGTAAACCGGTGGCTACCTTCCTGTTTCTGGGCCCGACCGGGGTGGGCAAGACCGAGCTCGCCAAGGCATTGGCCGAATCGATCTACGGCGATGAGCACGCCCTGTTGCGCATCGACATGTCGGAATATGGCGAACGCCATACCGTGGCGCGGCTGGTGGGCGCGCCTCCGGGCTATGTCGGTTACGACGAAGGCGGTCAGCTCACCGAGAAGGTGCGGCGCAAGCCCTACAGCGTGCTGCTGCTCGACGAGATCGAGAAGGCACACCCTGACGTCTACAACATCCTGCTGCAAGTGTTCGACGACGGTCGCCTCACCGACGGCAAGGGCCGGGTGGTGGATTTCACCAACACCATCATCATCGCCACGTCCAACCTGGGTTCGGACATCATCCAGCGACGGCTGAAGGCGCGTGAGGCGGCTGGCGAGGAGTACGAAAAGACCAAGGCCGAGGTCATGGACGTGCTGCGCGGCCACTTCCGGCCCGAGTTCCTCAACCGCATCGACGAGATCATCGTCTTCCATGCGCTGGGCAAGGAGGAGATCCGCCACATCGTCGGCCTGCAGCTCGATCGCGTGGCGCGCAGCGCCGCCAGCCAGGGCGTGACGCTCACTTTCGATCAGACGCTGATCGACCATTTCGCGGAAGAAGGCTACAAGCCCGAGTTCGGTGCGCGTGAACTCAAGCGCCTGATCCGCAGCGAGCTGGAAACTGCGCTGGCGCGCGAGATGCTCGGTGGCGGCATCGGCAAGGGCGATCACGCCAGCGCACGCTGGGACGACAAGGCCGAACGCGTGGTGTTCGAACGCAAAGAGCCACCGCAGACCCCGGCCGAGCCGGAGCAGCCGGATGTCGCGAAGGCGACCGAGACGCCGCACGGCGACGCTGGCAAAGACTCGAGCAAGAAGAAGTCGGCGAGCGACGCATCTTGATGGCGGGCGAGGCTGCCGTGTCCGACTCCATCAGCCTGGCATGGGCAGCCTCCCTGGCATCGATCGCGGTGGCGGTCGTGGCCGCGGGTCACGCGGTCGTCTACAAGCGTGATCCGCGGTCGGCCACGCCGTGGGGGCTGCTCATCAGCGGCGGCACTGCTCTCCCGCTCGCTGGCCATCCGTTTGCGTGACGGTGCGGCCCGTCTGTTCACCTGATCCTCTGGCAACTCGACTTTCGAGGAACACGGTCCATGGAAAAAAAGAATCAATGGAATACCGGCTACTGGATCGTTGCCCTCCTGCTGTTGCTGAGTTTGCAGAGCTACTGGCAGACGGCGAAAACCGTCGAGCCGGTGCCCTACAGCGAGTTCGAGAAGGCGCTGGCCGAGGGGCGCGTCGCCGAAGTGCTGGTGTCGGACCGCACGGTCACCGGGCACCTGAAATCGCCGGACAGCCGGGGCAAGACGACGATCGTGGCAACGAGGGTCGAACCCGATCTTGCCGATCGCCTGTCGAAGTACGACGTGCCCTATGCCCGCGTGTTGGAGAGCACCTGGCTGCGCGATGTGCTGTCGTGGATCCTGCCAGCGGTAGCCTTCTTTGGCGTCTGGTTCTTCCTGTTCCGCCGCTTCGCCGAGAAGCAGGGCATGGGCGGGTTTCTCAACATCGGTAAGAGCCGCGCCAAGGTGTTCGTGGAAAAGAACACCGGTGTGACGTTCGCCGATGTGGCGGGGGGGGATGAGGCCAAGGCGGAGCTGGTCGAGATCGTCGATTTCCTGAAGAATCCGCAGGACTATGGCCGTCTCGGGGCGCGCATTCCCAAGGGCGTGTTGCTGGTCGGCCCACCGGGCACCGGCAAGACATTGCTGGCCAAGGCTGTTGCCGGCGAGGCGGTGGTGCCCTTCTTCTCCATCTCCGGATCAGAGTTTGTCGAGATGTTCGTCGGCGTGGGTGCGGCCCGTGTGCGCGGCATCGGCGGCCACGACGAGCGCGAGCAGACCCTCAACCAGCTGCTCACGGAGATGGACGGCTTCGACAGCTCGGTCGGGCTGATCATCCTCGCCGCCACCAACCGCCCCGAAATCCTCGACCAGGCGCTGCTGCGTGCCGGCCGCTTCGACCGCCAGGTGCTGGTGGACCGGCCCGACAAGAAGGGGCGGCTGGACATCCTGAAGGTTCATGTCAAGAAGGTGACGCTGGCCCAGGATGTAGACCTCGAACAGGTAGCCGCACTGACCACGGGCTTTTCCGGCGCTGACCTCGCCAATCTGGTCAACGAGGCGGCGCTGGCGGCGAGGAGACGCCGTGCGTCCGCCGTGGAATTGCAGGACTTCACCGCGACCATCGAGCGCATCGTGGCGGGCCTGGAAAAGAAGAGCCGCGTGCTCAATCCCAAGGAGCGGGAAACCGTGGCCTATCACGAGATGGGACATGCGCTATTGCTTCATGGACTATTCTTGCTCATGGCCTGTTCTTGATAGAAACGAAAAGTAATAGGCGCTATTCAGAGTGAGCCGGCGGCTCTGTTCGGTGCGTCATCCAATTCACCGGCATTGTTCAAGGAGAACCGATATGTCTGCATTGACTCCGTGGGACCCCTTCCGGGAACTGGATGAATTGCAAAACCGCCTGGCGACGATGTTGGGACGGACACCCCAGCGACAGGGCGCCCGTACCGGCAACGAAGCCATGACCACGGCGGACTGGGCACCAATGGTGGACATCAGCGAGGATGAGAACGCATTCCTCCTCAAGCTGGATCTGCCGGAGGTCCCCAAGGATGCCGTGCGCGTCAGCGCGGAAAACGGTGTGCTCACCATCAGCGGCGAGCGCAAACTGGAAAAAGAGGAGCAGGGCAAGAAGTTCCACCGCATCGAACGTGCGTATGGCCGCTTTGTGCGCAGCTTTGTCTTGCCTGACAACGTTGATCCGACCAAGGTGACGGCTTCCATGAAAGACGGCGTGCTGGAAGTGCGGCTTGTCAAGGCCGAGCAAGCCAAGCCGAAGCAGATTGAAATTTCAGTCAATTAACTTCAATTGGAGTCCAACATCATGAATATCAAACAGCCACAATACATCTTCTCCGCACTTGCCCTGGCGGTCGTCGTCGGACTGAGCGGACCGGCTCTGGCCCAATCGGCGGCAGGTTCTAGCCCAGGTGCTGCAGCACCCTCTGCCGCATCCAAGGCGGCACAGCCACAGGTAGATGACAAGGCCGCCCGGGAAGCCGATAAAAAGCGTGCCGAGCTCACTCAAGACGCCATCACGGCGCTCACCAAGACCCAGGAGGCTTTGACCCTCCTTGATGCAAAGAAGACCAAGGAGGCGCTTGCTGCGCTGGAACTGGCCAGCGGAAAGCTGGAACTGGTATTGGCACGCGACGCCAAACTTGCTTTGGCGCCGGTCGATGTACGCGTCATCACCCACGATATCCACGCCAACGTGGAATCGGTAAAGAAAGCGGTCAAGTTGTCTCGGGAGTTGTTGGGTGATGGCGAGGTGCAAAAGGCCCGGCCCATCGTTGCCAATCTGGCCAGCGAAATCGTGATCGAAACCGACAACCTGCCGATGGCAACGTACCCGGCAGCGATCAAGTCGGCCGCACGGCTCATCGACAGCGGCAAGATCGACAACGCCAAAGCGGAACTCGCCCGAGCACTGAACACGCTGGTGGTGACCTCGGTCGCCTTTCCTCTGCCCGTGCTACGGGCCGAAGCCGCGATGGCAAAAGCTGAAAAGCTGGCCGAGACCGACAGGCGCGATGCCAGGCAGAACGAGGAGCTCAGCACCTTGCTGTCGTCCGTGCGCACGGAGATCGAGCTGGCGCAAATCCTGGGTTATGGCAAGAAGGAGGACTTCAAACCCATCTTCGATCAGGTGAAGTCCATTGAGCAAAAGTCGGCTGGTGGCAAAAGCGGCAATGGATGGTTCGACGAGTTGAAGACGCGCATCCAAAAGCTGTTTTGAGGTGATGAAGGGGCTGACGGCTCTGTCGGTCAGTCTCGCGATGTTCGCATTCAGCCCCAATAGATTCGCCTATTTTCACTATCTCATACGAGGCATATCACCATGAATGAGCAAACATCGAATCCCAACGCGATCAACGAAGGCACGAACGAACAGGCCGCGGTAAGCAGCCTTCCTGCCAGACCAGAGCCCAAGCCTGAAGTCGTCACGGAGGTACAGCCTGAGGTTCAGAAGGAAACGGACTCGCAGGCGGCAGACAAACGTAAACAAGTCCTCGATGAGGCAGTCTCGGCCTTGTCGCTGACCAAATCAGCGCTGGCCGCACTTGACGGCAAGGACACTGCACGCGCATTGGCAACGCTGGCCGAAGTGACGGGAAAGCTGGAGCTGATCGTCGCGCGCGAACCCACGCTCGCCCTGGCCGGCGTTGATGTGCGCACCATCGTGCACGACTTGTTCGCCAACACGGAAACCATTGAGGCGATGACCGACGAGGCGCTGGATGCCCTCAAACATGGCGAGGTGCAACAGGCTCGCCACGTGCTGGCTTTGCTGGCCAGTGAAATCGTGATCACGGTCACCAACATCCCTTTGGCGTCCTATCCCGCAGCCGTGAAGGCAGTCGTGCCGCTGATCGATCAGGGCAAGATCGAAGAAGCCAAAGCCGCGCTGCAGTCAGCGCTCAGCACGCTGGTCGAGGAGCGCAGCGTGCTTCCGCTGCCCGTCCTGCGTGCGAAGCTGCTCCTGAAGCGCGCCGAGCCTCTGGTAGAAGATGGTCAGCGCAGCGAAGCATCCAATGAGCGCCTGGAGACATTGTTGAACGAAGCCCGGCAGCAGTTGGAAATGGCAGAACTGCTGGGCTATGGAAAAAGGAAGGACTTTGAGCCCCTGTACGCTGAACTCAAGAAAATCAAGGAAAAGACGGGAGGGGGAGGCTGCGGAAAAGGCTGGCTCGATGAAGTCAAGGCAAAACTGTCCAGGTTGTTCTGAAACCGCTGGAGAGGGGGCGCATAGCGCCCCCTCTCTTGTCCCATGAGTGTTTGATTTTTTATTTTGTATAGATCTTTAGGAGATATTGCATGAACACAGACACCATCACCGATTCCAGTGCGGATGACCCCACCAAAGCACTGTGTTCGCTTAGCCAAAATTGGTGGCTTTTTGTGCTGCGCGGTGTCTTGGCATTGATTTTTGCAGCCCTCGCGTTCTGGATGCCACAATCGGCTCTGTTGGCCATGACCATCATGTTCGGCGCATTTTCCTTGGTCAATGGCGCGTTCAACTTGTTTGCAGCGGTGCGCCATATCCAGAAAAAAGAGCGCTGGGGCTGGTTGTTGTTCAGCGGCATTGTCGGCATACTTACGGGCGTCGTCGTCCTGGTTGCTCCTTGGGTCGCCACGATAGTCTTGGCTTCTTTTTTATGGGCTAGCGTGGGCTTCTGGGCGATTTTCACCGGTGTGCTGGAGATATCCGCCGCCGTTCGGCTGCGTCGGGAAATCAAGGGTGAAATCTGGCTTGCCCTCAGTGGACTGCTCTCGATTATCCTTGGTGCTATCGTCTTGTGGATATTTTTTACCCGTCCGGTCGAGTCATTCGTGGCCGCAGGCTGGCTGTTGGGTTTCCATGCGGCAGTCTATGGCGTCACGCTTTTGTTCTTGAGTTGGCGTCTTCGCAAAACGCGCCTGGGGTAAGAGCGTGCCAAACCAAAATCTATGGATATGAGCATCCTCGATTCATGCCTCCATAGAAATGACATCGAAGGAGTCATACATGCAGATACAATATAGCTATCGAGCTATCGACAAAGAGTTTCATGAACCTTGGCAGAGAGCTTTGGGAAATGTGATCGAGCACGCCCTCAAGCCATTGCTCGACAAACACACTAAAGATTCAGCGCGACTTCAAATCGTCCTTGATCGCGACAAGATCAAGCGGCAATTTCTGGCCAGTGGCTATATGCACCTGCCCGGCAAAAAGATTGTCAGCGTTACTGCATCACATGACGAGCTGACGCCCCTCGCGCAGATGCTCGCAAAGTCGTTGTTCCGTCAGGCCAAGAAGCATTTTGACCGACTGCATGCTCAGGATCAAATCAAGCGCAAAGCACGACGCGAGCGCTTGCGCGAGCTCAAGGTGCGGATTGCCGCAAAACCCGCATCAGCCGACCATGAGGCCGAGGTGACCCGAATGCCTCTACTGTCGAAACTTGAGGCTGTCGCAAGGCGTGAGCTGGCTTATCTGCGGGCCGTCGGCGATTTACCGCGCGATTATCCGACGCTGCGCGACGTGGTGGATGAAGCGATTGTCCGAGCTAAGGTGGAATGGCAATCCGTGCCGGGGGAAAAAGAGGCTTACACCGGTCTTTTGAAGCATCTGTTCGCCGTCCTGGATAACGAAGTGGCAAGCAGCCGGCAATTTGGCGAATTCGTTTCTCTGGACGCGCCGGTCGAACCGGATGCCCAAGACGTGGCCGAGGCCATGGTGGAAGAGGAAATCTTCGAATTTTATCAGCACGATGACACACTCAGGCTGGCCGATATTTTCGCTGGCAGTCAGCATCCCGATGTCGCAACGATCGCGGAACAGGAGGAGCTGATTGATCGGTCGAGCGAGTTCGCTTTTGCATTTGACCTGCTGAAGGACATGCCGCGTTTGTGGCGGCGCATTTTTCTGCTTATCCGTGTGGACGGGCTGAATGCCAGCAGCGTCTCTGAAATCCTGCTGATTCCTAGTAAGGAAGATGCTGTCCGAAGGTGGCTCATGCAGGCCGAAGCATTCATCGCTGCTCATCTGGAAGAGGCCGGAGTAAGCAAAAACGGGAACGATTGGCTCCAAGGCGTTGATTGGTCGGCATTGTCTGTGACCCGAAGCGAGGCAGCCTCACTGTGGTCCAAGGAGGCGAACCATGAAGAATGATCTTCACCTCGTCTGCCCGCATTGCCAGTCCATCAACCGCGTACCGACTGCGAAGCTATCGGAACATCCCAACTGTGGCCGCTGCCAGCAGCCCTTGTTTACGGGCGAGCCCATCGAGTTGACCACGGCGACGTTCTCGCGCCACGTGGAGCGCAGCGATCTGCCGCTGCTGGTCGATTTCTGGGCGCCATGGTGCGGGCCGTGCAAGATGATGGCGCCACAGTTCCAGCAAGCGGCGCACCAGCTCGAACCGAGGATCCGGCTGGCGAAGGTGAATACCGAGGCTGAGCCCCACCTGGCCGCGCAGTTCGGTATCCGCAGCATCCCGACGCTCGCCCTGTTCCAGGGTGGGCGGGAGATCGCCCGTCAGGCCGGCGCGATGGGCGCGCAGGACATCGTGCGCTGGACGTCGACGCAAGTGGGACGCTGACCGATGCAGGGCTTGCTCGGCACTACGCTAATCCTGCTGGCGGCTTGCAGCCTGGCGGCGATGGCCACGGCGGCGTTCAGAGTGCCCGCCTTGCTGGGGTATCTCTCTGTCGGCGTTGTACTGGGCCCCTCAGTCATCGGCGTGATCGCGCCGGGGGAGACGCTGAGCTTTCTGTCCGAGCTGGGCGTGGCGCTGCTGTTGTTCATGGTCGGACTGGAATTCTCCCTCGGACACTTCTGGCTCGCCCGCAGGACGGTGCTGATGGCGGGCGCTCTGCAGATGATCGCCGTGGCCCCGCCGCTGATCCTGCTATTGATGTGGCTGGGGCAGCCCGGCCAGAGCGCCGCGCTGCTCGGCACTGCGGCGGCCATGTCGTCCACGGCGCTGGTCAGCCGACAACTGGCCGACCAAGGTGAGCTCACCACCCGCCACGGACGCAGTGCCATCGCCGTGCTGGTCTTTCAGGACCTGGCCAGCGTGCCCCTGCTGGCCTTGCTGGCGATCTGGGCGCGCGGCGAGTCGCCGAAGATCGAGCATGTGCTGCTCGAAGTATTCGGTGTGCTGCTGCTGTTCGCGGCAGCGGCCCTCGCCTCGCGCCGTCTGTTGCATGGCCTGCTGGGCTGGGTGGCACGGCGGGGCCACGAGGAATCGTTCGTGCTCGTCTCCTTGTGCGTGGTGGTGGCTGCCGCCGCTGCTGCGCACGCGGTCGGCGTATCCGCCGCCCTGGGGGCCTTCCTCGCCGGGATGGTGCTGGGCGAGAGCGACTTCCGGCACCACATGGAAAGCCACCTCAGGCCGTTTCGCGATGTGTTGTCGGGCGTGTTCTTCGTGACCATCGGCCTGCAACTGGACGCAGCACAGATTCTTTCGGCACCGCTGGCGGTGCTGGCGTGGCTGGTGGTGCTGGTACCGGTCAAGATCCTGCTCAATACGCTGGCCTTGCGGGCGACGCGCCTGTCCGCCCTCGATGCCTGGCGCACGGGCATAGCGTTGGGGCACGGCGGCGAGTTCGCCCTGCTGTTGTTGGGCACGGTCTTGCAGCAGCATCTGATCCCCGCGACCGTCGTCCAACCCATGCTGGTCGCGCTGGTGCTCAGCATGGCCCTGGCACCGCTACTGATCCGCCATCACGATGTACTTGCCCGGTTCTTGAGCCGCACTGGCGGCGTCATTCAGCCACCCCAGGCTGAAGAAGTCGAGATCGCCGCGCAGACGACGCGATATCGAGACCATGTCATCATTTGCGGCGCGGGCGAGCTTGGCCTGACAGTCAGCGAGATTCTTCGCCACGCCGGCGTGGCGCATCTGCTGCTGGAGGCGGACGCGCAGAAGGTAGAGGCCGCGCGTGCCGCCGGCGCGCCGGTGTTCCATGGCGATGCCAGTCGGCCCGATACCTTGCTGGCTGCCGGCTTGACGCATGCGCACTTGGTGGTGCTGACGTTCGCCCATGCCCAGCAAGCGTTGCGCATCGCCCAGGCGATTGCCGAGCACCGTCCGGCGCTGACCTTGTGGGTGTCATGCAGAAGTACGACCGCGGCCGATGCATTTCGCGCCATGCCTAACGTGCGCGTGTATCAGCAATCCTTTGCCGCAGCTATTGGGCTGGCGGAACAGGTGATGTCGACGCTTGGCATGTCGACCGAGCTGATTGAAGGACACATCAGCGCAATGCGCCGCCGTCTCGACAGCAGCCGTTTTCCAGGGAGTTCATAGTCATGAAATCAAAACGCCTTAACCCATTTCAGGTCTTGCGTGACCAATTGGCCATCATGAGTTTTTACGAGCGCTTCGAGCAGGTCGTCGCGCTCGTGCTGTCGGCGGTGATCGCCGTCATCATCATGGTGTCGCTGTTCCAGCTCATCTCCATCGTCTTCACGCTGCTGGTTCTCGATGCCTTCAATCCCCTGGACCACAAGGTATTCCAGAGCGTGTTCGGCATGATCATGACGCTCTTGATCGCGATGGAGTTCAAGCATTCCATCGTGCGCGTGGCGCTGCGTCGGGACAGCATCATCCAGGTCAAGACGGTGGTCCTGATCGCGCTGATCGCACTCTCCCGCAAGTTCGTGATCCTCGACTCCGACGCGAGCCCCGCAAAGATAGCCGCGCTGGCAGGCGCCACGCTGGCTCTGGGTGCGACCTACTGGCTGCTGCGCAAGCGCGGCGACCGCGCCGCCGAGACCTCTGAGCATGACCCGTCATCATCCCAGTGATCCGCGCACGGCGCTCTTGCAACACCGCTGGCTCAACCGCCTGCAGACCGGGCTGTTGGTCCTGACCATGGTCGGGATCGCAGCCGCAGCAGGGAGACTGCCGTTTGGGGAAGGCTGCCTGTGGCTCGCGCTGTTTGCCGTTGCAGGTGCGTTGCTGCTGGAACCGGTAGCCGCGTCGGCGCTGAGCTTGCGCCTGTACCGCGTACGGGCCTTGCACCCGCAACAAGCCCACGAGATGTGGGCCCTGTTGCGCGAGCTGCCCGCCCGTGCCGGTTTGCCCGCCACGCCGGTGCCGCACTATGTGCCCAGTGCCGTCGTCAACGCCTTCGCCACCGGATCGAAGCAGGAGGCATCGATCGCCCTCACCGATGGCCTGCTGCGCAGCCTGAGCCCACGCGAGCTGGCGGGTGTGTTCGCGCACGAGGTCGCGCACATCGCTAATGAGGATCTGCGTGTCATGGGGCTGGCGGATTCCGTCAGTCGCCTCACGTGCCTACTGGCCCTTATGGGACAGATCGCGATCCTGCTCAGCCTGCCCGCGCTGCTGGTTGGCGCGGCGGAGGTCTATTGGCCTGGTCTATTGTTATTGGCCGCATCGCCCCAACTGGCCCTGCTCGCACAGCTCGGCTTGTCTCGCGTGCGTGAGTTCGACGCTGACCGCCTTGCGGCGGAACTGACTGGCGACCCGCAGGGGCTGGCGTCCGCGCTGGCGAAAATCGAGCGGGTCAGCCGCTCCTGGCGTGCCTGGCTATGGCCGGGATGGGGCAATCCCGAGCCCTCCTGCTTGCGCACGCGTCCGGCAACGCAAGAGCGCATCGCACGCCTGCTGACGTTGGCGCCTGGGCCAGCATCAGCGTTGCCACTCCGCGCGCCCCATTTTTTGCCGGAATCCGCTTTGGCGACGCGCCCACCGCGCTGGCGCCCGAGCGGGCTGTGGCGCTGATTGCCCATCAACAGGAGACGTCTCATGGCCTATCTCGACCCGTACCAACGCCCCGCGCCGGACCGCTTCGTCCGGCGCGGGCTCTTCATCACCGCCTGCATTGCCGCGCTCATGCTGCTGTGGCAGTTTCTGCCCGCCATCGAGGCATGGTTCAGTCCGCGCGAGGCAGCAGAACGCACCGTGATGGCGCGTGGCGATCTGGCGGCGGACGAGAAAACCACCATCGAACTGTTCGAAAAATCGCGCGCCTCGGTGGTCTACATCACCACCGCGCAATTAGTACGCGATGTCTGGACGCGCAACGTGTTCTCCGTGCCGCGCGGCACTGGCTCGGGCTTCATCTGGGACGACGCCGGCCACGTCGTCACCAACTTCCACGTCATCCAGGGCGCGTCCGAAGCCACCGTCAAACTGGCCGACGGCCGCGACTACCAGGCCGCGCTGGTGGGGACGAGCCCCGCGCACGACATCGCCGTGCTCAAGATCGGCGTCGGTTTCAAGCGCCCGCCGGCCGTGCCGGTCGGCACCAGTGCCGACCTCAAGGTGGGTCAGAAGGTGTTTGCTATCGGCAACCCCTTCGGCCTGGACTGGACGCTCACCACTGGTATCGTCTCCGCGCTCGACCGCTCGTTGCCGGGAGAAGCGGGCGGCCCGGCCATCGATCACCTGATCCAGACCGACGCCGCCATCAACCCCGGCAATTCCGGTGGCCCGCTGCTCGATTCGGCTGGGCGGCTGATCGGCATCAATACCGCCATCTACAGTCCGTCTGGCGCCTCGGCCGGCATAGGCTTTGCGGTGCCGGTCGATACCGTCATGCGCGTGGTGCCGCAACTCATAAAGACCGGCAAGTACATCCGTCCGGCGCTGGGCATCGAGGTGGATGAGCAGCTCAACACGCGTCTGCAGGCGCTGACCGGCAGTAAGGGCGTATTCGTATTGCGCGTGACGCCGGGCTCGGCGGCGCACAGGGCCGGGCTCGTCGGCGTCGAGGTCACCGCAGGCGGCATCGTGCCCGGCGATCGCGTTATCAGCATCGACGGTATCGCCGTCGACGACGTCACCACATTACAGGCCCGGCTAGACGACAAGAACGTTGGAGATGTTGTGGTCTTGTTAGTGGAGCGGGCCGGCAAGACTCGCGAGATGCTTGTGGAACTACAACCGGGAGTTTGATGGAAAGTGGGTCATGGATCTGCACAGCGAAGCAGCCAAGCGACTTCAGCCTTGCGCCGAACTACGAGCCCTAGCTAGGGATGGTCTGAAGTAGCCCTGTATTTCCGGCTGACTTCAGCCACTGCTGATTTTGAAAGCGGTGAACCGATCAAAAACGATCGGATCACTCGCTCATTTCGGTGCTTTCAGCCGTCGCGAGCACCTTGCGACGGCCATTTTCCGCATTACAGGCGCACCTCTCCTGCGCTTGCCAGCAAATGTCGGCGGGCCATCCATAGGTTCGACAGGGCAAACAGCGTCACCAGTTGTGCAGTGTTCCTCACCAGCCCTCGGAAACGTACCTTGGTGTAGCCGAACTGCCGCTTGATCACGCGAAACGGGGGCTCTACCTTCGCTCGCACTTGCGCCTTGGCCTTCTCGATCTTGCGCTTGGCTTTGTACAGGGCGCTGCGTTTATCGAGCATCTTGTAGGTGCTGCGGCGTGCTGCGACCTGCCAGATCACTTCTCGGTCGGCATGCTCGGAGCGCTTTTCGACGCCGGTGTAGCCGGCATCGGCGCAGACGACGTTCTCGTCGCCGTGCAGCAGCTTGTCGACCTGGGTGACATCCGCCACGGTGGCTGCCGTGCCCACCACGCTGTGTACCAGCCCCGATTCATCATCAACGCCGATGTGCGCCTTCATGCCAAAGTAATACTGGTTCCCCTTCTTGGTCTGGTGCATTTCCGGGTCGCGCTTGCCGTCCTGGTTCTTGGTTGAACTGGGCGCGTGGATCAGCGTGGCATCGACGATAGTGCCCTGGCGCAGCGACAGACCGCGATCCCCCAGGTAGCCATTGTTCACGCAGAGGATGCCGGCTGCCAGCTCATGTTTCTCCAGCAGACGACGGAAGTTGAGGATGGTGGTTTCGTCAGGAATACGCTCCAGGCTCAGTCCGGCGAACTGACGTAGGATGGTCGTCTCGTACAGCGCTTCTTCCATGGCCGGATCGCTGTAGCCGAACCAGTTCTGCATCAGATGGATACGCAGCATCGCCATCAAGGGATACGCCGGGCGACCACCTTCGCCTTTCGGATAATGCGGTTCGATCAGGGCAATCAGCCCTTTCCACGGCACCACCTGACCCATCTCGATCAGGAACAGTTCCTTGCGGGTCTGCTTGCCCTTGCCGGCATACTCGGCGTCGGCGAAGGTCATCTGCTTCATGGAAGAACTCGAGTGGCGGGATCAGCGTATTTTGAATCGCCACGGATAATTTAGACACTTCCGAGCCGTTGATAATACTGGTTTTCATATTCTGTCGGTGACATCT
>OGYH01001928.1_pt1 | contig 17921 bp, 18 predicted proteins | sample 1576511 | NCBI WGS metagenome assembly OGYH01 (sample SAMEA3541522, study PRJEB24748) | human gut metagenome | biome: human gut; feature: human-associated habitat; material: faeces | place: China | collected 2012
GGCGATGGCACGCCGGCTGAGCGCCTCTTTGGAAGGGCGCTTCCTCGACCGAAGCACCTACCATCTGACGCTGGCCTTTCTCGGCGACATCGACGACGCGGAGGCGAGTCGGGCCATGGACGCTCTTGATGCAGCTTGCGCTGGCTCGGCCTCTGTTCTGCTTGCGTCCGACAGTCTGGGAAAGTTTGGGCGCCCGGCCGACGCGACCCTCTGGCTCGGCATCGCATCCGACCCGGCTCTCGCGACCTTGGCCGAGCGCGTCCGCGAAGAGCTTGCCGCCCGCGACGTCCCCTTCGACCCGAAGCCCTTCCGCGCGCACATCACGCTGGGTCGCCGCGTGCACATTCCGAAAAAGCCTCTGCCTCTTCTCGCCTTCCCCCTGCCCGCGCAGGCCCAAACCGTCACGCTGTTCAAGAGCACCCTCTCCCGCGACGGTGCCGAGTACAAGCCCCTTTACACCGTGGAGCTAGCGAGGCCCAACCTTTAAACCCGAGAGAAGCTGGCACAGCGAAGCCGCACAACCTTTGAAGCCGACCCCGTCTCGACCGGCTGTGCGCTGCTGCCGTAGCGCTTTCGCCAAATCCTCCTTGACTTGAAGTCGACTCCAAGTTATAGGCTAAGACAAATACTGTCTTGTGAAAGGACATGCCTTATGACCACTTCGCTGGTTGCCTACTTCTCCGCATCGGGAACGACGGCCCGCGTGGCAGAGACGCTTGCCAGCGCCGCATCCGCCGACCTGTTCGAAATCGCTCCCGCCAACCCCTACACCGCCGCCGATCTGGACTGGACCGACCGCTCGAGCCGCAGCACCAAGGAAATGAACGAGGAGGCCAGCCGTCCGGCAATGAAGGTCGACGCACCGTCGCTAGATGGCTATGACACCATCTTCGTCGGCTTCCCCATCTGGTGGTACGTGGAACCCCGCATTATCGACACGTTCCTCGAATCCACCGACTTCGCTGGCAAGACCATCGTTCCCTTCGCCACCAGCGGAGGCAGTGGCCTTGGGAAGGCCCCCGAGCGCATGGCCGTCCTAACCCCCGGCGCCACAGTGCTGTCCGGCAAGCTTCTCAACGGAAGCCCGAGCGAAACCGCGCTGCGCACCTGGGTTGAGAACTTGTAGATCGTCCCCCCCTCCAGCAAGAGCTTTCTGCCACGCTGCGCCCCATGCATGGCACGCGCCGCAGACAAAAGTCGGATGACGAGCAAGTATATGCCGGACAATCTCGCAGAGCGCAACTAACGGTACAGGGCGATCCGGAGAAGCGCGAACAGCGTTTCGTCGAGCGGCTTGTGGTGCCGCGCCGCATCGATCATGGTTTCCCATACAAGATCGCAGAGCAGCTCGGGAGCAAGGGGGCCTTTCAGACGCTCACGGCGCACGGCGGGGTCACGCTGAAGCGCCACTTGCAAGCCGAGACGCGCATGGGCAAAGCTCTCTGCTTCACGGCGGCGGGCCACCGCCAAGTCATAGGCCCCGAGCGCTGTCAAGCCATCGAGAAAATCGCTGCGAAACTCTTCGAGGGCGCGAGCCATCTCGCCCGCCAACTGTCGGCAAAACTCAACGAAATCGCAAGAATCGCCCGCAAGGCCCTCGGCCGCGCGGGCGTCGGCCTGTTGGATGCTGGCGCAATTCCCGGTATCGGCATGCGCAGTCGTGTCGGCGTCCCCTTCTTCCAAATCTGCAACGCCTCCCGCGGTTACCGCACCCATACGATCAGAAAAGGCACGCTGCCAAAACCGCCCCACCACATCGTTCACCAAATCCGATTTCGTCGGGTACGAGTTGTACACCGTGCCCACGGCCACGCCACACGCCGCCGCCACCGCGCGAATGCTGAGCGCGCCAAGCCCCTTTGTCGTGGCGATCTCGTACGCCGCATCGAGAATTTGCTCCTTGCTGATCACTGGACGATTGCCCATAGCGCACCTTCTCCCGCTTAAGATGAATCCCGTTCATTATGCCCGGTATTCGTGAACAGCAGAAAACAAAGCTGTGAAAACCTTGCGAATCCGCGCATTCGGCCTTGCGATTCCTCCTCTCGGTCTCTATTGTGAACATAGTTCATTAATGAACGATGTTCAAGTTAAAGGTGAATCGTCGCTCAATCTAACCGAAAGGATTCTCATGTCTGCAGAGTTGGTATTCGCCTCCGTCGCCATTTCGTTGGCGCTCTTCTTCTATACCTGGGGCGTCTTCGGCGAGCGCCGCGGCGGCACCCTGAGCCTGAAGTACGTGCTGCTGTTCTGGATCGGCCTTGCGTGCGACACCACCGGCACCCTCACCATGAGCAACATCGCCAGCCAATCAGCGGCCTCCGGCTTCGGCATCCATGCCATCACGGGCGTCGTGGCCATCGTGCTCATGCTGGTGCATGCGCTCTGGGCCACCTTCACCTATAAACGCGGCAGCCAGCAGGCACGTCGCCGCTTCCACACCTTCAGCACCGTGGTATGGCTGGCGTGGCTCGTGCCCTATATCATTGGCATGCTCGTGGGCATCCCCGCCATCCACCTGCAGGCCGTGTGCGCCATCGGCACCAGCGTCATCATCGTGGCAATCTTGGCTGTCATTTTGTTCGCAAAAGGACGCAAGAAGAATGATCGCAGCGGAAAGAGTCGCGGCACCAGCCCCCACGCGATTTCGCACTAGCGATAGGGTCGGGAAGATCGCACCGCTTCCCGACCCTATCGAATGCGCATCCCCCAACCAGGGGCCACCTGCGAAAATGCCAAGTTGGCCCCTTTTGGGGGATGAGGTTTAGACGTTCCGCCTCTTCTTTCTACTGCTCGGCGCACCAGGCGACGAGGGCGTCGCGCAGGAAGGCCGTTGCGCCCTCGCCTGCCGCTTCGTCGTAGTAAGCCGTGAAGCGCGGGTCGGCCACATAGCCCTCGGCCAGAGCCGCGTGAGCCGCCGGCGAATAGGCTCCCTCGCCCCAGTGCATTTGCAGCCAACGAGCGTGCATGGCACACAACTTCCGAGCCGCCTCTCCCGTCGGGTTGCCCGTCGCCTTCGCCGCAGTCAGTTGCTCGAGGATAGCAGCTTCCAAAGCCTTGGCATCGCTCCATTCCTCCTGGGACATGCCGGCCATGCGCTCATTGGCGGCATCCATGGCAGCGTCCCCGTAAGCCTGCCGCACCTCGGCGCCGTAGCGCTCTTCGTTCTCGGCAATGGCTCGGGCCTTCATCCCTTCGAACCGCTCTTCATCAGTCATAGTGCATCTTCCTTCCAGGGACGCGATGGTCTTCTCCACCGTTCCCACCAGGGTTTCCAATTCCTTTTGCCGCGCGCGCAATGTGGCAAGATGATTGACGAGCACCCCGTGAAAGTCGAAATCGCCGTTGTCGAGGGCCCCGCGAATGTCGCCCAAGGAAAGTCCGCAGGATCGCAGCAGCAGAATCTGCTGCAACCGCTCAACATCTGCCGCGCCGTAACAGCGATAGCCGCTGGCCGTGCGCTCGGGATGCAGCAGCCCCTCGTCCTCGTAATGGTGCAGCGCCCGCACCGTCACGCCGGCCAGCTTCGCCAGCGAACCCACGGTGTACGAGGCTTCTTCTGCTTGCGTCTTTGGCGCCTTTTGCATGCTTGGCATTTTGGCCGCTACCGCTTTCGCCTTTGCTGCCACGTTCGCCTCTCCTTCACTCCCAGCACCTTCGCTTCCGCTTCTTCGCAAGATCGCTCATCTCGCCTTGCCGAAACCAGCATAAACCCTCACGCTCCGTAAGGGTCAAGGGCTTTCGAAAGATTTTGCAGCCACAAATTGACGGTTCTTTCTGAACAACCGTGATTTTGAGGCTAGAAAAGACCCACATTCTCGCAAAAAGACAGCCCCGAATCGACGGTTCTTCCGTACATACCGTCGATTCGGGGCTTAAAATTTCCGGGCGCTTCTCTTGCGCCACGGCTCAACGCCACTCTCGCTCAGCGTTGCTTCCGCTCGGCGCTACTTCTTCAGCAGCTTCTGGCAGAGCACGGTGAAGGCGCAGATGCCCAGAGCGAAGATGCCCACGGTGAGCACGACCTCGGGAACCGTCGGCGCGTAGACGCCCATCAGCGTCCACACGTCGGCCGCGCCTCCCACCTGTGCCGCCGCCGTACCCAAGGTGATGCCGTTGGCACCCACGATGTTGGGCACGGCGAAGCCGGTGAACATGAGCCAGCAGCGCTTGCAGAACACGCCAGCCACCACGAGCACCGAAGCCACGCCGACCACCTTCATGTTGCGGCGGTTCTTCGCAAACACCAGCAGGCAGAAGGGAATGACCAGGCCGCAGATCACCTCGAACCAGAAGAACGGAGCCGTGCCGCCGAACAGCAGCGTGTTGATCACGGCCATGCCGCCCTCGGTGCCGTTGTAGGCCGTCGTCAGAATCTCGCAGCCGATGAAGTACGCGTCCACGGCGATGCAGGTGCACAGAAGCCCGGCCAAGCTCGTGAGGAGCTCGTCCTTCGTTTCGAACACGCCGCGCGAGCGCAGGCCGAGCAGGGCCAGCACCAGAAGCGCCAGGCCAGAGTCGAGCGCCGAGGCCACGAAGATCGGTGCCAGGATGGCGGTGTGCCACGCCTCGCGGGCCACCTCCAGGCCGAAGATCCACGCCGTCACGGAGTGCACGAGGATGGCCACCGGCAGAGCGAAGCGCGACACCACGGCCACCTTGGAAGGGTCGGCCTTGCTCGAGGTCATGAAGTACAAGTACACCAGATTGATCACCAGATAACACGTGATAACGATCATATCCCACGCCAGAGGCGACAGGAAGTTCAGCCCCGTGAACATGCGCCAGATGCGCTGGATGCCGCCGAGGTCCACGAGCACGCAGATGCCGGCGCAGCAGATGCACACGAGCGACAAAATGACGGCGGGCAGCGCCACGGCCTTGTACTTCTTAATGCCGAAGATAGAAGCCGACGAGGCCACGATAAGGCCGCCGGCCGACAGGCCCACGAAGAACATGAAGCACGTGAGATACAAACCCCAGCTCGTGGAGTTGTTCATGCCCGTGATGCCGAGGCCGAACATCAGCTGATACACGTACACGCCGATGCCCACAAGAGCGATGGCGCCTGAGCCCACCACGAGCGGGTTTTTCATCAAAGAAGTCATAACTCGCCTCCCCTAGCGAACGTAAAAGACTTGCGGGCGCGTGCCCTTCTCTTCCAACAGCACCTCGGCGCTCTGCTCGCGACGCAGGCGCGACACGGCGGAATCCGGGTCGTCCAAATCGCCGAAGATGCGGGCATCGGCCGGGCAGCAGCGCACGCACATGGGCTCGTCGCCCTCGTCGGTGCGCTCCTTGCACAGCGTGCACTTCTCCATCACGCCGCGGCCGCGCTCGGGTACGCGGGCGTCTCCATAGGAAGCGCCGGTCGCGCGCACCGGCTCGTTCCAGTTGAACGTACGGGCGCTGTAGGGGCAGGCGGCCATGCACATGCGGCAGCCGATGCACTTGTCGTAGTCGATTTCCACGCGGCCCTTATCGTCCTTATAAGTGGCACCCGTGGGGCACACGCGCTCGCACGCCGGGTTCTCGCAGTGCTGGCATGCCAGCGGCAGATACGTGCGCGAAAGGTTCGGATAGGTGCCCTCGGCACTATCGAAGCGCTCGCACCCCTCGGTGAGCACGCGGTTCCACAGCATGCCGTCGGACACGTTGTTCTGCATCTTGCACGCCACGGCACAGGTGTTGCAGCCGATGCAACGGTGCAGGTTAATGCCAATAGCAAGTTTCGTCATGGCTATTCACCAGCCTTCTTGATCTCGATGAGCGTGTCGTTGAAGGGAATCATGGGGCCGAAGGGCATCACATAGCCGCGCTCGTTTAGCTGGTCATTGGAGACAGACTGCATAATGGTGCCGTCCAAATACTGGCGGTAGGTGCTCTCCACCATGAAGGCGCTATCGGGACGCACGGCCTCGTTCAGGTGCAGCACCGTGCGGAAGGAGCCGCGATCGTTGAAGACCTCCACCGCATCGCCGTCTTCCAGACCGCGGGTGGCGGCATCGGCCGGGTTCAGCTCGATGCAGGGCTCGGCCACTTCCTGAATCCATTTCGCGCCCGAGTAGGCCGAGTGCACGCGGAAGCGGGAGCGGGCCTGATTGAACTGCAGCGGGTATTTCTCGCGCAGCGGGTTCTCCGGATAGGCCTCGCAAGGCGCCTCCCAAGCGGGGAAGGCCTGGCCGAACTCCAGCATGTTCTCGTAGTAAGGCTCTTGGCGGCCTGAGGGGGTGGTGTATTCGAAACCGATTTCCGGCACTCGGAGCTCCTCCGACCCAATCAGTCGCTGGGCGCCGTTGTTCTCCTTCAAAGTCTCCAGCGTAAAGCCAGCCATCTGGGGATCGTCGCTCGACAGGAGCGCCCGGGCGTACTCTTCGCCATCGGCCGGGAACAAATCGCCCAGCCCCATGGCCTCGGCGATGCCCTTCTCGATGTAGAAGTCCGACTTGCTCTCGAACAGCGGATCGAGCACCTTCAAATTGGCCAAGATATGAGCGTTGGCGCACTTTACGCCGCCCACCTCATCAGCACACTCGAATTTGCTGCACACCGGCAGGACCAGATCAACGAAGTCGGCCACTGAGCTGTGATAGATATCGGCCAAGGCCACGAAGTCCAGGGAATCAATCCATTCCAAAGTCTTATTCCAGTTCGCAGCCTTCTGGGTGGGAATATCGCCGAAGAACATCGCGCCGTGAACGGCGTTGTCCTTCACCACATCGAAGAAGCCCTGAGTGCTCACCGGCGCCATGCCCTCGGGCAGCACCCAAGCGCCCAGCGCCGCCTCGTAGGGGGTCACATGGTAGCCGTAGATGCCGCAACCCGTGCCGCGCTTGCCGTAGTTCCCCGTCAACGAGGCAATGAGCGCGTAGCAGTGGCCGGCCACATCGTTGTTATAGAACTTGTCTATACCGCCGACGCTGTTGCAAATAATGGAGGGGCCCTTCGCGTACTGGGTAGCCACGTCGACTATAACCTCAACCGGAACATCGCAGGTCGCGGAAGCCCATTCCAGCGTATAGGGCTCCATGTCCTTCCGCAAGCGCGTGAACTGAGTAACGTAGCGCTTGCCGTTCACAGTGAACTCGCCTTCCAATGCCGGAGTCGCACCCTCGGTGGTGTGGGGCACCGCCGCGTTCGTCGCTTCGTCCCACATATAGAAAGTCTTCACTTCCACCGGTTCGCCGGGTTCCGGATCCACCGCTTCGGCCACATCGGCCAGGCAGAGTCCCGTTTCGGGATCAATCAAGAACGGCAGCGCGGTGTGAGCCAGCACATGCTCGCGGTCGTACAGCTCTTCATCCAAGATGTACTTAGTCATGCCGAGGAAGAACGCCGGATCGGTACCAGCGCGCAGGCCAACCCACTGATCCGCCTTGCTGGCCGTCGGACTAAAACGCGGATCGAGGCAAATGATCTTCGTACCCGCTTCCTGGGCATTCATCATGGCGCGAGCCCAAGTCAAGCTCGTCTCAACCAGATTGCAATTTGCCATCAGCACCACCGCAGCCTCATCCCACTGCCAGATGGTGTTTTGAGCGAACAGACCGATCCATGGAGAAAATGCCTGAAACTGGCCGTTGCCCTGACCTAAATCATACCCATTCATGCTGCTCGTCTGAGCTCCCAGCACGCTCGGCAGCAGCGGTGGGAAGCGTTGGGAGGCCTCCGTGGAGAACTGGATCCACAGCGCCTCCTTGCCATACTTGTCCTGAATGGCCTTGAAATTCTCGGCGATCATTTGGAAGGCCTCGTCCCAGCTGATAGCCTCGAACTCGCCGCTTCCGCGCTCGCCCACGCGCTTCATGGGACGCTGGATGCGGGCGTCGCCGTAAATGTTCTGCACTTCGGAGATGCCCTTCAGGCATACGTTTTGGAAGCGCTTGTCCTCGTTTTCGCGCGGCTGGATCATGGCCAAACGCCCGTCGCGCACGGTGCACTGCAACATGCAGTTGCACAGGCAGTGCTCGTTGTGGTACGTAAAGCCCAGCGTTTCATTGGCCGTCGGCTCGGCCTGAGCCGCGCTGGCAGCGATGCCCGTCAGGCTCGCCCCCGCAAAGCCAGCTGCGCCGACGGCCGCGGCGGCCTTCAAAAAACCGCGACGGCTCAGCGCAGTGCCCCTCGGTTTCTGCTCCATGGTGTCCTCCTGCTCTCTCGATTTCGGTCGGCGCCCTCGGCCGGCATTCCCTAGCCGCCGATCTGCGGCCGATACCCTCGATTCCGCTCCGACCCCTCGTCGGAATCGGTCTCTGAGGCGCAGTCTACGAAGCGTCAACGAGAAAAGCACTGCCCATTCGCGCAATCCCGTGGCTTAAGCCCCACTTTCTGAAAAGTGGGCATTAACGAAGAACTCCTGCCACGCCCAAAACCGCTAAGATAGACGGCACAGAAACTGGCGAGTTGCGCCGTGACAAGGAGGGACGATGGCGGACAAGAAGAGCGACCTGCGCGTCGTGCGCACGCGCAATGCCCTGCGCGTGGCCTTCGAGGAGCTTATCGCCGAGACGACCCTCGACAAGATCACCGTGAAGGCCCTCACCGACCGGGCCGGCATCAACCGCAAGACTTTCTACTTGCACTACGAGACCATCGAGGCCTTCTACGACGAAATCATGAACGGCATCATGGACGAGTTCTTCGAGTACTATGAGAAAACGCCGGACGACCCTTGGGATATGGACGGTCACGCCCGGCGCTTCTTCCGCTACCTAGCCGCTCAGCCTCCCATGATCGAGCAGCTGGTGTGCTCGCCGAGCTTCTACGATTTCGGAGAGCGCATCTATGCCACCCAGATGAACCGTTACCGGGCCTTTGCCGACGAGCTGTTCTGGCGCGAGGGCATCACGCCCGAAAGCGAGGAGCTCATTTGCGCGCTTATTCGCAACATGGCCCTGGAATGTTACCGCCAATGGGTGCGCGCGAGGAAGGTAATTCCCGTGGAAGAGGCGGCCCAGATTCTCGGCTCCATGACGCTGCACAGCATCGAGCACCTCATGAGCCCCCGGCCCGAGAGCGATTAGAACAGCGCCATTTGGTCGGGGTCGGCGGGACGCTTGGTCGGAGCGGGCTCTTCCTGCGATTCCAGGGGTACGGGCGCGTGACGGGCGAGCAGGTCGCGAGCGTCGGTGGAACGATCCAGCCACGCTAAGGCTTCCGGCGCCGTTAGCGAGAGGGGCATGCGGCTGTGCACGCGTCCCACCACGGCGTCGGGCTCGCAGGTGACCAGCACGAAGCGGTCGTTCAAGCACAGTCCCGCCAGCAGAAGTGCCGTGCCGCCCGCATTTGAGAACCGATATTGCGGCTTGCGACCGCGCGCCCCCTCATCGATATTCCGCGTCTCGTAGAAGGCCCGCACAGGCACGATGCACCGACCGTCTTCGATAGCCTGGTTCCACAGGCCCGACCCTGACAGCGCCGACTCGATGCGCGCATTGAACACGAGCCCTCGTTTCCAGGAAACGTCGACGCCCCACAAAAGGTCGATCCGCGCCAAATCGCCACCACAGTCACCGGCAAAGGAACCTCCCTCGCCGTCGGAAACCAAATCGCCTTCGACCCGCTCGCCTTCCATCACAATGACCGAGCTTTCTGCGCCGGGATAGCAATCGAGGGCATCGAAGGACACATCCACCGGCCGGCCAAACGCTGGCGGCACCACCGCCGTCGCAGCTGTCGAACCACCCGCGTTCAGCGCCCGCCGCACGGCCCGCAGCCAATCGAGCACCGCATCGGCCTCTTCCCCGCTCACCATCTCAAACCGATGACACACAACGGCCCCCTTCGGATTCGCGTCCGCACGCTTTCTCGCCCCAAACTCGCAGCTGAATAAGACCTATCCGGAAGATACTGTTTTGCAATATGCGTGAGCTTGATCTGCAGAACCCGTGCTGTAGCGAAATCTATTAAATATAGACAGGTCGTAGAAATATACCAAGTATAGTAAATATAGCAAATCTATTTTTCGGACGAAGTATAGCAAATATAATTCTCAAGCGAAGTATAGCGAACGCAACCCATCGGGCTGCGCGTGAGAAAGCGAGGGCGTCATGGCCGCCGATGTTCTGTTCTTGGAATACCCGAAGTGCTCCACCTGCCAGAAGGCTAAGAAGTGGCTGGACGCGCACGGCGTGACCTATGCCGACCGGCACATCGTGGAGGACAATCCCACGGCCGACGAGCTGCGCGCGTGGCACGAGCGGAGCGGGCTGCCCCTCAAGCGCTTCTTCAACACGAGCGGCATGCTCTACCGCGAGATGGAGCTGTCGAAGAAGTTGCCCGAGATGTCCGAAGACGAGCAATACGCCCTGCTCGCCACCAACGGCATGCTCGTAAAGCGCCCCCTGCTGGTCACTGCCGACACCGTCATCCCTGGCTTCAAGGAAGTCGCTTGGGAAGAGACGCTGGGAGTTTAGAGCAACGACGAAACTGCGGACGAAACCGCAGGTATCTCAGATAAGCAAAGCTGACAGCTAAATCGGCCCGGCCTTCCCGCTAACGCGGGCCGACCGGGCCGATTCATGAAATAGCAAGTAGAGGGGAGGCTTGCTATTTACCGAGATTGGGCAAGTGCTGCCAGAGCCTCAAGGCTCACCCCCGAGACTTCAGCTTGCGCTACCGCCCCGCCACCCGGAGCATTGGAAGCGCAGGAGCACCCGATGATCTTGGCCGAGTCTCCTTCCTCGAGCATCTGCTCGGGAACCGTCCACGAAAGCCCATCGACGCCTCTCACCATCAGATCGCTTGTCACGGCGCGAACCGCGTAGTCGGGCAAAGACGCACAAAGCGTCGCAGCGGCCTTGGAGAAGATGCCGCTAATGTACTCGTTCGAACTTAGCGAATCCTGCGTATAGGCGAACGTACCGATAACTTTGGAAACAGCATCATGGCTCTCCGTCGCAACAATTTCCTGCGAGGCATCTTGGATCGCGACCGCGTCACAAGCCCCATTCGATTCGATGGCCATGGCTGGCGCAACTACGGCACTACTCGCAAGCATCGCGCAACCAACAACTGCCGTGGCCTTTTTCACAGTCTTGCTCATGATCTCCCCTTCCTACTCTTCCACAACCACATACACCGACGCGGCAGTCTGGGTATCGAAGCCACCCGCATCGCCAGGCTTCACCGACAGCATGTACACGCCGGGCTCCGTAGGCGTCCACTTTGCCGTGAAGTACACCCATTGGTCTCCATCGAAGTCGGCAGGAACTTCGATATCAGTCCAGCTGTAGCCGTAGTCGGCGCTGAAGCGCACTGCCGAGGTGTGGTGCTCGTCGCACTGCGCCGCCCACACATAGCCCTCCAACGTTACCGTATCGCCTAACTTGTAGGTTTGGCCGTCCTTACTCGGAGTCCAGAAGGCACTGTCCAGCGGATCGCAAATCTGGTTGTAGATATCGGATCCCTCGGGCGGGAAGCCTGTGTACCAATCGTTCCAGCCCGTTTTGTCGGGACGCTCCTCTCCAATGAAGTCAATTTGCGTGAGATACTTCGTCCATGAATAGGCGGGCCATCCGGGAACCACGTAACGCAACGGTGCGCCCTCTTCTGGAGAAAGAGGCTCTCCATTCTGGGCCCAGGCGAGCATGGCCCCCTCGGCAAGATCCTCTTCAATCTGGCTGTACAACCCATTCATGAAGCCATCGGCCGTCGAGCGCTGCACCGTGACCATACCATCCTTCAAGCCACCGCACGCCTCAATTACATCTTCGAGCAGAACACCTGTGTACTCGATATTACCCACCTGCGTGCAATCGAATCCATTACCGGCGCAGATGGCGCAAGTCCCCTTGGTCACCTCTCCAAGCGCCTTCAATTCATCAAGCGTGAAAGTGCGAGGGTTGTTCACTCCACCGTCTACTTTCAACTCATAGGAAGCAGCATCGATATTTTCGACCTGCCCGTTGACGCTGCAAAACAAATCCTCGAGAGAAGATGTGCGCTGATCGAGCTCCACGCTATCAAGTTGCCAATCATTGACCACATTGATGCCCGCGATGGTATCTCCTCCCGACACATTCCCGCGCAGGGCAATCCATTCCTGCCATTCGGGACTACCGACGTTCTCGGGGAAACCGCCCAGCTCACCGGTGTAGATGTACTCGTCGAAAAGAACCAACTCCCCATCATTGGTGGTCGCGTGACACGTGAAGCAGTTGCCCGTGAACGCTTGGTTATTGTAATGCGCCTGATGGATTGCTTCTCCGATCATGGGACCACCGCCAATGGCTTGGGGTCGATGACAGGTCATGCAGTCAGTGACCTTCGTTCCCTGTCCATAGGCCGCCAGATCTTTATAGGGCAGATGCTGTCGATACCCTGAAACGAGCGAGTATAAATCGTCGCCATGGCACGACCCGCAACCGCGATTGCCGGCATTGATAAAGTTTGTCGTATAATCGGCCTCGGGAAGAAAACCCGAGTCACGCTCCGTCGATCCCGATTGAGCCAAGGTGGTTGGCTCGGGCTCGGCAGCTTCCACCTCGCGCGTTTGCGGCTGGCAAGCTGCCAGGCAGAAGACAGCCAACGACAGCATCAGAACGATTATTCCAACGATGCGTTTTCTCTTCATTGTTTCTCCTCCTTCTCATAGAAGTTGTTCATAGGCACAGCCTCCTGCGGAACCACCTCCTTACTATTTCGCTGCACTTTCAACCTTAATCTCGGCTAACAAATTCGTCTTGAGCAAAACAGACGGGTCTTTTCACGCATCTACGCAACCATTACGTAGGCAAAGAAAAAACAACCCGTATACTCGGAATCGTTCAACTGAAGCAGAGGGGGAGCCATGGCAGAACAACCGGAAGACAAGGAAGCCAGAATAACACTGCCTATTAGCGCATCGTCTGCACTGCTCGCCATGGGCTTTGGCCTTTGGTGGGCTTGGACGGATTCGTTTTACTTGGCATCGCCGGGAGCAAGCCCTTCAGCCACCTCCATGATTCCTTCCGAGAGATGCTTCATCTCCCTAGGCTGCGGCCTGGCTCTCATCGCTCTCCTGCTGAAACAAAAACGCCAAAAGGAGAGAATACCTAGGGGAATCGTCTGGGCGTCTGCGCTGTGCATGAGCATGCTGCCTTTCATAGCGCGCGTCATCTCTCTTTATACAGAGGAATCATCATGGCGAGTTCTTCTGCTACTCGTTGCCGGATTTGCATCTGCACCGCTCTTCCTCGAGTGGCTGTCGAAAATCGCCAGCACCTCGGACGAGCCATCACTTATTGTTCCTCTCGCCCTCGTTGTCGATGTTGCGGTCAACGGCTTGGCATACTTGCTCGGCGCCACCCTACCTTCTGCGAAATACTCTGTACTTCAACTTGTTTTGCCCCTTGTCTCAGCTGTCGTCTTTGCAAAAACGAAGCCAATTTCCTCTGGCAACAAACCCTATGCCCAAACCACTGCGAAAGAGTATGCACCCCACGGCGCAACTCCTTGGATCTTGCTCGCAGGATCGCTTCTATTCGCGTTTGATTTCGCCTTGCTCCTTGAGTGCATCTCGTCGATCCCAGAAAGCGCATCTGCTCTTCAATCCCTGCGCCTCTTAGGACCTCTAGCCTCCGCCGCACTCTTTATCACTATAGAAAACATCCTGCACAAAAGAGGCAGTCTGAGCTGGGGACTCAAATTCATCGTGACGCCCTCACTTGCCATGGGCTTCCTCGCCCTCCCCGTCATCGGTTTCCAGATGCCCGCCCTCTCATGCATGATCACGTGGATTGGCATTGATTACTTTGTCTTGACGTTCTTCACGCTTCTCTGTCAGATCATTCGGCGAGTCCAAATACCTGCTCGCTCGCTTCTCGCCCAGGGCATAGCCAGCAATTGCATTGGTCTTGCACTGGGAGCGTTCGCAGGGAAAGCCATTTGCATGATGGTCAACCCATCGCCGCTCTTGTTCTCGATAATCGCCCTCGTCGTTGTCACTTCCATTATCTGGATCGCCTTCTGGATGATCGATGACCGAAAAGTCGACACCCTTTGGGGCCTCGACAAAAAACCGGCACAGCTTGTTCACGACGAACGTATTTGCCAATGCTGCGATGCCATTGCCGCAACCTATGGACTCACCCCACGCGAGCACGAGATCATCGTCATGCTTGCCCATAACCGCACCGTGAACGATATCGCTGGCGATCTGATCATCTCCGTCCGAACCGTAAACACGCACATGAACAATATCTACGGGAAGCTCGATATCCACTCGCGCAACGAGTTATCCGATCTGCTGAGATCCACGCAAAGCGACATGCGGTAGCGGGGAGAGAAAGATGGCGGCTCGTGCTACAATAGCCCGAAGTCATCAGCGGGAAGGTGGGCCGTGGGCACGGAATCGGAATACGAGCGCTACGAAGAGCCTTATTCCTACGAGGTGCGCGACCGACGCGTGCGCGGAGCCCGAGGACTGCAGGCCGTCGACGGCCTCACCACCAGCGCCGTCTTCGATGATGCGGCCGAGCGCTACGTTGCCGGCGGCATCAGCGCCCGCCAGCTGAGCGACATCGTGGACGACTACTACAACCAGAAGGTCGAGCGCGGCATCAACCGCTACTCCCAGGAGGCCGACCTCGTGAGCGCCCGCATCTGCGACGCCCTGGACTCCAACGGGTTTACCTTCTCCCCCGCCACCCTGCGCGCCATCCACGGGCGCCTCTTCCGCGGCCTCATGGAACAGCCCTTCTACGAGCAGCACTACCGCGACTACAACATCTCGAAGCGCGAGTTCGTCCTCGCGCGGGAATCGGTGGCCTACGGGGACTACGCTTCCCTCGAGGACGATTTGGAAACCGCCTTTTCAGAATTCAGCCCCGCGCCCGCGCAGGACGGCGACTACACCGCCTACATAGCCTCGGTGGCCGACTTCATCGCGCGCGTCTGGCAGATCCACCCCTTCGCCGAGGGGAACACGCGCACCGTCGCCGTGTTCCTCCAGCAGCTGCTGCACTTCCACGGGTTTCCCCAAGACTGCAGCGAGGCCTTCGACCGCTCGTCGCTGCAGTTCCGCAACGCGCTCGTGCGGGCCAACTACCGCAACATCCCGCTCGGCGTCGAACCCGATCCGACTTTCTTAAACGAGTTCATAGGCTGCCTCATCGCAGGTCGCCCCTTCCCCTACCGCAACCGCGACATGGCCGCCGCCGAGTTGTTCCGCTCCAAGGGCCTCATACCTCCGCAAGAGGAAAACCCCCGACGACCTGGGTAAACTCGGGGAAGGGATGGTGGAGCACCAGATTATCGGACGCTCCACTGCAAGATTATCAGCTTTATGACTGCCAGATTATCAGCGCATTTTTCGGGAAGACGTTCTTACACCTTTTTACACCAATTTGCACCGTTTTACACTCTTTTACACTCTTTTATACCATCTTGCACTGCTCCATAGCAGAGCGGTATTTCGTGCAGGATCCGACAAGATAAGTTGCTCCCTCACGAAAGTGTTGGAGGGCTGGGCGGCGTTGGAGGCTCGGGGGCACTGGGAGCAGCCGGAGCATCCGTGCCGCTGAAACCGGCGATGTCGAAGTAGGCGAGGAGGTCGTGCCAGTTGTGGGAGTCGAGACCGGCCAAGAGGACGCCGAGCCCCGCGAAGACGAAACCGGCTAGTATGCAGCCGAGGGCAATCCAGTGGAGGGTTCGCCAGTTCAGCCAAGGATATTTCTCGCTAAGCTTCATGAGCGACCTCCTTCGTACCAGCCGCAGATGCTAGGGATGAGAACGCCATGGAACTCTCGGCTCCTGACCTCCCCTTCCTCATCTTTTCCCTCCCCTTTGCGAACCAAACCTTCGCCTTGGCAACACTCGCGCGCCACAAACGGCCCGATCCCTTGGTGGCCGCCATCGCGCCATGTAGGCAGAACAGGCCCAGGCCGAAGCAAATCAGACCACTTCCCAGCTCTGCTGCCGCATAGGCCGGCTGGCCCATCGCCAAACCGTAGAAGCACACGGCAATGCCCAGGGGCCCTCCCGCCATAAGTCCTGCGGCAAGCACCCACAACGTAAGGAGGAGCGACGCCACAACCGCTACGACTGAAAAAACCAGCGCAGCGACAATGGCAACGATCGCTATGACGACCGCTGCGGCCGCGAGCAGAAGCGCTAGCCACAAGGGCGATCCTAAAATAACGAGCGCCCAGTACATGACGCGATTCATCGGCTTCGATCCGAGACGCACGCCTCGCACCTGCGCCGATGTTTGCCCTTGCAGCGGCGTTCCTTCCCTGTCTTCCGTCGGCATCGTTCCCCAAGGTTCCGTCGGCAAGTCTCCGATGATGGCCCGCGCGGCCGCCTTCGGGTTATCCAGCTGAGCCGTAGCCTCTTCCTCGCTCATGCCATCGGCCACGCGGTCGTCGATCATTTCCGCATAGAAGGCCACCGATTCTTCTACCTCTTCTTCGGGCAAGCACCCGAGCGCCGCCCGCAACTGGTCGAGGTACTCCTGCTTGTTCATAGTGCGGCTCCTTCAATCTTGCAGGTTTGGCGAGACGAGGTAGCGCTTTTCACGCCTTGGTCATTCAGCGGCGACATCTTCACCGTTTTCTTTTTGGAAGGCGCCTCCTCACGCGGCTCTACCTTCTTTGCTGTCGCGTCGCTCACGAACCGGTAGATGGCCTCCACCTCGTTCCATTCCTCGATGAAAGCCGCCACGCGTGCGCGGCCTGGCTTCGTGATGCGGTAGTACTTGCGCAGCCGTCCGTTGTGCTCGGCCGAGCGCACGGTGATGCAGCCGGCACCTTCCAAACGTTTGAGCAGCGGATACAGCGTCGATTCGGTAAGGCCCAGCGTCGGAGGCACCTCTTTGATGATCTGGTAGCCGTAGGACTCGCCCCGTGCGAGCACCGCCAGTACGCAGGCTTCCAGAAACCCACGCTTCATCTGAGCGTCCACCATACCTCCTATCGCATGATACTATGCATTGCATAGTATAGCGACAAAGCAGCGCTGTCAAGACGCCCGTCGAGAGTCAGGTGAGCACTGCTGCTCTCCCCCGATTTCACCTCGATAAGCGTACCTTGAGGCCTATCACGTTCTATGAGGAAGTCAACTTCTCCGTATCTTTTCGAATTGCAATAGATCAAATCATGGCCGTGGGATCAAAGCTCTGCGCAACGGCGTTCCCGTAGATTGACCCGAAGTTGATACGAGCACGCTGCTCGAGAATACTGCGCAAAATTCCAAGTTTGGGATATTGCGCAATTCGCTCTTTGCGCTCGAGCCTCCATCCCTCAACACGGGGTAGGTCAACTTTCTGTCCATCGTCATCCCTTCCTACTCAATATCATCGAAATAGGTGTGCGACTTTTCAAGAGTAGTCATTTTGCCATCGGGCCTTGTTGGGCTAGGACCGATCACCTCAAAGTGCACATGAGGGACTCCGCCGGTGTCTTTTCCAGCCAGATCGGAATCTTTCATCCTGAATACACGAGTACCATCGGCTGAGACAAAACGGCCAGGCTCCACTTCCCTATAACCAGGCCCTAGGACCGGAGGGGTCGTACCAGCAGGGGCGCAGGTGCTGCAGGCCGCCCTCGAGCGACGTGGGCTCCGCGTTGCAGCCGTAGTGGGGCCGCTCGAAACGGTCGCCGTAGCCGGCGCCAGGCCGCCCTACTCCCAGCCGGCCGCGTTGTCGAAGGTCTGGAAGTCGGGGCGGGGCTCGTGCGGGTAATTGGCGGGGTCGGCGCCGTACTTACGGGCCCAGGCCCTCATCGGGACGAACATGAGCTCCTCGAAGCGCGCGCCGGCGGGAAGTGTCGAGATCCCCGCGAGGGCGCCCGCGTAGCAATCCTTCCCGCCCGCGACGCACGAGCAACGCCACCCCAGGAACTCGCCGGGGAAGAAGCGGTCGCGAAAAAGGCCGAAGACCCGCTCGGCCACGTCGCGCCTGTCCAGCGCCCGCAGGTGCTCCGCCAGCGCGTCGTCGAAGGCGAACA
>OGYH01001933.1_pt1 | contig 17899 bp, 28 predicted proteins | sample 1576511 | NCBI WGS metagenome assembly OGYH01 (sample SAMEA3541522, study PRJEB24748) | human gut metagenome | biome: human gut; feature: human-associated habitat; material: faeces | place: China | collected 2012
ATCCGAATCGGGAAACCAATACAATATTTGCTCGGAGCAACCAGTAGCTCCAAGCACGAGGAGGTGGCAAGTTGTATTTAGCAGAAAACTTAAAGTTTCTTCGGGAACAGAACGGAAAGACACAGGGGGAGCTGGCAGTTCTCTTTGGAATTGAACAAAAGACAATATCTTCGTGGGAATGTGGTAGTCGTAAACCACCAATCGGCACGATTGTTAGTTTGGCAAAACTTTACAGGGTATCACTTGATGATTTGGTTCTGACAGATATGAGACCACCGATACCTGTATATGCACTTAATCTTGCATATCTCCGTAAAAAGCATGGCATGACACAGCAGGAAATATCTGAGCTGTTAGGCTATAGCGGGAAACAAGGCTATAACGCAATTGAGACAGGAAAGGTCAAACCAACAATAGACACTCTTGAAAAACTAGCAGATTTCTTTGGTGTGACTATGGACCAGATTGTCAAACAAGATTTATCGCAGGAGGTGAGCAAATGAACGCATTAGCAACAGCACCGGGTGTCATTGCTACACCGGGAAAGTATTATATCGGGGCAAAAGAAGTGATGGAATACCTTGATTGCAAGGAAAACAAGGCCTACGAGCTGATAAGGCAGCTTCGGGACGAATTGGTTAAAGCAGGCAAGCTTACACCGGCATACCCGATAGGAAAAGTCCCAAGAAAGTATTTTTTTGAGAGATGCATGATTGAAGAATAGGAGGTGCAAGATGGCATATTACAATGTTTGTCCAAAGTGCGGTTGCAATCTGGATCCGGGAGAGAAATGCGATTGCGAGAGCTTAAAGCTAGAACATCAGGAAACAAGCAGATTTTTTTACAGTCAGTTTTTAAGAGCGGATGATAGCAATGGTCAGATGTCATTTGTGTTTGACCATCCCCAAGGAGGTGCAATAGGAGCATGAGAAACAAATGTCTTTTGGGTTTAGGACTGGTATTCGTGATTTCTTTGACATCCATGGTTGCATTCGCTTTCAGCTTTACGGGAACTCCGGCAGACGAAGTAGATGAAACAGAAATGATTGTTAGAGCTGTGGTTTCTGAGGAAGCGGATGCAATGCCAACAATGGAACCAATCACAACAACTGGACAAGAACAGGAAATGGTAAAAAATGAGCAGTCCAAAATCGGCAGTATGGATTGGGATTCTGATGATGCGTATAGGCTTGCCAAGATTGCAATGGCTGAAGCTGAATCAGAGGACACCGAGGGAAAAGCCCTCGTGATGCTGGTTGTGCTGAATAGGGTTTGGGATGATGAATTTCCGGACACTATCGAGGAGGTTATCTTCCAGAAAGGGCAGTTTAGTCCGATCAGCAACGGAAGATATGACGAGGTAGAGCCGGACGAGGACTGTTACAGAGCATTGCAGCTTATTCAGACTGGTGGATGGGATGAAAGCCATGGAGCAACTTACTTTGAGAGCAAGAGCGATTCTACATGGCATAGTGAAAATCTTACTTTCCTGTTTAAGCATGGAAAACATTATTTTTACAAGGAGTGAGGACAAATGAGGAAGACGCTGAAAAGAGATTTGATAGCGGTTATCTGGACGCTGCTTGTCACATACGCTATCGGGAAATGGGCTTTTCATCTTGCCTATATTGAGAGAGGATACGAGGCTGTCGGAGGTGAGTATTTGTTGATTCTGGCAGTTTACTGGGGAGCATGGAAAGCAATTAACTGTTTATTTGATTCACTGGAGGAACTGGAAAATGAAAGAAATCGTAGAAAAAAAAGAAGTAGAAGAACTGCTCGGATGTGAAATTACAGATGAACAGTTTGAGGAGGCATTGAAATATGCCAGACACAAGCAGGAGTACATATACCAGCGTGAGCGAAGACAGGTTGTGTTACAGCATTGGTATCTTGTGAAGCTCACAGAGGAATATGTGAGAAGCCTTGCTTTTTCAAAATTCACTATGGATTTATGCAGAACATTGCGTGATATGGAAAAAGAGCACTCGATCAGAAATCAGAGTGCCCCTACGGATAACCATATTGTAGCAGTTCCTGCTTTATAAATCAAGCAAATATTACACAATATGGAGGTTTTATCTATGAACAATTCAAATGCTTTGGCTGAAATTCAGTCCAAATATCCAAACTGCAATCTGCTGTTACCAGCAGCTACATCAGTGCAGATCAACCCATTTTATAAGTGCTCCGTTATGGAAGTGGTGGCGGACACAGCACCAAGCTCAGGAGATATCTTCTCGGTCGGAAAGGTAAAGACTGGAGAGGATGGAAAAGGAAAAGCCATATATGAGGATGTTTTCTCACCTGCAAAGCCACTTCTTATGAAGCTGGCAACTGCGGCAGGAATCCAGTTCCACCCTGAGTACACGACAGTCATAAGAGAGAATACAAACACCTATGTTGGAAAGGCATACGGAGCAGTAAGACTTCCGGATGGAAGCTACAAGACGCACATGGAAACAAAGCGTATCTGCCTCGATGATGAAGAGTCGAAGTACCGCCTTGAATTTATGGACAAGTCAATTATGGGAATCCATGATTGGAGAGCTGCCAAGGCCGCCTCTGAAATGTTTAAAGGGGAGTGGAAAGATGATCCGGAGAAGATGAATCAGTGGGGCAAGCCGGAGAAATATTATGTCATTGCTGACAGTGACAGGGAAAAGTATATCGAGAGGTCAATCTTGGTGAATATGACACTTCTCAGAAAGACTGCTTCTGAAAAAGCACAGACAGGAGCAATCCTCAGAGTTATCAGAGCATTGCTTGGTATTAAGGGGACATACTCAAAGGCAGAATTGGAGAAGCCGTTTGTTGTTCCTACAGTAACATTTGCACCAGATTACACGGATCCTACAGTGAGAAGTGCAATGCTCCAACAGGGGATGAATTCCATGGGAAATATGTTCGGTGCCTCATCCACACCGCCTGCAATCTCCACTGCATTTTCTGGCGAAGCATTTTCGTCAGACTTTAATCCGGAGGATGAAATTGACAATCCTGCATTTACTTCCGAACAGGTTGAGGATAGTGATGGGGCTGTGGAAGAACAGGAAAGAAACTGGTTCGATCAGGAACAGCCGGCACAGGAACAGCCACAGTCACAGCCGACAACAAATGGAAATGAGACAACTGGATATTTCTGTGATGGATGTGGAGCAGAAATCAACGAAAGGGTATATGAATACTCACTCAATAAATTTGGAAGACCGCTGTGCATGAAGTGTCAGAAAGGAGCTGGTAAGTAATGAATCTGATTAAGATTTCAACGGATTTGGAATTATCCGTACATGAGTTTCCAACAGGAACCCATGAGGAACAGAACAATAAGCTTCGAGAGCTGATAGGAAATGACTGCAGATTATATGAGCATGTGATGCCAAAGCGATTATATACAGAATTACACCAAATGGACCATCCGACTAAGGTCAAGGGGCAGTGCGTAAGTATGCTAATTGACGAGGGGGGATTGTTGAAAGAAGTAATCATCCCGAATCTCATAGGCAGTTACCTTTATGAAACTGATAAACACAATATTCCAATAACAGGAAACATACTGATTGTTGGGGAAGAATGGACCGGTGATGGCATTGATTTTTGCGGCATTGAGGAATCGGTATTTAAGGTATTAGAGCTGCAGCTAAATAACATGATTATGGCGATGAAAGCAACAATGGAGGTGTTGAAATGAAGATATTACATACAGCAGACTGGCATCTTGGAACATTCCGAAGCCCAGTTAAGGACGGAGTAAATCTCCGAACAGAGGACACGAAAAGATGTCTGGATGAACTGATCAGAGTGGCAAATGAGGAAAAACCGGATTACTCGATTGTATCTGGTGACATATTCCATGTTGGCCGCCTGTGGTCCGACAGGTGTTGTGAGGAAATCATAACTGCAATTCATTATATCAGAGAACTTGCGGCAGTATCAAAGCAGGTTGTTGTCATGAGAGGTACTCCAAACCATGATGGATCAGGGCAGTTCAACGTCCTCTCTGAAATGTTTGCAGATGTTCCGAATGTTCATGTGGTGATTACCCCACAGGTAATTTCATTTGATGATGTTGATATTGCGGTGCTCCCGGGATTTGACAGGGGAGTGTTCAGAGCTAATCATCCGGGATTGTCAAGTGATGAAGAAAATGTGGTGTTTACAAATGAATTATCAAATATTGTAACAGGGTTGAAAGCACAATGCTCTCCGGAAAAGAAAAGTATTCTGATGGCACATTACACGGTACCTGGATGCAATACCGAGAGTGGACAGACAATGATGCTCACACAGTTTGAGCCAATCATTCCGCAGGAGGCTTTATTGGCGGCCGATTACAATCTGGTTGCTTTAGGACATATTCACAGACCACAGAAGATAATGCACAGAGACTGGTATTATTCCGGTGCGATAAATGCCATGAACTTTAATGATGAGGGACAGCAGAGGGGCTTTTGGATTCACAACTGGCACGAGCTGGGAACATGGCAGAGTATTTTCCATGAAACACCTATCAGAGAGTTTGCAACCATTGAACTCAATGATGATGATGTGACACAGATAAATATGCAGGCTATGGATTTTGTTGCTACTGAGAAGTGGAGAGGGCAGATTGATGGAAAGATTGTCCGTGTTCATTATAGTTGCACCGCAGAAAACAGCAAGGCTCTGAACAAGGCAACTTTGGAAAGAGAGCTTCTGGAAGACGGAGCATTTATGGTATGGGAAATTCTTCCAGATAAGATAGATGAATTTGCAAATAGAACACAGCTTGAAAATGCTACGGATCCGGAGGCGAACCTTATTAAGTATTTTGAGGAAAAGCAGGTACCACAGGAAAGAATACAGGAACTTGTATTAAAGGCAAGACCGATTATTGCTGAAGCTGAGGCAAGCATGACAGCGACAGCAAATAGCGGAACATTTGAACCTGTAGAAATTGCTGTTAAGAATTATCGTAACTACGAAGAGGAAACATTTAATTTCGAGGATATCACTTTCTGCACAATCAACGGTCAGAATGGAGCAGGAAAGAGCAGCTTGTTTATGGATGCGATTATCGACTGCCTTTATGAAGAACCGAGAGAGGGTGTAATCAAGGATGATACAGGAAAGGCACCATGGCTTAGAAATGATGAAAGCGTCCGTTCCGGTTCGATTATGTTTACATTCCGTATCGGAGAGAAAAAGTATCGCGTCACAAGAACCAGAGCCCGTTCCGGAAAAGGAACTTTGAATATTTCTCAGTTTGTTGAGAATGAATGGAAGGATTGCTCAAAGGAAGGTGCTACAGTTGCGACAAACACAGCACCGCAAGCTAAGCTTTCGGCTGTATCTGAATTCGTTATAACAAGAGAAAATTTCAATCGGGTGTCAATAAGAGTTGCTGCTCCTGTAACGGGAGCTATTTATTCCGTATCAATAAATGGTGTTCAGTATAGTTTTACGAGCAGTTCTGATGATGAATTGTCTATTATTGAGGGGCTGAGTAAGGTTGTTAAGCCAGATGGATATAAAGTGTCGGTGAATGAAAGCAGTATTACGCTTGATATAATTTGCGAATCATCTTCAAGGAGTGGCATCCTGGTTCTGTCAGACAATTTAACAACATCAAGTGTCACTACTCTTGCTGATTTTGCCACAGTAGAGTATGGAAAACTCATATTCCCGAATGGAACAATCACTGTTATGATTACCAATATCAGTGGATTTAATGCTGTTGAGAATCTAATCGAACCAACTTATGGAAGATTACAGGAAACAGATGTGGAACTTAGACATTCATATCTTGCAAAATCGGCTATTCGGTCCACAAGAATGATAGACAGTATTTGCTCGCAACTGATAAATAATGTTCCGAATGTCGAGAGTGCCACAGGATATGAAAATGATACGGATGATACGGATAAAGAAGGAAGACCACCACACAGTGTTGAAATAATTGTGGACGGAGGAGATGAAACAAGCATTGCAAGTATTATTTTAGATAAAAAAGCTGCTGGAATTCAAACCTTCGGTTCTATTACTGTTAATGTGGCAACAGAGTATGGAGATTCTATCCCTGTAAGTTTCAATAGACCAGAATATATCTATGTATGGATGAAAGTTACTTTGGATGCTGATAAGTCATATTTACCTACTAATTACGCAAATCTGACAATAGAATCAATTGTAGAAGATGCCTCAAAGCTGCAGGCTGGCGACAATATGTTGTCCCAGACTTTTAATGATGGAATTTATTCTGCAGTCGGTGGTGTAACCTATGTTGACATCAAATGTGCAGCAACAAAGGATAGTGAGCATATACCAACCAGTGAAGAGTACACGAAAGTAAATGTAAGTGTGGAAAGCAGACAGAAAATAGTCATTGCCGACACAAGAATTGAGGTGGTATATAGTGGGCATTCTTGATAAATGGTTAGACGATTTACCACAGCAGTTTCAAGGAAAGAAGCACATAGAAGACCTTATTTCGGTATTTGCAAAACAAATGGAAGATTTACATAGGGTGTTCAAACAACTTGACGCAGAGACAGATTTAGAGAGTGCTGTTGGTGCGAATTTGGATATGGTAGGAGATATTGTAACTCTTACACGAAAAGAAGCAGGTGTTTTAGCTGGCATAGATGTTGAAGATCCGGTTATCAGCGATGAACGATACCGGCAGTTCTTAAAGTATCAAATGCTGGTCAATACAAACGAATGTACTTATCGTGATCTTATGGATGGATTGGCACTTCTGTGGGATGTATCTCCAATTTATTACAGAGAGGATCCGGCTCTGCCTGCGGTGATTATACTTACGATGCCATTCCTTACACCGGGAGGCAAAGTTGTTACATTGGGCGAGGTTCCAATGGTAAAGCCTGCGGGTGTCAGAATTGAATTTGAGTATTATATCAAGGCTATCGTTGAGATAGCCTTTAATTTTTGGATTTCTTCGTATGATGTCCCGAGGTGCAATACCATTGTTTGTGGTACGCATCCGAGGAGAGCAACACTCGGTACTATTATCGAAATCCGTTGCGAACAGGATACAAATGCCTTGATAGCCGCTTTTGATGCAAGCAAAACGGGAACTATCCGAATAGGAGGAACTGCTTATAATGCTACACTTGGAAAAACATTTGCAGAAGATGTTGAGATAGAAATAGATAGTAATTTGCACATAGTAGATTTCTTGCAATCCGGACAAAGCGTGGCAGGATTAAAGCCCAATAGGGCGACGCAAGGAATGGTAATACCTAAAGAAATACTTGTGGAAAGGAATGCTTATCTACAGAAATATACTATGCCGGCTTCCGGTCTTCAGACTTCTGGAGGAGGAACGCTGGCAAATTCTTTATCAGTGGGTGTTAATAGCAAAATTGAGGCAGATGATATGGTACTACTCGGCACACCTACGGAGTTATATGCTTCTCCGGAACATAAAGCCGGGAAAGCATATAAGACGCTTGCTGTTTCATCATCAGAAACAGAGGCAGATGTAAATGTATTCATTGCTTCGGCTACCATCAGACGATGTGGAACCAGAAGCTGTGGAAATAAAGAATAGGAGGTAGCAAGATGGGATTCTGGGAAAAAGATTTTCTAAACAGAAGACGGCAGGAATGGATGGAGTCTATTCATAAATTCCAGTACCAAGTAAATGGAAAATGGTATGATGCCAAAATCAATAGTAAGAAAATCACAGGCAACAAGATTGTTTTTATTGTAAGTTTGCTCACCACTCCCAAGACAGCCCACACAATTACCGGAATTCGCCTTTGGGACATTACCGGTCGCATTTGTGGAGGACTGGAAGTTGCCGTTAAAAGGACGGCAAATCAGGGTGTGTTAGCTAAATTTGAATTCCCAATTTACGAGAAAGGAGATGAATAGGGATGAATGTATTACCAGAATATTTGGAAGGCAACAGAACTGGCTCATACACACCAGAACAGTGGCTTGATGAAGTAAAGGACAAAAATTCGGACGAAATTATCCAGGAGGGAACTCCAATGGATGCCGAACACTTCAATCACATGGAGCAGGGCATTCATAACAACTCACTTATGTTGGCTCTTTTGTTAGAGAATGTAAAGCATACTCAGCAAAGCGTAGAGTCTGTTGATGGTGAGGAACTTGAAGTTACATTGACCAACACAAAGGATTTCTATTTTAATAATTCTGTTAAGACTGTGGCGCTTGCAAATATGCGTAGCACATTGGATTACAGGGTTATCACAGAAGTACAAGGCAATCCTGTAAATGTTGGTGATGTGGTTGTCTATGATAAGCAGGTGAATGGTTTTAAGATTGCTTTTACAGGCAGTGCTAAAAGTGTGACTGTTCGTTGCTTTGTACAGGGAGGAGGTACGGTGTAGTGGCAAATATCATTATTCATAGTGACGAAAGAAAAGCTGAAACAAACAGAACCCTTCGTGATTATGGTATCAATCCGGAACATGCAACCAAAGCACAAAGAGATATGGCAGATTGCGTAGCCCAGAAGACAGGCGAAGCCTGCAGAGAATTAAGGAGGTATGACAGATGAAAGTCGTAGAGGTAAATGTTGGAAAGAAAATTGAGTACAGTGTATCGAAAAATAAGATTACATTTGCTGATGAATTGATGCTCAATTGCGAAAAGTTGGAAAGAGATAATGATGAATGTGTTGACATTTGCATTGCAAAGAATGGGATGATTACTTCTGGCCAGCTTGGTGAAAAGTATGCAGCACAAATTGAGATTCCGGCAAGGCAGTATGTTGAAAAGGAAGTTCCTAATCCAGATTATGATCCTGAGGTAGAAAACAGCAGCGAAACAATTATGGAAAGAACCCCTGTTCCGTTCAATATGGCAAATGTTACGCTCAAATTATATGCAATCGAATAAGGAGGACTATTATGGGAAATTATGATCAGATGGCAGCTGCGGTAAGCGAGCTGTCAGGTGGAAAAAATGTGGTATTACTGGATGACATCGGAATGCCATCAATTTATGTAAGAATTCCAAAAGGAAAAAATTCAGAGCTTGTAAGCGGCCTTAGCGATAATGTTCATTATGCGTTTAATGTGGACAGTGTCGAGAAGACCGCTTTTTATTATTCCAAGTATCAGAATATTATTGTAAATGAAAGGGCATATTCTCTCGGACACAGAGATCCTGCAAATTCCATGAATTGGGATGCTGCAAGAAAGGCTTGCGAAAATAAAGGAGCGGGCTTCCACCTTGCAACAATGGCAGAGTGGGCTTATATTGCTCTCTGGTGCCGCAAGAATGGCACTATGCCACATGGAAACAATAATTACGGAAAAGATTCGGCTTATACACATGAACACGGCGAGGAATCTTCAAAGGATAGCGAAAAAACTGGAAGATGTTTCACAGGTTCTGGACCTGTAACATGGAACCATAACCATCACGGAGATGGCATTTGTGACTTAAACGGAAATGTATGGGAGTGGAATGCAGGCATGCGTCTTGTTGATGGAGAAATCCAGATCATTCCATACAATAATGCAGCGATGGGTAGCAAATGTGATATGTCGGCATCCTCTACTCTCTGGAAAGCAATTAAGGCGGATGGCTCGCTTGTAGAACCTGGAACAGCCGGAACATTAAAGTGGGATTGGGTATCTGGCAAAATTCAGCTTACTTCTGGTGCGATTACATATAAGACTGATAGCGGTGTTGGTGGACAGTATAAAGATATGACACTTGCAAGCGGGCTTACTGCTCCAGAAATTGCAAAGATGTTATTACTCTACCCAGATGAACCAAACGGAGATTACGCAGGCGATTATCATTGGTTCAACCCTGTTGGCGAGCGTTTGCCGGTTTGCGGGGGCAGCTGGTACTATGGTGCCAGCGCTGGCGTCTTCACCTTGGGCCTCAACGATCCCCGCTCCTATGCGGGCTGGCGCATCGGGTTCCGCTCCGCTTTTGTTGATCTGTAATCTGTTGCACTGTAATCTGACTGAGGCTGCGATAGCAGCCTCTTATTTTATTTTTACCTTGCAATAACGAAATGCGATATAAAATAACAAATAAATCCGAAGCAGAACTATGTGTGGTAGAATGGAAAAAAATATGGTATAGAGGGACTTTATGGAGGAATTAAAGATATTACAAAAGACCTTCGATATGATGAACTATGCTTATCCTGCATTGGCACAATACCCAAAGGGCGAGAAATTCGCCCTTGTTGTGGATATAAAGAGGTGCATGGATGTTATGTTGGAGAGGATTATCGAGGCCAACAAAAAGTATTATAAGAAAACTACACTACAGGAATTAGATGTAGAAGTGGAAAAGTTAAAGGCATATGTCCGATTGTCGTATAATTTAGGTTTTTTGCCTCCGAAAAAATATGAACAATGGTCCGGTCTGGTGGTTGAAATTGGCAGAATGGTTGGAGGATGGATAAAGAGTGTGAACAAATAGGGTACGGAATACTGCGTTTGCCGATTTGCGGGGGCAACTGGAACAATGGTGCCAACGCTGGCGTCTTCAACTTGAACCTCAACAATCCCCGCTCCAATGCGAACTGGAACATCGGCTTCCGCTCCGCTCTGCCTTCAAGTCAGATGCTGCAGACCTAATGGGTGTGCAGTCAGTACAGAGGTGTAAAGGATTCCGTCTCCTTTGCTCATGCAAGAAAAGTTCGGCGGTAGCACAGAGGCTATTGCTGATGGTAGGCACGAATGCCGACAGTATCATGGGTAATATGAGAACTCCGCAATGCTCTGAAAGGAGATAATATGTCTATCAAAAATATTTACACTGAAATAACATCTTTTGAGAATCTGCTCCAAGCCGAAAAGGATTCGAGAGCAGGGAAACGGTACGAAACAGAACAGTTGCAGTTTTGGGGCGACCTAGAGGGCAATTTGCATTCTGTTATGGATCGACTGCGAACTCATGAATATCCGCCAGATATATACCACCATTTTTATGTATATGAACCAAAACTGAGGAAAGTAATCTATTCAGATTATACAACCAAGGTAATTCAGCGAGCAGCTTATAATGTATTAAATCCACTAGTCTGCAAAGGAATGATAAGCGATACCTATTCTTGTATTAAGGAAAGAGGGCAGCTAAAATCCATGCAGAGGTTGGCAGAGTGGGTTGACTACTGCGAAAAAAGCGGCGAGCGTTGGTATTACTTAAAAATGGACGTGGCGAAGTTCTTTTATAGAATGAACCATGAAATATTGATGAATATCATCCGGAAGAAAATTGGCGATAAGCAGGCTGTGAGGTTCTTGGAGCACTATGTTTGTCACGCATCCAGAGCCTTCGGTCTTCCGGTTGGAATTAGTTCTCCTTTGGATATTCCCGATGATGAAATGCTGTGGGATGTAGGGATTGCTATTGGTGGCGGTCTTTCTCACATGTATGGGAATATGTATCTGAATCCGATGGATCAGATGGCAAAGCGAGAAGAACATATACCATATTACATTAGATACATGGACGATGTGATTATCTTGTCTACGGATAAGGATGAGTTGCATCGATACAAGAATCGTTTTTCAGAATTTCTTGGTGATGAATTGAGGTTGCAGCTAAATAACAAGACAGCAATTCGACCAATATCACATGGAATGGAATTTGTCGGGTACACAATAAGACCTGGAAATGTGAAACTAAGGAAAAGCACAAGTCTGAGAATGAAAAGGCATTTAAAAACAATACAGGAGCTTTATCGTGATTATGAGATAGACCTTGATAGAGCCCGCTCCACTCTTATGAGTTATAAGGCCTTGATGGACCATTGCGACTGCAGGGCTTTGGAAAAGAAAATATTTGAGGATTTTGTTCTTACGCACAATCCGAAGGAGGCTGATACAGACAATGGATGAAGACAATATGTTGGAACTACTCGAACTTTATATGGATATGGTTGAAAAACAGGATGAAATCATATACCGCCTTGGAAAAATCGTAGCCAGACAGGCAACGGATATTCAACTGTTGAAAAATGACAGGGAATTTTCGGACGATAAACTGGCGGAGGATACAGCAATTGTAGATGAAGTTATCGGGCAGTATAACGATATGAAAAGCGAATTAGAGCCGTAAGGCTCTTTTTTTATGCCCTTTGGAAGGAGGTGAGAGAACAATGGAGGATCCGATTACAAGAGCTGAGTATGAAGAATACCAGAAGCGAATGGAACAGGAAGACCACAGGCAGAACCGACGAATTGAACAGTTGGAGGAAACTACCAAGCAGATTAACGCTCTTACAGTATCAATTGAAAAACTGGCACAGAGTGTTGAAAGCATGGTTAGGGAGCAGGAGGCACAGGGGAAACGTCTCGTGTCTTTGGAAAGCAAAGACGGAGAAATGTGGAGAAAAGTCGTTGGTTATGTAATAACTGCGGTAATAGGAATTGTCCTAGGATTTGCATTTACGCAAATTGGAATGTAACTTTAGTTGAGATTATTTATAGGAGGAATCATCATGAACATGGAATTTATTATTGCTAATGCGTCACAGTTACTTGTTGTAGTTGCGGTTATCTGTACACTGATTTCTGTAATTACAGAGTTCACAAAAGAGATTGGGATTCTTAACAGAATTCCTACATCTTTGCAGGTCTTAATCCTGTCAATTATAATTTGCGTCACAGCCTTTTTTGCATATATTTCATATGCGAAAATCACCTTCGTGTGGTATTACCTCGCGGCTGTAATTTTTGCTTCATTCATTGTTGCTATTGTTTGCTGCAAAGGTTGGGAATATCTGATTACTATTTGGAAAAGGTTCTATAAGCCGGAGGATAAATGAGAACGGTGATTATGGTCTACATAATCATTGCAATTTTAGGATTCACAGCAGGAGTGATTTTGCTTTGCAGGGCAATGTATAAATCTATATCCAAAAGACACACAGAGAATACACCGGGGATAGTAATATTCCCGGTATTTCTTGTGTTAGCATCAATAGCATGGCCGCTGTGCCTAATTGCACTTTGTGTACTGACCATAAAAGAATTGGATAATGAACAAAATAACTATGATCAAAGAGATTTGTAGGAGGAACACATGAAAGAACAGGATTTTATTCAGAAAATATGTGGATATGCGATAAGTGATATGAAAGAGAACGGAATTCTCGCCTCTGTCACGATTGCTCAGGCTATTCTTGAAAGTTCCTGGGGCACATCTGAATTGGCGAAGAAAGCTAATAATTACTTCGGCATGAAATGCTCTCTGAGCAGCAACTCGTGGGGAAGTGTATGGGATAGAGTATCAAAATACACAAAAGTCACAAACGAGCAGGATGAGGCCGGAAAAATTTATACTATCAAAGCGGATTTTAGGGCATATCCAGACATAGAAATGAGCATAAAGGACCATTCAATGTATCTTGTTGGTGCTATGAATGGAACGGAACATAGATATTGTGGTATCGCAAACGAAAAAGACTACAGAAAAGCGGTTGAAATCATTAAAGCTGGAGGATATGCCACAGATATAAATTATGTGTCTAAGATTTGCTCAATCATAAAGAAATATGAATTAACACAGTATGACGAAATGGAGGAATTGAATATGGGAATTGAAATCAGAAAGCAGATTGCAACGAATAGTCCCTGCAATAAAACGGGAGATGAAATTACTGTAAAGGGCTCTATGTTACATAGTGTAGGGTGTCCGCAGCCTAAGCCGGAAGTATTTGCAAAGATTTGGGAGACTTCTACAGGAGCCTGTGTTCATGCAGTTACAGGCGCTGACGCTTATGCAATTCAGTGTTTACCTCTTTTCCCGGAGAGGAAAAAGGCTAGAAGAGGATGGCATGGAGCAAGCGGAAAGAATGGCAGTGTCAACAACACACATTTATCTCTTGAAATGACAGAGCCGGCTACAATTAAGTATGTGGGAGGGGCTACATGGATTGAGACAGGAGATGGAAGTAATACCAAGAGACATGTCCTTGCAACATATGCGAATGCAGTACAGGTATTTGCTAAATGGTGCAAGGAATTTGGGCTAAATCCATTGGAGGATGGTGTAATTATCTCACATCATGAGGGAAATCAGAGAGGCATCGCAAGCAATCATGGAGATGTTGAGCACATTTGGAATAAGTTTGGACTTACTATGGATCAGTTTAGAGAAGATGTCAAGAAAGCCATGGGAGGACAGGCAATTGACACAGTGCCAGATACACCAGTAGATAACAGCAGCGATGATACAAGTTCACAGGCTGTCAATCCTTTGAGCGGTTCTGTGAAGATTATTTACACGGGGGATGATGGACTTAATGTAAGAAAAGCACCTTGTATATTGGACAAGTATGTTGATCATGTTGAACACGCAGGCACATTCACTGTGGTTGGTATATCAGCAGATGAAAAGTGGTACAAGTTAAAGAGCGGGCTTTTTATCACAACCATACCTGAATATGTATCATTCAAAGCAACACCGGAGCAGAAGCAGCAGACAGCAGGCACGGGATATTACAGAGTAAGAAAGAGCTGGGATGATGCGGGCTCACAGATTGGAGCATTCAAGAATCAGAACAATGCCATTGAATTATGCAAGCAGAATAGCGGATACAAGGTATTTGATAATGATGGTAATGAGATCTATCCTTGCATCAAAGATGATGGTACTCCTTTTAAGTTCCGGGTAACAATTCCTGATCTCAGAATCAGAAAAGGACCAGGAACTACTTATGATTACTGGAAGAAAAATGGAAGTCCGGAATATACTGGTAAAAATGTATTTACAATCATTGATACAGCTGAAGGTCCGGGAGCTAAAATCTGGGGATTATTAAAATCGGGAGAAAAAGACAGAGACAGATGGATTTCTCTTGATGAAGATTATGGAAACAGACTGTAATAGTCAAGACGGTCAGTTGCTCCATAACCTATACCGATAAGATATAACACAATCCGCTATAAAATAACAAACGACACAAAAAGATGTCAGAAAATGCTATTTTATAACGGAAGGAGCAACGACGTATGATAAGAATTTTACTATCTACAAAGCTCGGCGAAATGAAATGGAGTCAGGCGGATCTGGCCAGGGCGACCGGAATCAGACCCAACACCATCAGCGAATTGTACCATGAGTACACAGATAGAGTGAATTTGGAACACCTCGACCTAATATGCGAGGCTCTACATTGCGAACTCGATGAACTGATTGTTAGGGTGCCAAATGATTATGCGAAGATTACCCACACCAGATCCGGCTCCTTGATTTCGTCAGACAAGTAGTGCTGCAACACTGCTGTCATAGAGAAAGACGTTCAAGGACCGAACGTCTTTTTTTATACCACAATATTTATCTGCATTCAATGGTATTTCTATCCAATGAATTCTCAAATAGTGTTAAATCAAAATTGTTATCAATGTATCCCTGCCGGATGGTTTCTATGTAGGTCAAAGATGGTCTTCCGGGTGTACGCTGTTGGTTCATAATATAGACCATAGCTCTTTTCTTTTTCCCACCAATATCAACCATTACATTCTGCTTATAATAATATCGGGGATATCCTTCATATATATCTAATCTCTTCTCGTCTTCTGGTTCAATATTCCATAGTAGAACAGGAACATATGAACCATGCTTTTTGGCTATTGTTGCGTGCGAATTGGTTGCACTGCCTCTATATAAAAGTTCCCAGTTAGTTAATTGTCCAGTGCCATAAATACTCGCAGAGGGGCATCTATAAGCCATCTGCTTTAAGTTGAGATTGCTTCCGTATGCTACATACAATTTTCCCATATTATTCTCCAATCTCCCCGTTGTGCCGGTAGGTCAGCACTTTTTACTAAGCTGCTCGACAAGTCATTCCGGCAGCTTTTTTAAGTGGTGTCATAAGATGAAGCCTGCATGTTTTAAATTCGTCTCCATAAAGTCCGAGGCGGTGAGTGAGAATGTTTCTCATAATTGTAACTTTCTGTTCTGGTGAGTATCCCTCCATTGAACGGAATACTATTTTTTCTTGTGAAGTAATAGCCCATGCAGATACCGCCAAACAAAACTGTATATAGGCCTTGATTTTTCCTGCGTGAAGTGTGCTGTTAAAAAGTCTGAATTCCACTGTACCCTTGGTGAAGAAAGAATGGAGATTTACTCCATGATATCTTGTGGAATTGTAATGCTGATGATCGATTCCACCGCAATAACCATCATTTGCTCTGCTATACCAGATTTCTTCGGCTTTTTCTTTTGTAAGATTCTTATCCTTTTTCATGGCATCAAGTAGCGTTTTGTTGAGCTTGTGGCACCAGTTACTCTCGCGGTCTCCGATTTGGAGAGCTTCGTAAATCAGATCCTGTCTGGCTGTCATAAAGTTAACCAATCTTCTAAGAGATACTGCTGTATGGTTTGCACCATCGACATGGATATGAATGCCACAACTGCTATGAGCCTTTGCTCCGTTCTCTCGGAGTTTTCGTATGATGTTTTGGAGAAGCTCAATGTCGGAATAATTGAGCGGCGGTGTTACAAATTCGACTCTGTATTCATCAAGAGGCTCGATTGTATCATCGTTTCTTATTGGTGTAATAGATGAATCTCTCATAATTTTCCATTTACGAGCTGCCTGATCAGCAATCGTGCGTGTGTGGTAGCAATTTGATTCTGGATGAGAAGGTGTTGTTCCAAGAACTTCGGCAACGAGACGAGCTGCTTTTTCTCTTGTAATACCTGTCATTTCTACTTCAACTCCGAATAATTGATTTTTTAACATATATTTATCCTCCTAAATTGTTTTTCTGTTTTATTGAACTTTTATTCTGTTTCTATGAATATATTACCATATGTACACCCAGTGTCAATGCTTTTTTCTAATATTCTGAATATTTTTTCTGGAAAAGCAGAATAAAAAGTTGACAAAACAGAAAAACGAATTTATAATAAAACAGAGGTGATTATATGATTGATGAAAGATTGAAAGAGCAATACAATCAATCGGTTGTCGAGCTAAAGGAAGCTCTTAAAAGGGAGCGTATTTTTAACAGGATTTACCGAAATATGATTGCGATAATGGATAAATTAGAGAAAATTTTGCGAAAGACAGGAGAAAAAAGAAGATGATCAAAAATACACGAAATATCTCTGATTATTTCTGGGGCTTTGGATATAGCCCTTATGAAGTAGGAATTAATTATTTGAATGTAGGAAGGTGCAGTAGCGATACAGAAAATTGTGCGGATTGTCCGCTTAATCCTCATAAGGAAGGAGTTGCACGATGATATCATACGATAGACTATGGAAAACACTAATTGATAAGCACTTGAAAAAGACAGAGCTTCGGGATAAAATAGGAATAAGCAATGCAACATTGGCAAAACTTGGTAAAAATGAGCCTGTCAATCTCAAAGTTATCGATGCTATATGCCAGGAACTTAATTGTGATGTCGAGGATGTAATAGAAATCTTGCAGGATAATTAAGATGTTCAGTAGCATTTGGAAGGAAAGAGGTGTAGTATATGGAAAATGTATATTTTGGAAATATAAATAAAACACCGGAAGCAACCGAGAAAAGTGATTGGGATTGGAATACTGCGTGGGTGCAGTTGATGGAAGCAAGGACAACATCGGAAATTCCTACTTCTGCGCATGAACATATAATGTTGCATGGTGGAATGGCAATTAGCGAATCAGCAAACAGAGCGTGCGCTGGTTGTGTGCATTATTACGAGTCGTTATCATATCGCGAAAGTTGCATAGGCTGCATACGAAAATATATGTGAAAATATTCAGTGATGTTCTTGTGATGTTAATAGAGAGGACAAATAAAAGTAATGAAAGTAAACAATAATAAAATGTATAAAAATAAGAGAAAAATTAACGATGAACGTACACAGAAATACTGTTACGAAATCGAGTTTGAATAAATCGAGTTGCTTAAAAAAGCCAGTGTTTATGCGGGTTTCAGCG
>OGYH01001941.1_pt1 | contig 17859 bp, 19 predicted proteins | sample 1576511 | NCBI WGS metagenome assembly OGYH01 (sample SAMEA3541522, study PRJEB24748) | human gut metagenome | biome: human gut; feature: human-associated habitat; material: faeces | place: China | collected 2012
TGGAAAGAAAGCCGGACTGGCTGCCCGGCTTTTCTGTCCAAATTTATTGTAATAGTAGAGATGAACAGATGAAAAAGTTTCTTGCCCTAGCTTTGGCGTTGGCCTTGGTTCTGAGCTTGGCCGCTTGCGGCGGCAACACCCCCGCGCCCGGTTCCGCCCCGGCTGGCGATTCCACCCCCGCGTCCAAGCCGCCGGACGCTGACGGCCCCTGCGGTACAGTGGTCGTATACAGCCCCCATGACGCCGACCCGCTAAACGACGGCGTAAACATGTTCATGGAAAAATACCCCAATATCCAGGTCGAAGTGGTGGCCGCCGGTACCGGCGAGCTGTGCAACCGCATCAAGGCCGAGAGCGCGGCGCCCATTGCTGACGTACTGTGGGGAGGCGGTGCCGACAGCCTGGCCGCCTTCAAGGATTACTTCGCTCCCTATGAGTGCGCTAACGATGAGTTCATCGACAAGGCCTACAAGGATAAGGACGATTTGTGGATTGGGGAAAGCCCGCTGCCCATGGTCATTTTCTACAACAAAGAACTGCTGGAAAAGGACGGCATGCCCATCCCCTTGTCCTGGGAAGACCTAACTGATCCAATCTACAAGGGCAAGATCACCTACTGCCTGCCCTCTAAGTCGGGTTCCGCCTACACCCAGCTGTGCACCATGCTCTTCGCCCACGGCGGCACCGAAGATGGCTGGCAGTTCATCGAGAAGCTGTATGAGAACCTGGACGGCAAGATGGTGGACTCTTCCGGCAAGTGCCACAAGATGGTGGCGGACGGCGAGTTCTACATAGGTCTCACCCTAGAAAAAGCGGCTGTTCAGTACGCCGAGGACGACAGCGTGGGCTTTGTGTATCCCAGCGACGGGACCAGCGCGGTGCCCGACGGCGTGGCCCTGATCAAGGGTGCTCCCAATGAGGAGAACGCAAAGCTGTTCATCGATTTCGTCACCAGCAAGGAATGCCAGACCGCCCAGGCGGAGCGTTGGGGCCGCCGTCCGGTACGCAGCGATATCGAGGTAGGGGCCGGCATGGCCAAGCTCAGCGATATTGCGCTGGTGGATTACGACTTCGACTGGGCCGCAAACAACAAGGAGCTTGTTGTGGAGAAGTTCAACGACATTATGGTCGGCTGAGCGTCCCCAGCAGCAGCCTAACCCATGGCGGTGAGGCGCGCAAAGCGGTCTTCCCGCCATTCTTCAAATCTACGAGAGAGGGATGTCCACATGAGCCATACTGTCACCATCAAGGACGCAATCAAACGTTATGGCGACTTTCAGGCGCTGAACGGCGTCAACCTGACCATCCGCCCTGGGGAATTCTTCACCCTGCTGGGCCCTTCCGGCTGCGGCAAGACCACCCTGCTGCGCATGATTGCCGGTTTCAACACAGTGGACGGTGGCGAGATCTGCTTTGACGACAAGGTCATCAACAACATGCCCGCCCACAAACGGGACATCGGTATGGTGTTCCAGAACTATGCCATCTTCCCCCACCTGACAGTGGAGGAGAATGTGGCCTACGGCCTGAAAGCCAAAAAGGTTCCCAAGGATGAGATCAAACGCCGGGTCAAGGAAGCCTTGGAACTGGTGCAGATCGAAAACCTGGCCACCCGCAAGCCCAACGAACTGTCCGGCGGCCAGCAGCAGCGCGTGGCGCTGGCCCGTGCTTTCGTGATCGAGCCGGCCCTCCTGCTCATGGACGAGCCCCTTTCCAACCTAGATGCCAAACTGCGTGTGCAGATGCGTACCATCATCAAAAAGCTGCAGCGCTGCCTGGGCATCACCACCATCTATGTGACCCATGATCAGGAGGAGGCCTTGGCCATCTCCGACCGGATTGCCGTTATGCAGAGCGGTAACATCATGCAGGTGGGCACGCCCGAGCAGATCTACAAAAAGCCGGAAAACCCCTTTGTGGCAGGCTTTATAGGCGTATCGAATTTTATTGATTGCCATGTGAGCGAAAACGGCGTGCAGCTGGCCCCCGAATACACCATTCAGCCCCTGCTGCGCCGGGCGTATACCGGCAAAGCCAAGCTCAGCGCGCGCCCGGAACAGCTGTTCTTCGGCGACAAGGAAGGCTTGGCCGGCGAAATCGCCCTGTCGGTGTTCCTCGGCGACTTTGTGGAGTACGAGATCAATCTGCACAGCGGCAAAACCATCCAGCTGAACGAGTACACCAAGGACGTGAACGAAGTCCGGCCCGACGGTCAGCAGGTTCGGGTCTGCATGGATGCCGCCAAGGTCAGCTTGTATGAGCCGGACACCGGGGAGGTGCTGTCATGCTGAAAAAACGCACCCGCCAACCCATCCGCCTGGACTTCTGGTTCTGGGTCCGGGCGGCGGTAGTGCTGGTGATGCTGCTGTTTCTGATCTATCCGTTTTTCACCTTGATCACCCGCAGCTTCTTCTCGCCAGATGCCGAAGGCTTTACCCTAGACAACTACATCCGCTTCTTCACCAAGAAATATTACTACAGCACCTTGGGCCACAGCCTGTTTGTGTCCGTTGCGTCCACCGTCAGTACTCTGCTGATCGGTGTACCCATGGCCTACCTGATGACCCGGTACAATATCTTTGGCAAAAAGTACATCCACATCCTAATCATCATGTGCCTGATGAGTCCGCCGTTTATTGGCGCGTACAGCTGGATTCTGCTGTTCGGTCGGGCGGGCCTGATCACCAAGATGTTTGCCGCCATCGGCATAACCACCCCCACCATCTACGGCGAAATGGGCATCATCCTCGTGTTCACCTTTAAGCTGTTTCCCTATGTGTACCTGTACACCTCCGGCGCTATGGGCAGCATCGACTCGAGCCTGGAGGAAGCCGCGGAGAATTTGGGCAGCAACAAGCTGCGCCGGCTGTTCACCGTCACTCTTCCGGTGATCCTGCCCAGCATCGCGGGGGGTGCCATCATGGTGTTTATGACCAGCCTGGCTGACTTTGGTACTCCCATGCTGATCGGTGAGGGCTATACAGTTCTTCCCGTTCTGGTCTATAATGAGTACATGAGCGAGATTGGCGGCAATGCCAACCTGGCTAGCGCCCTGTCGGTCATAGTGGTGGCCTGCAGTATGCTGGTGCTGCTGTTGCAGAACCGCGTTGTGGCGCGCAAAAACTATGTGATGACCGCCATGCGTCCCCCCAAGGAAGAACAGCTTCACGGCCCGGCCCGGTTCCTAGCCAGCCTGCCAGTTTGGCTGGTTACCTTTATCGGCTTTTTGCCCCAAATCGTAGTGGTGGTCACCAGCTTTATCAAGTGCGATTTTACGGGCTTCAAGAACGAGTTCAGCGTTGAGAGCTATACCACCATCGTCCGCCGCCTGTCGACCAATATCCGAAACACCTTTGTGTTCAGCTTGGTGGCCATTGTGCTAATCGTGCTGTTTGGCCTGCTCATCAGCTACATCATCGTGCGCAAGCGGGGCGTGTCCGGCCAGCTGATGGATATGCTCATCATGTTCCCCTATGTGATCCCCGGCGCGGTACTGGGCATCAGCCTGATCGTGGCATTCAACAGGCCCCCGTTGGTCCTCACCGGTACCGCCTTTATCATGATCACCGCCTTTGTAGTGCGCAAGTTGCCCTATACGGTGCGTAGCGGCAGCGCCTTCCTGCGGCAAATGGATCCCAGCGTCGAGGAAGCCTCTATCAACCTGGGCGTTTCTCCCATGAAGACTTTCTTCACGGTCACCAGCCGCCTGATGGCGCCCGGCATCCTCTCCGGCGCGATCCTCAGCTGGATTACCTGTATCAACGAGCTGTCCTCCAGCGTAATGCTGTACGGCGGCAAAACCAGCACCATCTCGGTGGCCATCTACACCGAGGTCGTGCGCAACAGCTACGGCACCGCTGCGGCGCTCGCGACTATCCTGACGGTAAGCACTGTGGTTAGTCTGCTGATTTTCCTGCGGGTAAGCAAGGGCAAGGTCAGCGTTGTATAATCAAACCGTTACATTGGACCGGGGCGGTCCGCTTTGGGCGGGCTGCCCCGGTTTTATGGAAAGGAAACGCGTATGCAAATCAAACATATTGTCTTTGACATGGGTAACGTGCTGATCCAGTACAATGCCCGCTACTATCTCGAAAAATATGTGCCCGACGAGGTCGACCGTGTGCTGCTAATGCGGGAGGTATTCGAAAGCGTAGAATGGGTGCGCACCGATCACGGCAGCCTGAGCGTGGAACAAGCTATCGCATCCAGCTGCACCCGCCTGCCTGCGCGGCTCCATGATACAGCGGCACTGCTTTACCACACTTGGAATCAGGATATTCCCACTGTACCCGGCATGGAGGCGTTGATTGGCAGGCTCAAAGCGGCAGGTTATGGTATCTATCTGCTATCCAATACCAGCCCTCGCTATCATGAGTTCCGCAAAAATATCCGCGCCTTGCACTGGTTTGATGGCGAGTTCATCAGCGCTGACTGGCGCCTGATCAAGCCGGATGTGGCCATTTTCCGTACTTTCTGCCAACATTTTGGTTTGGTCCCGGCCGAGTGCCTGTTTGTGGATGATATGCCCGCCAACGTATACGGCGCCCAGTGCGCCGGTATGGAGGGTGTGGTCTTTTATGGCGACGCGGAGGATCTGGAACAGCGCTTGTCCCGATACGGTGTGAAACAGGCGGAAAGGGAGGCGGAGGCATGAGCGTGCGATTCGGCACCGGCGGCTGGCGGGCTGTTATAGGCGATGGATTCACTCGTGCAAACATCAGACTGCTTTGCACCTCTCTGGCGCAGCAGCTGCAGACAGATAACAAGGCGCAGCAAGGTTTCGTGATTGGGTATGACCGGCGTTTTTTAAGTCGCGAGGCGGCTTTTTGGGCGGCAGGTACTCTCTGCGCCCAAGGCGTGAAGGTGCAGTTGATCGATGAGGAAGCCCCCACCCCCTTGATCATGTTTGCCACATCCAACTACGGCTTGGGCGGCGGCATGGCGGTTACGGCAAGTCACAACCCGGCAATCTACAACGGCATCAAGGTGTTTCTGGAAGGCGGCCGGGACGCAGACGAAACCTATACCGCTCAACTGGAATCGCGGGCCGATGCGCTGGAGGCTGCCGGCCAACCGCTGCCGGAGCTTTCCCCGGAGGAAGCAAAAGCCCAGGGCCTTCTGACCCTAATCGACCCGATGAATGCCTATATCGACAGCATTCTGAACGTGATCGACATCGACGCGATCCGCCGCAGGGGCTTGAAGGTAGCGCTCGACCCGATGTATGGGGTGTCCAAAACGGCGCTGCAGACAGTGTTGCTCACAGTGCGCTGCCATGTGGACGTGATTCATGACCGGCACGATACCCTGTTCGGCGGCCGACTGCCCGCCCCCAACGCAGGCACTCTGAACAGCCTGCGCAACTATGTGAGCGAGCATCACTGCGACATCGGCCTGGCCACCGACGGCGACGCCGACCGGCTAGGGGTCATCGATGACAAGGCGGAATTTCTGCACCCCAACAAGATCCTTGTTCTATTGTACTATTATCTGCTGCGGTACAAGGGCTGGCGGGGTCCAGCGGTTCGCAACGTGGCTACCACCCATCTGCTGGACCGGATCGCGGAGGACTTTGGTCAGGCCTGCTACGAGGTGCCGGTGGGCTTCAAGCACATCTCTGGCAAGATGCAGCAGACCAACGCGGTGATTGGCGGCGAAAGCAGCGGCGGTCTTACCGTCCGCGGGCATATCCGCGGCAAGGACGGCATCTATGCGGCTGGCCTGCTGATCGAGATTATCGCGGTTACCGGCCAGAGTCTGTCCGGCCTGTGGCAGGAGATCGAGGAGCGGTACGGCTCCTGCGAGATGACCGAGCGGGACCTCACCTTTTCGCCGGCCCAGAAAGAAACCATTCAGAACAAACTCCTCCGCGACCGGCAGCTGCCGGACTTCGGCCTGCCGGTGGAACGGGTCAGCTATCTGGACGGCTGCAAGGTCTATTTTGCCGATGGCGACTGGATTGTTGCCCGGTTCTCCGGCACCGAACCGCTGTTGCGGATCTTCTGCGAGATGAGTACCCTAGAACAAGCCGAAGCGGTTTCCCGCAAGCTGGAAGGATTCCTTCATAAAAAGTAATAACAAAAAGTCATCCCTAGCAGTTTTCATGCTGCCGGGGATGACTTTTTGTGAGAAAGGGATCAAGCTTTTGCATTTTGCCTGTGCAAGAGGGCATTTAGGCGGGAATTAAGGGGGGGGCTTCAGGTTTTATAATAAATTTCGGACCGGGTCTGACGCTTGTAAATGGAGACGGATTATCAATATCTGCACAGTCAAACGGACCTTTTTTACGTGCCAACGAACCAACCAACAACAAGAGAACCAAAGCGGCTCTTTCATGGATTCAGCCTTTAGAGAAATGCATTGCGTAGTTTTGGCAATTGCCGGCAGATTTGCAAATCAAAATGTTATATTGTTCTTATAGCGTATCGAGAGCCATTGCAAAATCAAAAAATTTGCTGTCGTCAACCTCTCGAATAATATAGCAAAACAGACTATGCTTTTTCTAATCCCCGAGTTGCAAAAACAAGGAAGCCTAATCAGGCTTGCTTGTTTTCACATAAATCTCCAATTAATCTCATCAAGGAGTCCTATTGAGCTTCCTTGATTCAAGAACCCAAGCGGAACCGGAGGAATTGTATTCTGAACAAAACTTAAAAGTCCGGATTATCGTATCTCGCTTTTGGTATTCTGGTAGAAAACAAAACGTAGATTGCAAAAGTGAAGGCAACATTTTAGTAGTAGAAAACGAGGAAAAAGGTGACGTTCACTTCTGCAAAATGGACTACAATAAAGAAGGTCACTTGCCTGCGGAAAGCAGGAACTATGAGTCGAATGACATTATCGGACAGAATTGCGATAGAGACGGGAATCTACGCCAGAAAGAGCCTGACAGAGATTGCAAAATCGATCTATAAAAGTCGCCAGTATGTATCGGAAGAGATCCGAAGAAATGGAACATGGGTTTCAGGCGAGCATCCATAAAGAAAAATCTGTCACAGTGCTACAGAATGCAAGAGAAAAGGGTTATGCGGAAAGGCAGATTGTACTCGCAGATGCTGTACCTGCCAGAGAACTAGACTGCCAGAGCATTTGTAACGCCTTTCGAAGCGGTAGATGTAAGCAGCTTGAAAAACCACCATATGTATGCAATATATGTACAAACCGGAGAAGATGTAAGATGGATAGGCTTTACTACATTGCGCAGCAGGCAGATACCGTTTCTTGGCACCGATATGCACAGGCGCGAAGTAAGCCGCAGATACAAGATTAACTATTAGAAGTCAATCCCTAGAAGTCAATCCCAAAAATGAATGGTGGTGGTGAAAAAGAGATGGCTCTGCCGGGGTATTTAACTGATTAACAAAATTGTAAGGGGCTGTGGTTAGAACCTTCCTGGAACCATCTTGTGGTAGGATGTGAACACCAATGCACAGCATCCCTTACAGTTTAGCACAGCTCTTTGAGAGGGGCTCTAATAACTACTACTCTATAATACAAGGATAGCAGTATTAATAATAGCTTTTCATGATGACCATTCTTTTAGATTTTTATAACGCGATGCTCTTTTCAATGGGACAGTAGTTGCTTTATGTAAAATCATACAACTTTATGGATGTTTTTAGTGAATAGTGTGTTGGTTTTTAGAGGACACTATAAAATGATCGTGGATATCAAGAATACTTGAATTAACTACCAGTCGTCGGAGAGCGGGTGTCCGCTACGTTGCACTCCTTAAATCGACCTAACAAGAAATTGGATTTTTCGAGGAGAGAACAGCCAAACTTTTTTATTTCTTTGCTAGGATGCAAAGCCAATGGCGTTTACGATTTACATATTCGGTTATCTTGGAAAAGCCTGTATCCTGTAAAAATCGCTTCATCTTCTCTTGGGTGAAGACACGCATTCCTTCAATCATATCGGTCCATTTTCGTCTGGCCTGATCAATTCCGTCGAATTCATTCACAATTAAGAAGCGTTCCCTTGGCTTGAGAACTCGCCAGACTTCCTGGAAACTCTGCAACGGTCCAGGCCAGAAATATACTGTCTCAAAGGCAGTAATAATCTCAAAAGTCTCTGATGCAAAAGGAACGCGGGAGACATCTGCTTGTATTACCTGACATCTTCCTGTGCTTACAGCATACCGGTTGAAGTGATTTGTTTTATTGCAATCAGCTATAGAATAATCCAACGCTTTGACTGCTGCCGAAGAAAAGCACTTTAAGAGCTCTGCGGTGTTGCGGCCACCACCACATCCAAAATCGGCAATCATGGAAAGAATAGTGATATCGCTGGTTTGTAGATGAGAAAGGCCACAATCCGAAACGGCAGCATGGCCTTGATTCATACTGCTGACCATCGCTTTTCGCATCCAGCTGGTCGGCTTTCTGGTATTGTTGAAAAACTGTTTGATAATGCCCATGAAATGACCTCTTCACCTTGTTTGAGGTTAGCATAAGCTAATTATATTCTATTAAAGAATAGATCCGTCAAAAAATCCACTGTTTTTCGTAGAATATATCAATTCTAGGCATACAACCACGTATGAAAAATCGGGAGGGCAGCCCCCCCCCGATTGGAATGCTTATTTTCTATATCTGCATTTGGGGCATACACCGTTTTCATTCAAAGCGATCCCGCACAACGGGCAGCGATCCACTTCCAGATGGGGCGCGTACTCCTCGGATGCTTGATTGACGCCGCTGGTAAATGTAAGCTTAACGATGTTCAGTTTGTCTTTCAGAAGGTCATAAACAATATTGATCATGCCCTCTACTGTCATGGTCTCCTTGGTCACAACCAGTCGGCATTCGGGGTAGGCGGTGGCCAGTTCCGTTTTAAAAGCAGCACCCTTCATCGTGTTGTTCGGCGTTCCGTTTCTGATCCCTTGTTTTTCATAAAGCTCTAAAATAGCGGGCAGCAGTGGATCGTCCTCCCGTAGCACCAGAGCATGGTCAAAGTTTTTCAAAACCGCCCAAGCAGTTTTCTGGATTTCGTTGCAGGGGAAAACCATATTGACTCCGGCATTCACGCTGCCATCTACTTCAATGGTCAGAATGCCGGTATGGCCGTGCAGATACTGTGCTTCTTCTTTGAACCCATAAAAACGGTGCGCATATTGCAGATCAAGTTGTGTAATGCTTCTCATGCTATATCTCCTTTTCTGTATATATTTTTGCGGGTAAGAAGCGCCCGCATGCGCCTAGGTTAAAAGAGGCCTTCAGAATCGTCCTGATCAGAAGATTGCGCTGGAGTGCCTTGAGATTGGATGCAGGCGGGGCAGATGCCCTTGAAAATCAAATCGTATCCTCTGAACTGGAACCCATGGGTATCCTTAATGGCCTTTGTCAAATCGGTGATGTAGTCCATATCCACATCAAACACACGACCGCACTTCAAACACCGCACATGGTAGTGTTCGTAGCAGCAATGGTCGAAACGATCTGCCCCACCCGGTACTTCTATCTCGCGAATTTCTCCATTTTCCGACAGCTGATTTAAATTACGATAGACCGTTCCTCTGCTGATATTAGGATGCTCTGCCAACACCGCCTCATATACCTCATCCGCAGTTGGGTGGCTTTGTAGCGCTTGCACTGCTTTCAGCGTCAAGGCTCGCTGAATCGTCTTGCGCTTCATAAGGTTCGCCTCCGAGTAATAATCATTCTTATTTGGTATTAAACTTAATTGATATTATATATTATTAAGTATATAAATGTCAATAGTGCGGAGACTTTCAATTTGTATGGGTACAATACATGTTGGACAGTGGTTAAAGTTGAGTTGTTATACAAACGCCTTGACGAGAGGGGGCTACATTCTTTATAAGCGAGAGTATAACACAGGACATGACATATCGGAAATCTTTAATGAAATACGCGGAGGAATACGAGGTCAGTCGTGCCGGCCGGAAGTACAAAAAAGCTGGTCGTACATTTACTTCTGGAAAGCCCGCTGAGATGGAACGGTGCAGTCTCTATCCTGCCAATCCAGACGTCCCCACAGTCACCCCAACCAGCACATGCAGAAAGAACTCAAACTGATCAGGGATATGCGCCGCCGCAATTCTAACCTGGGCATGGTGGAACTGTGGCACCGGCTGCGGTAGCGGGGATACACCCGCTGCCCGTAGAGCTTGTTCCGGGTCATGCGCAAACTGGGCCTTTTTCTCCACGCAGAAAGAAACAGACTTACAAGCCAATGCTTTATAAGCAGATGACCTATCCCGGCCAGCGAGTCCAAGTGGGCGTGAAGGCAGTACCCTGTATGTGTATTGCAGACCCGGAACTGCGCTTGTTTCAGTACACTGCCATTGATGAGTTTACCAGCCTGCGTTTCTTGGCTGCCTATCCGAAGCAGTCCACCTACTCCTCCACTGACTTCCTGAAGAAGATTTTCAAGTGGTATGTCCGCAGAGGCATCCGGGTGGAATGCGTCCAGACAGACAATGGCTTTGAGTTCACCAATCGCTTTTCCAACAGCAAGTGGGATGTGCCAACCCTGTTTGAGGTCTCCGCCGCTGAGATGGATATCCGGCACAAGCTCATCCACCCCTACACACCATGCCACAACGGTAAGGTAGAGCGTAGGCGCCACGGGAGAACCAGAAACGCTGGTACTCCTGCCATCTCTTTTACTCCCGGAATGACGTTTCTAAGCAGCTCGTTGTCCATAACTGCGGCTCTAACCACTTTCCCATTAGACCCCTCAACTGGCTTTCTCATCTTGAGTTCTCTGCCAATATGTTTGACAAACCTACAGTAAAGACTTCCAATTGCTATAGAAATGTTTTTTCATGGAAGATTTGATTCTGTCTAGCTCTCCTATCGTTATGGAGATTGAAATAGGAATCCGTGTAAAGATTATGTAACTGCAAATCTTGTATTGCTTCTATTCTGCTTGACAGCAACTAAGATTACCACTATAATTATTTGAGAATAATTCGCAAATTAGGAGTGGCTGGAGTGTCGAGTTATCATACAAGGCAGCGCAAGGTCTTACTGGCATATCTAGGCGAACATGCGGACGAGTTGCTGTCTGTCCGTCAGATCGCACACGCGCTGGTAGATGAAAAAATCAGCCTGAGCGCCGTATATCGAAACCTTGCACAGTTGGAGGCAGAAGAAAAGGTGCGCCGCAACAGCAAGAGAGGCACACGCGAGGGCTATTATCAGTACCTTGATGCTGAGAATTGCAAAGGCTCACTGCACATGAGCTGTATAAAATGCGGCAAGACCTTTCACATGGCAGATGGTAATGCAGTTCTGCTTGCAAAGCATTTGGCGCAGAGCGAACAATTTATGTTGGACATAGCCGATACGATCCTCTATGGAACTTGTTCAGACTGCAAGGGGAAATAACGATTAGAGAGGAGGACAGACCATGACAAAGAGATTTCAATTTATGACGGGCTTACTGGCCGTAGTGCTGGCTGTTGTCACGCTGTCCTCTGAGGTCTATATTGCGGTCGAAGCCGATCATAACTGCTCCGGCGAGGACTGTGCCATCTGCCACCAGATCAGCACCTGTGAAAACCTGCTGAAATCTCTGGGGCTTGCCAGTGCTGCAGCAGCGATTACCGCTCCGTTTGCATATACGCTGTGCAAGGCAATTCTGCCCTGCACAGCGATGACCGACACACTGACGCTCGTTTCTCTCAAGGTAAAGCTTTCAAATTAAAATAGGACTTTTGCAAGGGTGAAGCCTATCCATTTTTGGATAGGCTTTTGCGGCGTTACCGCTGTCCTTGTATTTTTGCGCCTATTTTTCAAAATTCGGAGGTTTTACAATTATTATGAAAAGAATGATCTCCCTGTTTTTTGCGCTGACCATAGCGGTCAGCCTGTTCACCGGCTGCGGCAAGAATAACGTTGCAGAGAACGGTAAAAACGATTCTGACAAATTGAAGGTTGTCACTACCATTTTCCCCGAATATGATTGGGTCAAGGAAATTCTCGGTGACAAAGCCAGGAGCACCGATCTGACCATGTTGCTGGACGACGGCGTTGATCTGCACAGCTACCAGCCCACGGCGGACGACATCATCAAGATTTCCGGCTGCGACCTGTTTATCTATGTGGGAGGCGAATCCGATGGCTGAGTAGATGACGCTTTGAAAGAGGCTACCAACAAGGATATAAAGGTCATAAATTTGCTGGAAGTGCTGGGAAGTTACGTAAAAACGGAAGAAACCGTTGAGGGTATGCAGGAAGCCGAACACGACCACGACCACAGCAAGGAAGTTTCTACCTTTAAAGATAATGAGGTTTAGGACAGAAGTCTCTCCGATTGGGCGGGCGACTGGCAGTCTGCCTATCCCTTCGCATTGGATGGAACACTGGATGACGCGTTTTCTGCGATGGCAAAGGAAGGCGAGATGACCGCCGACGAGTACAAGACTTATTATCAGAACGGCTACAAAACGGACATTACCAACATTGATATTGAAGGCGACCACATTGAGTTCACCTATGAGAACGGCAAAATGGTTGGCTCTGACTACAAGTATGTTGGCTATTACATTCAGAACTGGTCTACCGGCACGAAAGCGGCCATGTACCGCTTCGAGGCAGCGGACAAGGATTCCGGCGCACCGATCTACATCGAGTTCAACGACCACATGATCGAACCGACAGCCGCGGAGCATTTCCATATTAGAATGAGCAACGAGACCTTTGATGCGATCGTTAATCCGGAGAACTCCTGGCCGACCTTCTTCCCTGCTGACATGACCGGTGAAGAGATCTGCGAACACATGGAGGGCCATGACCACGAGCATGAAGAGGAAGCTGACGAGCACGTCTGGCTGTCCCTGAAGAACGCCGAAATGCTGGTCGGTGTGATCTCCGACGCATTGCAGGAACTCGATCCCAACAACAAGGATACCTACACCGCCAACGCCTCTGCCTATATAGAAAAGCTTTCCGCGCTGGACGGCGAGTACCAGTTTGCCGTGGATGGTGCGGTGCGCAAGACCGTTCTGTTCGGCGATCGTTTCCCGTTCCGCTATCTGGTGGATGACTACGGTCTGAGCTACTATGCCGCCTTTTCGGGCTGCTCCGCCGAAACCGAAGCCAGCTTTGAAACCATTTCGTTCCTCGCCAAGAAGGTGGACGAGCTGAAGCTGCCCTGCGTGCTGACCATCGAGGGCAAGAACCATAAAATTGCCAAAACCATCGTGGAAAACACCGCCGAGAAGAACCAGAAAATCCTGACGATGGACTCTATGCAGTCCACTACTTCCGAGGATGTGGCAAACGGCACCACCTATCTCTCTGTCATGGAACAGAACCTCTCTGTGCTGAAAAAAGCACTGGATTAAGGGGGTAAGATGATGGCTCAGCTCACTTGTCAAAATCTCTGCGTCGGCTACGATGGAAAGTCCGTTCTGCAAGACCTCAATTTTGAGGTTTTTGCAGGCGGCTACCTCTGCATCGTAGGGGAAAACGGCTCCGGCAAGAGTACCCTTATGAAAACGATCCTTGGCTTGCAGCCGCCCATCAGCGGCAGAATTTTGACGGGCGACGGGCTGAGGAAAAATGAGATCGGCTATCTGCCGCAGCAGACTGTTATCCAGAAGGACTTCCCGACATCCGTGAGAGAGATCGTTCTCTCCGGGTGTCAGGGACGCTGCGGCAGCCGCCCCTTTTACAACAAAGAAGAAAAGAAACTGGCGGCGGACGCCATGGAGAAGATGCAGATCACACCCCTTGCCAAACGCTGCTACCGGACGCTTTCCGGCGGTCAGCAGCAGCGGGTGTTGCTCTCCCGCGCCCTGTGCGCCACCCGGAAAATGCTGCTTTTGGACGAACCGGTCTCCGGCCTTGATCCCAAGGTTACAGCGGAAATGTACACGCTGATCCACCGACTCAACGATGAGGACGGCATCACCGTTGTGATGATCTCCCATGACCTGAATGCAGCACTGCAATATGCCAGCCACATCCTGCATATTGGTCACACGGTGTTTTTCGGCACCAAGGCTGCCTACTTGGAGGAGTTTCCGCAGGCATGGCAAAAAGGCGGTGCGGTACAATGACAGCAATTCTGGAAAAAATCGCATTCTATTGGACCTATCCCTTTGTCCGCTACGCCCTCTTTGTCGGCGTGCTGATCGCGCTGTGTTCCTCGCTGCTGGGCGTCACTCTGGTTCTGAAACGGTTTTCCTTTATCGGCGACGGCCTTTCTCATGTGGCGTTCGGTGCCATGTCCATCGCCGCCGTGCTGAAGCTGACGGACGATATGCCGCTGACGCTGGGCGTCACCGCTGCCTGTGCCGTTCTGCTGCTTCGCACGGGGCAGAACACTAAGATCAAGGGCGACGCCGCCATCGCCATGATCTCAGTGGGAGCACTTGCCATCGGGTATCTGCTGATGAATCTGTTCTCCACCTCGTCCAATCTATCGGGCGATGTGTGCCGCACGCTGTTCGGCTCCACTTCCATCCTGACGCTTTCCAAAAGCGAGGTCTGGCTGTGCGTGGGACTATCCGTGGTGGTCGTGGCGGTGTTTCTGCTGTTTTACAACAAAATCTTTGCCGTGACCTTTGACGAGGACTTTGCCAAGGCGGTGGGCACAAAGGCTGATTTATACAATCTGCTGATTGCCGTCATCATTGCCGTAGTGATTGTTCTGGCGATGAATCTGGTTGGCTCGCTGCTGATCTCCGCGCTGGTGATCTTCCCGGCACTGTCCGCCATGAGCGTTTTTCAGAGTTTTCGGTCCGTGACGGTCTGCTCCGCTGTGCTGTCGGTGAGCTGCGCGGTGCTGGGCATTTTTGCCTCCATTCTGGCGGGGACGCCGGTGGGCTCCACTATCGTAGCGGTGGATATTCTGGCATTCTTGATTTGTTCGTCCATTGGCCGCGTGAGAGGAGGCAGGGCATAATGAAACGGTTTTTTTTGCCTGCTGCTAGCTGTCTGTATGACGTTTCCCCTCTGTGCCTGCGGGAAAGACAGTGAAAAAGGCAAAGAAAATGACATACCTTTTTCCGATGGGGAAGTGTCCGCATCGGAGGCGGAAATCATTTCAACACCGGAAGAGCAGCAATCTCAAGAGGAACCCGACCAAGCACAGACATCTGCCGACGGTGTGGACGTGGATCTGACAGCGCTCAGTAGCACCATGGTCTATTCCGAGGTTTACAATATGCTCTATTACGACCCAGAAAGCTATTATGGTAAGACGGTCAAAATGACTGGGGTATTTTCCATCTATCAGATGGTGGTGGACGGTGTTACGCAGCCTGATCCTGTGGCATATGGCTGCATTATTGCTGATGCGACCGCCTGCTGTGCACAAGGCATGGAGTTTGTGCTGGAGGGTGATCTCATCTACCCGGACGATTACCCAGAGTTGGGGGCGGAGATCACCGTCATCGGTGAGTTTCAGCCCTATGAGGAAAACGGGATAACATGGTATCGTCTTGCCGGCGCCACGATGGAGTAGAACCGTGATATTTATCTTGCGTTGTTAACAGGCGCAAGATGTGTGGGTGAAATCTGAAAAAAGGGTTGCTATGTTTTCCTAGAATAAGGTTTTTACAGACAATTTCATAAACCACAATCGGTGATTCAAAAAACTCAGATGAAGGGTTAAAAAGATCATAATTCGCTTAACAGATTTTTTATGCGTTTTTTGGCATAACCGTGATGATCTGAGCGGCCAGTTATGCGGCTGTCCCTTTAGAGAAGATATGGGCGGGTTCTTTTTATCCACCGAAGTTCTTTAGAAACCAGTCTTATATTGTTTCATCAGAAGAAGAGGATTGTGTGAAATAAATCGAAGAAACATAGAGAGTGTGTTAGGCGGCCTTATTCTTGGATGAATGAGGCCGCCTGTGTGTTGGTATCCCTTTCAATACTTCCAAAATACCAATTGATGAACTAGTGGCATTGACGTACCTGCCGCGAGGATCACAACTGACGCAGGGAGGTGCGGGCAGTGCGGTTGAGATGGCAAGTGGTCGGATGTACATGGAGGATTGCAACTACATACGCATAACAAATTCTCTCGTTTCTCTGCTTATGTTTCGGTTCAAAGTGTTCTATCACGGATGGTATTTTCGGCTCCATTTTCGGAGAATGGAGCGGGAGCATCGCAAGACAAGTGACAAGCCACCTCCTGCGTGTTTCCGAAATAGCGGCAGACCTTGTTATGTGTATGACGCAGCCGACTGCTCACCTGTACGGTGTGTGGTCGGCTGCGTTTCTTCATATATAACGAAGAGGCCCACATTGGTGCGATGCCGGTCACCTCCAAATGTCAAGATTTTCTTAAAAATCTTGAATACTTGGAGGATAAAACCATGTGGAAACAAAACAATGGACAAGAAGATGACGAGCTACGGTTCAGATTTAGCAGATATTTAATCCAGGCAATCAAACGCACAGGGCGTGACTATTTGAATAGGTTGTACCAATACAGATACAGGGAAACACCGACAGAACTGATTGAGACGGCAGGGCATTCTTTCGAACAAGAAGAGGCCAGGCATTTACATCTCTGGGACGAAATTGAGAGCTGTGTGCTTTTACATGCACTCAAAAGTTTGGGCGAGCGGGAACGATATGTGGTCCTATCCCGCGTCCTGGATGACTGCCCGTTTGATGTACTTGCGGTAAGACTTGGTCTGACTTATAAGGGTGCTGCGGCAATCTACTATCGAGCGGTTCAGAAATTGAGAAAAAGTATCAAGGCGGAGGGCAAAGATGACATTTGAACAACTTTTATTTATGGCAAAACAGGGCGATCCGGTTGCAATTACAGATATACTAAATATGTATCGTCCATTATTGATCAAATATTCTGTGGTTAATGGTCACTTGGATGAAGATCTGTATCAAGAGTTTTGCCTCACATTGATGCGGGCTATCAGACTGTTCCAGATTTGAGTTTATGAGAAAGGTCCCGAGAACTTTTCGTACTCTCGGGACCTTTCCCGTGCACTCAAAGGGCTAAATCAAATTCACTTCCGGGCGCACAGGGATGACGGCCCGTTTGGATGGTCATTGCCCTGTACTCTATCTGACCAACATCTCGGGGTTATAATAAAAAGTATGCAAAGGGTGAAACAACAAAAGTCAATTCACTACATGCCCGTCCTGTTCCACGGACAAACAGGAAAACAATCCTTTTGATACAAATCCTGCACAAGAATTGGGCAATCACTCTGGGAATCAAGCGGATAATCCTTCTGACAAAACGAGTGAGCCGTCTTCGTCCAATGAAACTAAACCAACAGATCCCCCCTCGTATAATAAGTTTGAAAGTTAATAAATTCAGGTATCAGCAGGCTTAGAGATGCCCGTGATACAATAGCTGTAGGACAGCAGGGTCAAGCTCTTATACCCCCGGTTCAGCCGTAAGGCTGCTTCATTCTTAGTTAGTTCCCCTGAACCGGAAGTTAGCTGCAAACTCATTGGCTGTTTGCCGGAGGCAAGGCCGCCCTTCTAGCAGTGAGGGCTTTCGCATTGGCCTTCTCCGGAATGATTCTGATAAGCGAGGTTGCCAGATGCTCCGGTTATCATGGGTATCTCAAAGCCTGCCGGCCTGAAATCTCCACACGGGGAGGTGAAATTATGAACTCACTATTCGTTGGCATTGATGTGAGCAGCAAGAACAACGTGGCTTACCTGATGAAACCAGACCGCAGTAAACATTCCAGTTTTTCTGTGCAGAACAACCTTGGCGGTGCTAAAATATTGTCAGAGAGAATCGTGTCGGCGCTTGGTTCCATGCAGCTCAGTGATGTGGTGATTGGTCTGGAAGTCACCTCTATCTATGGGGACAGCCTTGTCTATGCCCTCCGGGAGGACGGCAGCCTTGGCCGATTCCAGCGGAAAATTCACGTCCTCAATCCCA
>OGYH01001942.1_pt1 | contig 17851 bp, 15 predicted proteins | sample 1576511 | NCBI WGS metagenome assembly OGYH01 (sample SAMEA3541522, study PRJEB24748) | human gut metagenome | biome: human gut; feature: human-associated habitat; material: faeces | place: China | collected 2012
AGCGACGCCCACCGCGGGCCGGGCTCTTTGGAATCGCGCGGGGCCGCGCGCGCCGCAGATGTCGACGACGAGGAGCTGGAAGCCCCCTTGGGGCCCTTGGGCCGCCTGACCTCCCGGTTCGGCAAGAAGCGCCGCCAGCGCGCGAAAGAGCGGGCGGGTCGCGCCTACTATCGCCAGTACGAGGCCGGCAAGCCCTCGGACGCCTCCCAAGCCGGTCCGCGCGCCGCCGTGTACAAAGGCGAGATGGGCTCGTCGCACCGCCGTTCGTCTCGGATGCAGCAGAAGGAATCGGGCGTCTCCGGACGCGTCAAGATGCCCGAGGCAAAAGCTCCTTTCTTTACTCGGGCGCCTTTCATCGTCACCTGCGCCACGGTTCTGTGCCTGGGGCTGGGGGCGGCTTTCCTCTACGGGCCGGCCCAGCAGCTCTACCAGGACATCCGCGAGCGAGACCGTCTCGCCGCCGAGTACGAGGCCGTCACGGAGCGCAACGCCGCCATTGAGGCGTCGGTGGATGCCCTTTCCACCGAGGCCGGCATCGAGGACGCGGCCCGCACGCAGCTCGGCTGGGTGCACGAGGGCGAGCACGCCGTGTCCGTGAGCGGGCTGGACGAAAAAGACGAGGCCTCTGAGTTCCGCGGCAACATCGTTTCCGAGGACATCACCGCCCCCGACACCTGGTACTCGGATCTCCTCGACCCCCTCTTCGGCGTGGAATAAGGTTGAACATCGACAGGAGCACGATATGACGTACGCTGATGGGCGCTATGGGGCCTTGGATATCGGGACGGTGACCTGCCGTCTTCTTGTGGCGGACGTGGAGGACGGACGCATCATCGACGTGGACAAGGAGTACGCCATCACCGATCTGGGCGTGGGCGTGGACGCTACGGGGCGCCTGTCCGAGGCGGCTATCAAGCGGGTGCTCGCCTGCGTGGATCGCTACTTGGAGGTGCTCGCACGTTACGATACCCCCGAGCATCCCGTGCGACGGCTCATCGCCATGGCCACCTCAGCCTCCCGCGATGCGGCTAACGGTCCTGAGTTCGCGGCCCGCTTGGCAGAGCGCGGCGTCACGTTGGCGGTGATCCCCGGCTCCCGCGAGGCGCAGCTCACGTTCTTGGGCGCTTCCAGCGATTTCCCCGGCGAGAACCTGCTCGTCGTCGATATCGGCGGCGGCTCGACGGAAGTGGTGGCCGGCCACTTCGGCGAGGATCCCGTTGCTTCCCATTCCTTCAACATCGGGTGCCGTCGCGTGACGGAGCGGTTCTTCCGCGACGATCCGCCGACGCCAGACCAGATGGATGCGGCCCGTCAGTGGATTCGCGAGACCATGGCGCCGTATTTCGAAGGCTTGGCCACTGCCGGGTTCGCCATCGATCGCGTGGTGGCCGTGGCCGGCACGGCCACGAGCGTCGTGAGCATCCGCGAGGCCATGGAGGTCTACGATTCCTCCCGCGTGCACAAGGCCGTTGTCGCTGCTGGAGAGCTTGCGGCCATCGAGGAACGTCTGGCCGCCGAGCCGCTGGAAGAGCGCAAGGCTACGGTGGGGCTCGATCCGAAGCGCGCCGGCGTCATCGTGGCCGGATTCGTCATTTTGGAAGAGGTGCTGGCTCTGGCCGGCGCCGACGCCTACACGGCCAGCGAATCGGACATCCTCCACGGCATGATCTTCGAGGCCGCCCGGGAAGATTGATGGTAGGGGCGGTGGGACTCGAACCCACAATCCGAAGAGGCGGATTTTAAGTCCGCTGCGTATGCCAATTCCGCCACGCCCCCGCGCATCGAGTGCCGTTCGATAACGGCGAATGTACGCATGATACCACGACAAGAGAGCGCTTCGCGCGACGTTCGCGCCCGTCGCCCCTAGCGGGCCATGACGCAGCGCACCCGCTGGTTGTCTCCGGTGCAGGTCTGCAGGGTGATGGTCTCGCCGGTGGGCGCGATGCGGCCCTCGTAGACGAAGTAGTTCGACCCGTTGGGCAGGAAGAGCGTGTCGAAGACGTAGTAGGTGCGCGAGACGCCGTCGTCGTCGAACACGGTGATCTTGTCGCCGACTTCCAAATCCATGACGCGCTCGAAGACGCCTGGGTTGTGGCCGATGAAGTAGGTGTTCGCGTTGTCGGAGACGCACCCGGTGCCTACCCAGGTGCTGGCGTAGCCGTCGGGCGCGGTAATGTCGGCTGGCTCGCCCTGGCGATAGGGCACCTCCTCGCCGAGGAAGCAGATGAGGCTGCTCGCGGCATCGGGTGTTCCGTCGTCGTCGGCCGAAGGCGCGGGCTCGGCCCGGCGCGCCGCCTGCAGGGATTGCTCGGTGAGCACATCCTGGCGGGCCTCATCAAGGCGGTGGGCCCACACCCACAAGGTGTCGCACACGCCCTGGCCCATGCGCCCCGTGAAGCGGAAGGGCGGCACCTCGTCGGCATCGCTTTCGGGCGCGGCGGCTCCCAGCATGATGGACAGCCCCAGGCACACCGCGAGAACCAGGGCAAAGGCCCTGGCTGCCTTTCGCGATGCGAGGAGGGGGCGAAGGCTCACGAGGCTCTTCCTTTCCACGATGCTTTCTCGGTGCAGCCCAGATGCGCGCCGCCGACAGGGAACAAGGAGCGCGCCGAAGCTTTCGCCCTCACTTTATCGACTTCCCGTCAAGATTTCCACCCCTCATCCCTTAATATCCTGTTAATCGAAAGCTTAGGCAAAACTTAGGCTGCGGTGCACAGGCGTCGGGTTACCATGGGAACTTGGAGAATCTTGTCGGTGCGAGGGGGTGGCCATGAGGATACGCAATATCAGCTTGCGAGTGGTATCGCTGCTCGTGCTCACCTTCGTGTTCGTGGTGGCCACCGCGGTGTTCACGCTCTTCGACATCCGCATGCAAACCCAGAACATGGAGGACTCGCTCGCCGAGGAGGCGCGCACCTTCGCGCGCGAGATGGACGCCGTGTGGGAGTTCATGGACAACTCCCAGCACACCATCAACAACACAACGACGGGCGTCTACGAGTTCAAGGGGCTGCACTGCGCCATCGTCGGCAAGAGCGTCGGCGCCATCTTCTCGGCGGGCAACAACTACTCCATCCGCTACACGAACTTCGAGCCGCGCCGGGCTCAGGACAAGCCCGATGCCTTCGAAACCGAGGCGCTGGCCCTGTTCAACGAGCAAAAGGACACTCAGGAGTTCTTCCGCATTGTGAGCGACGACCCGGCCGAGGTCGACCGCGCCCAAACTTCGGCCGACAACGGCGCCGCGCAGTTCCGCTATGTGCAGGCGCTCAGGGTAAACGAGAGCTGCCTTGAGTGCCATGGCGAACCGGCCGGGGAGATCGACATCACCGGGTTTCCGAAGGAGGGCTGGACGCTGGATTCCATCGGCGGCGCCATCAGCATCGTCATTCCGCTGGAGCAGCAGTACCAGGCCCTGCGCGAGAACGTCATCCGCGACGTGGGGTTCTTCCTGCTTCTGGCCACCTTCATCGGACTGGTGGTCTTCGGGCTCATGACCGTGTTCGTGCTGCGCCCGCTGGAGGCCATGAAGCGGGCCTTCGGGGAAGTGGGCGAGGGCCGGCTCGCGCAATCCATGGACGATGCGGGCACGGCGCGGGAGATGGCGAGTCTTATCGACCGCTTCAACGCCATGGCCCGCGAGCTGCGCATCACCTATGGGGGGCTGGAAGAGCAGGTGGAGGCGCGTACCCAGGACTTGCGCCGCGCCAACGAGGAGCTGGCCGCCCAGCGTGACAGCCTGGAGGCCTTAAGCGAGAAGCTGGCGAAGGAGTCCCAGGTGAAGAGCGATTTGCTCTCTATGGTGAACCACGAGCTGCGCACCCCGCTCACCTCCATCATCACGCTGGCGCAGATTGCGTTGGAATCGGGTGGGGCTGATGCGGAGGAGCGGCGCAGCTGGGAGGAGGTGCGCAAGTCCAGCTCGGTGCTTCTGGGGATGATCAACGACATGCTGGACATCGCGCGGTCGGACGCGGGGGCCATGGCGGTGTCCATGGAGCTGATGGACTTGGGCGACATCGTCGCTTCGGCTCAGGGGACTATCGGCCCTCTGGCCGTGGGGGCGCGGGTGACGCTGACAACGACGGTGGCGCCGGACGTGCCGCTCGTTTCCGGCGATTACGAGAAGATGCTGCGCATTCTGGAGAACTTGGGCAGCAATGCGGTGAAGTTCACGCCGGCCGGGGGCACCGTGGCCATCGCCGCCGTGCGCGAGGAGGCCACGGGGGATGTGCTGGTGACGGTGTCCGATAACGGCATCGGCATCGCGTCGGAGAACCAGGAGCGCATCTTCGAGCGGTTCTTCCAGGTGGACAGCTCGGCGACGCGCATCTACAGCGGCAGCGGGCTGGGGCTCGCGCTCGTGCGCGAGTACGCGGTGGCCCAGGGGTATACGGTGGCGGTGGAAAGCGTGCTGGGGGAGGGAAGCGCGTTCACCGTGCGCATTCCCGCCGCGGCCGTGGTAGAGTTGGACGAGGACGAGTAAGCGGGCCGGGCGAGGGTGCCGGGGCGGTACGCGGCCGGCGCGGCGGCGCCCTGGGATCGCGTAGCACGAGAGACGAGGAGGCGGCTGTGTACAAGGTGATGCTCATCGACGACGAGAAGAGCCTGCATATGGCCATTGAGAAGCTGCTCACGAAGAGCGGCTACGAGTACTGCGGGGCCACCGACGCAGAGTCGGGGCTGGAGATGCTCGCCACCGAGAAGCCGGACCTGCTGCTTTTGGACGTCATGCTGCCGGGCATGAACGGGTTCGACTTGTGCACGCGCATCCGCGCCGAGGGGCGGCGCATTCCCATCATCTTCCTATCGGCGAAAAACGACATCGTGGACAAGTCCATCGGGTTTCGGGCCGGGGGCGACGACTACGTGACCAAACCCTTCGACGCCACCGAGCTCATCCTGCGCATCGAGGCCCACATCCGCCGCCACAAGGACACCATCGAGTTCGCCCGCTGCACGGCCCGCGACGGATCGGTGACCATCGGCGACTTGGAGGTGCGCTTCGACGAGTACCAGGTACTTGTGGGCGGCCGGCCTGCGAACTTGACCACCAAGGAGTTCGAGATCGTGGCCTTTCTGGCGACACACCCGGGCAAGGTGTTCACCCGCAGCCAGATTCAGGAGTACATCTGGGGCGAAGGAGAGGTGGACGCGCATTCGAACTCCATCACCGTGTTCGTGCGCAAGATCCGCGAGAAGATAGAGGAGAACCCCAGCGAGCCCAAATACCTGCTGACCGTCCAGCGTGTCGGCTACAAAATGGCCGACACCTTGGGATAGCGGCGATTTCGGCGCGAGTCTCAATTTGGCTCAGATTGAGAAATTTTTGCATAATGTAGGGGTTGATTCAAAAAAATCTTTGCATAATGTAGGATTTTGACTCGAAAAATTTCTGCATAACGTAGAATGATGCTTGGAAAAGCAGGAATCGCCGCTACAGAATAGGCGAAGGAGGGCGTTATGTTCGAGCGCAAGGCTTACGAAAAAATGCTCCGGTGGCACAGGTCGGCCGACCGCACGGCTCTTCTGGTGCGCGGCGCGCGCCAAATCGGTAAAAGTACGCTGGTGCGCCATCTCGGCGAAACCTGCTACGACGTGTTTGTGGAAGTGAACCTCTACAGCGATCCTGCCGCGAAGGAGGCGCTTGCCAATGCCCGGAACACCGAGGAGCTTTTAAGTCGGATTTCGCTGATGGCCGCATCGCCCCTCGAACCGGGGAGGACGCTCATTTTCATTGACGAGATACAGGAGCTTCCCGATATCATCACCATGGCAAAGTTTCTTGTGGAAGACGGGCGGTTCCACTACGCCTTCTCTGGCTCGATGCTGGGAACCGAGTTGCGGAAAGTGCGCTCGTATCCCGTGGGCTTCGTGACGGAGCTGGTCATGCATCCGATGGATTTCGAGGAGTTCTGCTGGGCTGTCGGGGTGAGCCGCGAGGGTTTAGAAACAGTGCGCACCTCTTGCCGCGCGCTGCAGCCGGTGCCCGATTATCTTCACGATGCGCTTCTGTCCTACTTCCGCACCTATGTGGTGGTGGGCGGTATGCCCGGCGCCATTCAGGAGTTTGCCGACAAGCGCGGCGACTTGGCGGCGGTTCGAGTCCTTCAAGACGAGCTGGTGGAAAGCTACCGTCACGACATCAAGAAGTACGCGGGTGCGCGGGCGCTGAATGTAGAGTCCATCTTCGATGAGCTGCCCCTGCAGCTTGATAGCGGTACGAGGCGTTTTGTGCTTAACTCCATCGATGACGAGGCTCGCTACGAGAGCTATCGGAAGGATTTCGTTTGGCTCACGTCGGCGGGGGTGGCGCTCAAATGCGATCAAGTGACCGATCCGAAAGCGCCTCTGAAGGCAACCGAGCGGCCGGGGCTGTTCAAGTTGTACGAGTCCGATACCGGCATGCTGGTGAGTCGCTATCCTCAAAGTCTTGCGCGAGCCGTGTATTTCGACGAGCGCCAGGTGAACCAAGGCGCTGTGTTCGAGAACGTCGTCGCCCAGCAGCTGGTGGCGGCCGGCTATCCGTTGTACTACTCCATGAGCCGCAAGAGGGGAGAGGTCGACTTTCTAACGGAGGGCCGTGCCGGGGAAGTGGTGCCTCTGGAAGTGAAATCAGGTGCGAGCGTGCGAGCCCATGCGGCCCTCGATAAGCTGCTGGCCTCGGAAGAGTTCGGTATCCCTCGAGGCATCGTGCTGTCTCGCTTGAACATCGAAGTGGATGAGAAGGTTGTTTATCTGCCATGGTACGCGCAGTTTTGCCTTGAAGAGGTTCTGCTTCCCGAGGCAGAGCTGCCGAAGGTGACGTTGCCAAAGATTTAGGTGCCGTTGGGTATGCTGGGTCGCTCGGGTCGCGCGAGTTGTACCGAGTGCCAAATCCTAAAGTAAAACGACGCCAAATCCTAAAACGCCCTGATCAAAACCATTGCCGATTGGCGTCTTAATCTCCGGTTAAGGTCAACTTAACGCAAAGCTTAGGCACGGCGTATCGCTATTAATCGGGGGCTTGGGCAGAATGGGAACATCGAAAAGTCCAACGAGGAGACTTTTCCTGCTCGAACGACGTGACGCTACGACCCCTCCCCTGCGTCGCGTCGTCCGAGCCCGCGAGGGAGAGAGAGGAGTCAGAACATGACCGAATCGAAAACGGGCATGAGTTTCTCGCGCAGAAACTTCATCAAGGGGGCGGCCGCACTGACGGCAACCGGCGCGCTTGTCGGTTGTGCTCCCGCCAAGGAGACGCTGGCGGAAACGGGCGAGGAGCCGGTGGAGGTTCCGGAGACCCAGATCTATGCGGGCGCATGCCGTGCCCAGTGCGGTCAGGGCTGCTATCTGAATGTTCATGTGCGCGATGGTCGCGTGGTTCGTACGACAGCGGGTCACTTCGATGACGGCCCTGAGTTCGATCGTATTTGCCCGAAGGGCCTTGTCCAGCCTGCTCGCGTGTACAGCTCCGAGCGTTTGCAGTACCCCATGCGTCGCGTGGGCGAGCGCGGAAGCGGGGAGTTCGAGCGTATCACCTGGGATGAGGCGATTGCTGAGATCGCTGAGAAATGGAAGAGCTATCGGGAAGAGTTCGGCCCCACGTCCATTGCGTTCTTCTTGGGCAGCGGCAACACTGGTACGCTCGGCGGCGGTGCGCCGGAAGGTTCTGTCATGGCCCGACTTCTGAACGTCATGGGTGCGAGCCGGGTCCTGCCGGATCGCGATATCGCTACGCCGATGGCCTGGGCCTACATGTTCGGAGTTGGCCCCTACGGCAATCGCTCATCAGACGCCATCAACGCCAAACACCATGTGATTTGGGGTGGTGACACGGCAGTGTCCCAGAAGCAGCTCGCTCACTTCTTCCTCGAAGCCCGTGACGCCGGCACTGAACTTGTTGTTATCGACATCGCTTATCGCACCATGGCCTCGAAGTCCGACTGGTTCATCCCTGTTCATCCGGCTACTGATGGCGCTTTGGCGCTCGGTGCTATTCGCGAGATCTTCGAGCAAGGTTGGGAGGCGACTGATTTCCTGCGCGACCACACCGAGGCGCCCCTGCTGATCAAGGAAGACGGTATGTTCTTGCGCATGAGCGATTTGGGCGTGGAGCCAACTGAGACCACTACTAATGCTCAGGGCCAAGAGATTCCCGTCGACCCGTATGTAGTGTGGGATGAGGCGAGCTCCAGCGCCGTGCCTCTGGCCCAGGCCACTAAGCCCGCGCTTGGCGGCGTGGCTCCGATCGAGGGCATCGCGGTGCGCACAGAAATGGAGATGATTCGGGAAGCTGTTGAGCCGTGGACGCTGGAGCACACTTCTGAAGTGACTGGTGTGAGCGTTGAGGACATTCAGCATCTCGCGCACCTTTACACGCAAGAAGGCGATGTTCAGACGGACATGAAGTTCGGCCTGAACCACTACAACAACGGCATGTACAGCTCGAAATGCGTCAATTCTCTCTTGCTCGTGTCCGGCCAGATGGGTCGGTCGGGTTCGGGTCTGTTCACCGGCGAGCCGAACTTTGGAGAGGGCAACGTGCAGGCCTGCATTACGATGCCGAGCGCCACGGGCGAAGTTCCCCAAGGCGTCGGCGCCATTCTCAACTGGACCGACTTCTGCAATAACATCGTGCCCACGGGCAAAAAGCTTGGCGAGGACTTCCCCATCAAGTCTTTCTATGCCTCTTGCACTAACGTTGTTTCGAATCAAACGGATCAGAACAAGACTTTGGAGCTCATGAACGCGATCGAGTTCATCGTCATCCAGGATATGACTATGAACGATACCGCGCTGTATGCCGATATCCTGCTGCCCGCTTGCCATTGGTTCGAGACCGAGGATTTGCGCGTGCGCTACTACTGCAACCCCTATCTGCTGTGGAACGAGAAGGCCGTCGAGCCGCTGTACGAAAGCAAGCCCGATTTTGAGATATACAAGCTCATCGCCGAGGCTATGGGGTACGGTGACTTCTTCCAGTTCACCGCCGACGAGTATCTGAACGTTGTCCTCTCCACCCCCTATGGGCAGGAAAAGGGGATCACCATCGACAAGATTCGCGAGAAGAATTACCTGCGCTGTGACAACGATCCCACTATCGCCTTCGAGGGCGGCGTTTTTGGAACCGCCACGGGACGCGCCATGTTTTACCGCGAGGCGCCGCAGCCCGACTACAATATGGGCCAGGAATTGGATTTGGAGAAAGAGAAGTTGTCCGTGTTCTGGGAGCCGGCTCGCGAGGCCGATCTCTCCAATCCCATTCGCGAGAAGTTCCCCTTCACCATTTGCTGTGAGCATATGCGCACCCGCGCTCATACTCAGTGGTACGACGTGGACTATCTGAAGGAGTTCGAGGCCGCGCCAGTTTGCCGCATCAATCCGGAAGACGCCGCCGAGCTCGGCATCGAAGAGGGGGACACCATTCGCCTCTACAATGATCGCGGTTCGGTCACCATGCTGGCTGTTCTTAATCCCGGTCAGCAGCGCAAAGCGGTTCATTGCCCGCGCAGCTTCCTGACCCGTGAGCACATTGACGGTGATCTTGCCCGCACGACCTTCAACGACTACAACCAGGCTTGCAGAAACCAGTCCTATTTCGACTGCGCTGTGGCCATTGAGAAGCTCTAGGGAGGCTGAGATAGATGACTCGATACGGAATGGCGATCGACCTTCGTCGTTGCATTGGATGCCAGGCGTGCGCTGCGGCGTGCAAAATGGCGAACAATCTGCCGAAGGAGCTGACGTACAACGTTGTGTACACCAAAGGCGATGACGATTTTGACAGCATTGGCACCGCCGTGTCGCGCGGCGCTCTTGCCAACGACAACGCTGGCGGCACCTTCCCCAATTGCACGCTGAACTTCCTGCCTATGCAGTGCCAGCATTGCGCGGAGCCTGCTTGCCTGAGCGCGTGCCCCACCGGCGCGACCCAGCAGCGAGAAGACGGTATCGTGTTCGTCGATACTGATCTGTGCATTGGGTGTGAGTCGTGCATCAAGGCTTGTCCCTACGAGGGTGTTCGCAGTTTGATTAGCGACAACCCTGAGTATTATCTTGAGGTTGAGGTCGGCGAGTTCGATGCGCCGCCCCATACGCCCGGCACGGTGGAGAAGTGCACGTTCTGTAAGAATCTCATCGATCGGGGGGAGGAGCCGGCTTGTATGCAGTTGTGCCCAGGGCGTGCCCGCTATTGGGGCGATCTCGATGATCCCGATTCTGCGGTATCGAAGGCTATCGAAGGTCGCGACTTCCATCTTATGATGGAGTCGGCGGGGACAAGTCCAAACGTCTACTACTTGAAGTAGACGCCGGCGTTAAGGCGGTACGTAAGGCGGGTGTCGATGGGTGCGGTGCCCGCCTCTTTGCAAGGAGGCTTCGTGGGTGCGGGAAATATGAGAGAGACGATCGGTTTGGCCGATGGCTGCGAGCTGATGGGTGCCTTGACGCGTTTTCCCGATAGCGATTTGGCTTTGGCCGTGACAAGTGGGCTGGTACGTGACGATGCAATAGGCTGCGCGCGAGATATCGTCTCAGAGCACGGCGACGGGCAAGGAGACGCTGTCGAGATACTCTGTGAAGGGTTCGGGTGCGTTGGGAACGAGGAGGTAGACGCCTTGTGCAGCGCCCTTCGACGAGCGTGGTCGCTCCTCTACGTTCGCCAGGGAAGCGGGGTGGCTGTCTTTCCCTATGAGAGCGCGTTTATCCATGTGCGTGCGGGCGTACCTGGGGAGCCTGCGCTGTTTCGCTCGGCGCTGACCCTGCGCGTCGAGCGGACTATGCGCGAGAGTGGCGTCCTCCCGAAGGATGCCGAGACTGAGCCTTGCGATAGCGTCTGGAACGAATGGGCGTTTCTTTCGTTTCTGATCGGCAGCGAGGCGAAGGCGCTGCGTGAGGGCGACGAGGAAAGCGCGGCGCTCTGGCGGGATCGGTCTGCGGATTTCGTTTGCGCGCACGTCTCCCAGTGGATGCCGGATTTCTTCAAGCGCACCGCCGAAGAGGTCGATCGTCTCGCTGAGGCAGGTAAGATCGATGTCGTAGCCAAGCGCTTCTATGGCGCACTCGCTGCTTACGGGCATCTTCTGCTGGCCGCGCTCAATGAGCGCGAGGGCCTGCAACAAAGGTAAGGGGTAGTCCGTGACGTTTCTTATGGTTCTCGTGGCGACTATTGTTGCTGTGCTCGCGCTGCGGCAGCCGTTGCATAAGTGGCCCGTGGCGTTCTACGCCCTGGCCGTGGTGGCGGATGTGGCGTATATCGCGGGTATTGAGGGGCTGCTGCCGCGCGCGGTGATGAGTCCGCTCACGCTGCTTATGGGCAAGTGCATGCTGTCGCTGGCGCTGTTCGTGGTGGTTATGTACATCGGTGTGTTCGCGAAAGGCTCGCGGGTTCACCAGTGGCTGAAGCCGGTGCGTGCGGAGCTTTCCATCCTCGCGTGCATTTTGGCCTGCGGACATATGGCAGTGTATCTGGCCTCCTATGCGCCACGGCTCGGGGGCGCGATGGGGGCGAATGTGCTGAGCGCTTTGGTGGTGGCGCTGGCGTTGCTCGTGCTCCTGCTGGTGCTCGGCGTGACGTCGTTCGGCTTCGTGAAAAAGCATATGCGCACCGAAAGCTGGAAGCGTCTTCAGCGGTGGGCCTACGTGTTCTTCGGCTTGGTGTACGTGCACCTGATGCTGATGCTCGCGCCGGCCGCGAGTCGCGGCGGCGAGGCGGCGCTGGTCACCGTGGCGGTGTACACGGTGGTCTTCGGTGCCTACGCCGTGCTGCGGGTGCGCCGGGCGCTCATCGACCGACGCGTCGTTGCTGCGGTAGGCGTCTCGGCCACTGCGCCGGTCGACGATCTTGAGACCGGAGATTGCGCCGCCTAGCTGCTGCGAACCGAATAGTCTCCCAAGAGCGGGCCCTGGCGTTTTCAGCCAGGGCTCGCGTGGTTCATGGTTGCGACTCGATTGCGGTCGGCGCGAGGAACGAAACGGGACATTCCCGCGTCATTTCTGCGGTTCGGCTCTGTTAGGCTCCTTTATTGAAAGAGCCAGCAAAGCGATTCCGAAGAAAGTTGGTGGGCAATGGGATATGGTGAGAGTGGTCTGGCAACGGGGGCGATGACGGCCGCCATGAAGCCTTTCGTGGTTGTGGTACAATTAGGCCACGCTATGAAGGGAGTCTTTATGTCAGTGTGCGTTCCCGTAAGAAGCATGAAGAATACGGCCGAGTTCGCCGAACTCGTCGAACGCGAGCGCGATGTGACGGTGACGAAGAACGGCTGCGAGGTATTCCACTGTCTCAGCGAAGAGCAGTATCGCGCTATGCAAGACGAGGTGGTGCGGGCACGCCTGCTGTCTCATGTCATGAGGGCCGAGCGCGAGTTGGCGGCGGGGACTTATGACGACTACGATGACTTTGCTGCTGCGGTGAGGGAAGAATATGGCCTATAGGAAGGCCATATTGGCCGAGGCTCAGCAGGAGTACCGCGATATCGTCGGATATCTCGTCGGCGTGTTGCAGAGCAAGCAGGCTGCGCGGAATTTTATGGAGGAATTCGACAAGCAGGTGAGCCTCGTGGCGGAGACTCCCGAGTTGTATGGCCTTTCTCGCGTTCCTGAGCTAGCAGAGCTGGGTTACCGGTGCGCTCCTGTGAAGAACTATCTTGTGCTGTACAAGGTGGCGGATGGGCAGATAGTCGTCTGTCGCATTATCCATCGCTCGCGGGATTACACCCGTCTTTTGTAGGAAGTGCTGCTCGAATGCCCCTGCGGAAAGAAGTTGATTGGCGGCCGGCTGTTTGCCCTCGCCGTCAAATCTTACATTCTTGTCGGTGGGCTGATCGCGCGGTGCGGGGCCGTGAGCCCGTGGTATTATGGTTCGATGCTGAAACGACCGCCCTCTGGCAAGAAAGCGCTATGAAGAACATCTCAGAAATCCTCGCCAGCGTCGAAGAGACGCCCGTCACGTTCGAAGACTATTTGAAAGCTTATGCCGATCCGGTCGGGGAGCTGATCAACAGTTACATTCCCCATGGGACTCATGGGGATATGGATCGCTACCTGTACGATCCGCTCTACCATTACAGTGAGAACGCGGGCAAGCGCCACCGCCCGCTCATCTGCTTCGCGGCCTGCCTGGCCGTGGGCGGCGATCCCGATCGCGCTGCCACTGCCGCCGCGGCTATCGAGCATTTCCATTCCGCGGCTCTCATTCACGACGACATCGCCGACGAGGCCGAGCTGCGCCGCGGCGAGCCCTGCCTGCACCTCACCGAGGGGCTGGGGCTGGCCATCAACATGGGGGACTTGGCCCTTTCCATGGTGAACGGCCCGGTGGTGAACGATCCGCTTCTGGAGGACGCCGTGAAGGTGCGCGTCATCAAGGAGCTCATCGCCATGACCTGCCGCACGGTGGAGGGCCAGGCGCTCGATCTGGGTTGGGCCCGCGACGGGCGCTACGACATCACGCCCGAGGACTACCTCACCATGGCTATCCACAAGACGGCCCACTACTCGGGTGCTGTGCCCCTGGCCGTGGGCGCCATTGTGGGCGGCGCCGACGACGAGATCGTGGAAGCCCTGCGCAGCTACGGTCTGGACACGGGCCTCGCCTTCCAAATCCAGGACGATCTGCTGAACCTCGTGGGCACCGACGAGGCCAAGAAAAAGGACTTCCGCAGCGACATCACCGAGGGCAAGCGCACGCTGGTCGTGGTGCACGCCCTGCAGAACGCGGCGCCCGAGGCGCGCGAGCGGCTCGTCGAGATCCTGTCGTCGAAGGAGCGCGACCCGGAGGTGCTCGCCGAGGCCGTGGCCATCATGGAGGAGACGGGGTCCATCGATTACGCCCGCACCTTCGCTGAAGATCTGACCTTGAATGCCAAGGCGCGGTTGGCCGGGGCGTTGCCCCCTTCGCAGTACCGCGACTTGCTCGTATCCATGGCCGACTGGTTCGTGAACAGGTTGAAGTAACATGGAACCTATCAAGAGAAACGACACCGGCGCCGCCGTCGAGGACGTGCAGACGCGCCTGGCCCGCATCGGGCACCTTCCCGAGGACGCCATCACCGGCATTTTCGATGACGCTACCGCCGCCGCTTTGGCCGAGTTCCTCGCCGCCTCGGCGCTCCCGCCGAGCGAAGAGGTGACCGAGAAGGTGTGGGCGGCGCTGGTAGACGCCACCTACAATCTGGGCGACCGCACGCTGTATCTGCGCATGCCCTACTTCCATGGGCACGACGTGCTTGAGCTGCAACAGGCGCTGGGCGCGCTCGGGTTCTTCTACGGCACCCGCGATGCCATCTTCGGTGCTCACACCGAAGAGGCGCTCCGCCGCTTCCAGCTGAACTTGGGTTTGCCCTCCGATGGCATCGCCGGCGCCTACACCTATGCGGCGCTGCGCAACCTGGCCCACTCCTGGGTCGGCAAGGAAGCTACTCACAGCCCGGTGCGCCATTTGGGCTTCGCCCGTGCGGCCGATGTGCTCGAGCGCAACGCCGTGTGCCTGTTCGGCACCGATGAGTTCTCTCGGGCCGTGGCCTCGCGCATGTCGAACGTGGCTCAGGCCACCAATCCCGCCTCCAAGATCATCAGCGCCGACGCGCTCTCGGTACCGCCGGACGCGTCTATGATGCTCGTGCACGTGCTGCTGAGCGCGACGGATGCCGAGGCCGGGGTGCCGCTGGTGTCCTATGCGGAAGAGGATACGCTGGGGCTGCGCCTGGCGTCGGCCGTCGATGTGGCTCGCGATGCGAGCTGGCCCCGCGTGTCGGTGCTGCTCCCCGGCACCATGTGGCTAGAGGCCGGCCCGGAGCGCTCCGCCCAGCACTACGCCATCACGCTGCTCGACGCCCTCTGCTCCGCCTTGCAGGAGTAGACGACAGGTGACTTCCTGCGGGAGCCTATCGATTGCGCTTGTCGGAACTATCGCTATTGGAGATGCGGCATTTTCGGATTATCCGGACTAAATGCCAGTTCGACCCCGAAATGGTCGACCTGCGAGATGGAGGTGCGCCATTCCGGGCCTCAAGTGGCAGAAAAATGCCAGTTGAGGGCAGAAATGGCAGAAGGGGGGGATCGGGATCGGCCATTTCGGGGTCGAAGTGGCATTCGCGGGCGAAATCCAGAAAAGAGGGGTTTGAAAGACCCGGAAAAGGCGACGAGCGCTTTTGCGTGGAAATTACCGTGTTCGCGTGCGAGGAAACAAAGCGGAAAAGCGCGCGGTGCTACAATAGCCGAGTTTGAGAGTAATGTTTATCGCACGCAAAGGAGCATCCCTTGACTCGTCCCATGACCATGGCGGAGAAGATTCTCGCCGCCCATGCGGGGCTGGATGAGGTGGAACCGGGCCAGTTGATCGAATGCGATCTGGATCTGGTGCTCGCCAACGACATCACGGCCCCCATCGCCATCAAGACCGTTCGCGAGATCACCGACAAGGTGTTCGATCCGACTAAGATCGCCCTCGTGCCCGACCACTACACCCCCAACAAGGACATCAAGTCCGCCGAGCAGGCCAAGATCGTGCGCGATTTCGTGCGCGAGCAGGGCATCACCCACTACTACGAGGTGGGCTGCATGGGCGTGGAGCACGCGCTTCTGCCGGAGCAGGGCGTCGTGGGCGCGGGCGACCTCATCATCGGCGCCGACAGCCACACCTGCACCTACGGCGCGCTGGGCGCGTTCTCCACGGGGGTGGGTTCCACCGATGCCGGAGTGGGCATGGCCACGGGCAAGGCCTGGTTCAAGGTGCCCGAGACCATCAAGTTCGTCATCAACGGCGAGCTGGCCCCCGGCGTCACCGGCAAGGACGTCATCCTGCACATCATCGGCATGATCGGCGTGGATGGCGCCCTGTACAAGGCTATGGAGTTCACGGGCAGCGCCATCGAAAGTATGCCGATGGACGAGCGCCTCTCCATTTCGAACATGGCCATCGAGGCCGGCGGCAAGGCGGGCCTCATCCCCGTGGACGATGTGACCCGCGCCTATCTGGACGAGCGTGCCGAGCGGCCCTATACCGCCTACTACTCCGACGACGACGCGCAGTTCGCGCAGGTCGTCGGAATCGACGCCGCTGACATCGTGCCGACGGTGGCCTTCCCGCACCTGCCGAGCAACACGCGCCCGGTGGCCGAGGCTCGCGACGTAAAGATCGACCAGGCCGTCATCGGCAGCTGCACCAACGGGCGCCTCGCCGACATGCGCCAGGCCGCGGCCGTTCTCGCGGGTCGCACGGTGCATCCGGACGTGCGCTGCATCGTCATCCCCGCCACCCAGAAGGTGTACCAGCAGTGCATCGCCGAGGGGCTCATGGACATCTTCATCGACGCCCACTGCGCCGTGTCCACCCCCACCTGCGGGCCGTGCCTGGGCGGCTACATGGGCATCCTCGCTGCCGGAGAGCGCGCCATCGCCACCACCAACCGCAACTTCGTCGGCCGTATGGGCGACCCCACCAGCGAGGTGTACCTCTCCTCGCCGGCCGTGGCCGCCGCTTCGGCCGTGCTCGGCCACATCGGCCTTCCGGAAGATTTGGAAGTCGTCGCGGACGCGGCGGAGTAGGAGGAAGCCCCATGAAATTCAAGGGAACCGTGCACCGCTACGGGCGCGACATCGACACCGACGTCATCATTCCCGCCCGCTATTTGAACACTTCCGATCCGGCGGAGCTGGCGAAGCATTGCCTGGAGGATCTGGACACGGAATTTGTGAACAACGTGCAGCCCGGCGACATCATCGTGGCCGATGAGAACTTCGGTTGCGGCTCGTCGCGCGAGCACGCCCCCATCGCCATTAAGGCGGCCGGGGTGGACGTGGTCATCGCGAAGAGCTTCGCGCGCATCTTCTACCGCAACGCCATCAACACGGGCTTGGCCATCATGGAATGCCCCGAGGCCGTGGACGCCATCAGCAACGGCGATGTTGTGAGCGTGGACGCCGACGCGGGCACCATCACCGACGAGACCACGGGCGAGACCTTCACGGCCCAGCCCTTCCCGCCGTTCCTCATGGAGATCATCAACGCGGGAGGCCTCGTGCCCCGCTGGCAGAAGAATCTCGGAAAGGACGCGTAGCATGACGACTACCTACAAGATCTGTTTATTGGCCGGCGACGGCATCGGGCCGGAGATCATTGCCGAGGGCGTGAAGGTGCTGAACGCCGTAGGCGCGAAGTACGATACGGTCTTCGAATACACCGACGCGCTCATCGGCGGCGCGGCCATCGATGCGACAGGCGAGCCCTTGCCGACGGCGACGCTGGATGCGGCCCGCGCCTCCGACGCGGTGCTGCTGGCTGCCGTGGGCGGCCCTAAGTGGGATACCACCGATCCTGCCGCCCCACGACCGGAGCAGGGGCTCTTGGGCATTCGCAAACAGCTGGGCCTGTACACCAACCTGCGCCCCGTGCAGATCTTCAACGCTCTGGCCGACGCCTCCACGCTGCGCCCGGAGATCGTCGACGGCGTGGACATGATGATCGTCCGCGAGCTTACCGGTGGCTTGTACTTCGGTCGCCGCGAGCGCTTCTACGACGAGCCGGCCGCCGGCGTGAACGGAGCGACGGGCCAGCGCGCCTACGACACGCTGGAGTACTCCGAGTACGAGATCGAGCGCATCGCCCGCCAGGCCTTCGAAATCGCCCGCAAGCGCCGCGGCAAGGTGACGAGTGTGGACAAGGCCAACGTGCTGGAGACGAGCCGCCTGTGGCGCGAGATCGTGCATCGCGTGCACGACGCCGACTACGCCGATGTGGAGTTGGAAGATTTGCTGGTGGACAATACGGCCATGCAGCTCATCAACCGCCCTGCCGATTTCGACGTGGTGGTGACCGAGAACATGTTCGGCGACATTCTCTCTGACGAGGCCGCCCAGATCACGGGCT
>OGYH01001944.1_pt1 | contig 17838 bp, 17 predicted proteins | sample 1576511 | NCBI WGS metagenome assembly OGYH01 (sample SAMEA3541522, study PRJEB24748) | human gut metagenome | biome: human gut; feature: human-associated habitat; material: faeces | place: China | collected 2012
GCGCTATCGACGGCCTGCGTCCGGTTCTCATGGCTAAGGCTGCTACCGAGTCCTGTCAGGCTGGCGGCGTGTTCGTCAAGGTCGGCGAGTAATTCTTCTTAGAATTTCTTTCTCCTCTCTCTATTCTAAATTAGAAAAGTAGCTCCAAATGCTTTTCATTCCCTCGAATACAACAGCAAGGCATTTTTTGAAGTGACCTCTAAAAGTTAGACAAAGATTGTTCAAGCGACCGAAAGGGCTTGCTGCCTGTGAATTACAGGCGGCAGGCCCTTTCGCTTTTTCTTTACTCTACATCTCCATTTTATATACCGTCCGTTATATTTTATCTACATATAACAAAAGAGTGCTGTTCCCCAAACAGCACTCTTTCCCTTAATACTGATACTTTTTCTGTCCCTTGACGAGAAAAAACACCGAAACCATCACACCGAGCGCCTCTGCTACCGGAACAGCCAGCCAGATGCCGGTTTCCTGCAAAATCACCGGCAGGAGCAGCAGCATCGCCACGAGGAACACAAGCGTGCGCGAAAACGAGATGATTGCAGACACGAGACCATCCGAGAGCGCGGTAAACAGCGAGGACGCGAAAATACTCGTGCCCATGAGCAGGAAGCTGACCGCATAAATCGGAAAGCCGTGCATGGCAATCTCGTACACACTGCTGCCGCGCGGCGTAAACAGGGTCAGCGCCGGCTCGAGCGTCAGCCACGAGAGCAAATATGTGCCGAGCGAGCACGCCAGCACGAACGTTATGCAGATGCGGAAGATATGCCTCAGCTGCGGGATATTTTTCTCGCCGAATTTGTAACTAATAACCGGCGCAACGCCCATCGAGAAGCCGAAATACACCGCCGTAAACACAAACTGGAAGTACATTGCAATCGTGATGGCGGCTACGCCGTCCTCACCGCGGTAGCGCATGAACAGCATATTGAACACGAATGTGGTGATGGCGTTCGCAATGTTGCTGACCATCTCGGACGAGCCATTGCCGCACGCGGTAAGCAGAGTCTGTCCGTCGAATTTGAAGGGCACAAAGTACAAGCTTCCAGTGCGGTTTTTAGTGAAATACACCAAACCAACGATGGACGGCACGCAGTAGCCGAGGCAGGTGGCAATCGCCGCACCGGCAACACCCATGTTCATCGGGCCCATGAACAGCCAGTCAAGCACCACGTTTGTGATGCCGCCGCCCACCGAGGTCAGCAGACCCAAGCCCGGCTTGCCTGCGGTGACGAACAATGTCTGGAAGGCAGTCTGCAGAAACAGCATGGGTGCAAACACCAGCTGAATGCGTGTGTAAATACGGCAGTCTGCCCACTGCAGCTCACTCGTGCCGAGCAGACGCAGGATGGGGTTCAGAAACAGATTGCCAAACACGGCGAAAATCAGGCCGATACCCAACGCGACTGCAATCAGCATGGTGAAGTTGCGGCGCGCCTCGTCTGTTTGTCCCTCTCCCTGCCGTCGGGCGATAATAGCGCTGCCGCCCGTGCCGAGCATAATGCCGGTAGCCATCTGCAGGCAGTTGAGCGGATACGACATATTGATTGCGGAAAGCGCGGTTGTGCCGGCAAACCGCGAAATAAACATGCCGTCCACGATGGTGTACATCGACAGCAGCATCATCATTGCAATGTTCGGCAGTGCGAATCGGAGCAGCGATGCGGCGTTGAATTTGCGCGCAAGCGCGTTATTCTGCTCCATTGCGAATCTCCTTTTCAAAAGAATCGGTAAATTTTCGGGTCATTTCCACCATCATGGCGAACTGCTCAGTGCCCATGGCAGCGGCGGCGCGTTCCTCTGCGCGATACAGACCGCCCAGCTTATCCGCTGTGTAGCGTTTGCCGGATTCGGTCAGGCGCAGCGGCTTTTCCTTGCGGCCGGATACGCTCACCTTTTCCAGATAACCGGCCTGCTCCAGCTCCTGCACCACTGTATGAATTGTCTGCTTGGGCAGCAGGCACATCTGCACGATTCCTCCTTGTGTCATCTCCGAAAACTGATCTAACATATACAGCACCGTTACTGTACTGGGTTTCATGCCGCTGTGCTTCGCCCAGATGTCGTACAGCTCATCCTGTCGAAAAATATATGCGCACAAGTCGTTCATTTGTCTGCGAAAATCCATAATGCACCTCAATAGTCCTAAATCGTACCACGCCATTATAGTATGATTTAGGACTATTGTCAAGTAAAAGAAAAGCAGACCCGTAAAAGAGTCTGCTTCAAATTTATCCCATCAGCATGGTCCAGAGTGCGCTGAACGGCATGACGAGTATCAGCGCGGGCATGAGATCGACCAGCAGCACGGATTTGATCTTGGAGACACGAAAACCGGCCGACATAGTCAGCACGCCGCCGCACGCGGACAAATCCGCGAACATTTCCGGTGTGAGCACACCGGACAGCAGTCGTCCTGCGATAAACACGCACAGGAGAATCACGCACTGCGGCAGCGGGATAGCGCAGATGGCCTTGCCGAGCGTGGACGCAAAGATCATCGCAGTGAAGAAGTCCAGCACGGACTTTGCAAACAGCAGATTCGGATCGCCCGCGATGCCCTCGGTCAGCGTGCTGTACCAGCCAAAGCCCGAGCAGCAGAACAGCGCGACCGCCGTGATGTAAAACTCCATATCAATATTATCCCCGCCGAGGTGCATGGTTTTGACCAGCCGATGAAAAAACCGGCTTGCCCAATCCTCAAGTTGCAGCAGGTGTCCGATGGTAAACCCCACCAGAATCGCCAGCACGACCGCTGTCATGCTGACCGCCTTGATGATGGAATTGATACCGATAGCGATCGAACACATGCCGAACAGCGTCGGCAGATGCTCTTTCAAGCTGTTCGGCAGGACGTGCCCCAGTGCGGAACCGATCACGCCGCCGGCCAGCACCGAGATACAGTTGACAATTACTCCGATTGGCATAGGATTTCCTTCTTTCTCTTTCCCCTTCTCCTCTGTTTTCCATTTTACCGTAGAAAAGTGTCTTTGGCAAGCAAAAGAAAACCGCACAGCCGAAGCTGTGCGGTTTAGGAAGGTTTTGCTTACTTTACGTTCTCGCAGAAGCGCATGAGCATTGCCGCTACCTCAGCGCGGGTAGCATTGCCCTTCGGGTCCAGCTTGCTGCCGGACTTGCCGGTAACAACGCCAGCCGCATTCGCCCACTGGAGCGCCGGAACAGCATAGCTGCTTACGCTCTGCGCGTCCGTGTAGCCGTCGAGGCTGTTCGCGCCGGAAACGTCGTACTTCTTGTACTGCGCGTAGCGGTACAGGATAGCCGCAAGCTGCTCGCGGGTAACCTTGTCATTCGGGCCGAACTTGCCGCTGCCGTAGCCGGAAACGATGCCGTTAGCATTCGCCCAGGCAACCGCATTTGCGTAGTACGCGCCGGAAGCCACATCCGTGAAGGAAGCCGCCGAGGTGCTCGGCTGGTTCTCCAGGCGGTACAGCACGGTAACGATCATGCCGCGGGTGGTGTTCGCCTTCGGGGAGAAGGTGTTGTCGGCGGTGCCGTTCATCATGCCCTTGCCGGTTACATAATCAACCGCGGAAGCGAACCAGTCGTTCGCGGAAACGTCGTTAAACTTGGTCTCGGACGGGGTTTCGGTGGCCTTAACATAGCTTACGCCAACCTTCACTGCGGAAGCAGGCATGGTGAAGGTGTAAACCGTGTCGCTCTTCTTAACGGTGGAGACCGTCTTGCCGGAGCCGTCGGTAACGGTCAGCTTGTCCAGCTTGTAGCCCTTGTCCGGGGACAGGGTAATGGTGATGGTCGCGCCCTTTTCCGCGTTGGACGGAGAAGCGTTTACGCCGCCGTTGTTGACCGCCGAGGTGGTTACCTTGTAGGTCGTCTTGCCGGAGGAGCTGCCGCCGGAGGAACTGGAGGACGGCTTGGTGTAGGAGAAGGTCTCCGTTGCATCCTTGGCAACGTCCTTGTTCGTGCCGTTAAACTTAACAGTAATATCAGCACCAGTTTCATTCTTTACCTTAACGGACTTGGTAGTCGTAAAGTTCAGCTCGTGAGAAGCACCGCTCTTTACACTGATAACATCAGTGCTCTTTGCTGCATCAGCAGCCGCCTGCAGAGTCGGGTATACATTTTCACCGATAGACGCCGCCGGAACGGAAATAACGAACGGACTGAAACCGTTGGTAGTGAAGGTCAGATAAAACTTATCATCTTTCTTCGTTACCGTGCCGGTGTAATACTCAACCGTGCCATTCTTGGTGTGCTGAATGCTCAGCTTATCGCCGTCAGCAACTGCAAAGCCAGTCGGCAGTTCCATAGTTACCACAGTTGCCTTGGTGATGTTCATCGGCGTATAGTCCTGAACTACCTCTGCATTTTTACCATTGACGCCCAGTTCAATGCCGTCAGCCGTAGCAGCAGTAGAAGCTACAATGCGGTACTGCGGAGTGATCTCCAGCGCCAGCGTTTTGTTTGCCGCATCATACGCGGTCGGCTCAACCTTCAAGGAGGACTGAACGTACAGCTTCTTGTCGCCGGTTACCTCGGTTGCACTGTTAACCAGATCGGTTGCCTTGGCTTCGTCGATATCCTTGACGATATCACCCGCAGCCGCGCCAAGGGTCGGTGCGGAAACTGTCTTAGCTGCTGCTGCAACCTTTTCCTTATCTGCCTGCGGAATCTTGTCTACCTTAACTTCCGGCTTGGCAACAGCAGGCTTGACCTCAACATTGCCGGTGTTGGTCTTTGCAACTACCTTGTAGCTGTAACCGGATACATCACTGGTTCCGGCAACGTAGCCGCTTGCAACGTATGCGCTCGGGTCGGTGGTGAAGTAGCCGCCGGAAACAGCAGTAGAAACCTTGCCTACCAGCTCGGGTATACCATAACCGGTTTTCGGATTGGTAACGCCGATATCGGACAGGCTCAGTACATCATATGCCTTGCGGTTAGATGTAGTAGTAGCCAACTTTGCGTCACCGGAGATAGTAATCTTTGCAGCCTGAGCAACTCTGCCGATATCATAAATAGCAATAGCACTGCCCTGACCATTGGTGCAGTTGAACGTACCGCCGGTGATATTCAAATTCAGAGAGTTGCCATAAGTGGAATCCGTGCTGTTATAAGTACCGCCAAATACATACAATGCGTCCGGCAGCCATGCATTACCGGAATAATCATAGTATTGTGCCGGAGAATCCAGATTCTCAGTTGCGGCATTGATCGTACCGCCGGAAATATCAACCTGACCCATACGGAGAGAGATACCGCCGTTCAGCGTACCGCCGGTGATCGTCAGTTCACACTGACCGGACTGATAAATAGCCGGACCCTGCCTTGCCGTCAGCGTACCACCATTTACAATAAAGTTCATATTGCCAGTAGTGTTATTGCCAGACAGTACAGCGTTAGTAGACGTCAGCGTACCACCATTTACTGTAATCGTACCGCCATTTTTAGCATACGTACAGTAATCTGTATCACTATTGATTGTACCGTTCTCGATGACTACCGCGCCCTCAGAGACGCAAATCGGAGTTTTATTGCAAGTAATCTCACCATTACCTGTAATTGTAAGCGTACTGTCCTTACCTCTTACATCAATACCACAATCAGATGGAACTGTCAGCTTCTTGCCATTCAGGTCAAGCGTAATGGTCTTGCCAGCCGGAATAACAACATCTTCTGTTACGTCTTTCAACAGCTTAACGGTTGCGCCGCCCTGTGCTGCTGCAACAGCGTCAGCCAGCGTCTTATAACCCTTATTATCGACCACTGCAACAATGCTGGAATCAAAAACAGCTGTGCCGTCAATAACCAGCTTACCAGTGGTACCCGGAACAAAGCGACCATACAGGTTAGACTGACCCGCCGGAGCCATCTTGCCTGTCTGTGTTACTGTATTACCGCTTTCGGTAGTATTGTTCAAAGCAACTTCGCCTACGTTGACTGTACCAACAACTACGCCAACACGCCAGCCGCCATCATCGGTAGAGTGCAGAGTGCAACCCGTCACTGTATTATTGGTAAAGGTATGGTAAGTTGCCGGATTTGCGCCAGCATGACCAATAATACCGCCAACCGAACCTGCTGCAGTAATCTTAGTATTTTCTACCGAGCAATTTGTAACGGTGATATAAGTATCGACCGGACCATCATTTTTTTTATTATAGCCAGAAGTCCAGCCAATCAGACCGCCGACACGAGCACCACCAGTACTGGTAATCGTGCTGTTGGTCAGATGGCAGTTATTCAGTTCGATTTTCGGCATAGAATCAACATTGTTGATGAATGCACCGATACCCTGTTTACTCGTACTATCATCGATAGTAACCTTAGTCAAGGTCAAATTCTTGACAACGATACCAGAAGTGCCCGCAAAGCCACCTGCAAACAGCGGTGCATTCAGACCAGTAATTTTGTGGTTGTTACCCTCCACAGTAACAACACCTGCACCTGTGTAGCCTTGAACAGTAAGCGATGTCCATTGATAACCAGTCAAATCATAATCTTTATCGATGGTAACAGTAACATTGCCTGAACCAGATTCACCAGCATGAACATCAGTAAACAATTTCGACAACGCTTCTCCGTCAGAAGTCGCCGTATTCGCCGCAAATGCCACCGGCGCCATGGTCAGCACCATCATCACAGCGAGAAAAGCCGATAACAATCTTCTTTTCATGTTTATCCTCCTCAAAATTATTTTTTCCGGCAAAAGCGGTGCCGTTTCGCCTTTCCTTCGCAAAATTTGTACTTAGGAAGGTTTTGTGTCTGAGGGCGAGCACCTCAGACACAAGGGTACCCTTGTGCCGCTTTATTGCCTACATCATACCACCGTTTTACATTTTTTGCAATGCCGTTTATCATAAAACTTTGTCGATTTTGTGTCGTTTTGGCATAATTATAACTTTTTCATTGCTTTTGCACAATTAGAATTGCCAGCATTTATACATTTTTACCACCGCCGCTTGTATTTTGCGCCCGGTTATGCTATGGTAAACGCAGTAATTTGGAACATTTGTGTTCAACCGCTTCTGAGTCCGTTTTATCGGACACCTGATATGCGATACTCAAAGCATGAAAAGGAGGCATGGCATATGAAAAACGACGATTACGGCTTCTACGGCAAGGGACTTGACGGCTATGTGCACTACCGGCAGGGCATGCAGGAAGCGGCGCGCAATGCACCGAATGCGTCCGGCGGCCGCCGGCCTGTCTCCGCAGAGAAGAAAACAACCGAGCCTGCACCGAAATCCGACGAATCCGGTCAGATCAGCAAGTGGATCCTGCAGCATCCGCTGCATACGGCGTGCATGATCAGCTGGTTTATTGCGCTGACCTGCGTGATTATTGAAAGCCTGGGTGAACCGTCCATCCAGTTTATGACGGCAGCGGCGGTCATCTGCGTGGTTGCCCTGATTTTCCTCGGCATAGAGATTATCAACTTTATCATCTGGTTTTTCAAAAACTGCTGAGCACCAAAAAACGAGCCGACAGCATGGCTTTCGGCTCGTTTTCTCTTTGTTGCTATACCTGCAGGAAACGCGTATCAGTATCCCTCCGACCGGTTTACGACATTTTTCAGCGGGTTTCCGGTCAAATACCGGTCCAGATTGTCCATGCAGATATGCCAGATCGTGTTCTGCACGTCCGCGCTGCCGCCGAAGCTCGGGCCTGCAATATGCGGCGTGAGCAGCACGTTCTCCATGTCCCACAGCGGACAGTCCACCGGAAGCGGTTCGGTCTCGAACACATCGAGTGCGGCGCCGCCGAGGTGGCCGTCCTGCAAAGCCGACACCAGATCGTCCGTCCCCGCCAGACTGCCGCGTCCGACATTGACCAGCACCGCGCCTGCTTTCATCGCGTGCAGACGCTCGGCCGTCAGCAGACCCGCGGTTTCGCGCGTATTCGGAAGGCAGCCAATGACGATGTCCGCCCGCGGGAGCAGAGCGTCTAACGCATCGAGTGTATGCGCTTCGTCGAAGTCTGCCGGTACGGCCGAAACCGCTGTGCGCTTCACGCCGAGCACAGCTGCGCCGAAGACTTTCAATCGGCGGGCCATATTCGCGCCGATGTCGCCCATGCCGAGTACAAGTGCGGTCTTGCCGGAAATCGTCTCCGCATGGTCGTATTTTTGCCAGATATGCGCCTGTTTATTGCTCCAGTACCGTCCAAACGAGCGGTACAGCGCCACCAGACTGCCAATCGCGTACTCCGCGATGATCGTGCCGAACGCGCCGGATGCATTCGCCAGCACCACGCTCCGCGGCAGATTTTCCATGCGCGTGTACTTGTCCACGCCCGCCCAGGTCAGCTGCAGCAGACACAGGTTTTCGGTCTGCGCCAGCTGAGCTTCACTCGGCTCGCCGAAAATAACCGCAGCCGCGCGAAGCTGCTCCGCGGTCGGGTGTTCGCCGTTCCCCGCGAACGTGAACGTGCACTGCGTGCCGAATCGGGTATTTAATGTCTCGCGCATGGTCAAATCGCACTGCGCGAGCACCAAAACGGATGTTTTTTCGTTCTGCATTGTGTTTTCTCCGTTATCTGTCAGAATATTTACAATTATATAGTACAGATTTCCGGTTTTCAACAATGGGATAATAAAAAGCATCTGCATGAGCAGACACCTTTCAAATTATTTTTATAATTTCATTTCCCGGTTCTTTCTGCGCAGATGGGTCGCCAGCGCATACAGAACGGCGATATCCTCCTCGTCCAGACCTGTTAAATCCAGCGTCTGCGTTTTTGCAACACACAGCAGATAGTCTGTCGATACCTTGAAAATCTCGGATAATTCGATAATATACTGCGTACTCGGTACATTCAGGCCCAATTCCCACGCATTTACGCTCGACCGTGTGATGCCCAGCCGCTTTGCCAGCGCGGCCTGTGAGATGTTGTGACTCTCCCGCAGCATTTTAATTCGTTCCCCTATAATCAGCATGCTATCACCTTATTATAGGGTATGCCAATCACGATGATATTACGATATCATTATGATATTTATAATTGACATACATATTTCTTCCAGCTATACTAAAGAAGATAACAGGAGGACTGTACATGGTAATCTTACGAATGCTCTTGGTATGTCTGATCATAACTCTTATACTCTGGGGAATCTATGCTGCCCTTCGTTCCATACTATCCAACAAGTGGCTTCATGACGAGGCACGACAGGATGTTGTACATCTGTTTAATCAAGATTTACCGAAATGGTTGGAAGCCGCTTATACCGCCTTAAACCAGCATTTGCAGACACAGTGCAGCAAATGTGACTGGAGCATAGAAATTACATGCCCCTCCCATGCTGTTATTGATCGATGCCATATCAATTTTTCCGGTTCGCAAGGTATTATTCTGGACAGTGCCAATCAGCAACTACTCTACTATAAAACAAAGGATTTGCCGGAATTACATGCCCTTCAATGCACAAATGCCCATCCGTTAGAAGCATTTGAGTGTTTTTCTCTTCCCTACTCCGATATTCTCCAGGCACAGCTTATTACGTCAAAGCACGCCTATACGCAAATGAAAACGAAAGGCGGCATTTCTCAAGACGCCGCCGAACAGCATGCCGCCGGGCAAACGGTCTATGACAAATTAGCAATCGTTATTCAAAGCAAGAATCCCTATCACCCATATATAGAATTAGACTTTTCTAATCATACCGCGGTATCTGAAATGTGGAAAAGCCTTCAGACCTCCAGTATATTAGGAAATATCTTTGAAACCGAGACTAAATTCAGCATTTCATATGCAGGCTGCGATACCGATATCAAGATTCGGAAGCGTTTCTCCGCTATTCCATCGCTTCCATTCGCTCTGACGTCGATCGGACCGGCACAGCTGAATATGTTAAATCAAACCCTGCTCCATCTGGAAGCGATTACACAAGTTGATTCGTCCAATTCCGCACCTGTTTCATGATTTTCATAATAAAAAAGCGTCTGCTCACGCAGACGCTTTTTCCATATTCACTTACGCATCATTCGACAGATGGAACTTATCGAACGCATAGAACACAAGGCTCATGATCATGCCGACGATAGCGGCGAGGGTCATGCCGGAGAGTGATACATCGCCCAGCGCCAGCGTCACGCCGGACAGGCCGGTAACAAAGATAACCGAGGTCAGGATCATGTTGCGGTTCTTGCTGTAATCCACATGATTATCAACCAGAATACGCAGACCGGAGGTGCCGATCATGCCGTACAGCAGGAACGAGATACCGCCGATGACCGGACCCGGAATGGTCTGGATAAGCGCCGCCAGCGGACCAACGAACGAGCAGATGATGCTCAGCACAGCCGCGCCGCCGATAACGCGCACGGAGTACACCTTGGTGATAGCCATAACGCCGATGTTTTCGCCGTAGGTAGTAGTCGGCACCGAGCCGATAAAGCCGGAGATCATGGTCGAGAAGTTATCCGCGAACAGCGAACGGTGCAGACCGGGATCCTTAAGCAGATCGCGGCCGATGACCTTGCCGGTAACCAGCTGATGACCGATATGCTCGTTTGCGATAACCAGAATGACCGGAAGAATGATCAGGATCGCGTTGATGTCAAACTTCGGGGTCTGGAAATTCGGAATGGAGATAAAGCTGGTGTGCAGCGCATCAATGATGGTCTGGGTTTTGATAACACCGGTGAACACACCCGCAATATAGCCGCAGATAATGGCGATCAGAATCGGGATAGTCGAGAAGAAGCCGCGGAACAGCACGCTGCCGAATACCGCAACGGCCAGCGTTACGAGGAACGTGATGACCGTGCCTCTCGTTACGCCACTACCGATAATACAGCCGGTTTCAGCCGCTGAGCCTGCCAGCTCAAGGCCGATCAGCGCAACGACCGGGCCCATGGCTGCGGGCGGCAGAACGACATTGATCCAGTCCGTGCCGCACTTATAGATAATGAATGCGAGCACACAGCCGCACGCACCTACAACAACAAAGCCGCCGAGCGCATACTGATAACCCCAGTTTTTGATAACGATGGTCGCCGGAGCGATAAACGCGAACGACGAGCCGAGATATGCGGGCGCCTTGCCCTTGGTGATGAGGATGAACAGCAGCGTGCCGATACCGTTCATGAACAGCACGATTGCCGGGTTCATCTTGAAGATGAACGGCACGAGCACGGACGCGCCGAACATCGCAAACATATGCTGGATGGACAGCGGCACGAGCAGGCGCGGCGGCACCTTTTCCTCTACCTGAATGATTCTGTTGCTTTGCATCGTTTTTTCATTCCCCCTAAAATATTTCTCTTTTTTCCAAAACCCGTCAGCGGAACAGATTTTTGATCTGCTCCATCCGGGCACACGTCATATTATACCCCATTTCATAGCCCCATTCCAGCTTTTTCACGTCTTTTTCAAAGCTGTTCAGCGATTTTTCCGGCTGAAGGAGTACGGTATCCTGCGGTTTGTTCTCCGCAAGGCGGTGACAGAAGCAAACTGTCTCGTTGTAGTGCTTGGCACGCTCAAGCAGCACCTTGGGCATTGCCGGATATTTGCGTTTCAGCCACTTTGCGGTGAACTGCACGCCGCGTCCAAGCGTTTTGCGGTAGCTTTCCGGCTGCGTGAGCACGATCAGATTGCGCTCGTTGCCGTCGTGCAGGCTGCGCAGAATCGGGATTGGGTCGGCCAGACCGCCGTCGTAATAGGTCTCGCCGTCCATCTGCACCGGCGGAAAGTAGATTGGGATGGCGCAGGTCGCTCGCAGCATCGTGCACGGACGATCCATGCGCATGCCGTCGAGGTATTCGGCCTTGCCGGTCTTTGCATTGGTAACACCCACCAAATATTTACCCTGATATTTGTGAAATTCGTCCCAGTCAAACGGCACAAGCTGGTTCGGGATCGTATCGAACACGAAATCCGTACCGAAAATGGAGTGGTCGTGCAGCAGGTTGCGCGCGCCGAAATAGCGCTTGTCGCCACGATACTGCCGCAGTATGTTAATGTTGCGCTCGCGCTGCCGCGAGAGATACGACGCCGCATAGGTGATGCCGGCGGAAACGCCGATGACGTAATCGAACATGATATCATTATCGAGCAGCGCATCCATCACGCCGCAGGAGAATACCGGGCGGAAGGTTCCGCCTTCTAAGACTAAACCGGGCATAATTAACCTGCCTTTCCTGCTATTTTCTGAAATCGAGAGAGTTTTCGTATTTTTCGGCACACGCTGTCTGGTGCAGTGAAAATCCACGCTATTTTACAAAAAGACAGACCAACAATCGAAATCATCGGTCTGTCTTTCTGACTCTCAGCGGAAAACCGCCGAGTAAAATGCTATTGAATTAGCCGATCATCTTTGCGGTGCTTACCTTGATGCCGGGGCCCATGGTAGAAGCAATAACGCAGGAACGAACGTACTGACCCTTTGCAGCAGCCGGCTTAGCCTTGATGATAGCACCCATCAGAGCGTCGAAGTTGTCCTGCAGCTTCTCAGCGCCGAAGGAAGCCTTGCCGATCGGGCAGTGGATGATGTTGGTCTTGTCGAGACGGTACTCGATCTTACCAGCCTTGGACTCCTGAACAGCCTTGGTAACGTCCATAGATACGGTACCAGCCTTCGGGTTCGGCATCAGGCCCTTAGGACCAAGCACGCGGCCCAGACGGCCTACAACGCCCATCATGTCCGGGGTAGCGATAACTACGTCGAACTCAAAGAAGTTCTCCTTCTGGATGCGCTCCATCAGGTCCTCTGCACCAACGATGTCTGCGCCTGCAGCCAGAGCCTCGTCAGCCTTTGCGCCCTTAGCGAATACAGCAACGCGAACCTGCTTGCCAGTGCCGTGGGGCAGAACGATAGCGCCGCGAACCTGCTGGTCAGCGTGACGGGAGTCAACGCCCAGCTTTACGTGCAGCTCGATGGTCTCATCGAACTTAGCCTTCGCGGTGGAAACAACGGTGGAAAGCGCTTCAGCCGGATCGTACTGCTTGGTGCGGTCGATCGTCTTTGCGCTGTCTACATACTTTTTACCTTTATGCACAATAAATCCTCCTTAAGTGGTTAAGCGGGAACTTGAATAACCCTCCCACTGTATGCGGCAGATAGCCGCAGCTTCGTACAACAAATAAAAACCGGAGATTACTCCTCGACGGTGATACCCATCGAACGGGCGGTGCCCGCGATCATGCTCATAGCAGCCTCGAGAGAAGCGGCGTTCAGGTCGGGCATCTTGGTCTCTGCGATCTTCTGGCAGTCAGCCTTGGACAGCTTTGCAACCTTGGTCTTGTTCGGTACAGCAGAACCGGACTCGATGCCGCAAGCCTTCTTGATCAGAACCGGCGCCGGAGGCGTCTTGGTAACGAAGCTGAACGAACGGTCAGCATAAACCGTAATGATAACCGGAATGATCATGCCGGCATCGTTCTTGGTGCGCTCGTTGAATTCCTTGGTGAAAGCCATGATGTTTACACCGTGCTGGCCGAGAGCCGGACCTACCGGGGGAGCCGGGGTTGCCTTGCCTGCGGGAATCTGGAGCTTGATATAACCTACTACTTTCTGTGCCATGTTGAAAGGTTCCTCCTTCAAAAAATGTGGTGGCTGGCGAGTTCCTAATTGGCACGGAACTCTCCCACTTGCCGTAAATGCGGAAATCTATCTTCCGCTCATTATCACTCGTCGAGAGTTTCAACCTGATCGAGCTCAAGCTCGACAGGGGTTTCGCGGCCGAACATGGAAACGGTTACGTTTACCTTGTTCTTATCCGGCTCAACCGACGATACAACGCCGATAAAGCCTGCCAACGCGCCGTCGATAACGCGAACACTGTCGCCTGCGGCGTAGTTTACCTCGATCTCGCGCTTTTCCACGCCCATTGCGATGATCTCTTCCTCAGTCAGCGGAATCGGCTTGGAGCCGCCGGACTTGTCCTGACCCAGAAAACCGGTGCAGCCGCGCGTATTGCGGACCAGATACCAGGTTTCATCGGTCATGATCATCTTAACGAGCACGTAGCCCGGGTACAGCTTGCGCTCTACCTCGCGGCTTTTGCCGTCCTTTACCTCAACGACCTTCTCGGTCGGGATGTTGACGGCTTGGATCAGGTCATGCAGCTTGCGGTTTTCGACCGCTTTTTCGATCGAAGAGGCTACCTTGTTTTCGTAGCCGGAGTACGTATGAACAACGTACCATTTTGCAGCGTCTGACATTGTTGCCTCCTTTTAAGTTAGGCGGCGAAATGTTTAAGCAGCGTCTGGACACCAAGACCGAATACGATGTCAAGCACCCAGATGAAAATGCCGATGATGACTACGCAGGCGATAACGACCAGCGTATTATTCGTCGTCTGCTCACGGGTGGGCCAGACGATCTTACGGCATTCGCTCTTCAATTCGCGGAACCACTTGCCGATACGAGCAAAGAGACCGGGCTTTTTCGCTTTGGTTTCTTCAGCCATTAAGCTACTTCCTTTCCCTTACTTCGTTTCACGGTGAAGCGTGTGCTTCCGGCAGAAACGGCAGTACTTGTTCATTTCCAGACGATCCGGATCATTCTTCTTGTTCTTCATTGTGTCATAGTTTCTCTGCTTGCACTCGGTGCAGGCCAGCGTGATCTTTACGCGCATAGATAACGGCACCTCCTTTTAATATCTCGCTTCGTTTCCGTATCCCTGTGACACGGCTTGAAGCTAATTGCCTCCCTCTGTCAGCGTTCCGACGTCAACTTTTCAGACACACGAAAAATAGGCGCAAAAAAAGAACCTGCATAGGTGTTTTTAGTATAGCATGTGAGCGATTTACGGTCAAGCATTTTTTCTGAAAAAGTGCTGATTATTTTCGTTTTTTATGGTATACTCAGGGTAATCACACGGGCAGAAAACACCGATTTGAAAAACTGCCCAAGAAACAGGAGTATGACTATGCGTATTTTGGGCATTGATTACGGAGACGCCCGCACCGGCCTTTCGATCTCCGATCCTTCCGGCTTTCTTGCCGGTTCGCCGAGCGTCATCCATGAGTGGAATTACGCCAAGCTGGTGGACAAGCTGGTGGCCTTCATTCAGGAAAACAAGATTGAGGAGATCGTCCTCGGCCACCCGAAGAATATGGACGGCACGGTTGGCCCTCGCGCCGAAAAGTGCGAGACTCTGGCGAAGGAGCTGGAGGAGCGCACCGGACTGCACGTTGTGCTGTGGGACGAGCGCCGCACGACGGTCGCCGCACACGAAATCCTGCACCGCAGCGGCAAAAAAGAGAAAAAGCACCGTCAGAACGTCGATGCAGTCGCGGCAACGCTTATCCTGCAGGGCTATCTGGATTTTAAGCGCCGCCAGTGATTTCCGGTATATCTATTTATATAGTATCCTTTTTCGGCACCTGTTTCCCGCAGGTGCCGTTTGCTTTTCCAATAACTTCTTTCGATAAGAAACATTTCTTGACGGTTTGGCTTTTTTCTGCTACAATAAGAAAAACTTCAATACTTTACCGTGTGCAAGTCCCGCTGCATGCGGTTTTTGTTTCTAAGGAGAATGATACATGTCTATTCTTTTCAGCCTGCTCACAAACCCGGTCACGATATCCGTACTGGTGCTCTGTGTTCTGTGCCTGACCGGTTTGAATGTGCTGCTGTCCATGCTCATCGCGTGCATCCTCGGCGGCGTGGCCGGCGGTATCCCGCTGCTGAACGCGCCCGAGGGCACGCAGACCGTCATGCAGCTGCTGACCGGCGGCTTTGCCAGCAACGCCACGACTGCGCTGGCGTACATCCTGCTCGGCACGTTTGCCACCTGCATCGCCACGACCGGTCTGGCCGATATTCTGTCGAAAAAGCTGTCACGCCTGCTCGGCGGACACAAGCTGGCGCTCATCGGTGTGCTGACGCTCGTTGCCTGCCTGTCGCAGAACCTCATTCCGGTGCATATCGCATACATCCCGATTCTCGTGCCGCCGCTGCTCGGCATGATGAACCGTATGCAGCTTGACCGGCGTGCCGTTGCATGTGCGCTGGCGTTCGGCCATAAAGCGCCGTATATCACCATTCCGTTTGGTTTCGGATTGATTTTCCAGCGCGTTATCGCGGATAATCTGAGTGAAAACGGTCTTTCTGTAACGGTCAAGGACGTTACCGCCGCCAACTGGAGTATTGGCGTTGCCATGCTGATCGGTCTGTTCATCGCCGTATTTGTCCTGTACCGCAAGCCGCGGGACTACCACGACATTGAAGCAGACACCTCCGCTGCCGAAGTAATTTCGGAAAAGCTCGAGTACCGCCATTATGTCATGCTTGCCGCCGCGATTGTTGTCGCAGTCGTGCAGGTTATCAGTCAGGATCTGGCGCTTTCCGCGCTGTGCGGCCTGATCATCATCATCGTGTTCCGCGCTATCAAATGGAGTGACATTGATGAGCAGATCGAGGGCGGTATCCGTCTGATGGGTCAGATTGCCATTATTATGCTGGTGGCAGGCGGCTACGCCTCGGTCATCAAGGCCACCGGCGGCATTGACGCGCTCGTAAACGCCGGTATTTCCGCCGTAGGCGGCAGCAAGGCTGTCGCTGCGGTTGTCATTACGCTCATCGGTCTGCTGGTGACGATGGGTATCGGCACCTCGTTCGGCACTGTGCCTGTGCTGGCTGTGCTGTTCGTGCCGATGTGCAGCTCGCTTGACCGGTACCCAGCCCCAGACCGCCGGTTTCATGGTCGGCAGTTACCACAATCAGCGTTTCTTTGGGATGCTTCTTATAGAACTCGTAAGCCACCTTGATGGCGTTGTCCATATCCACCACTTCCTCAAAGACTGTGGCGGGGTCGTTTCCGTGGCAGGCCCAGTCAATCTTTCCACCTTCAACCATCAGGAAGAAACCCTTGTTACTGCCTTTGGTCAGGAAAGAGATGGCACTCTCGGTAATTTCGGCCAGTGTCAGGTCGCCTTCCTGGCGGTCGATGGCATAGGGCAGACAAGAAGGCTCTGCCCCTTCTTTCTGGATAAGAATCATCTTGTCCGCCTGGGCAGACTTCGACTTGTATTCGTCAAGGCCTCTTGCAACGGTATAGCCGGCTTCTTCAAAGATAGGGAAGATGCTCGGAGCCTCTTTCTTGTCGGCAGTAGTAGTCGGTTTCAAGAAACCACCGCCTGCATAGAAGTCGAAACCGGCTTTCGGCAGGTCGAGGGCTATCTCGTAATACATACCACGGTCCGGCTGGTGGGCATAGAATGCAGCGGGAGTAGCATGGTCTACACTGACGCTGGTAGTTACCCCAACTTTCTTACCGGACTTTTTGGCTCTCTCGGCCACACTCTGAAGCACACTCTTGTTATCGTCCATACCAATGGCGCCGTTATAGGTCTTTGCACCGGTAGCCAGGGCTGTTCCGGCAGCAGAAGAGTCAGTCACCGAGTTGGTGGCAGAAAAGGTAGTTGCCATGCTGGCAACCGGGAAAGAAGTGAACAGCAAAGGCTTTACACCGATGCGCCCTTCTTGTTCGGCCAGATACATCTCCGTACCGTTCACCTGGTTCACACCCATTCCATCACCGATGAAATAAAACACGTACTTCGCCTGCTGGGCATAGGCCATGCCGCTGGTCAGCAGTACAAAGAACAACACATTCATTAATCGTTTCATAAGCAGTTCTTATTTAAAGTTATTCGAGAAATTGCCTTTATTGTTTTTAACCGAGTAACAAAGATAGGTATTTTAAAGGATTCGGAAAACATTTCGCCCCTACAAATACATTACATATTTGCAGGGGCGAAACCACATCCGGACTCCGGGAAGCCGGAACCGGGAAATATTACAGCGATATTACTTCTTCAGAATATCCATCGTGTCCGAAGCAATCATCAGTTCCTCGTCAGTGGTCCCTTCGCTACCCCCAACGAGACGGATTTCAAGAACCT
>OGYH01001945.1_pt1 | contig 17831 bp, 20 predicted proteins | sample 1576511 | NCBI WGS metagenome assembly OGYH01 (sample SAMEA3541522, study PRJEB24748) | human gut metagenome | biome: human gut; feature: human-associated habitat; material: faeces | place: China | collected 2012
GATATGGCACCGTGGGGACACATGTATGTCAATCCTGGTCTAACAGAGCCTTTTTTAATCCCCGTCCCAGAAAACTCATTGGGTGGGCGGAAAAGTAGTCAAAAAAGCCCCGTCCCAAATTAGCTGCCCTGCAGTTGACGGCATCTAAAAGAAACGAGCCCGCATCCCTTGGGGACACGGGCCCGTAAACAATACGTGGTAGGGGCGGTGGGACGTCTGCGTATTTGCTGCGCAAATCCGCACCGGCTTCGGCCGCCTACCGGCGCCCTCGCCGGCTCGCTGCGGACGCTGCGCGTCCGCTTGACGCTCGCCCCCTCGCGGGTTCGAGCCCCACCGGCGTGCAAAAGAAACGGGCCCGCATCTCTGGGAGATACGGGCCCGTAAAAGCCAATGGTAGGGGCGGTGGGACTCGAACCCACAATCCTTGCGGCGAGAGATTTTAAGTCTCCTGCGTATGCCAATTCCGCCACGCCCCCGTGAGACTAGAAGTCTAGCACAAGCCGTCCGTTACGCGTTGACGGCCATCGAGTGTTGGCCCGACTTCTCCAGGAACTCCTGGAACTTGGCCTCGTCGCCCTTGTTCTTGTACTGCAGGGCCAGCAGGTACTCCAGGCGGCAGCGCTTGACCGGGTCGTCGCCGACATCCTCGAGCATGCGCTCCAGTTCGGGAATGTCGTTGTGGCGCTTGAGGATCATCGTGTCGTACATCAGCTGACACTCGTGCGCGACTGCCTCGGCCTGACCGCCCTCAAAGCCCTTGATCTCGTGCAGCAACTCCTTGGACTTTTTGCGGTCCTCCTGGCCAACGTAGTAGTTAAAGGCCTTAATTACCAGGTCGACGCGCTGCATCTTGGGCAGGTTGAGCCCCAGCAGCAGGTCGAACATTTCGCCAGCGCGCTCGTGGTCCTCGCGCAGCAGATAGGAGTTCAGGCGCAGGTAGTCGCGGTTGTAGCGCGGGTACAGCATGCTGGTGAGTTTGCCGTCGAGCAAACGATCGAACTCGTCCCACTGCTTGGCGGCCATAAGCTGCTGCAGGCGTTTAAACGTGGTGCGTTTTTTAACGCTAAAGAACACCGACACGGCGATACAAATAATGACGACGGCGGTCCAGAGTGTGCGGGAATCGGGCATATTGAGCTCCTCGGTCGCTCATAAAACAGGCGGTATGACAACACGTACTAGATGTATTATACGCAGCGCGCAGGCAAACTGGTACAAAAGTGCATCGAGGCCGAGCACCATCGCTCGCTGCGGTACACTTACCTAAAGTAAACCATGAAGGGAGACATTACCTATGAAGAAGATCGTTTTGGCTTGCGGTGCTGGCGCTGCTACTTCCACGCTCGTTGCCCAGAAGGTCGCTACCATGCTCGACGCCAACGGTTATGCCGGCAAGTATGAGATCATGCAGTGCGCCATCTCCGAGGCTAAGGACGCTTGCGACGAAGGCGCCGACCTGCTGATCGCCACCACCGTTGCCCCCGAGGGCCTCACCTGCCCGTACGTGAGCGGCGTGCCCTTCATGACCGGCATGAACCGCGTTGCTGCCGAGAAGGCCGTTCTCGACGTCATGGCTCAGTAGGCGCTGCCTGTATGAATGAGCAGAACGCCAATCCGGTCGAGCTCTTTGGCATGCGCGTCGCCCATGTGGGCATCAACGCCGCCGACCCGGCAGACGCCTTGGAGATCGCGGAGCTGTTCTCGACGATGATGGGCTTGCCCGTTATCGAGACCCCGGTTTCGTACTTTAACGATTCGCTGATCGAGGTCATGAAGCAGAACGGTCGTGGCACCAAGGGCCACATCGGCTTTGCCGTCAACGACATCGATGCGGCCGAGAAGTGGTTTGCCGAGCGCGGGCTCGAGGTTAACGAGGAGTCGCGCGCGCTGCTGCCCGACGGTTCTACCAAGCTCGTGTACTTTAAGCGCGAGTTCGCCGGCTTCGCCGTGCATCTGTGCCGCGAGTAGCGCACAAACTGCCATAACGAACAAAAAGGGATAGGGCCGCATGGCCTTATCCCTTTTTTACGCCGAGGGGCTTCCTATCGTGGCAGGCGAATCGTAAAGCGGCTGCCGACGCCTTCGACCGAGGTCACGCCAATAACGCCGCCATGGCTATCGACAATCCACTTGGCAATGGCAAGCCCCAGACCCGAGCCCTGCGCGCCGGCATCGCGTGCGTTGTCGGCGCGGTAGAACCGTTCAAACGCGTGAGCTGCGGATTCCTGATTCATGCCGATACCCTCGTCCTCAACACTTATGTCGATCGCGCCCGTGCCCGTATCCTGCGCTACGCCAAAGGTGATGGACGTGCCCGCGTCCGAATACTTGGCGGCGTTTTGCACGATCACGCGCAGGGCCTGCTTCACGAGCGCCACGTCGACAGAAGCATCGCAGCGCGGGTCGCTGGCGAGCGCAGTGTCGTACGCCAGCCGATACGTGTGCGCAGCATCGATCATCTGCGATTCCTCGCACACCTCGCCGACCAGTGCGGCCATGTTGGTGTCCACGCGCCTCAGTACGGTGCGGCCGGCATCGCCGCGCGCCAAAAACAGCAGCTGCTCCACGAGCTCTTGCATGTGCTCGCTTTCGGCCTTGAGGGACGCGATGGATTCTGTCAGCACGTCCGGGTCGTCTTTGCCCCAGCGGTCGAGCATGTTCACGTAGCCCTGAATCACCGCGATGGGCGTGCGCAGCTCGTGGCTCGCATCGTTGACAAAGCGCATCTGCTGTAGCTTGGCCTCTTGCATCTGGCGCAGCAGGCGGTTGAGCGCGACCTCGATGCTCGCCAGGTCGGCGTCGCCGGTGGTGACGCTCGGCGAGTCGACACTCGCGCGTTCGATTGCCTGCTCCAGCGTTTCCATCTTGCCGCCGGAGAGCTGCATGCGGCCGAGCTCGTCCACACGCAGGGCCAGGTCGTTGAGCGGTGCCATGGTGCGGCGCACGCGGCGAGCGCCGCTGAGCATGTTGAGCACGCTGATGACTTGCCCGCCCGCAACGACAAGATAGAGGGGCCACAGCGCGATGAGGTCCTGCGCGAGGGGGAAGGTCTTGGTGGTGCGCGCAAGCTCGACGGTATAGGTGAGCGTGGCCAGGTCCAAGCCGCGCGCGGGCGCGAACGACATGCCGTGAACGGTGGCGCCGGGGATCCAGCCTGCGGTAAACGCGCCGTCGGGCAGCGTCTGGTTGTAGCCATAGACCAGGATCGCCGCCGCAACAACCAGCAGCCACAGATCGAGCCAGACGTAGCTCATCAGGCGGCGCCACATGTAGCTCCAGTTGATGGCGCGGGCAATGGAGGTGACGCGCTTGGTCTCGGCGTTATGCGCGGCAGACATAGCCCACCCCGCGCACGGTCTGGATGATGCGGGCGCCGCCGGCGTCTTCAATCTTGGCGCGTAGGTGCGCGATGTGCACGTCGACGTTGTTGGTGTCGCCTACGTATTCGTAGCCCAGCGCCTCGTGCGCGATGCGCTCGCGCGTGAGCACGGTGCCGGCATGCGCCATAAGCAGGGCGAGGACGTCGAACTCTCGGGCCGTGAGCACAACGGGCGATCCGCCGACGGTGACTTCGCGGCGGTCGGGATCGAGCACAACCGATCCCACGGTGAGCGTAGCGGGGGAGGGCGAGGCGGATGCCTGGGTCGAGTCGCCAGCCGGGGGTATCGCAGCGGCGTTCCCGGCCGCGTCGCTCGCCGCGCCCGTCCCGATGCCGCCAACGCTCGAAGCCGTCCGCATGGCCTCCGAGCGCTTCAGCGCCACGCGGATCCGTGCGAACAGCTCCTCAATCGCAAACGGCTTGGTCAGGTAATCGTCGGCGCCGGCGTCGAGCCCGGCTACCTTGTCCATCACGGCATCGCGCGCGGTGACCATGATCACCGGCACATCCTTGTGCTTGCGCACGCGCCGCAGCACCTCCATACCGTTGAGCTGCGGCAGCAGCACGTCGAGCAGAATCAGATCGTAGTCGCGCTCCAGCGCCAGGTCGACGGCGGTGCGGCCGTCGGCGGCGTGCTCCACCTGGTAGCCCTCGTGCTCCAGCTCGAGCGTCACAAAGCGGGCGATTTTCTCCTCGTCCTCTACGATCAGGATTCGTGCCATGCGTGCCCCCGTCTGCGATTACTTGTCGTCGTTCAGATTTTGCTTGATATCGTCTGCGGCATCGGCGGCGTGATTCATCAGGTTGTTGATGCTGCCGGGTACGTCGCCGTCGCTATCGATGCGGTAACGCATGCCAAAGAACAGACCGATCAGCATCAGCCATATCGTGGCGCCCCAGGCAAACAAGGCGACGATGGGAATCAGGATGGGGATGTTGAGGATGATCGCATCGCGGCGCGTGGCGATAAACTTGGTGTCCAGGCTCAGGCGGAAGAGCTTTTTGAGGTACTCCCACACGCTGTCCATCTTCTTGGAGAAGTCGGTCTTTTCGCTCGACTTCTCGTAGGCGGCCTGCGCGGCGACCATCTCGGCCGAGGGCTCATCTACCGGCTCGGACTCGGTGGCGGCGTGCGCCGACGTGGTCTGGGTCTTGCCTTGCGACTCGAGCCAAATAATGGCGTCCAAAACGTTGCCGTCGGCGGCATCGAGTGCTGCCTTGGCATCGGTGTAACTCACGTTGCACTTGGTGCGGATGGTTTCAACTTTTTCGAGGTCGTCCATGACCTGTCCTTTCGTTCGATGGGCGCGACGCCGGGCGATTTGCCCGGGCGCGAGCGTTGCGTTCGGCTGCCTGCGTCGCGCGGCGCCGCCCCGCCCTTGGTCGAACTCTATAGTGCAGGTTATAGATTAAGCGATTCTTGAGCCAAGATTAATGTTGGATGAGTTTTTGGGTGGTGCGGAGGCGGCCTTTGAGGCAAGCGCAGGCCGAGCGGCTAGAGCCCAAGGGTAAATTTGTGTCCGCACGGCGAGATATACTTATTGTCAACGTTGAGGGCGCGTCAGGGCAAAGCTGCCTGGCGCCCGCGAAATCAGAGGGGCCGCCGTGCCGCATGGCGCAAACGAGTGGGGTCCCGACGCAAACAAGGGGTCATACGTGCATATCTACGCTATGAGCGACATTCACGGGTGCTTGGACGCCTTTAAGGCATCGCTTTCCACCGTCGACCTCGATGCCGAGGATTCCAAGCTGGTTTTGCTTGGCGACTACTGCGACCGAGGCCCCGATTCACTCGGGGTCTTCGAGCTCGTCATGGACCTGCAAAAGCGCTACGGCGATCGCGTCGTGGCGCTGCGCGGCAACCACGAGGAGATGTTCCTCGAGTACATTGACGAGGTGAATGACCCCAATTTCACGCAGGCATGGATACTTGCCGACAGCAATCTGGCAACGGCCAAGAGCTTCTTAGACGCCGAGGCATTCAAGCACGTTAAGCACCTTTTGAGGCTCAGGGAGTTCGAGGAGGCCTACGCCTTTACGGTTGAGCGCATAAAGGCCGAGCACGCGGACATCATCGCGTGGGTTCGCAAGCTCCCTTACTTTTACGAGAGCCCCTTCGGCCAGGTCTTTGTGCACGCCGGCGTTGACGAGGAAGCCGGGGAGGATTGGAAGCTTGGCACGGCTGTCGAGTCGTTAACCATGATGCTGCCCGATTACGTGGGGCGTAAGTTTTACCTGGATGTTATCGCCGGGCACATCAACACCGAGGCAATCTCGGGCATCACGGGTTACCGCGGTATTTGGCACGACGGGGCCAGCCATTTCTACATCGACGGGAACGTCATGAAAAACGGCGAGGTCGCCGTGCTGAGCTACGATTCGGAAACGGGGAAGTATGGCGGCCCCGGGTTGGAGTAGGCTGGCGGGCGATTGGCTCGCGGATTGTCTGCGTGGGTTCGATTCGGGGCTTGGGCTGCGCCTTTGACGTTAACGGGATGTGGAAGCACCGAGAGGGGTGCTTCCGCGGAAACGATCGTCGGGGCTTCTTTTACCCAGTGACATAAGGCTTTTATTTGGCTAGCTTTTTGGTCGACTCGACCATCAATTAAAAAAAGAACTACGCTAACTTATAATTATGGAACTGTGAGAGGCATCTGAAAAAGGTGACTATAAGATGGATGACAAGCGTGTTTTAATCATTAACGGCAAGACCGAGGACCAGATAATCGAGCAAATTATCGGTCTAGTGAATGATGATGATGAGCTAGGAGACATTCTAAAATCATATGAGGAGTCTCCTGGACTTAACGAATTAATAGAGAACATGTCTGCCTTCTTCACCGTTCAATAGAAAATTGCTTTTATGCGTAGGCCGGGGATAAAGCTGGTGCCAGCTTGGAGCAAGAACGATGAATTGTTTTCCCGCACAATGTCAAAGGCGTTGATCATAAATTGAAGGTGCAAATCAAATGAAGATTAAAGAATTTGGTTCTCATATTATTGATATGTATGCTGGTGATTTTGATGAGGATGTACTGAATACAGAATTTTCAAAATCTGGTTTTGAGGAGTTTCATAAAAATCACGGTAATAAGTACTTATTGGTCAATTTAATTGATAGTACCGATGATGACCAAATTATTACAACTTTTGATATGTCTGGTACGTTTCCAAATGATGATGGCGATTTAATGACAAGGTATACTCCTACTGGAGCTTATGCTATTGGACCTGCAAAACGAAGGAATATCTCTGCCGAGCGTACTATTGAGGTTACAATTTGGGTTACTCACATATTTGATTATATCAATTTCTTTGAAAATAATGTTGACGTAAAACCGTTGTACAAGAGGGACGTATTGTATGAAGAGGATTAATATTGCAATCGATGACAGGACTGGAAAGTATTTCGTTCCTGACGATTTACCAAATGATGATTATTACTATGATGAAGATGATCAGTTCATCTCAAACCGTAAAACTTTTGATACAGTAGACAGTTTCATTCATTATGCTAAATCTGTGAAACAGGATATTGCAGAAAATGGTGTGCCGGAAAGAATTTATTAACCGGTTCGTTTGATTACTAGCTATATCGGCACTGCGATTCACAATACGGCATTGCCAAAGAACGCCTTCCTCGGAAGGTGCGGCTACGCACGGGCCAACGAGCGCGAGTGCGTTACCGGTCCCGCGTGTGCGAGGAATAGGAGTTGAACGATATGATTGCGTCGCAGCGCGGGGAGGATTTCACGCGCTGCGACGCAATCTCAGTTGTGCGTTTGCGGCAAACTGCCAATCAGCATATTTGTGAATATAACCGCAGTACACCCCGATCTTCGAAGCGGGACACGACGACAGCCTTTCATACTCATCGAGCATTGAGCGCAGCTTCGTGTGCTCAACAGGCTCGATCTTCCTCTCGACTAGCGAATCGACGTCAGTGGTCGTGACTTTGTTTTCGGGCATCGCAGGCTACCGCGGCATCTGGCATGACGGAACCAGCCATTTTTACATCGACGGGAACGTCGTGGCAAACGGCAAGGTCGCAGTGCTGAGCTACGATTCGGAAACAGGGGAGTACGGCGGGCGATTATTTGCCGGCTAATTTACGCAGTGCTTCTTCAAGCCATTCGTTCATTTTCTCAGAGGGGTATTTTTCAATCAGTTTGCCTTCTTTTGTATAAAAGCGAAGCTCAGTCTTGCCGGAGGTGCCGCAGTAAAATTTCAGTTCATCAGCATTGAAGTCTATCTTGTCCAATTTTTTAATATATTGATACAGGCAATGGTACTCGTGCTGCTCGTTGCTTAAGGCGTGCGCGACATCGAGGAATGCGAGCAGGGAGATGAGTGCGTGCCATTGCTGGTTTAATACTTTCTTGCCGCCCTCCTTAATAAAGGGATCAAAGGCATCGATTTCTGCAACCATATCTTTATCGAAGTGAAAATGATAATGCTGTTGGGCGTCGGTGTGATGTTTGAGCACAAGATAGAAAGTAGCGTCATCCGCTGATGCTTTCTTGCCACTGTCTTTGCACCATTCATCCCATCTGCCTTCCTTCAGAGCAGATTCCATAGCATCGAGTTCACCGCGGTCAAGTTGATTCAGGGAGACTACTGCGTTGCCCAGCGCTCTGGCAGCGCGGTCTCTGCTGCTGCTGTATTTGGATTGTGCCTCGCAAAGATTGCACAGAGTGATAAAGTCCTTGACGTCTATTGGGTCGCTATGTGGCTCTTCAATTGGGGATACGCTGTTGCGCGCGCTGTCGACACGGCTGAAAAACTCCCGAAGATTGTCCAAAACGGCGTGGTTGACTTCGTCCATATCTGGATTCCTTTCTCATTAGGAAACATGTCTCATTATAGGCATGCCTGCGGTCGCAGCGGCTAGGGGTCCCAACGGATAGCTGGGGGTTTCAGCGAAGGCGAGAAGCAGACCCCCAGGACATTCAAGATTCGAGGTCTAATACTTTTCCCGAGAAGTGAACGATCCAAATCGGACCCCCGAAGCGCCGACACTTTAGAGGTGCCGTTTCCTGCAGTTATAACGTTGGAATCCTGCGATTTTGCCGACGAAAAATGTGGATGCTTCAGGGGTCCTAAAACAGACGTTCACTTCGCGGAAAAGTATTAGACCTCGATAGCGGGGGATGGGGTGCCGGTGCAAAACGGCGTCAAGGGTTGGTCGAGCAGGCGGTTTCTCAATTGATGTCCGCACGGCATGTGACACTTACCCTGCCGCCCTGCTCTGCCGCGGCGGCATGTACCTGAACAACGACCCTCTAAGGAGCTCGATAGTAATGAGTGACAACACCAAGCATCTCGCAAAGAAGTACGTCAAGGACGCGGGGCCGTGCCTCGTGCTGTGCCTTGCCGGCGCAGCGGTCGCGCTGCTGGCTGTTCTGGGGCCGTTTGACGTGCTCCGAAGTGCCGTCTCTCTACACATTTGCATGGCCCTTGCCGGCGCCATGATGACCGGCAGCGCGCTCGATCTGGTTTTTTGGGTGCTTGACCCGTTTGGATGGAAGAACGAGGGGTAAGCCCTAAGGGATGGAAGGGCTGGAACGGTTGGCTTAGTGATCGTGCAGAATGCGGGCTAGCGACTTACAGGGAAGTGGTGATCCGATGACGGTCTATGTGACGGGCGATATTCACGGCGGCGTCGACATGCAAAAGCTGCGCGACTGGGATCTTGGGGATAGTTTGACGAGCGACGACTATCTCATCATTGCGGGCGACTTTGGCTTTCCGTGGGATTTCTCTGCCGAGGAATGTGCCGACATCGCTTGGCTGGAGTCGCGCCCCTATACGTTGCTGTTCGTCGACGGCAACCACGAACGTTTCGATCACTGGGCGGAGCGTCCCATGGAACTGTGGCACGGCGGTCTGACGCAGCGCCTGTCGGACACCTCGCCCATCCGACGCCTGACGCGCGGCGAGGTTTTTGAGCTCGACGGCTCAACGATCTTTACCATGGGCGGCGCCACGAGCGTGGATAAGGAATACCGCATTCCGTATTCCAGCTGGTGGCCGCAGGAGCTGCCGGACGAGCGCAACTTTGAGGAGGCACGGACAAAGCTCGGCAGCGTGGGCTGGAAGGTCGACTACGTAATCACCCACACTGCTCCACGCGCATGCTTTCGTCCACGTTCTATCCGGCGTCCGGCTGGAATTACCCCGCCGTTGATCGGCTTACGGCATTTTTCGATGAGCTGGAAGATCGCTTGGACTACAAGCGCTGGTATTACGGGCATTTCCATCGGGATGCCAACCCGGCCGAGCGCCATACCGTGCTCTACGACTGCATCGTTCGCCTGGGCGACGAGCTCCAGCCCTGGGATGTTGCGTAGGGGTGGGAATAGCGAGAACTTCATACGATACCTTGGGTAGTTACCCTACATTTCAGTAGTGATCTTTATTTGTAGGGTAACTTAGGGCATGCTGGGAGCTGGAGGAGATGTCGCCCGACGATCTAAAGTTTCAGCGCCATTCGGTTGGTGCCCGGTAGGGTGGCGAAGCCAAAATGTTCATAGAATGCTGCCGCCTCATCATCTACTGGATCGACAACTAAAGCTCGCGCTCCTGCTAGGGCAGAAATTTTCAAGGCGTTCTCGATGGCATCTTTGAGCAGTGAAGCTCCAAGACCAAGCCCCTTGAACTTCTCATCGACCCCCATCATTCCAAGCAGCACTGTGGGGACTTGGGAGGGGGAGTTTCGCACGAACCATCCTCCATCAACATTTTCGCGAGCCACGGAGTGCGTGCACAACGTATAAAACCCAGCGACTGCGCCGTCGCAATACGATGCGTATATAACTGCTGATCCTCTTCTTCGCGCCGAGGCTGATCTGTTTTTAGCCCATCCGTCTACAAGAGTATTTCCGCAGTGGAAAGCCTCGATGCCTTGGCCAACGGGGAGTTGAACGGGCTTGGTAAATGTGCTCATTCCCAAACCGCTTTACGGTCAAGCAGCGCTTTTGCGGCTTGGGGCATGGGGGAATCGAGCATTTCGCAAAATGCATCGAAACCATCAGGAGAAAGATAGGTTGTTGATGCCTCGGCGATATCACGTGCGGAGCTCTCGTCAAGGTGGGCTGTGGCCCATTGGGTGAGAGTTTGCCCGCGCAAGGCCGCGGCGCGCTCGTAAGTAAGGCGTTGACGTTCGGTCAACCTTAGATCCATACGGCGTTGTTTCTCAATCGTTGGCATGGCAAAAACCTCCTTTGCACAATTGTACGGAATTATTCCGTACATAACAAGACGCAGAATTATGTCCTCGTTGAAGGGGGGGGCGAGGGGGCGGGGCGTATTTGACTACTCGGCCATTACGGTGATGTTCTCCCGGTGTGCGCGGATGACGTCCCAGCTAAAGTGCTCGGCCAGCTGCTCGGCAGAGCGCGGTGTGGTGTCCGGCGCGATGCCCGTTTGCCCGGCGAGCCATCCCAGCAGTGCCTCGGGTATGCCAAAGCGGGCGCGGAGTTCGCCTAGGTCCAGATCGCGGTCGCGCTTGGAAAGGCGGCGGCCGTCCGGCGACATGAGCAGCGGAATGTGCGCGTAGTGCGGCGTGGCAAGTCCCAGCAGATGCTGCAGGTAGATCTGGCGGGGCGTGGAGCCCAGCAGATCGCATCCGCGCACGACCTCGGTGACGCCCATGGCGGCGTCGTCGACCACTACGGCTAGCTGATAGGCAAATACGCCGTCGCTGCGGCGCACCAAAAAGTCGCCGCACTCGGTGGTGAGCGCCTCGCATTGGGCGCCGTACGTGCGGTCCACGAATTCAATCACGTCTTCCGCGAGGTCATCTACGGTGGGCACGCGCAGGCGTGTGGCCGGGGCGCGCAGAGCACTGCGGCGTGCAACTTCTTCGGCAGAAAGAGCGCGGCAGGCGCCGCGGTAGATGGGCGTGCCGTCGCTGGCGTGCGGCGCGCTTGCGGCGTGGAGCTCGGCGCGCGTGCAAAAGCAGGGATAGGTGAGGCCGGCGTCTTGCAGCTGGCGTAAAGCGGCTTCGTACAGGTCTAGGCGATCGTGCTGATAGTAGGGGCCTTCGTCCCACTCGAGCCCCAGCCAGGCCAAGTCGTCAATTAGCTGAGCGGCAAGCTCGGGGCGCTTGCAGCGATCGTCGAGGTCCTCGATGCGCAACACGATGCTGCCGCCCTGGCTGCGGGCCGAAAGCCACGCGCACAAGCAACTGAACACGTTGCCCAGGTGCATGCGGCCCGAGGGCGACGGGGCAAAGCGGCCCACGACGGGGGTGGGCACTGCCGTTGCCGGTGCGTCCGCGGCGGGTGTTGCTATGTTGCGTGCGTTGATATCCATGCGGACGAGTATAGCGCGGGGCGCGGTGGGGGAGACGTTGCCGTGGCCTGCAAGTTGCCGAGGCCGCGCGTTGCGCGTGTCGAACCACCGGCTCGACAGCTCGATCGCCGCCCGCCAGCCCAACCTCTCAAATGACAGAAACCCCGGCAGCTCTTCGCAACTGCCGGGGTTTCCGCGGAAAAGGGGGACATGATCCTCGAGCGAACGGGAAAGGGGCAACCGTTTTCGCTCAACTGCTTTATGCCCCTCGGTTGGCGGCTCAATCAGCGCGTGCCGCGCCCACACAAAGCCGCTACACCTGTGACGGTGCTGTGAAGTGGTATCTATTGCTGGCGCGGGCCATGCCAAGGGTGTCCCTAATGACTAGTCATTTAAGAACGTCCCCAATGACTAACTGCCGGGCCGCGGGCGTGACTTTTGTCCCGTTTTGACACTCCGCTGACCTAGATGTTCGTCACATGAACCCGCAAACGTGGGACAATGACGCTACTGGTATCACAGACAAAGGATGTGCCTATGAACGCCCCCGTTGCCAAGACCTGTCGGCAGCGCCACCTGTTTGCGCGATTCGCTTCCGTCTGCGCACTCGTCGCGCTTGCGTTGTTGCTACTGCCTGCCGCCGCGCACGCCGACGGCTACTCCATGACCCAAACCTATATCGGTGCCACGGTTGAAGCCGATGGATCGCTGACCGTTGTCGAGGGACGCCAGTTTGATTTCGACGACGATATCAACGGCGTGTATTGGGATATCAATACGGGCACCAACCAGCAGGGCGGCACGGCGGGCGTCGATGTGCTGAGCGTCGAGGAAGACGATGCCGCGTTTAGCAGGGTCGACTATGCAAACAAAGGCGACAGCGGCGTCTATACGGTTGAGCAGTCCGACGGCGGCGTAAAGATCAAGGTGTTCAGCCCTCACGAGAGCGGCGACAGCGCGATCTTTTACGTGAGCTACACCATGACCGGTGCGGTCATGAGCTGGTCCGATACCGCTGAGCTCTACTGGAAGTTTGTGGGCGACGGCTGGTCCGCGGATTCCGACGATGTCGAGATGGAAGTGCACTTCGCAAATGCCGCTGCCGGGACGGCGGCCGTCAAGGGCGATAACTTCCGCGCATGGGGCCACGGCCCGCTGACGGGCGACGTATCGCTCGATGCGGACAAACCCATGGTCACCTACGCCATTCCCTGCGTGCATCAGGGCGAGTTCGCCGAGGCACGCATCGCCTTCCCCAGCGACTGGGTGCCGCAGCTTGCCGCTTCGGGCGAAGATCGCATGTCAACGATCCTGAGCGAAGAAAAGGAATGGGCCGACGAAGCTAACGCCCGCCGTGAGCACGCGCGTGCGGTTGCCAGCGCGATTGCCGTGGTATGTGTTGTTGTGGCGGTTACCTATACCGGTGTGATCGTGATGCTCAAGCTGCGCAGGCTCAAGCCCAAGCCGCTCTTCCAAGACGAGTACTTCCGCGATGTACCCTCGGCCGACCATCCCGCGGTGCTTGCAGCTCTTATGAGCTGGAACGACGTGCCCGATCAGGCATATATCGCCACGCTGATGAAGCTGACCGACGACCGCGTGATCAAGCTAGAAGAAGCGACTGAGACCAAGAAGAAGGGTCTGCTCCGTCGCGAAAAAGAGGAGCGGACGTATCGCATCACCGTGACCGACGAGGCCTGGAAGGCTGCCAAGAAGGACGGCATCGATCGCGACGTGCTCAAGGTCTTCTTCGCTGGCGTTAAGCCCGATAAAGACGGCGTCCGTTCGCGCACGTTTAGCGAGCTGGAGGAGTATGCCAGCGAGCGTACTGAATCTGTTGGCGACAAGCTCGAGGACTATCAGAGCACAGTTAAGGGCAAGCTGGAGGAGCGCGAGTTTATCGCATCGGATGGCACTATCGCGATGGTGGCCGGCCTGGTTCTCGGCATCATCATTATCTTTGGCATTTTGGGTTCTCTGTTCTATACCGACTTTGCGGACGCCAACGTCGGTGCCGCTATGATCTCGATCCCCGTCACGATTGTGGGTTTTGTCCTGAGCTGCACCTTCCGCCGTTACACGCCGGAGGGCGCCGAGGTGGCGGCTCGCTGCAAGGCGCTCAAGCATTGGCTCGAGGACTTTACGCGCCTGAAGGAGGCCGTCCCGGGAGATCTGGTGCTGTGGAACAAGCTGCTGGTGATGGGTGTTGCGCTGGGCGTTTCGAAGGAAGTGCTGCGTCAGCTTGCCGAGGCCGTCCCGCCCGAGGTGCGCGAGGCCGATGGCTTCTACGACAACTACCCCTGCTACTGGTGGTATTACCATCACTACGGCAACGAGTCTCCGCTCGATTCGTTCAACGATGTGTATCACGAGACCATCCGCGAGCTGGCTTCGAGTTCCGACAGCTCGAGCGGCGGCGGAGGCGGTGGCTTCTCGGGCGGCGGAGGCGGCGGCGTCGGCGGAGGCGGCGGCGGAACGTTCTAGCGGTCCTAAATTACGGGATGGGCTTTTCTCGACAGCCGTCGGGGGAAGCCCATCCCTTTCTTATGTGCCGAGATGGGACGTTCTTGAATGACTAGGTGTGGCTACCGGGGTTAGGCGGTTAGGTCCAGCTCGTAGAGGAAGCTTTCGCGCGGCATGTCGTGGCGGCGCTCTTCGCGGTTGGCGCGGTGCGTTGCCGTGCGCTTAAAGCCGTGCAGCTCGTAGAACTTCCACGAGCAGTTGGAGTCGGTGTACAGGTGCGCCCTCGTCGCTCCGCGCGAGGACAGGTGCGAGACCGCAGCATCGAGCAACACCGAGCCGACGCCCAAGCCATGGACATCGCGATCCACGGCAAGCAGCGTGACCTCGTTGTCGTGTGGCAGGGGGCTGCTTTCGAGCAGACGGTTGTTGGTGCGGATGGTTGCGCGCACAAACGAGAGATACTCGGCGCAGGCATCGGGCTCCAGCTCGCGCATCTGCGATAGCAGCGCGCGCTCGGTATCCATCCAATGTTCCTTGACGGTGGCGCCGGAGCTTTGCCCCGCACGCGCGAGCGCGATGCCGCGCGCCTGACCGTCGATGACGGCAACCTGCGAAAACGTCGACGACGAAAGGCAATAGGCGAGGTCGCACGCGGCCTCGAGGCGGTTGTACTCATCGTTATCCGAATTGTTATGCCAAAGCTGCTGCAGAATCAGCGCGATGGCGTCGAAGTCTTCGGTGTCAAACGGTCGGTAGAGAACCCGCGAGACCATGGTGCCTCTTTCTTTTGCGGATGCATATCGAGCACAGTTCTACCACGCCATTGGCATCTAATTATGGTGCCCCTGTGTTCCATGAACTCACCGTGCCCGGCGCTGCGCCCACATCCTCCACTCGCAAGCTTTTTCTGCACATGCGACCGTTGCGGGGTGCATCGACGCGCTCGATGCGCTACATTAAATCAGTATTTTCAATGCCGCTGCGCGAGCGCTGCAGATCGACGTATCACCGACTCACAGAGCACGGCGGCGTACCAGACAGGAGGACTGCATGGGATCTGATGTGAAGATCGCACGCGCGTTGATCTCGGTTACCGATAAGACGGGCGTCGTCGATTTCGCACGGACGCTGGTCGATGACTTTGGCGTCGAGATCATCTCTACGGGCGGTACGGCTCGTGCTATCGAGGATGCGGGCGTTCCCGTAACCCCCATCGAGGAGTTCACGGGTTATCCCGAGATGATGGACGGCCGCGTTAAGACCCTGCACCCCAAGGTTCACGGCGCGTTGCTGGCCCGCCGCGATTCCGAGCAGCACATGCAGGAGGCAGCTCAGCACGGCATTAAGCTGATCGACCTGGTCGTCGTCAACCTGTACGAGTTCGAGAAGACCGTCGCCAACCCCGAGGTCACCTTTGCGGACGCCATCGAGCACATCGACATCGGCGGTCCCTCCATGCTGCGCTCCGCCGCCAAGAACGCCGCGAGCGTTACCGTCATCTCCGATCCGGCCGACTACGACGCCGTCCTGGCCGAGATGCGCGAGACCGGCGGTTGCACCACGTTTTCCACCCGTCGTCGTCTGCAGGTGAAGGTCTACCAGACCACCGCCGCCTACGACACGGCTATCTCCCGTTGGCTTGCCGCCCAGGCAGGCGACGTGGCGGACACTTCTGCCAGGCTCGAGGTTTCGCTCGAGAAGGTCGACGACCTGCGCTATGGCGAGAACCCGCAGCAAAAGGCCACGGTCTATCGCTTTGCCGAGGGCTGCGAGAACACCGCGAGCTCGCAGTTCCCGCTCGTTGGCTCCGAGCAGATTCAGGGCAAGCCGCTCAGCTACAACAACTATCTGGACGCCGACGCCGCTTGGAACCTGGTCCGCGAGTTCGACGAGCCTGCCTGTGTGATCCTCAAGCACCAGAACCCCTGCGGTTCCGCCGTTGCCGAGGACATCACGGCTGCCTACGACCGCGCTTTTGCCTGCGATCCCAAGAGCGCCTTTGGCGGCATCATCGCTTGCAACCGCGAGGTTCCCTTTGAGTTGGTTGAGCACTTTGCCGACCAGAACAAGCAGTTCGTCGAGGTCATCATCGCCCCGAGTTACACCGCCGAGGCGCTCGAGCGCATGGCCAAGCGCCCCAACCTGCGCGTGCTGGCTACCGGCGGCGTGGACCACGGCGCCAAGGTGGAGCTGCGCTCCATCGATGGCGGCATGCTGGTGCAGGAGGTCGACCACGTGACCGAGGACCCCGCGACCTTTACGTTCCCCACCGACCGCAAGCCCACCGATGCCGAGATGGCCGAGCTCGAGTTTGCCTGGAAGGTCTGCAAGGGTGTCAAGTCCAACGCCATCCTGGTCTCCAAGGGCAAGGCCGGCATTGGCATGGGCCCGGGTCAGCCCAACCGCGTTGACTCCGCGCTGCTTGCCTGCGAGCGCGCCGAGGACTTCTGCGAGCGTGAGGGCGTGGAGAAGGGCGGCTTTGCCTGCGCAAGCGACGCGTTCTTCCCGTTCCGCGACAACGTCGATGTGCTTGCCGCACACGGCGTGACCTGCATCATCCAGCCCGGCGGCTCCAAGCGCGACGACGAGAGCATCCAGGCCTGCAACGAGCACGGCATCGCGATGGTCTTCACAGGGGCCAGACATTTTAGGCACTAGGGCTTTCCCAAGCACCCGACCTTGCCCCTCAAACCGTCGCTTGCGTACATTTAGTACGCGGCGCTCCTCTTTCGGGGCAATCTCGGGCACTTGGAAAACCCTTAATGGGATGTTGTTCTATCCCATTAAGCTGATCGGTCGCTTGGCCATATCGTCAAAATAATCTCTGCAAAAGACGGCCGCTCCGTTTGGAGGGCCGTCTTTTTGGTATAAGAGGACGGAATGACTAACACGAAAGGGATGACCATGCCCCAGATTGATGATGCCGAGCTGTTTGGCAATGCCGAGGACCAGCGCGCGTACGAGGACTTTTGCGCCAATCAGGAGGCGTTTGAGAAGTTTACGCTCGACGAGCCCGCGCTCGTGTGCCGTTGGCGCATGTCCAACAAAAAGGTACCCATGCTCAACCGTCACATCCGTGCGCTGTCCGAGCGCTTGGTGCAGGGCGAGCCGCTCACCCATAACATGCTCAGCTGGGCAAAGCAGCACGTTGAGTGGTCGCTTGCCGAGGGCGATTACACCGCGCACGACGGCGTGCTCATGCTAGTGATCGACGTCAACGGCAATGCCGCCATGACGGTGGGCGAGTACGAGCCGCTGGCCGATACTTCGGCCAAGGCGCTGCGTGCCCGCTCTGCCGAGGCCCGCTCCGAGGCCGACGAAACCGGCGTGGCGCCCGAGTTGCTCGCTTCCGTCAACGACGGAGAGCTGGCCTTTGTGGCGCCGGCGGACGAGTGCCTGTGCGGTACGGCGACGCTCATCGAGCAGCTGGCCCAGACCAAGGGCATCTCGGTCACGCGCGTAGACATTCCCGCGCAGCTCAAGGGTGCTTTGTTTCTGGTGAGCGACGAGCACGGCGTGGTTCCCGCTGCCGATGCCGACGCTGCCGAGGCGGACGCTGCTATGGTCACCTTCTTCGCCGACGGTTACGAAAAGCTCCGCGCCCGCCGCTAAATGATTTTTCTGGCGCGGGGATTTTATAAGGCTCTGTTAGACCAGGATTGACATTCCGCCCCGTCATCTTCTTGCGATTGCA
>OGYH01001946.1_pt1 | contig 17830 bp, 16 predicted proteins | sample 1576511 | NCBI WGS metagenome assembly OGYH01 (sample SAMEA3541522, study PRJEB24748) | human gut metagenome | biome: human gut; feature: human-associated habitat; material: faeces | place: China | collected 2012
TAAAAATCAACACAATATATTGTAGTATTTATTCTTAATGCGACATCCCCTTTTAGTTTATTATAAATTATTATCTGCTGCTATTTTATCAACTATAACTTTTCTTTCCTCTCCTATAGCTGCTATTAATTTAGTTGGCATAAATCCATTTTTATAAATTCTATCATCATTTGCTTTTATCATTGCTACAACTGTAGTTTCTAATTTTTCATATGATAGTAAATCTTCTAAATATAAATCAATTAAATCCTTTAATTTTGTTGCTAATTCTTTTGGATTTCTGTATACAGCTCTCATATGTTACTCCTTACTATTAAATATGTTTAATTTTTATTTTTCCACGTTAGTATTATATATTAACTAAATATTATTTACTAGATATTTTATTTTGTTACCAAACTCTATAAAATCTTTTCTATTTTTATAATTCTATTCCTATTCTTGATGGAATTCCTTCTCTAAAAGGATGCTTTATACATTTCATTTCAGTAACATAGTTTGCAATTTCTATAAGTTCTTCTTTTGGATCCCTTCCTGTCATAACAACTTCTAAAGTATCAGGCTTATTTTTCAAGAAATTTACAACCTCTTCTAATTCAATAAACCCATTATTTATAGTTGCTATTATTTCATCTAATATTAATAAGTCATATTCATTTTTTTTAATAATTTCAACTATTTCCCTAAATCTAGATGTATGTTCCTTTTTAGCGTCTTTCTTTTCCTCATCATTCATATTCCATATAAATTTATTTACCGGCTTTCCTGGTAAAAAAGTTACATAGTCTTTTAATTTATCTAAAGATACTAATTCTCCACTTTTTCCACTCTTTAGAAACTGAGTTATAAAAACTTTTTTTTCTCTACCTGCTGCTCTAATTGCTAATCCCATAGCTGCAGTAGTTTTTCCTTTTCCATCTCCACAATATATATGTATAAGTCCCTTTTTCATAATATTCACCTCTTTATTAGTTTGTAATTTGTAGTTAGTATTTTATAGTTAAGTTATAAATTCACCTTGTACTGAATTTAAGAAAATATATTTTCAGAAGCTCCCCAATGAGTTTCATCCTTAACTACTAACTTCTAACTACTAACTATTAACTCCTAACTACTTTAAAGTACATCTGAAAATAGTCTTGATAAAGATTCCTTAATTTTAACTATTCTGCTTCTGTTTTGATATTTTTCTAGTGTTAATTCTTCACACATTTTCATGTCATTTTCAAATTCATATTTTTGTTCTTTTGCTATTTTTTCAGAATATATAAATGAACTAACTTCAAAGTTTAATTCAAAACTTCTTGTATCCATATTTGCTGTTCCTATTGAACATACCTCATCATCTATAACAACAGTCTTAGCATGTAAAAATGCATTTTTATCATAATGAAATACTCTTATTCCTTCTTTTATTAAATCTCCTGCATAAACTAAATTAGCCCAATATACAAAAGGATGATCTCCCTTACCTGGAATCATTATTTTTACATCTACTCCTGAAGCTGCCGCTAATTTTAGACTATCAGAAATACTATTATCAATAATTAAATATGGTGATTGTATGTATAAATATTTCTTTGCTTTTTGTATCATTTTTAAATATGCCATTTTTATTTCATATTTATCACTTAAATTAGGCCCACTTGATACAATTTGCATTCCAACATTATTGCTATTAGAGTTTTCTTCATTAGCTTCAAATATTTCTTCTAACGAAACTTCTTCTTTTGTTGCATATCTCCAGTCTGCTAAAAACCTTAAATTTAAATCATTAACAGCACTTCCTGTAAATTTTATATGTGTATCTCTCCAATATCCAAACTTACTATCTTTTCCTAGATACTCATCTCCAACATTAAATCCTCCAACAAAACCAACATTATTGTCTATTACAACAATCTTTCTATGATTTCTAAAATTCATATTTATATTAATAAATTTTAACCAAGAAGGGAAAAATTCACCTACTTTTCCTCCCTCATTAATTAATTTATTTAATACATTTCTATTTAATGATCTGCTTCCAACTGAATCATATAATAATCTAACTTCTACCCCTTCCTTAGCCTTTTCTTCTAAGACATTTAATATTTTAGTTCCTATATCATCATTTTTAAATATATAAAATTCTATATTTATACTTTTTTTTGCTTTTTTAAGACTTTCTAATAATTCATTAAAAAATAGCTTCCCATCAGAATACATACTTACATTATTATCATTTCTATAGGGAGAATAGTCCATAGCCTCAAGTGCTAATATCATATCTTTATTTTTTTCATATAAACTTTCTTTATTATATTTATTTTTTTCTTCATTCTTGTTTAGATAACTTTTAAAAGTATTTAATTCTGCATTTTTAAATCCAAACATATTAGCATTATTCATTTTTCGTCCAATAAGAATAAATACAATAAACCCAACATATGGTGCTAAATATAAAATTAAAATCCAAGCTATAATACTATTTGTGGATCTTTTTTCTTTAAATATCATAAAGGCCATTGTTAGTAAATTAACTACATGAATTAAAACAGTAAATACCTTAAACATCATAATTATTCATCTCCTTGCTATATTTTTTAATTATAAATATATTTATTACTAATTATATTATGAGTGAATTTAAATTTCTATATTAATGTAAATTTAATTGTATTTAATATAACCGAACTGCTAAGTATTTGTTTAAGCTAAAAGAAGCTTAATAGTTAAATTTTTCAGGTTTTTCTGTTAACTTTATTAAAGTGTGTCTATTTTTAAATAATGTCTATCCATATCATAAAATATGCCTTAAATTTTATAAAAGTATAGAGAAAGAACTATCGCTAACAGATTTTTTTCTCCGTTATTACGACAGCTCCTTAAATTATTTATTTACTTTTGAATAAAATATATATTTTCTCCATCACTTTTTATACTTATGTCACCATTACTTGTATAAAAAGTCTTTATTTTATATTTTTCTAATAATGAAATTAACTTTTTATTTTGATACATAAATTTAGATGATGTTATAACTGCATACTTAGGTGAAATAGCTTCTAGAAAATTACCTACTTCCTTATTATATATTCCATGATGTGCCATTTTTAAAAAAGTGTATTTTCCTGTTTCCTCATTAATAAACTCTTTCATTCTTTCATCTTCTGCATCTGCAGCAAACAAAAATTTATATTTACCATATTCTACTCCAACAATAATAGAATAATCATTTGATTTTTCATATTCGTCTTTTTGTGGTGGATAAATAATAATTTCTGCTCCATTTATATTTTTTATAATTTTTTTATTAGTCAAAATTGGTTTTAATTCATTTCTTTCAATAGCTTCAATTTTAAGATAAAAGTTTTCATTTATTACCCTTCTTAACTAATAAAACTTATTTTAATTATATTCTTTTTATCCCATAACCTTTACAAATAAAACTCAATATTTTTTTACTTTATTAATTCATTAATTTTTTCACTAAATTCCTCATATAAATTACTTATATATTTAAAAATATTTTCATTATATCTTTTTTCATAAACAATTAATACCTTATATCCAATTCTTACTATAATTTCATTATTAACATCAACAAATTTTTCCACATTTTCATCTCCATACTGCATATTTCTAAGGTATAGCTTTTGTGTTAATAATGTTATATGTATTATCAAATCTCTTATAGAGTTTGCTTCTTTAGTTTTATTTAAATAAGCTCTACTATGCTCTATTAAATATTCATCATACTGTAAAATTTTATTTATTAATTGCTCTATTCCATCCCTTAATTTATATGGAAATATAAATTTATTAGCTAACAAAACTATTCCTACCCCTATAATTACATATAAAATCCTATAAAATATCAATTTATTAATATTTACAGATAACGAAGATACACATATAGATGCTATAGCTGCAAATAATGAAATCTTATAATACTCTTTAAATCCATATAATAAATATAAAGATATAATTAATATTAAAATTGTAATTATTTTTGAATCAAATAAATGTATAACCGCTCCAGTAAGCAAAATTGCTATAATATTTCCTTTAATTCTTTCTCTACTTTTTAATATAGTATCTTCATAATAAGGTTGCATAATTGACATTATAGTTATAATTGCCCAAATTACCTTATAAAATCCTAATAATTCTCCCATAAAAATTGAAAATGATAATGTTATTGCCATCCTTATAGCAAACTTAAATCTAATTGATTTTATAATAAAATATTCTCTAAAAATAACTTTAGGTTTATCTAAATAAGCTCTTTCCCACTTCTTATATATTTTATTTATATCATTATCTTTTAATTTTTCTAAATCTTTAATAGACTCTATTATTGATGTAATAGCAAAAATTATTTCTTTATATAACTGTGAAGCATTTTTATTTTTTTCAGTAATACTATTATTTATATATATAAGATCACATATATTGCCTTTATCTACAGAATAATTGATGATTAGTTCAATTAATAATAATAAATCCGACATTTGATATTTTGATATTTTATTATCTTTATATTCATAAAAAATTCTACTTAAACATGTATTTATATATTCTATATCTAAATATAGCTTGAATTGTATTGTTCCCAAATTAGTAGTTAAATATCCCTTATGCCTTGTTGTATATACCTTGTAAACTAAATCCATCATTATTTTCGAACATTTTTTTGTAAGACTATAATCAAAATTGTTTTCTAAAATGTTTTCTACTTGAGTCTTAATACTTTTTAATGCAAAATTAACACTATTTCCAAAAATAATCTTAGCATTTCCTCTCTTAATATATGTTCCAATAATTATAACTATTGCTCCAAACACTACAGATAATAATCTATTAGGTAACTCATAAATTGTTACTTTCGCATATTGTGTAAAAACATATAACATTATAAAAGGCTTATAAAATGTTGCATCATATGGAGATGATACTATATAAATAATTAAAAATATAGCAATTAAATCTATAAAAATACCACTCCAAATATTTAATGATGACAAAAATGCAACAAAAACAATTAATAAATCTAATATTAATATTCTTCCAATTCTACTAAATGGTTTAACATAAAAATTTTGCCTTCCAATCACTGTTGATGTTAGTGCAATTGGAAAAGCTATCATTATATTTTTAACTCCAAATAAAATACCTACTCCCATCATTGTAATTACTGCAACTGTTCCATTTCTAATCATTGATGTAACATTCATATTATATTTTTTAATAAGATATTCTATCATTTTGTCACATTCCTTTTTAATGTTAAATAAATACTCTTTATTACTTTTTCCTTATAAATAATTAAGTATTCAATAACTAAAATTTTTATATAAAAATAAAATGTAAAAGATAACTTTATTATCTCTTACATTTTATTTTTTAAAATTTTCTATTTGTTTTTGTAAATCATAAATTTGATTATTCAATGCTTCTATAGATTTTTTCAAATTAAATATATCATCATTTAATTTTTTAATTTCTAAAGAAGTATTATTTGATTTATTATTTCTATTTGAAGATGTATTTTCATCTAAATTTATTGATCTATTTGAGGAAGTATTTTTAGATGTACTTGTTGCTACATTAGCTTGTCCTTCATCTGTTGAATTATAACAAAATGGATTTGCTGCATTTCTATATATTGGACTATATATTCTTCCTGGTCCCCCTTGATAATATTGTTGTTGTGCATTAAATGTTATTATTACTTGTCCAAATAGTTGAAGCCAGTTACCTATAGCATTTTGTACATTAAAAGGCATCTTTTGAGATGCAATACTTCCAAAAATAACTGTTATCAAATTAAGTATTATTGGATTTAAATCTTGAAATCCCCCTGGTATATCACTGCAAGCATTTCTAGCTTTTTCATCAGCTTGTGCATTTTTATTTCCAAACTTGCAATCATTACAATCCTCATTACTTGAATTATTATTAGCACTATTTCCATAAGCTCCATTATCAGAGTTTTTATTGTTTGTTTCTGAATTAAAGGAATTTATATATTCATTTAAAATTTTTATAAAGTCATCAAAATTATTAAATCCATTATTATCCACAACTTTCACCATAAAAACCATTTAATATCATACTACTCTTAATTTTTTTATTTGCTACATAGTAAACTTACTATTATTTTTTATAAATATTAATCACTACTTATAATATTTTATTAATAATATAATTTCCTAATATTAAATTTATTTTATAACTTTGATAAATAATATTACTTATAATAAAAATACGACCTTAATATTTAAGATTGTACTTTTATTATTTAAGCTAATATTATTTTAATAATCCATCCCTGCTAAATAGCCTGTTGAAAATGCTATTTGTAAATTATATCCTCCCGTTTCAGCATCAACATCTATTACTTCTCCTGCAAAATAAAGGTTTTTTATTAATTTAGATTCCATTGTTGATGCATTAATTTCTTTAACTTTAACCCCTCCTGACGTTACTTGTGCAGCTTTAATAGTTAAGGTTTCTCTAGCTGTAAGCTTCATTTCTTTCATATATTCTATTACTTTATATTCATCTTCCTTTTTTAAATCACTAGCTTTAATTTCACTTAGCCCTAATATTTCAAATACTACTTTTAAAAAGTTTTGAGGAAGAACTCCCTTTAAATTATTAAATACAGTTTTATTTGTATTGCTCCTCATAATCTTAGAAATTTCTTCTTTAGATTTATCCTTTAAAAAATCTAAGGTTATTTCTACCTCGCCTTCAGTTAAAGCCTTATTTACATATGAAGATAACTTTAAAACAGCTGGTCCTGAAATCCCAAAATGAGTAAATAACATATCGCCACTTTTTTCAATTTTTTTCTTTTTAATTTTAGCTGAAACTACAACGTCTTTCATAGAAACACCTTGTAACTTCTTTACAAATTCTTCTTTTATAACAAGAGGTATTAAAGCTGCATATATAGGAGTTATTGTATGACCATATTTTTCTAACACTGAATACATAGTGCCGTCAGATCCTGTATTAGGAAAACTTTTTCCACCTGTTGTTATTATAATCTTATCTCCTAATATCTTTTCTCCATAAGAAGTTATAACACCCTTAATTACATTATCTTCAATAATTAAATCAGTTATTGTAGTATTATATTTAATATTTACATCATTATTTCTTAAATCATTTTTCAATAAGTCTATTACTTCATCTGCCTTATCACTTTTTGTATATACTTTTTCATCAAGTTCAACTTTATACTCAAGTCCCTTACCACTTAAGTATTCTAAAAGTGAATAATTTGAAAATGTATATAATGCACTATATAAAAACTTATTATTATTTACTATCTTATCAAAAAATTCTTCAATATCTCTATTATTGGTTATGTTACATCGACCACCGCCAGTAAGTCTTAATTTCATTCCAATTTCTTTATTTTTTTCTATTAATATAACCTCATTATTTTTTGCTGCACTTAAAGCTGCCATAATACCAGCAGGCCCTCCCCCAACAATTATAACTCTAGCCAAACTTGTCACCTCACTAAATTTCATTTGTTTATTTAGACATTATATCATAATTTATAATTATACTTTATCTAATCTTAATAAATTCTTAATTTGATTTTATCATATTAATCTTATATAATTTATTAAAATAAATAATACATATAAGCTTTAATTATATAAATTTACTAAATATTTACATTTTAATATTATATTAAAATATTAAAACTTTAAGGAGATAATTATGGGTTTAAAAAAAAGAATTTCAGCATTACTTATTTGTAGTTCAATTGTTTTAGGCAGTATAACTCCTGCTTATGCAGATGGAGCCAATGTAGTAACTTTAGGTACAAACTTATCTGCAGAACAAAAACAAATGGTTTTAAATTATTTTGGTGTAAAAGAAAATGAAGTAGTTATATTAGAAGTTAATAATCAAGAAGAAAGAAAGTACTTAGAAGGAGTTGCAACTGAAGCTCAGCTTGGTACAAGAACATATTCTTGTGCATATGTACAACCTACTTCAAAAGGAAATGGTCTTAATGTTAAAACTGTAAACTTAACTTATGTTACCTCATCAATGATTGCAAGCACTCTTACTACTTGCGGTATTACTGATGCAAATGTAATTGCAATGACTCCTCTTTCTGGTGGAGTAAGTGGAACTGGTGCCTTAACAGGAATAATGAAAGCATTTGAAGATGCAACTGGTAAACCACTTGATGAAGAAAAAAAAGAAATAGCCTCTGAAGAACTTGTTATAACTGGTGATTTAGGAGAAAACATTGGACAAGATAAAGCAACAGGTGTAATTAATGATATTAAAACAGAAATAATAAAAAACAATACTCAAGATAACATTCAAATTGCTGATACAATAAATAATATTACTAATAATTACAATGTTACTTTGACACCTGAACAGCAAGAAAAATTAGAAAACTTAATGACTAAGGTATCTGAACAAGATTATGATTATAAAGAAATGAAAGATGCTTTAAATAGTGTTAAAGATGTTGTTAATAAAAAATTAAATTCAATTGGTGAAAAAGTACCAACTACTCTAATTAATTCTGTAAAACAATGGTTTACTAGAATTGGTGACTGGTTTGCTAATTTATTTAATAATGAAAGTAAAGATTTAGGTATATTAGAAACAACTAATGATGATCTTTTAGGGGAAAATGCTAAAATTGATGCAACAGATAATGCTGCAATAAATCAAACTTCAACTGAAAAAGAACAAGAACAAGGATTTTTTGAAAAAATTTGGAATTGGGTAACTAATTTATTTAGTTCTAATGATAATACTACTGACTCTACTTCAGAAAACCCTAAATCTAATAATAATACTTTTGAAGATAATTTTAATGTTGATATTACTGAATCATCTGGTGATTCTAATTCATCTAATCCTTCTGATTTAAAAGATGATAAAAATACAATAGATACTAATATTAATGAATCTAATAATTTAGAAAATAAAAATATAAATTAATAAGAGTGGATAATTTTTATCCACTCTATTTATCTCTATTTTTATTACTAATTTAAAGCAAAAGCTATTACTGTTACAGCATTAACTGTAAGTTTATTAATATCTTGAGTAAGATTTGTTAATTTGATATTCAATATTTCATTATCATCAACATTTAATACAATACCTAATGAAATGCTATTAGTATATACTTCTTTTGAAACTGATGCTACATGCTTACTTCCTGGTAATTCACTTCCATTTTCACCTGTAATTGCAAATATTATATCATTTCCACTTTCACTACATTCTGGTACTGAATAAGAAATTGTATATTTTACAAAATAAGAACATCCTCCCATGAATGTTATTGGTGCAGTATTATCTTCATGTCTAATATTATTACCAATTATTTTACTGTTAGTGAAAACTACATCGTCTTGATATTGTAATACTTGTCTATCATCAAAATTTCTATAAACAACTGCATAATCTTCAATAGATCCTGGTTCTCCTTGAGGACCTGTTGCTCCTGTTGCTCCTGTTGCTCCTGTTGCCCCTGTTGCTCCTGTTGCTCCTCTTAACCCTTGTGGTCCTATTGGTCCTTGTGCTCCTGTTGCCCCTGTTGCTCCAGTTGCTCCTCTTAATCCTTGTGGTCCTTGTTCCCCTATTACACCTTGAGGTCCTTGTGCTCCTTGAGGTCCTTGTGATCCTGCTGGACCTTGTGCTCCTTGTGGACCTTGAGGTCCTTGTGGTCCTGTTGCTCCTGTTGCTCCAGTTGCTCCTCTTAATCCTTGTGGTCCTCGTGGTCCTGTTGCTCCTGCTACACCTTGTATTCCTTGTGCTCCTGTTGCTCCAGTTGCTCCTGCTACACCTTGTGGTCCTTGTGCTCCTGTTGCCCCTGTTGCTCCTGCTACACCTTGTGGTCCTTGTGCTCCTGTTGCTCCAGTTGCTCCTCTTAATCCTTGTGGTCCTTGTGGTCCTCTTAATCCTTGAGGTCCTTGTGGTCCTTGTGGTCCTTGTGGTCCTCTTAATCCTTGAGGTCCTTGTGGTCCTGTTGCTCCAGTTGCTCCTTTACATCCTCTAACACATATACAAGAATGATTTCCACATTCCATGCATTTAGATTGATCATATGATCCAGAAATCCAACTATTATACATATAATTATTTCTGTTATTTATCTTTGCTGATTCATCTTCTGAGTTTTTATTGCTTAGTTCTTCATAAAGATTATAACTACTTCTTCTGCTCATTGAATTTATTTTTGAAAATGGATTATTTCTTCTACTTCTATACCCTGCCATCTTTTTTCCTCCTTAGTATCTAAACTTCTCCAAAGTTTTTCTATACTTTATATTATGTCTTTAGATGCTTATTGTTACTTAAATCATTAAAAAAATTACTTTTCAAAAAAAATATACACCATTACTTTATAATTTAAGTAATGATGCATATAAAAAATCAATATTTAATTTTTATTATGTCACTATCAGTTGCTAAATTTATAAAATTATATAAAACTAAAATATTATCAAAATCATTTTCTTCCATATAGTTACTAATTTTAATATTAAAACTTCTTAAATCAATAATATGTACTTCTTCAAAATTTTGCGTTAAAAATGGTACTAATGAATTTGCAAATGAATCCTTTATAACTAAAATTTTTTTACCATTTTTTAAATTTTTATTATTTATTATAGTTAATGCATTATTTCCTCTTATAAACATAGAGTATTTATCTCTAGAATTTATTTTTGAAAAATCATAAATAGAATTATAAACTACCTCTCCCAATATATTCATTTCTAAATCTTCAAAATCATAATATTTAATAATATCACTTGATATATTAAATGGCTTTGCTTTTGAAAAATAAGAACCATAAAATCCATTTATCTCATTGCTATTATAATAATTTAAATTTATAGGTTTCATACCAATTGATTCTATAAAACTACAATACGCTAAATATGCACCATATGTTGTCCAATGATGATCTGTTTTATAATAAATATAGTTATTTTTTTCATTTTTAAATTTATCTAATAAATTAATATTATTTGAATATATTAAATTTGAATATAAATCTTTTATTATTTTCTCTTGTTCAATTTGATATAAACCTCTTGGCAAATCTTCATTATATATTTCATAGGAATTTGGTACAATCATTACAGATACACTTTTATCATATTTTTTACTAAATTGATTTATTGCATTAATATTATTACTAAGCTTTACCTTATTTAATGAAGTAAACTTTTCAAAAAGCCATTTATTTTCCCCATATATAATCCCATTATTTTCAATCTTACCTAATAAATATTCATTTAGTGATTTTATACTTATCCATTGATTTCTTAACGGAAACTGATCATTTATATATTCTTCATATTCTTCCTGAAAGCTACCATTAACAAACTTATTAATAGAAAACCTAACATTTGTTTTTAAATTTCTATTTTCAAATTCTGAAAATATCTTATCTTTATCAATAAAACTTATTATAGTCACTATGTAAATAATTGCTGTAAAACAATATAATAAATATCTTCTTTTCATATAAAACGCCTTCCTAAAATCTAAAATACAAAAATGGATTGTAAGATGAATCAACTAAATAAGCTATTGATAATAAAAAAATTGTTATTAAAATTATAGTGTCTACTATATTATTTTTAACAAATTTATTGTATATTTTCTTTAGAAAACTAGTTGAAAATATAATAGCAATAGTATAAGTAATAATATAGTTTCTTAAATAATAAATCCATTCATTTCCTGCATTAAATATAAACATTTTTTTAAAAAAATTTATAATTTGATTTAAATCAATTACAGCAAATAATACCCATCCAACTAAAATAAAAAATATAGTATATATATGAGAAATTAATTTATGTTTATTTAACAAATTTAATAATCCATTTTTTTCCATGCATATTAATATAAAGAAATATAGTCCCCATAATATAAAATTATAACTTGCCCCATGCCAAAACCCTGTTAAAAACCATACTATAAATAAATTAAAATAAGTTCTTGCTCTTCCTAATCTATTTCCTCCTAAAGGTATGTATACATACTGCTTAAACCATTGTCCTAAAGTTATATGCCACCTTCTCCAAAATTCAGTAATACTTCTAGATTCATATGGATAATTAAAATTATTAGGAAAATTAAATCCTAATATTTTTCCTAGCCCAATTGCCATAAGTGAATATCCATTAAAATCAAAATATATTTGTAATGAAAAGGCTATTATTCCCATCCAAGCAAGAATAGTGCTTATATTATTAAATCCCATTGTTTCAACTTCATTCCAAAGGCTTCCTATATTATTTGCAATAAGAACCTTACTTCCCAATCCTAAAATAAATAATCTTATTCCTTCTTGAATTTCATCTAAATTAATATCTCTATTTTTTAACTCCTTACTTATATCTATATATTTCACTATTGGTCCCGCAATAAGTTGTGGAAACAAACATACAAATGCCCCAAAATTAATTATATTTTTTTCTGCTTTAACTTTTCCCAAAAACACATCTATTGTGTATGACATAGTTTGAAAAGTATAAAAACTTATTCCTAAAGGTAAAGTTATTTTTACATTATTCAATGACATATTAAAAATACTATTTATATTTTCTATAAAAAAATTAATATACTTAAAGAAAAATAAAATTCCTACATTAAATATTATAGATATAGCTAAAAGAAGAATTTTTATTTTTTTATTTTTATTATTTTTTTCAATATTAATACTTATAAAATAATCTACAAATATAGAAGCAATCATGAGTAAAAAGTATCTAGGTTCTCCCCATGAATAAAAGATTAAACTAAGTATAAGCAAACTTAAATTTTTTAATTTTTTAGGTGTTAAAAAATAAATTCCCATAGCAATTGGTAAAAATCTAAATATAAATAAAATACTACTGAAAACCACTTTATTCACTTCCTTTGTTATGTAGTCTTCAAGTTAATTTACAATAACAAAAACTTGAAGACCTACTTCTTTAATTAGACAAATTATAATATGTCTTTGTTCCATAAATATTTTTATAAATAATTAATATAGTCATCTGCTCTTAAAGGATATTTTAAATTAGGCTTTTTCATATTTAAATTTTCATATATATCATCAAATAATTTTCTATTATATATTACCTTATCAGATTCACCAACAAAATTTGCTGTTAATTCATTAAAGAAATATGCACAATTAATCTTTCCTAAATTATAATAACAAACACAAAGCTGTAAACTAGGAATCCAACTATAATAAGCAATATTAGATAGAGATGGATTATCTTTATTAGGAATACAATTTAATGCTGTTTTATACCAAAATGCTGCTTGATTAAAATTATTTTTCTCAAAAAAGTATTCTGCTAAACTACAAACTATTTCAGCCATTGGTACATCTATTTTAAATGCCTCAAAAACAATATCTAGTATATTTTCTGTTTTATTTAATATTTTATAACAATTTATAATTCTAAAATATGCTCCCTTTACATCTTCTATCCATCCCTGTTTAGTTGCAATAAATCTTTTATACTCATCAATTGCTTTAGCATATTGTCCATTATCCATTAACTCATTTGCATAATAATACATATCCCTTGGAGAAAATTCTACGCCTTCATTTTCCATTTTTTTAAATATCCTAAAATTTCTATCTGTATGAACTTTAACTTTTCCATGCTCTATTGCAAAGTCTCCATTAAATCCTTGTCCATATACTTCTAAATATTCATGCACTTTTCCTATCCATTTAAAATTTCTTGTTCTTTTAACAATTCTATTTCTCCTTAAAACTGAATTCACTCCTCCTTCTTCATTTCTTGATAATATATATTGTCCACTTACATAATCATATTTAGTATCTAAACTTTTTAATAAGTTCTCTATCTTACTAATGTTTTCATCATCTATAAAATCATCACCATCTAACCATAATATATAATCGCTAGTAGCTTTGCTAAAAGAAAAATTTCTTGCTGCTGAAAAGTCACTTATCCATTTAAAATCATATATTTGTGCATTAAAACTTTTTGCAATTTCTTTTGTCTTATCCTTAGATCCAGTATCTACTATTATAATTTCATCTATAAATGATTTTACCGAATTTAAACATCTTGCCAATGTTTTTTCCTCGTCCTTAACTATCATACACAAACTTAAAGTAATGTTTTTCTCCATATATATTAATCCTCCAAAATAATATTCATATTATAATACGATATTTATTTTAAATATGTACAATCTTATTGCAAAATCACCTCTCACATTTACCATGTATTGAAAGTTATGTATTTTTATGTTAATCTAATGTATATACACCTGTAATATACAAAAAAGGAAGTGTGAAAATGAACTTAAAAGAAAAAATATTAAAATTAAAAAAAGAAAAAAATGCATTAATAGTTGCTCATCTTTATCAACGTGATGAAATTCAAGAAATTGCTGATATAGTTGGTGATTCTTATTTTTTAAGTAAAAAAGCAATGGAAAGTGATAAAGATGTAATAATTTTTTGTGGAGTAAAATTTATGGCTGAAAGTGCTAAAATTCTTTCACCTAATAAAAAAATACTTATTCCATCAAATAATACAACATGCCCAATGGCAGATATGGCTTTAGTAGATAGGCTTCAAGAATTAAAAGACAAGCATCCTAATGCTAAGGTTGTAAGTTATATTAATTCAAATTTAGATATAAAAGCTTTATCAGATGTATGTGTAACATCATCATCTGCAATTAATATATTAAATAATTTAGATACTGATGAAGTAATTTTCTTACCGGATAGAAACTTAGGAAGTTACTTATCTGAACAAATTCCAAATAAAAACTTTACTTTATATCCTGGTTTTTGTCCTACTCATGAAAGAATAGAAAAGGATGAAATTCTCGAATTAAAGGAAAAATACCCTGATTATCCTGTTTTAGTTCATCCAGAATGTAATAAATCTGTTCGTAATTTAGCAGATTATATTGGAAGTACATCTGAACTTATTAATTATAGCGCTTCTTCTAATGCAAATGGATTTATAGTTGTAACAGAAGAAGGAGTTTTTTATGAAATGAAATTAAAGAGCCCCAATAAAACTTTTATTCCAACAAAAACAGGAATGATTTGTCCTAATATGAAAAAAATATCTCTTAATGACTTATATAATTGTTTAAAAAATGAAGAATTTGAAGTTAATATTGACGAAGAGCTTAGATTTAAAGCACATAAAGCTTTAGAAAATATGCATCTTCTATCTGTGTAACATTATGAATTATGATGTTTTAATAGTTGGTACAGGAATTGCAGGCCTTTATACTGCACTTAATTTAAGAGATGATATTAGGATATTAATGATTACTAAAAATAGCTTTAAAGATTGTAATAGTTATCTTGCTCAAGGTGGTATTTCTACTTCTCTTGGCTTTTTTGATGAAGAAAATTATTTTAATGATACTATGAAGGCTGGAAATTATAACAATAATCCTGAAGCTGTTAAGTTATTAATAAAAAATTCAATTGAAAATATTAATAATTTAGTTAAACTTGGAGTTCCTTTTGATAAAACAAATGATAAATTAAATTATACTCGTGAAGGTGGACATGGCGAATTTAGAATAATACATGTTAAAGATGAAACAGGAAAAGCGGTTACTGAAACCTTATTAGATAAGGTAGCTCAAAAAAACAATGTAACCATGCTTGAAAATACAACTTTAATAGATTTAATTTGTGAAGATAATATTTGTTATGGAGGAATTTTAAAAAATTCTTCTAAAACTTATAGTATAAATAGTAAGTTTACTATTTTAGCAACTGGTGGTATTGGAGGCATATTTACATCAACTACTAATGTTGAATATCTAACTGGAGATGGGTTAAATATAAGTTTAAAAAATAATATTTCTATTAAAGATATGGAATATTTACAACTACATCCTACTGTTTTATATGAACCTAAAGTTAAAGGAAAGAAACTACTTTTATCTGAATCTCTTCGTGGTGAAGGTGGAATAATTTTAAACCAAAATAAAGAACAATTTATTGACTCTTTGCTTCCTAGGGATATTGTATCATCTGCAATATTAAAAGAAATAGAATCTACTCCTAATAAACCTTATGTTTATCTTGATATGACAAAAAAATCAAAAGATTTTTTAATAGATAGATTTCCTTTTTTATACAATGAATGTTTAAAAAGAGGGTATGAAATGGATAAAGACTTATTACCAATAGCCCCTGCGCATCATTATTGTATGGGTGGGATTAAGGTAGATTTATTTTCAAAAACATCTATGAATAACCTTTATGCTGTTGGTGAAGTTAGCTGTACAGGTGTCCATGGAAGTAATAGACTTGCAAGTAATTCCTTGCTTGAAGCATTAGTATTTGGAAAACAAGCAGCTGAAAATATTAATTCAAAAATTAATGAAATTTCATTTAAAGAAATTATTAAAGAACCAAAATCATATGCCTTAGATTCATATGAAGAATTAATAAAATTTTTGAAAGAAAAGGTGGATAACAGATATGCTAAACTATTTAATTGTTGATAAAATAATAAATGATGCATTAAAAGAAGATATTCCTTATGGAGATATAACGGCTTCTTCTATTGTTACAAATGGCTCTAAAGCCAAAGCTTCATTAATTGCTAAAGAAGATGGTATTATATGTGGATTACCTGTATTTGAAAGAGTCTTTACTATCCTTGGTGATGTTACCTTTAAATCCTTTATTAATGAAGGTTCTAGTGTTACTAAAGGAGATATTATTGGTGAACTTTATGGAGATGCCCTTAATATTTTAATGGGTGAAAGAGTTGCTTTAAACTTACTTCAAAAAATGAGCGGAATTGCAACTTTAACTAATAAATATGTAAAAAAACTTGAAGGACTTAATACTAAACTTTTAGATACAAGAAAAACTACTGCTAATTTAAGAATATTAGAAAAATATGCTGTTAAAATTGGTGGTGGTCATAATCATCGTTTTTCTTTATCTGATGGAATATTAATTAAAGATAATCACATTGGTTATGCAGGAAGTATTAAAAATGCCATTAAATTAGCAAAAGAAAATTCTTCTTTTGTTAGAAAAATAGAGGTTGAAACTGAATATAAAGAACAAATATTAGAAGCTATTGAAGCTGGTGCTGATATTATAATGCTTGATAATATGACTCCAAATCAAGCTAAAGAAATGGTAAAATTAATTGCTGGAAGAGCTATTACTGAATGTTCTGGAAACATAACTTTAGATACTATTAGAAGTTATGCATTATCTGGTGTTGATTTTATTTCTTCTGGAGAATTAACTCATTCTGTTAAAGCATTTGATATATCATTGAAAAATTTCACTAAAATATAATAAATCAAAAGTCAGTATATGCTTTTTTTATTTTTTATAAATTCCTTTCATTTAGAAAAAAAGTATAATAAAATTATATTATACGTTATCATAGAGGCTATACTTTAAATATAGCCTCCTTTTATTCCCTTTCTATACTATTGTAATTCATCTTCATCATAATCAGTTGATACTGAAAATACCTTTGAAGGATCTATTTCAAGCTCTTCGCAAGCCTGATTTAAGCTACATCCATTTTCGTCAATATATCTTGCAACATATGCATTAATGTCAATTTGTGAATAGATATTTTCCATATTTAACTCCTCCTAAAAATAACTCAATATCCATTTTTTAATATTAAGTTTTTATATTGTTTATATTATATATATTTAATATCAAAAATATTCCTATATATTTTTTGTTAATATATAGTTTATTTAAAATTAATAATTTATATAATTAGAATATTTTATTGCTATCTTAAACCTT
>OGYH01001949.1_pt1 | contig 17808 bp, 10 predicted proteins | sample 1576511 | NCBI WGS metagenome assembly OGYH01 (sample SAMEA3541522, study PRJEB24748) | human gut metagenome | biome: human gut; feature: human-associated habitat; material: faeces | place: China | collected 2012
CGGCGTAATTTTCTTTGTATAATCCACATAGCCAAAATCCATATCAACATCATTGCCTGCAGGAATTCCTGCTACCAGTCCGCTGGTACTGTTCAGTCCGCTTTCCCGGTTACCGTCTGTGGACTGCCATATTGTATAATTGTACCGTTCCTTATCAGGTGCCTGAATCGTGTCCCCATATCTTGCGATCCATACATCCACTCCTGATAATAAGGACCAGTCTATGTAATTATCATACCAGTTGGTATTGCAGTAAACCATTGGATAATATCCGGCCCTGCGCACTTCATTGCAGAAGGTCAGTGCCATCTCTGAGACTTTTTTTGCAGAAAGCTTACTTGCTTTTGCGTACTCCAGATCATATACGACCGGATAGGAAACCTTGTGACCCTGCATTTTGCTGATGGCAAGCTGCGCTTCCTTTAACGCGGTAGTTGTTGATAAAGCTGTACTGTACACATAGGTGCCTGTGGGTACTCCGGCAAGTTCTGCATTTGTCATATTCTCATCATAGGTATAATCTTCGTGAGTCAGGCCATAGGAGATCCGGACAAACGCAAAATCTATGTCAGACTTCTTCACCTGTTTCCAGTCAATATTGCCCTGCCATTCAGAGACATCCATGCCTCTAGTTATCGCACCCGGAATGATTTTACCACTTCCGTTATAGCAGACACCGTTGATCTTTTTCCATGCTTTGGGATTCACTTTTTTTCTTGATGACTCTGTACCGGAAGTTCTTGCAGAATAAATAAATTCCTCCTCAGCCACTGTATCACGTCTGTCATAATGCGGATTTGCAAAAACAGAGCTTACAGGCTGCGCTACAGCTATCGCAGCTGCCAGACAACCAACAATAAGCCTTTTTCTGATTTTTAAAAAATCTCTTTTCATCTTTCTACTCCTGTCCTGTCTTCTAACAAGCGTCTAATTTATTACAATACTATTAACACATTATACACACTATATTACATTTTCGCAAGATAATCCCTGATATATATCCAAAAACGGCTGCACATTTCTTGCTCTGTGCAGCCGTTTTGTATATTTCGTTTCTATAGCAATTCTGTTTATCCTAGCAGAAACCTCCGGATCAGACAGCCGGATCTGTAGGATCGAAATTACCAGCTCCCCTTAACGGAGTCAGTGCTTTCTTTCCAAGAGGTCCTTTCATTGCATCATCTGCTTTATATTGACCGTCAATAATACTGATGGATGCGCCATTACAATTCTCATAAACCCACTTCGCATCTGCCACACAGGTTCTGATACATCCATGTGATGCAGGAGATCCAAGCTTATTGTACTCTACTGCCGGAAGATTATATGAGTTTGCCTGACCGCAGGCTACAGAATGAACAAAGATTCCTCCCTGTCCGGCACGGTCTACATGGGTTCCATACTGTCCCCAGGACGGTCCCATAAGAGGCTGCCACCTCAGGCTTCTGCTCAGTGTAAAGTTACCGGTCGGGGTTGGTGTTCCCGGTAAACCTACAGATACTCTGATTGTCTTAACAGGAATTGTTCTGGCTGAATCAGCATAAACAGTCATAACTCCGTTTACTCTGTCCACCTGAACAGAATACGGTCCTCTGTATCTGTTTGTCAGATCAGTGATACGGTATCCGTTACTGTCAAAGTAATACAGAATTCCATTAACTCTCATACTCTTATTTCTTGCAAATCCGTTTCCTGACGGATCAATATATCTCACCAGGTTTTGAACATTACTTACAATTACCCATCCTGTTGTATATTTACCGTTTGCATCCAGATAACCGTTTACTCCATTCTTTTTCATAAACTGATTTGTCTGAACCACAAAGTCTTTAAGATAATAGTAATTGCCGCTGCATTTTCTCCATCCGCTCTTATACAGGCTTCCCTTAGAGGATGCGATATACCATTTCTTTTTATAGCGCACCATTGTGCTCTTATATATTTTACCTTTGTGTTCTGTGGATGTAGATGATTCAAATATATATTTCTTTCCATCGATTTCTGTCAAACCGCTTGCAAGCTTTCCTGATGGCTTAAAATAATAACCTGCGGAAGTCCACTTATCCGTATAATGATTTCCATTGGAATCAAAATACAGCCAGCCAAGGAATTTGCCACTGGTGCTGACAAGTTTCTGCCAGCCATGTTTCTCAACAACACGACCCGGAGTACTTCCAAAATAATAGTAATGGTCGCCTGCTTTTGCCCATCTCTTTGTCCAGGTTGCCCGCTTTCCGTTTGAACCAAAATAATATCTGAAATTGCCGTATTTTACAAGTTTATTTCTATAAATCTGGCCATTACTGTCGGTACAGTAATATGCACCATTCTGAGCCTTCTTCATCACTGATTTCAGAACATATCCATTGGCATCCAGCAAATAACTTCCGGTTCCTTTCTCCGGAATAGCTGTGGCAACTACGCCACGCTTATAATATTTACCGATGTCTGCCGGAACATTTCCCTTTTTAAAATACAGCCAGCGCTCTCCCTTAGTGGTATCTGAACGAAGCCATCCATTGTGGAACATTTTTCCGGGAATGTCGCTGCTTGCAGGATCAAAATAATACAGGTTTGATTCGCCGTTAACTGTGAGGGTGATCTCTCCTGTCTGTGGCTTACCTTCAGGATCAAGGCAGTAATAATCCTCATTGATCTTGAAATATCCGGTATATGTACCTGCTGCTTTTGCTTTCGCTTCAAGCTGTGCAATTGTCTCCAGATTACCATTCTCATCGTAGTACTGGAAATATGTTCCTGTCCATTTCCATACACTCTTCTCCTGCTGACCTACTGTAGATGTATATGGAGTTATCGCTTCTCCTTCACATCCGGTATAAACAACAGCCTCATCTGCAGTTGTAAAATAAGACTGATTTGCCTGGGCTTCTGTTTCTTCCCCTGCGGCATCTTCTCCTGCTGACTGAGCTGCATCTGATGTCGGTTCTTCATCAGCTGAAGATTTTTCTTTTACCTCAGCCTGTCCGGTTACAAGGATTCCCTCTTCATCAAACAGATAATATCCTGTATGGGTTTCCCCTTTATACTCTGTGCTGATCTTTACAATTCCGTCTGCCGCTGTATAAAATTCTTCATTTGTTACAGAAACTGTATCCGTTGTTGCTGCTGGCGTTTCCGTCGCTGTAACCTCTGCTGTCACAGCTGTTGTATCTGTTTCAGCTGCTGCTGTTTCAGATGATTCTGTCTGATCTCCTGTGAATCCGTCAGTCTCAGACGGCATCTCCTCATCAGGTGGTGCTGCTGTTGACGCTTTCTGATCATCTGTATTTTCTGTATCCTGATTTTTTGCAGGTTTGCGCAGTTTAAAGCCATTCTCTGTGCTTACCCAGTCCTCAGCTTTCACTACAACAGCTCCAGTTGCATCCGTAGTATCTGCTGTTGACGGCGTCTCATCCGGCAATGCAGCCGCCGTATCTGTTCCCGCTGTAAATACATCGTCTGTCTGTTCCTGTGATGGTACTTCTGTCCCATCATCTCCATCTGAAAAAGCGTCTGATTCTGTTTCAGAAGTTTCTTCTGTAACATTTACTTCTTCTGCATCTGTCCCATCTGTCTGTGTGGCAACAGCCGAAGCTGTATCAGGTGAAGTAAATACAGCAGCACCTGCTTCACTGACAGTTGCCATTGTCATAATAAGACTCAATGTAACCGCAACTAATCTTCTTTTCACAATAAGTTCCTCCTCTTTTATTCATGTTACTTTATGGTTACTGTTCACTCTGTTTGTGCACAGCAGCTTTCTACTCGCCAAGGCCGCTATCAATAGCAGCAACAAGATGATCCAGGGCTTCCTGTTCATCAACACCTTCACAGGTAAGTTCTATCTCATCTCCGCATTTTACACATGCACCAAGTACACTCAGTACACTCTTTGCATTTGCCATGCCCCCATCGTAGACAAATGTTATCTGTGACTGGTATTTCATTGCCTCATTGCACAGGATCCCCGCAGGTCTCAGATGAAGACCTGTGGGATTTTTAACTGTCACTTTTTTACTGACCATTTCACTGTTCCTCTTATATTGTTACTACCCCTTCTGTAAGTGGAGAATTCTTTTATTCCTTGTTTTCCTTACTGTCATCAACAACAGTCCCTGATGAAATCACAACTTCCGTAGTCACATCTTCCACTGTCTCATAACCATCCGGCAGGACTATCTTAACCGGCACTTCATAACTTCCTTCTTTTTTGCCATCCAAATCTATAGATGCCTTAATGTCTTTGTCATTATTCAGATCATCCAGATCTTTGTTATCTGATTTGATCCGCACTTCTATCTGCGCAGTCTCAAATGTTACCTGCAGATCTTTCGGCTTATTCTTAACCTCTATATTCTTAGTCGGAAGTTCAAACTCTCTGCTTCCGACCGGAAGAATACTTACAGTTACCCATACATCTTCACTGGAGTCACTGGTAAGTTTCACATTGTCCGGCAGAAGATCCGTAAGACTGATTTTTTTCTCCACATCCTCGGATTCACCGGAAATATCAATACTGTCTTCCGGTATAGTGATCACATTATTATTATCCGCAAGACTTTCAAGACCTTCCGCACTGCCTGCTACACTGATCGTATCCGGCACTGTTCTCACAGCCCCAACCTGATATCCTTCAGCCGGTGTCCCTACATAACCTGCAGATATCTGTACTCCCTGGTGAATTTTCCATAATTTTGCAGTCACTGTTACTTTTGCATTATTCTCGATCCGCAATGAATTCATTTCAGAATCGGTAAGTACCTCCTGATTCTTATCAATGATCGTAAGATTTACATCCTGTGTAAAATCCTCTGTATTTCCATCCAGTTCAATGGAAGCATTTACCTTATCTATTTTATTGATCAGCGTCTTCGGGCCTGTAATCCTTACTTTCTCCGGACTGGCAGTCAGACTTCCTACCTCATAATCCTTGCCCGGTTTCGTATCACCTCTGCTGACATTTACCACAAACTCCTGAGTCTCTTTTTCATCAAGATTTACACTGAGATTCTGAGGAGTAACTTTAATATCACTGGGAGATACTCCCGGCACAGAACAGGTGACGGTAATGGGAACCATAACCGGATTTGTATCCAGGCTTACCGCCTGCTGAAGATCAGCTACCGCAGAGATGTCTGTAACTTTGATCTTGTCTCTGATCTTCTTGGTTGCAGTGATCGCAACTTTTACGGAATCCTGGTTCTGTTCCGGCATACACATCTTACCGATGGTATCTGAAGATTCCACATATTCCTTGTTGATCAGTTCCACATCATTGAGCGTATAGTAATTGGTTCCTGTCGGATTATCTATGTTTACAACGATCAGCCATAGCACAACAGCTATTGCGACAGACATGATTTTCAGAGGTATATTATCTGTTATTTTTCGCTTCTTCATGCTTCACTCTTCCTTTCAGTAAATGGCGAAGTTTGCTGTTGTCTACAACCTGCTTATTCTGCGCTCTGACCAGGATTTCTCTGAGTTTTGCACTGTTTACACCTCTGGTCAGCTTTCCTCCCTGCGCTACAGATACCTGACCGGTTTCCTCTGATACAATAATCGTAACAGAATCTGTCTGCTCACTGATCCCCACACCTGCCCTGTGCCGCGTTCCAAGCTGTTTGCTCAGTTCCATATTATCAGACAGTGGAAGATAGCATGTTGCAGCCACAATCCTGTTCTCTCTTACAATAACAGCTCCGTCATGAAGTGGTGTGTTATGTTCAAATATATTGATCAGAAGCTGACTGGTAAGGATTGCATCCAGATTAATACCTGTTCTTATATAATCGGTCAGCAGCTCATTCTGCTCAATTACGATCAGTGCTCCGGTCTTAACTTCTCCCATATCAAAACATGCTTTGACCAGCTCACTGATGGTTTTATCCGTAAATCTTTCCTTCACCTCTTTACCTGCATCAAAAGGTATCAGTGAAGCCATGATCCGCTTTTGTCCAAGCTGTTCCAGAACTTTTCTGAGCTCCGGCTGAAAAATAACGATCACACCTACAATCAGTGTACTTGCCAGATTTGAAAAAATCCACAGAATCGTATTCATCCTGAAAATGTACGCAATCAGAATGAAGAGGAGAACGACCAGTATTCCTTTCAGAAGTGTATATGCATGAGTATATTTGATCCATACCATGAACTGATATACAAAAAATGCGATCAGTGCAATCTGTATGATATCTATAATCCCAATCTTAGGAAATGCCAGTCTTGATAATGCCTCTATCAAATTTCCTGAAAATTCCTGCATATGGCTCTCCTTTCCTTATTATTTCTATATACCTTATCGTTAAAAATGTTTTCAGTGGATTTTGTGTTATCGTTACCGGAAACTGCTTTTTACAGATTTTTTAATGATTCTTCCAGTTTCTTCTCAAAATCCACGCTGTCAATATCTTTCTTTCTCTCTACAGGCGCTGCAGCCTCATCTGCCGTCACTGCTTTCTCATCACCCTGAAAAATAGGATTCGCATAAGAAACAACGTTATCCTGTGCCGGTCTTTCATCCTTTGCGGAACTTCCGTTAATCTTCTTTATACTTCTTTCTGATGTTGTAACACAGGCTTTCGGCACTGCTTTTACATAATAATAGTAATCATCATCCTCATATTCCAGTCTCTCGGTACGGGTATAATCACCGCCAAATACAAAGAATTCGAGAAGTAATCCTATCACCACAGAAATCACTGTATAAATGATCAGCGTGACAACATCAATATTCAATCCAAAATAAAATCCACCTGCCAGGATCATCAGAACATACACAACTCCACCTGCAATAATAGCAATTCTCCACGCATAATCAAAAGAGCGGGTACGTATCAGATTCACCAGCAGAATCACTGCGATAAAAGCAATCACTGTGATCCACATTCCCCAGTTCTGCACAATTCCATCTGTCAGAAGTTTTAATTTGTCAGCTATGGCAACATCCGGGTTTTCCAGCAGTTTATGCTGTACACGTATAAAACGGATAAAATAGTAAATAATCACTCCGCAGCCTGCAGGAAGTGCAGAAAACGCATTGCACAAAAGTCCGCTTCCGATAGGAAGAAGCGTCGGAACACTGAATCCAAAGGAAAGCGGTGTAAATACAAGTACTAAATTATTGTCTGAACTGAACCTCAGGAAGAGAATTGCCATGAACAGGATCAGCACAAGCATAAAACCTGCGACTTCTATCCCCAGGGCATAACCATGTGCGACCATCAGGGCAAATCCTACAAAAATCATTACACCTGAAGGAAGAATGGAACAGATCAGTGCAAGGATCAGAACAATAAATATATTATCGATCTGCTTCATATATCCCATATTGGTATTGATCCATATAAAATAAACCATTGCCAGAACGAAACGTAAGACAGGCAGGATATAAATCTCATACTGGCTGTATAAATTCTTTATTCGCTGTTTTAATTCGAGTAATGCTGTCATTTTTTATATCCTCCTGTAACTCCTCTGGCTGAAGATTTTTTCTCTTCGCGACCGTAGATTTTACTTAATTGTGTAAGTTCTTCATAATAATTTTTCACACTTTTCTTTGCTTTGTGGTATTTCACCGTATATTGGATATATGTCAGGACAGAAAACAGTACCAGCACTGCCACATACCCCAGAATGACTTCCACGCCCAGTGAAACAAGGTTCATCTTATGAACATTATCTATCAGATATTCAGCAAAATATGCTGCGATACCGGCCAGAATCAGGCAATACCCAATCGTAACAAGGAAAAAATTCTTAATCATGGCAAGTCCGATATAGTCACTTCGGTAGTACCTGCTGACCGGAAGATATTTCTTTCCTTCACCCTGTTCATACATGGCAAGTTTATTCATGATTTTTATCTTCTCTTCATTTAACATAAATTACTCCTTACTGTATGCTTTTCCTTTTGTTATAATCCGCTATTACTGTTCACTCTGTTCTCAGCAACAACCTGATATCATTCATATAATCATACAGATTAATTGTAACATATATCATTATGTATGAAAAGTGTTTTTTCTTATCGCCTGCCTATACAAACTGTAAGAAAATAAACGTTTCCGGCGCCTTTTCTCTTCAGGCATCCGGCCATTGCATCGATCGTACTTCCTGTTGTATACACATCATCTATCACCAGGATATTCTTCCCCCTGACATCCCCGGTCACGCAGAACGCTTTTTCCAGGTTTTTTCTTCTCTGCAAAGCATTCAGTTTTTTCTGCGACTTTGTCTTTAAAACTTTCTGTACGATATTGACATCTGTGGAAATTCCGGTATAATGGCTGAGTTTTTCTGCCAGATATGCAGCCTGATTAAAACCTCTCTGCCGCTCCTTCGACCTGTGTACGGGAACCGGCACGATCAGATCCGGCTTCCATTCCCGCAATTCTTTCTGCGCATATTGATACATTGCTCTGGCATAAAAATCACCGTATTCCCTGCATCCATAGTACTTATATCTGGTAACAGATCTTCTCATTATGCCATCATAGACAAAAATACCTCTTCCCTGTTCATACACATGCCTGTGTTTCTGACAGTCCCTGCAGTATTCCCCTGTTTCTATGGGCTTTCCACATTTATAACATCTGGGATGACCAATCGGACGAAGTTCTTTCTCGCATTCCGGACAGATCATCCTTCGCTGATCTGCCAGTATTTTCTGACAGACCGGACAGCATCTCGGGTAAAAAATATCAGCAACCATGTTCAGAAACCGTTTCATTTCCATTTCCTTCCGCTATTTTACTCTCTGTTTTGCTATCCTCTGTATTTCTGTTTTTCTCATATTATCAAGATGAATTTTTTCTTTGTTATTATTCAGGCATCAGATCACAGTCTGCAATATCATTCTTCACCATCTGTATTATTATCCCTTGTAGTCTCACTCAGTTCTCTGATCCGTTCATCCAGCGCACTGTATCTCTTCTGCTGTTTTTCATTGCGTATCATCTCTGCAAAGGTCTCCTCGTTTCCCACAACCGTCACACATTTTCTTGCTCTGGTAACTGCAGTATAAAGAAGGTTCCTGTTTAAAAGCATCTGTGGTCCGGAAAGCAATGGAAGTATGACTGCCGGATACTCAGATCCCTGAGACTTGTGGATTGTAATAGCATATGCAAGTTCCAGTTCCTCCAGCTGTTTGAACGAGTACATTGCAAAACGTCCATCCTCAAATTCCACTTCTGCTGTCTCAGCAAATTCATTGATTTCCCTGAGGATTCCGGTGTCTCCGTTAAATACTCCCACGCCTTTCTCAATGACAACCCCATATCGCCCCCGGATTTCCCATTCCATCTGATAATTATTTCTGATTTGCATGACCTTGTCCCCTGTACGGAACAGCCGGTCTCCAACCGCCCTCTCAGATTTCCCGTCTTCCGGCGGATTCAGGTATCTCTGCAGGATCTGATTCAGCCGCTCTACTCCCAGAAGTCCCTTTCTCATAGGTGTCAGTACCTGTATCTCAAAGGGTTTGGCATCTACATAGCGCGGCAGTTTCTCCTGGATCAGCGCGATCACTACTCTTATAATGATATCTGCATCATATCTCTTCAGAAAAAAGAAATCCCTGCTCTTATTATTGATCTGAACCTGTTCTCCCTTATTTATCTTATGGGCATTTACAACAATATCACTCTCTGATGCCTGTCTGAATATCTTAGTCAGTTCCACTACAGGGAAACATCTGCTTCGGATAATATCTCTCAGCACATTGCCCGGGCCTACACTCGGAAGCTGATTCTCATCCCCCACAAGGATCAGTCTGGTTCCTGCTACCACTGCAAGAAGAAGAGAATGCATCAGATGGATATCCACCATAGACATTTCATCAATAATGATCACATCTGCCTCCAGCGGATTCTGCGCATTCCTCTCGAATTTAGCTGAATGCCCGTCCCTCTCTTCTTCCGGCATTCCATTCAGTTCCAGCAGACGGTGAATTGTCTGCGCCTCATATCCGGTAGTCTCTGTCATTCTCTTTGCAGCGCGTCCGGTAGGTGCAGCCAGCCGAATCTCTGCACCTTCTCCCTCAAAAAAGCGGATGATCGCATTGATCGTTGTCGTTTTACCTGTACCGGGGCCTCCTGTAAGAATAAAGAGTCCATGATCCGCTGCTTCAGTGATTGCTTTCTTCTGCATTTCATCCAGAACAGTTCCTGTCTCTTTCTCGATCAGCTCAATTCTGTGCCTGACAAGCTCTTTATCCTCAGGACACACAATATTCAGTTCATTAAGCATCCTGGCAGTGTTCAGTTCCAGATAATAATACTGTGCCGGATAAACGATAGTTTCTCCGCTTTTTTCTTTCAGCACCAGCTTCCTGTCAATAACCATATCCATAAGATGTTTCTCCATATAGGATTCATCTACTCCCAGAAGTCTGGCACATCTTGTAAATAACTGTTCCCTCGGAAGATAAGTATGTCCTTCTCCCGAAGCCTGCAGAAGAGTATACAGCATTCCGCTGCGGATTCTGTAATCTGAGTCTGCGTGAATACCGACTCTGGCAGCAATCTCATCAGCAATCTTAAATCCCACACCGGAAATATCTTCCGCAAGTCTGTAAGGATTCTCCTGAAGGATCGTATAGACAGATTCCTTATATTTCTGATAAATCTTTGCGCCCAGGTTCAGGGAAATCCCATATTTCTGCAGAAAGATCATTACTTTTCGCATCTCTGCCTTCTCACTTACCTGCGCAGCGATCTCCCGGGCTTTTTTCTCACTGATCCCCTTTACCTCTGCAAGCCGCTCCGGCTCTTCTTCTACGATACGGAGTGTGTCATCTCCAAACTTCCGCACGATCCTGGCAGCCAGTGCAGCACCGATTCCCCTGATGGCGCCCGAACCCAGATAACGTTCTATTCCATATGTATCCTCCGGCATCTTCTCTGTAAAAGAACTGATCTGAAACTGTTTGCCATATACCGGATGATGGATATATACTCCGGTTGCTTCAATAGATGCCCCCTGTGTGATCGCAGGGAAACTTCCCACGCAGGTCAGCTCTTCCTCTTTTTTTGTACCTTTCAGTACCATAACTGTATATCCGTTATCTTCATTTCTGAAAATAACATGATCTATGTATCCTGTGACAGTTTCACTCATGTGCTTTTCTCCACACCTCCTGCTTCTTTGATCCTCTGACAACGCAAAAAGGCACTGCACTGTGCAGTACCTCCTGCTTTATCCGTCAAAACGTGCCATTACCTCTGCATACTTACCGGTTCCCACTGCGACCACGCTCATTGCATCCTGCACAGTCAGTGTACTTACTCCGGTTCTCTGCTCGATCAGTGTATCCATCCCATGAAGAAGGGCACCGCCGCCTGTAAGTACGATTCCTCTGTCTACAATATCCGCAGCCAGTTCCGGCGGTGTCTTTTCCAGAATTCCATGAACAGTCTCCACAATCTGGCTTGTAGCATCCTTTAACGCCACACGTATTTCTTCTGAGGTAAGTGTCACTGTCTTCGGCAGACCGGTGATCACATTTCTCCCCTTTACTTCCATTGTTCTCGGATTTGATTCCTCTATAGCCGTACCAATCTGAATTTTGATCTTCTCTGCCATATCTTCTCCGATAAAAAGTCCATGATTCTTTCTCACATAGTTCAGTATAGCCTGATTAAAAGTGTCCCCTGCAACTTTCACAGAAGCGGAAACCACAACCCCCGCAAGAGAGATAACCGCAACATCCGAAGTTCCGGCTCCAATGTCTACGACCAGATTTCCAAAGGGCTTGGTCACATCCACCCCGGCTCCGATTGCCGCAGCTATAGGTTCCTCCACCATATAGACATCTCTGGCACCAGCCTGATAGGTTGCTTCCTCCACTGCCTTTTTCTCAATCTCTGTAATTCCACTGGGAACACAGATACTGATCCTGGGCTTGCGGAAAGCTCTTCTTCCTATTGCTCTGGATATAAAGTATTTCAACATCTTCTCTGTAACTGTATAATCAACGATCACGCCCTGTCTGATGGGACGGATGATCTCCATATCTGAAGTAATGCGCCCTTCCATCAGACGGGCTTCTTCACCGATCGCACGTATCTTCTCTGTATTTTTATCATAAACTACAATCGAAGGCTCATTTAGCACAAGCCCCTTTCCTGTAGAATAAGCCAGACTGTTCCTGGTTCCCAGGTCAATTCCAATATCACTTGTCGGCATGGAAGTCCCCTTTCTGTTCTTACGTTCTCCTCATCCCCTTCAACTGATCATTACTTTTTACAGTCTCTACCGGGGACTTATCCGGTTTAGTTATAACAACTCCATAAAATAATGCGATCAAAACATTCCAACAAGGCTTCACATCCTGATAAGCCGGATCAAAATATATTATTTACGAGAATTGCTATAAATAATCTCTTCTATTATATACAACTTCCATTTAAAAAGAAAGTCCTGCAATATGATTTCAAGATTATTTCAGATATTTCTTTACATATTTTCCGGTATAGGAAACCGGTGACTGTGCCACCTCCTCAGGAGTTCCCTGAGCAACTACGGTACCTCCTTTGTCTCCACCCTCCGGTCCGATATCAATGATATAATCTGCGGTCTTAATCACATCCAGATTATGCTCGATCACAACTACTGTATTACCGCCCTCCGATAATCGTTTCAGAATCTCCACCAACTTATGCACATCCGCAAAATGCAGACCTGTGGTAGGCTCATCCAGAATGTAGATAGTCTTACCTGTGCTGCGCTTGCTCAGCTCTGTGGCAAGCTTGATCCTCTGTGCCTCTCCTCCGGAAAGCTCTGTAGACGGCTGTCCCAGCCGGATATAGGAAAGTCCTACATCATAAAGAGTCTGTATCTTTCTTTTAATAGAAGGAACATTCTCAAAAAAAGTCAGTGCTTCCTCCACCGTCATATTCAGCACATCGTAAATATTCTTATCCTTATACTTTACTTCCAGGGTTTCTCTGTTATATCTCTTACCTTTGCAGACCTCGCATGGTACATATACGTCCGGAAGGAAATGCATCTCAATTTTGATAATACCGTCACCGCTGCATGCCTCACATCTTCCGCCCTTTACATTAAAACTGAATCGTCCTTTCTTATATCCTTTTGCCTTGGCATCTGCTGTTGCTGCAAAAAGATCTCTGATCTGGTCAAATACCCCGGTATAAGTCGCAGGATTGGAACGTGGAGTACGGCCAATAGGTGACTGGTCAATATTGATAACCTTATCCAGTTGGTCTGTTCCCAGAATATCCTTATGTTTTCCCGGAATCACTCTTGCCCGGTTCAGATCTCTTGCCAGGCGTTTATAAAGAATCTCATTGATCAGAGAGCTCTTACCTGAGCCCGAAACTCCTGTGATACAGGTCATGATCCCAAGAGGTATCTTCACATCGATATTCTTGAGATTATTCTCTGCCGCCCCCTTGACAGTAAGAAAACCGGTTGGCTTCCGTCTCTCCAAAGGTACCGGGATTTTTAATTTTCCGCTCAGATAAGCTCCTGTGATGGAATCCTCGTTCTTCATCAAATCCTCTGCAGTTCCCATGGCAACCAGTTGTCCGCCATGCTCTCCTGCACCGGGACCTATATCTACAATACAGTCTGCGGCACGCATGGTATCTTCATCATGCTCCACAACGATCAGGCTGTTTCCAAGATCACGCAGTTTCATCAGAGAACCAAGAAGTCTGTCATTATCCCTCTGGTGAAGTCCGATACTCGGTTCATCCAGAATATAGGCAACTCCTACCAGCCCGGAACCAATCTGGGTAGCCAGACGGATTCTCTGCGCCTCGCCGCCGGAAAGAGTTCCTGTCGCACGTCCCAATGAAAGATAATCCAGTCCTACATCTGACAGGAAACTTACCCTTGCCCTGATTTCCTTCAGAATCTGTCTGCCGATAAGCTGCTGCTGCTCGGAGAGCTGCATATCCGCCAGAAAGGCTTTCAGCTTCTCTATGGAAAGATTGGTGACCTCATAAATATTCTTATCCGCCACAGTCACAGCCAGTGATTCCTTCTTCAGTCTCTGACCTTTACAGGTTTTACATGGAGTAATGCGCATGAAAGATTCATACTCCTGCTTCATGGCATCAGAGCCTGTCTCTCTGTAACGCTGCTCCACATTTCGGATCAGCCCCGGAAACGCCACATCGTAAACGCCCTCTCCGCGCTGCCCTTTATAGTAAACCTTTACAGAATGTCCATTAGTTCCGTTGATCAGAATGTCCTGTATCTTCTCCGGATACTCCTCAAAAGGTGTTGCCAGGCTGAAATCATATTCTCTGGCAAGAGCATCCAGGATTGCCCTGGAAAAGCTTCCCTCATTTGTGCAGGACTGCCATCCTGTGACCACAATGGCACCATCCAGGATACTCAGAGATCTATCCGGGATCATCAGATCAATATCAAATTCCATTTTATACCCAAGTCCCAGACAGTCCGGACAGGCGCCAAAAGGATTATTGAAAGAAAAGCTTCTCGGTTCGATCTCATCTACACTGATACCACAGTCAGGACAGGAGAAACTCTGGCTGAAATTGTGAATATTTCCATCCATAGTATCTACCATCAGAAGGCCCTCTGCCAGATCCAGCACTGTCTCAATGGAATCTGAGAGTCTTTTCTCAATCCCGGGCTTCACGATCAGACGGTCTACCACAATCTCTATATTATGCTTGATATTCTTGTCCAGACTGATCTCCTCGGAAAGCTCATACAGGTTTCCGTCAATCTGCACACGTACATATCCGCTTCTCTTTGCCTGCTCCAGAAGCTTTGCATGAGTTCCCTTGCGCCCCCGCACAACAGGCGCCAGAAGCTGGATCTTCGTTCTCTCCGGAAAAGACATGATACTGTCTACCATCTGGTCAACTGTCTGCTTCTTAATCTCTCTTCCGCACTTCGGACAATGAGGGATTCCCACTCTGGCATACAGAAGTCGGAAATAATCATAGATTTCTGTCACTGTTCCTACTGTGGAACGGGGATTGCGGTTGGTAGATTTCTGATCGATTGAAATCGCAGGCGGCAGTCCTTCGATACTCTCCACATCCGGTTTCTCCATCTGCCCTAAAAACTGTCTGGCATAGGAGGAAAGCGACTCCATATAACGCCTCTGTCCCTCTGCATAGATCGTATCAAACGCCAGAGAGGATTTTCCGGAACCAGAAAGACCGGTAAAAACAATAAACTGGTTGCGTGGTATATCAAGATCCACACTTTTCAGATTGTTTTCATTTGCCCCCCGAATCCTGATCATTGGCTGTTTCTTTTCTGATTTTTCCATAATATCCTCCTACTCTTCTGTCTCCTGCAAATGCTTTTTCAACATGATCATACGATCACGAAGCTCTGCTGCCTTTTCAAAATCAAGCTCTGCTGCCGCTTTTTTCATCTGTTTCTGCGTTTTCGCAATCTCGCTCTCCAGTTCCTTGCAATTCATGGATTCCGGATCTTTTTCCGGCTCAGCCTCTTTTTCTACATTTTTCGAAATACTGATCAGATCGCGAACCGCTTTCTTGATGCTCCGCGGTTTTATATTATGTTCTTTATTATATTCCTCTTGGATTGTCCTTCTTCGCTCGGTTTCCTCGATTGCCGCTTTCATCGAATCTGTCATTACATCCGCATACATGATCACATGACCGTCCACATTTCGTGCTGCACGGCCGATCGTCTGCACCAGTGAAGTCTCCGAACGCAAAAATCCCTCTTTATCCGCATCCAGAATGGCAACCAGCGTAATCTCCGGAATGTCAAGACCTTCTCGCAGCAAATTGATACCGACCAGTACATCAAATACATTAAGCCGCATATCCCGGATGATCTCTGTTCGTTCCAGCGTATCAATATCCGAATGCAGATAACGAACACGGATGCCGATTTCTTTCATATAATCAGTTAAGTCCTCTGCCATACGCTTTGTCAGTGTTGTGATCAGTATCTTATTTCCTTTTTCGACTTCTTTGTTGACTTCTCCGACCAGATCATCAATCTGCCCTTCGACCGGACGTACTTCTACTTTCGGATCTAGTAGTCCGGTCGGCCTTATGATCTGCTCAGCACGCAGAAGTTCATGTTCTGCCTCGTACTGTCCCGGTGTCGCCGATACAAACAGAATCTGATCGATCTTATTTTCAAATTCTTCAAAATTCAGCGGTCGGTTATCCTTCGCAGACGGTAAACGGAAACCATAGTCTACCAACGTACTTTTTCTGGACTGATCTCCCGCATACATCGCCCCAATCTGCGGGACTGTTTTGTGTGACTCGTCTATTATAATAAGGAAGTCATCCGGAAAATAATCCATCAGTGTGTGCGGCGTAGCTCCCGGCTCCAGCCCTGACAGATGTCTGGAATAATTCTCAATCCCGGAACAGAATCCGGTCTCTTTGAGCATCTCAATGTCAAAATTTGTCCGTTCCGCAATTCGCTGTGCTTCAATCAATTTATCTTCTCTCTTGAAATAGCGTACACGCTCATCCAACTCTTCCTCTATATGTTTCGCAGCCTCCAGAATTTTATCCATCGGCACAACATAATGCGATGCCGGAAAAACAGCGATATGTTCCAGTGCACAGCGGCTCTTTCCGGTCAGCACATCGATCTCGGTGATCCGGTCGATCTCATCTCCGAAAAACTCCACACGATACGCATATTCATCCGATTCTGCCGGAAAAATCTCCAGCACATCGCCATGCACGCGAAACGTTCCGCGATGAAAATCCATATCATTTCGATCATAATGCAGGTCAATCAGCTTGTGGATCACCTCATCCCGATCCCTCTCCATACCGGGCCGCAGAGACAGTACCATATTCTTATAATCCACCGGGCTGCCCAGCCCATAGATACAGGATACACTGGAAATGATGATTACATCCCTCCGCTCCGCCAGTGCCGTTGTTGCCGAAAGACGCAGCTTGTCAATCTCATCGTTGATGGAAGAATCCTTCGCAATATAAGTGTCAGAAGACGGTACATACGCCTCCGGCTGATAATAATCATAATAGGAGACAAAATATTCCACTGCGTTCTCCGGGAAGAATTCCTTAAACTCACTATACAGCTGTGCCGCCAGTGTTTTATTGTGTGCTATGATCAATGTCGGTTTATTTAACTGTGCAATGACGTTTGCCATTGTAAATGTCTTTCCGGAGCCGGTAACTCCAAGCAATGTCTCACATTGGTTTCCTTCCCGAAATCCTTCAACCAGCTCCCTGATTGCTTCCGGCTGGTCACCGGTCGGTTTGTATTCCGATACTAATTCAAAATGATCCATACAGACCTCCTGAGTAAGTCATATTTCTTCTATTTCTATACAATTTAAGTTAAACGCACGCGAAACAAAACATAAGTCTGCACGCTGTCATGTTTTTCCTTGCTTAGTATTGTTACCCAATCAGTATATCATTCATAAAGAAAAAAGTACAGAACAAAATCGAATATTTGTTCTGTACTTTTTCTGTTTCTTAAGACATCACACTTACAAACCTTACGTGTACCGAATCCGGAATGAAGCATCAGTGCAACTCTCAGGCTGTTGATAAGAACAACCACCAAAAAGGCAGTGCTGTTTTTATCAACACTGCCTTTACCTTCCTTGCTATCTGCAGCTGTCTTTTTCTGCCATCTGGCTCATCCCCGGATTGCCATCCAGATGCTGCATATTTACGGTTCTTCTTTTCATTCTTTCCTGCTCGGACTGTTTTAAAATGTAGTCTTTGATCTCTTTTGCGTGTTTGATGTGGAGCAGTTTCAGATCCGGATCCGTCACATCACCCGTAAAACAATGGATCGTTCCAAGCCCCAACA